>JAEIGA010001268.1_pt1 | contig 39157 bp, 53 predicted proteins | sample 9270691 | NCBI WGS metagenome assembly JAEIGA01 (sample SAMN17057246, study PRJNA624740) | gut metagenome | biome: biome; isolation source: fecal sample | host: Bos grunniens | place: China: Xizang | collected 2019
CTGGACCCCTATTACCCCCCTATAATCCCCCCAAAGAGAGGGCGCTTTACGCGCGCGCGCGAGTTCTTGCTGCGAGTTGGGGTCGGCGGTTCCCAGTTCCACTTTACTGGTGACGTCAGTCTCGGGCGGCTGTACAGGAGACAGCTGTTCGGGGAGGGAGCTGGCGTTGGACTTTCTTGCCGCCGTAGCCAGACCGCCGAGACGTCCTGCCTCGCGGCGCTTGGCCAGGAGAGACGCCCGCTCGTCGTCCTCTGCTGTCACGCTCTCCCGCAGCTCCGCGAACAGGATCTGTACAGTAGGCGATAACAGCTCGTCACGTACCTGCACACCCTTGCTTGCCGCGACGAGCGCGTTGAGCAGACGTATGGCCTCAGTGGGGTCTAACAGGTTGAGGGCGGGCATTACGTCCTCGTTGATGATGATTCGACTCATGGTTGGTACCTCCTATATGTTGTATTAGTCGAAGGGTTTGTAGTCGGATTTGGTGATGGTGACTACAACATGTGGATTGTCGTGATCGTAGCAGACCTTGCTGCCGTCATGGCTCACAGCGATCGTGCAGCAGTCGTCAGACAGCACATGCGCGGCAGTCAGAATGTCCAGCGTCGCGCCCATCAGGTTCAGCAGATCGACCCGGCGGCGGGAGTTAACGTAGTACTCGCAGCCGACGTTGACGGGGTAGGAGATGGGGTCATCGTGGTACTGCTCAGCCAGCTCCTTGAGAGCAGATGCCTCGTACTTTTTGTACTGGGACGAGGGCAGCGGCATGGGCCGTCCGTGGACCAGCACGATGCGCTGGGAGTTCTTCTTGGTGACCGGCTGTCCGGTGATTGTGAGTGTCATATATGCTCCTCTTCCAGGGGTGGATAGCAGTGCTTGTAGCAGTGCTACTTTTTTTTGGTAGCAGTGCTACCCCCTTTTTGCAAGTTTTAAGCGATTTAACTAAGTGGTAGTGTTTTTGATGAGGCAGTTTATACTCATGCCCGGGAGTTGGAAAGGAAAGTTCCGCTCGGCGCTTGTCGCGTGCGGTACGCTTTATAGGAGACCTGCTCTGTAGCAGGGGGGAGCTGCCGTGCCCCACCGAACCGATAATCAGCAATTTGCTGTGTCTCGGAAAAATGTTGTCGTGATCTCCAGCGGGTTCAGATCGTATCTGTCGATGATCGTCCGCAGCTCTCGCTGCGTCAGCCCGTCGGAGTGTATCTTGACCGATAAGGTCGATGCCGTGATGCCCAGTGCCCTTGCCAGGTCTCTGCCGTTGTCGCGGTGCCTGTGCATCATCGTCTTGAATGCCTTTACATCCATCTGCGGGGTCTCCGTCTGTTGCAGAGTGTCCCGTAGCGTCTTATACATACCACGTCCCGAGCACCCTGTCAATACCTTTTCCAAAAAAATTTTTCGGGTTGCGAGCGCCGTTTCGGTGCTCTACATACAGTCTGTCGGAAAACACCCAAAAGTGACGTGTCTGGCGACTTAGTTTTTTTGCTAAAAAGTTCTTGACAAACGCTAAGTCGTGTGTTATGATGCGGCCAGTCTGAAAGTTTGGAGGACGTAACATCATGGCAATAGGAGACAGAATCCGCAGGCACAGACAGGAGATGGGCCTTACGCAGCAGCAAATCGGCGACATGGTCAACCCGCCGATCCAAAAGTCCGGTGTGGCTAAATGGGAGAACGGCAGGGTCACGATCCCGCCGAAATACCTGGTGCAGCTCGAGCAGATTTTTAGCTGCGACGATCTCGTTGACAGATCGTACATCCCTGATGGACGAGAGCATCACGGCGATACCAGAGACATCCTCATTGAGCAGATCCGGATGCTGGATGATTACGACCGCGGGCGCATAAGCGCGTACGTGGAAACCTATCTTAGAAGTTCAAAGTATTCTAAGCGGACATGATGCTTACTCATAACATGGCCCAAGAAGGCCGCCAGCGTGCCTCAGGATCGATCCTGGGGCTTTAGGCGGTAAATTGTCCATTAAAAGGGTAAAATCGATCCTGGGGCAAATTAGAGCCCTTCTGCGAGGTGTACGTAAAATGAAGGCAAGGAAGCTGCCATCTGGCAGTTGGAACGTCCAGGTCTTTCTGGGCAGGGACGAGGAGACAGGTAAGCAAAAGTTCAAATCCATCACAGCCACGACGCGGCAGGAGGCATTGCGTCAGGCGGCGCTGTTTGAGGACCGGCAGACTGACGGCACGGTCCAGGACGCGGTCGAGGAGTACCTGCGGATAAAAAAGGCGGTACTGTCTCCGTCCACGTATCGGGGGTATGTGTCGATCTATCAGCACGACATTGTCGGATCTCTCATCGCCCGGAAACGCCTGTCGGATCTGACGGACAGGACGGTGCAGGAGTGGGTGTCCTGGCTGGCAGCAAAGCACGCGCCAAAGGGCACTAAGAACGCGTACGGCTTGTTCACAGCCGCGGTGAAAATGGCACTTCCCAGGAAAATTTTCCAGGTTACGCTGCCGCAGCGTGTCCGTCCGCGTCTCCATACTCCGACGACCGAGGAGGTGGGGACACTGGTACGAGCAGCCCGGGACTGGGACAGCGAGCTGTATATGTGCGTCCTCCTGGGGGCGGTCGGCATGATGCGTCTCGGGGAGATCTGCGCGCTCACACAGGACGACATAGACCGACACCACAATCTGGTCCGGGTGGATCGATCACTTGCCCGCACGGTGGATGGAGATTATGTTGTCAAGGCAACAAAAACTGACGCATCAGCCAGATACGTCAGGATGCCGTCATATGTGATGGACGCCATACCGGATGATATACCGGGCAGGATCGTCAGGCGTACTCCGCAGGCGGTATATTCCGCGATGGTTAGGATACTGGACAGGGAGGGCATCCCCCGCTTCCGCTTCCACGACCTGCGCCATTATGGCGCGAGCATTGCCGCATCCTCGTCTGTCGGGGCTGCGGCTGAGACGATCAAAGCCCGCGGCGGGTGGAACAGCGATTACGTGATGAAACGTGTATACATAACCGGTCTGGAGGATGAGGTCGAACACGACACAGACGCGATCATGCAATATTTCGAACAAGACCCGTTCAAACTTTCGTGCAAACAAAAGTTGTGATATATCGAAACAATGTTAATTTCGCCCGGATCAGGACACAACGCAAAAGTTGTTGATATGACGGTATATCTGTATATTTGAGTGTCCCGGACCGATTAGCCTATATCATATAGTGTTGGGTTCGAGTCCCGCCACCGGCATAAAGAAAACCACGCAATAGCGTGGTTTTTTGTATATTCATTCAAACTTTGTGCAAACTTTCCAAAGAGACCGGCTGTCACGGTGCCCCGGAAGGAGGGAGAAGGGGGCGCTTGGGTTTCACATAAAAGACAACACAAGTGTTGACTTTTAGTCAGGTTTGATAAACTTCCCAGACGCCCAGCCAGTGCGCCCGATGTAGACGCAGTCATACCAGGTCGTCAGTAAAATTTTCCTCGTTTTGCCAGTCAGGTAGACCGTGGCTCCCTTGGGGATCACCTGCACCTTTGCATACTTGGTGCCCGCGTCCTTACGCTGCCAGACGTCGCCCGTGGCGGTGGCGGTATCGAGGATCTTGTAGTATTTAGGCGACACATACCCGACGCGTCCGTCGATGATCATCTGCCCCCAGCCGTTCTCTGCCCGGCTCAGGAGCTCGCCGCGGGTGCCGTTCATAAGCACCTTCACCACGGCGTAGCCAGTGCCGGGTCCTTTACGGAGGTTGCACGCCTTGCAGTTGACAATTTCGCACGGCTCGGTGATGCGTCCGCCGTCATTGTCCAAACAGACAGCCGTGTGCCCGGTACGCCAGAGCACGTCGCCCCGCTTAAGGCCGACGCCGGACTGCAGCATCTCTTTGTCTTCGATCTGGACGAAATAGCCACTACTCAGCAGGATGGCCCGCTCGTTGCCCGTCCACATATCACGCAGACGCTCGTCACGGATCCCGGAGAAGTAGACGCCCGCGCCCATCAGCGAGGAGCAGTCGCAGTTGACCAGCGTGTCGATGGCTAAGGGGTCAACCTCCTGCCCGGCGTCTTCCTGCCGTTTCAGGGCGTCAAACACGCCAGTGCGGGGGTACTTCTCGTTACACTGGCTGTACCCGATATGCGAGCCATTCATCACGGCGCGCTCAAAAAGCCAGGCCAACCTTTCGGCAAGGGCGTCGTCAGTCGGACGCAGGACGCACTCCCATTGACCGCCGAACGGAGAAATGTTCAGCTCGCCGTCCAGGTTGCCGCCGGGATTGTCCGGCGTGACGCCGGTACGGCGCTGGTTGGGCGGCATGCCCCAGATCGAGAAGTTTTCGGACGATGCCGCCTGTGCGATGCGGATAGCCATATCACACCTCCTCGTCGGTTACGACCTTTGTGACGATGTCCTTGGTGGAAAACCAACTGTGGCTCGTGTGCTGCGCGACGACGCCGATGAAGGCGACCAGCGCGCTTGCCAGGGTCTCGACAACGCCGATGGCGTTGATGCCGAAGACCTTATCGATCACGCCATAGAACGTGACCAGGGCAGGGATCAACCACTGCAGGGTGCGCAGGGCGTTAAACAGTTTGTCGCTCATAATAGACCTCCTCTCAGTCGATGAGCTTCCAGCCCGCGGGGTAACCCGTGGGAGACCAGATGTTGTTGTCGATGATGCTCTCGTAGATGTGCCCCTCGAACCGTACTTTGTCGCCGGTCATATACGGGTTGGTGCTGTCCGGCTGTACCCAGTCAGGAATGACTTCCGGATCAGGGATCAGGACGCGCGCCCAGAGGGACGGGGCTACGTCCGGCATCCAGGTGTCGATCGCCGTGTGAGCCTGCAGGCATTTGTACAGCACATGCCCATACCGCACGCGGTCGCCCACCCGGTACTCGCGGGCGGGCTCCCACTTGTCATAGGCATAGGGGACAGAGAGCGCTTCCTCGTCAGGCAGGCTGGCAGAGGATCCGGTGATCAGTGCGCGGATGCGTCTCGCCATTGCAATGTAGTCCATCACTCCTCCTCTCCGAGCAGGATCTTGGCGATCTGCTCCAGGTCCTCGTCCGTGGGAATGGGCGTGTCCGTCTCGGTATATGTCCGCCCGCTCCCCACTGGGTCGATTGCCTCCTCGTACTCCGCCATTGTCTGGTCACAGCGGATGTACATATCCTGGTCGCTGTAGGTGCGGACGAGCTCCACGCCGTCCGGTCTTGTCATGTACGTCTCGGTGATGATCATACCGTTTCCTCCTGCATCTGATCCGCATAAGTGCTCCAGTTGGTAGCCGCCTGATAGTCCGCCAGCGTGCCCTGCGGGACATAGATGACCAGGTCGGGGATCTGCTGGAAGACGTTGCTCGCGCCGAGCGTGGGCGGCGTCGTGGGTTCCATGTGGACTTCGCGGAGCCCGTAAGCGTACTGGAAAGCTCCGCTCTTGATCTCCGTCACGGTGGCGGGGATAGTAATCTTGAAGAGCGAGTAGCAATAGGCAAAGGCGTTGGTCCCGATGCTCGTCACGTCACCTCTCAGCTCGCAGGTGCGCATGACACGGCAGTTGTTGCAAGCGTTGTCCGCGATTGCGCCGGTGACTTCCAACACGATGTCCTTGATGCTGCTGCTGGCAAACGCGCTCGTGCCGACCTCGGTAATATGCGCTACGTCCAGCTCAGTCAGTGCGGTGCACCCGTTGAGTGCATTGGATAACACCTTTGTGTCGCCCGTGCCGTACACCTTGAGTGTACTCAGATTACTGCACCCCTGGCACTCGTTGCTGTTGAGCGACAGGCCTGCAGGGATGTACAGCTCGCGGAGAGCGTAGCAACCGGAGAACGCGCCGGCAAGCGTGGTGACGCCCGCGGGGATCGTGACACGCTCCAGGGAGCGGCAGTTGTTAAACAGGTTGGATGCGATATTGGTGCAGTTGCCGGGGATTGATACTACACGCACACCAGACCCGGCAAAACACCCGTTAGGCGTGTTTGCGTCGCGCGGCACCACAAACGCCAGCATGCACGGCGTGTTGGCAAACGCGCTCGCGGCAGTAGACGCGTTACCGGTGGCGAGAGGCCCCGTTGCGTACGTCAGGCCGCGCATGTCTGTGGCAGCATTTGCGCCATAGTCTGCACCAGCTCCGAGGCGGATGGCGGTTACGGCGGACGAGACTGCGGCGTTAATATCCTTGACATTGTTGCCGGCACCAATGCAGGATGTGTTATATGCACCGAGTAGTCTATATTCTGCGTTACTTGCTGGAGAAATTACGATGGTGTAGTCTCCTGCCGCATCGTATGTGTGGGTCGTGTTAAGATAGGCATTAAGGTTGGTCCCGGTCACTGTGTCCGGGGCAGTCCCATCTCCCCAATCGACATCAACCGAGCCGTTGACACCGAGCCGCAGGACGATATCGCGTGCCACAGTCAATGACAGGTCGATCTCCGTGTCACCGCTCACGGTGGTGTAGAGCTGACCGACATATACCGTCTGGTCAGGCATTGCGGTCAGGTTGTCCTTGATCTCCTGGAGCGTCCAGTTCCAGCCGAGTGCCTCAAGGCCCATGTCGGTATGGTCAGGGTTCGCGGGGAGAGCGGTAGCCGCGGCGGCTTCTGCGGCAGTCATTGTGGATAACTCCGTTCCGTCGTAGTCGATAAAAACCACGGCAGGAGTGCCGGCAGGCGGGACGGCGTTGACGGTGATGTCGTCAGTCATCAGCAGACCGTTGGTAGCCAGCGTCTGCACGGATGAGGACGGCGTCACGGTCGTCGGGCCGGTGTATTCTTCCGGTTCAGGTACGGCTACCTGAGCGGAGGCGTACTGCGCGACATTGTAGGTGCCGTTCTCCGTGATGGGGAGAGTGCCAGCAGGTTCAGGTACTGCCACGTCCGCTCCGGCGTAGTCCGTTACGTCGTAGTGACCGTTCTCCGCGATCTGGAGCGTCCCGGACGGTTCAGGCACGGCTACCTGGGCAGAGGCGTAGTCCGTGACGTCATACGTCCCGTTCTCCGTGATCTGCTTGGTGCCCGCGGGCTCAGGTACGGCGACCTGCGCCTCAGCGTAGTCCGTGACATCGTAGCTCCCGTTCGCGATGATGGGGAGCGTGCCGGTCGGTACAATGCCCTCCACATCCACATGCGCGGAGGCGTACTGCGACACGTCGTAGTCGCCGTTCTCGGTGATGGTGATAGTCCCGGTCGGGTGCACCGTCACATTGACGATGGCTTCCGCGTAGGGGGCTACATTCACCGTGCCGTTCTCGGTGATTGTGATGGAGCCGGATGCGGTAACGGCCCTGACGTTCCCAAACTGCACCTCAGCTCTGAGTAATCTGTCCATTAGCGTACCTCCCTGTCAGATGAGTAGTCCGTATCGACCGTCTCGATGTGCCGCCCAACGACGTTGCCGTCGGCGAATTTGGCCCGGATCTCCAGGCGCTGCGGACCGACGTAGTCCAGCGTCTCCTCCTGCTCCATCGGGTAGATAAAAGCCTGCTCGTCAATATTCCAGACGACCTCGCCAGGGTAGACCTTGGTGACGCCGCCGAACGTAATGACCACGGACGACACGGATGCGTCGGTCAGTACAGCACCTTCCTTGTCCTTCAGTTTTACGGCGATGCCATAGGCGTCGCCCTGCATGATAACGGTGCTCATTTGTTGCCCTCCAGTGCCTTAAGGCGTTCCTTGTGCCGATTGATCTCGGCAGTGTTCAGCTTCACCTCCTGCTCTAACTCGTAGGTGCGCTCGATCAGTCTGTTGTGTTTGTCCTGCTTGCTCTCGAGCCGCTCCACGTCAGAGCGAAGGCTCCCGATCTGCTCGGTGACATGCGCCTCAAAGACACTCTGCGTCTTGTCCAGCGATGCCTGCATTTCGCGGTTGCTTTTGTTGTTGGTGATGATTACGCCGGCGATTGAGCCGGCAGCCGTGATCAGTGCGATGATGAGTGGTGTCCAGTCCATCCCGGCTTCCCCCTTTCCGTTATGACAGCCTCGTCAGCGTGATGCGCTGGTAGGTGCTGTTCGTTGTAATAGTCACAGTCTTTTGGTCAATACTCGGTGTGGGAGCGGCAGACCCGACGGTGATTGGAGTGATGTGCGAGCGGTTGACGCTCGGATCAGAGCTATTGTTTGCCACGACCAGCCACACGCCGTCGTGGGTGGTGTCCGTGTTGGCGTACCTACTGACTGTCATCAGGTAGACGCCGGCGGCAGAAAGAGTGTAGGTCTTGGTCGTATTCGTACTGTCCACGCCCTCGGACACGTTGTTGTTCAGCGTTGCCACACGCAGACCGTTACGGGGGTAGGAGATGTTATTCAGTGTGCTGCCAGCACTCGTGAAGTGAATGCCTTCCGGGTCAATAAGTACGCCGGGACGACCGGATGTGTCGTCAGTCGACAGAAGCTCGATTTGACCAGCCGTATAAGACTGGCCTTCTGCCGTGGCGGGAGTAATACTGCACAGTGCCCAGTTCTGCGTGTTAGACGCACTGAATACTTGTATCTTCCCGTTCTGGATCTTTACACGCTTGTCCGTGGTGTAGATGAGCGGAGCCGTCACACGAGTGCCGCTCAACACGACGTTGGTGGTTCCGGCGGTGGTTCCGTCGGACTGGGTGATCTTCATACACTCGGCGGTGTTTGCCGGGTCGAGTTTTGTGGTGACGGTTACGGTGTAGTCGGTTCCGTTATTCACCATCTGGGCAACACCGAGCTGGTCAGTGGACGTAAAGTAGCCGTCCATATTCAGGTCATACTTCGTGTAGTCCGCTGTCGTCGGCGTCACGTTGCCCATAACGAGGTCTCTTACCCGGTCAATGTCTGACGAGCTGTAATTGGACGCTTGGTAGGTTTTCGTGACAGTCTGCTGGAACTTGCCGGACACCATCGCATTGACGAACACGCCGTTGGTGGCGGTCACGGTGCCATCAGGAGTTACGCTGAAATTGTCGCTTGTAATCGTAATCATGTCGCCCGTGAGGTCAATCGTCTCCCCGGTCAGGTTGATCTTGTTTGCCTGAATGGTCACCGTATCGGGAGACACGTTGATCATACTGACGATGCTTTCCGCGTTCAGGTCTTCGGGAGCAGGGCTCCAGCCGACTTCCACCTCTCCGTATTTCAGCATAAAGTTCGTGACACGCACCTTCCATCCGTCCGACGCATTCTGCAAGCGGCAGCGCACCCGGAAGCGGCTGTCGTCAGGATCCGTGAAGTTCGCCTGACCGCTCGTCAGTTTGAAGGTCTCGACATAGTGCCCGGTCTCATTCTGCGTGACGGTCTTGGAAGGGGCGTTGCCCTTTGCTCCGTTGATCTGCGGATAAACCGCCGTTGTGGCTTCCCACGCAGACGCACCGGATACAGACTGCACCTCGTAGTCAAACGACACGGTGATCTTGTCCGTGGTGTTGCCGTTCAGGATGGCCTTCCCATAGTCGGAAAAGTAGCGGTACGAGGAGTAGTGGTTGCCCGTCGTGGTGGTTGCCATTGCGGTGGCAGTGTTAAGCACCAGATTGCGCCCGCTCAGCTCCTCGATCTTCTGCACGGTCAGAGTAATGCCCTGTGCGTTCGCCGTGATGCTGCTCTGAATGCCTGCTACCTGGTTGCGGTAGCGGCGGGCGGCAGGTGCCTCGAAGGTGTATTCGTGATCCATGTCCTCGTCAAACGGGGCGGACAGGTTCATCGAGATGCCCTTGTTGAAAATGATTTCCCTGGTGTAGCAGGTGAGCGTGGTGCTGTTGATGGTTACCTTGTCACCGATTTCCAGGGCAGGGTCAGACCATACGCCGTTGCTCTCGAACGGCTTGTAGTGCCAGGTCTTGATGGCGTTGTAGACCGTGTTGCAAATGACCTGCGTAGCAAGCGGGCAGTAGGCTTCCATCACGTTCGTGTCGGAAGATCCCGCAATAATGTTGCCGTCGTTACCGCCCTCGTCCAGGACGTTCAGCACCAGGCGGGTGTAGTAAGGGCGCTGTTTGGACACGTTCAGGTCGGCGGCGTTTGTGCCGATAGCCAGTGTATCAGAGCCGCCAGCCAGCGGCAGGAAGCGGAGCTGTCCTTCGTCGTTCATAATCCAGTTGCCGCCATACATCACTGCGATGTAGGACAGGATGTCACGGCAGGTGACGTCCGTGCCGGGAAAACTGATATTGTATGACTTGTTCAGCAGTGCGGTGTTCCGTGCGTCCTGTGTCACTCCCATAATGGTGCAGATGTTGGCGAGGACGTTTACGTCGGTGTCGTTGATGGCGCCGCTCGACCAGACTTTGTTGGCCATCATCATCCCGTCGTATCCGTTCCCGGTGAAGATATGGATGCCGTTGGGGTTTTTCGTCACCTTGCGGGTGTCCAGGTAGAAGACGCCCTTCGTAATCCATTCACTGGTGGTCGTGCCGTCCGTCACCTGGTATTCAGGGACGATGCGTGCCATAGTAGGGATGTCAGCCCCGGACGAAAGCAGTGAAAAGTCGATGGTAGCGGCACACACGCCGCCGATAGTCGGCTCTACTTCCCACGCCTGCGCGAAGGTAGACAGCGAAAACATGGCGTCCATACCATAGTAGACGCCGGGGTCGTTCTGAACAGACGGGTCGGTGATGTGCAGGCGGACGTTGAAATAGTGGTTCTCCGCCGCCATCAGTGTGTTGTAGGTTGCGCTTCTGGTCTGCATATCACACCTCAATCAGGGGGAAGGTCACGCCGTTCCACCACTCCGTGCCGTCTTTTTTCCGGATGCAGAAGGCGGCGGACGTGTTGTTGCTATACATGGTCATTTCCTTGTTCAACCCCGCCTGCGGGTCGTCGATCCTGACCTTGATGGTCTCCGGGGTGATCAGGTCTTCAATGATCTTCAACTCGGCGGTGGTGAGGGGGCGGCAGGTGACGTCCCAGCGATACTTGGTCGCCACCCGTGCCCTTACCATTGTGCCGTCCATAGTACGGCCCGCCTCAGGACCATCCACGTCGTTCCGGTCACGCTTCAGGCCCTGAAAGGCGATGTATTGACTGATATTCACCCAGGTGTTGCTGCCGTCGCTCTTTTTGATTTTGACGTTCATGGTTCACCTCACGTTCCTACGGCAGCCGCCTGCCGTCTCTGTGCCCTGGTGATCTGTCTTGCGACAGCGTCCCAGTTGACCGTGCCGTTGCTGGCGCGGTTCTCTCGGATGGTGCTCACAACCTGGTTGATGCCTGCGTAGATGGCGTTGACCACGTCCGCGTTAGCATCAGACACACCAGCGGAAACGCTGGCCACGATCTGGTCGTTATTTACAACGGCGCTTCTGTGTCCGATGCGTCCGACCAGCTCAGGACCGGATTCCCGGGCAATGAAGGCTTCGCCCTGCTCCAGGAAACCGCCGTCTGCCATCATCGTGTCGTAGGAGAACGGCTTGATGGTCGGGGTAGGAGCGCCCTCTCCGCTGTAGCGGTAGAAGGTCGTCTGCGTGTAGGTTGCCGCCGTGTTGGACATCAGCCTGGCAGTCTCCTCGGAGAACTTTTTGTAGTTCTTGAGCATCGTGTCCAGACCGTGGTTGCCCGCGTCGACGAAGTCAGACATTGTCTGTCCCATGCCGCGCGTCATGCCCTGCGAGAAGGCGTTCAGCTCGCTCATCGACTTGGTCTTGAAGCCAGTAACGTCGCTCTCCATGTCCGACATACCGCCGGACAGGTCGGTCGCCGCAGAGTCAGCACTGGTGCCGATCCCGAGGATCTCGTCAGCAGCCGCCTTTGCAGAGCCCTTGATGTGTCCGGTCTCGGTGTCAAAACCTTCGTGACCCAGCGGGTTCTTGCCTTTGAAACGCTCCTTGACGGTGTCGGCCGCGTCCTCGATACCCTCGATGTGCTGCTTGCCCTCGTCAGCGTAGCCCATCAGTTTTCTGGCGGCGGCGCCAAACTCGTCCTCGCCCAGGGGGTTCTTTTTCTTGTTGCGGGTAGACAGCGTGTCAACCGCCAGGGCGGTGTTATTGATGCCGGCTTTATCCGCTTCCGCCCAACTCTTGATGGTGTTGGCGGCAACACCGTATTCTTCCTGGCCCAGGGCGTTCTGGCGGGCGTTGCGTGCGTACAGGTTATCCACACTGCCGCGCACATCACTGATGGCGTTGGCGCTCACCACGGCACTCCCGATGATGGTGTCAGAGGCGTCGGCGAACTTGTTCTCGCCCAGAGGGTTTCTCTGCCCCATCCGGCGCTTGGTGTGGTCTACCGCGCCGTCGATGCCGTCCATACTCGCCACAATGCCGCGGGCACTGTTGGCAAATTGACCGCGCACGCCGTCCATCGGTTTCGAAATCTTGCGGATGCCTTTGGACAGGTCTCCGGCGTAGTCGGCGGCAGTGCTCATATTTTCTCCTGCCGTCTCGGTGGACTGCGTAAACTTCTTTGTGGTAGCGTCCAGCTCGTCCAGGGCGGCGTCTACGTTATGGAGATCCGCTCTGTACGGATCCCAGTCGGTAGGCAGGACACTCTTTCCGGTGTAGTCTTTGTACCAGCTGTCGAAGTCCACACCGCCTGAATACGCCTGGAATGCCAGATCCTGCGGGGTAAGCTCGCCATAAGCCGTAGCGCCCATATGCGTTGTGCCCCAATCATCCATGACCTGCTGCAACTTCTGCTTTTGCAGTTCAGTCAGGCCTTCTTTCCAGCTTGCGTATGTGGCAGTGCTGTCGCCACTGCCGTAGACGCCGCTTTCCTTCCAGTGGTTGGGATCGGGGCCATATTTGTCTACGAGCTCTTTGTACGCTTGCAGATCGCTCTGTTTGTAGTCGTAGGACTTGTGCCTGTTACCCCAGATGTCCGTGTCATACTTCTCGAAGTGGCTCTTTTCTTCCGGAGAAAGCGTATTCCAGAATTCCCGCAAGTCTTCGGAAGTTTTTTTCATGTCGGCGGCCGCTTTCTCTTCTTCCGGCGTTGCCGTCTGTCTGCTGTCACCGGACAGCGTTGTGGTAAGCCACGTCAGCGTCTTTGCAATAGGACCGCCAGGCATCTTGGTGGCCGCCCAGGTGGTAAGTGCTGTTTCTGACAGCCCTTGCGTCTTGGAAGCCCCAGTAGACTTCCCTTCCGTTGTGTCAACTTTCGAGGTATCGGTCGTGCCGGATTCCGTGCCACCAAGAGAGGAGAGCAGCGGAATAAGCAGAAGCAGGGACGACAGGTTAAACCCGCCCTTTCCGTTTTTACCGCTACCGCCGAAAAGTTTGCTCATCAGGAGCGTGACCGCAAAGCCGCTGAAAATACTTTCCCCGGTTCCCTGGTCAACATCCAGACCAAGGTCTGTTCCTGTCAGGCCCTTGATTGCCTCGTTGATAGCGGCTACCAGACCGTCGACGAACGCGCCGCCGATAGTGCCGATGGCTTTGAAGCATTTCTTCCAGAACTTGACGTCCCCGAGAATGGCGCCGATCTGTTTGCCGACTTCCTCGAACATCTTATTGAGCTGCCCGGTCTCGCCGAAGCCGATGATAACGTCGAACAGGGCGGTCATAATAGTCTTGCCCAGGTTCAGCATGCCGCCGAAGATCTTCGTCCAGGGGACGTTAGCGAGGCTGTCACCGATCTTCTTACCGAACTGCTCCCAGCCCGTCATGTGCAGGTTGGTAGGTGCGCCGGGATCGATCTCCCGCCATTTGCTGCCCGGGCCCTTGTCCTCTATGATAGGCTCAGTGCTCAACAGGCTGCCCTGGCCTACACTGTCAATAGCGTTGGTCAGGAAGTCGATGAAGCCCTGCACAAAGCCCGTTGCCGCGGTGAATGCGCCCTGCCAGTCGAAGTCCTGCAGGAACTGTTTCAGACCGTCGCCGAGCTTCTGACCGAGGACGTCGAACTGAATGGATTCGAGCAAGCTCAGACCAAACTGCACAGCGGTATTCAGCCCGTTCGCGATGGTCCTGCCAAGCGTCTGGGTGAAGCTTTCGCCGTTCTCGTCCGTGTTGGTGAAGAAGCCCATAATGAAGGTGCCGATGCTCTTGCCGACGTTCCGGGCGACCTTTTTGATGTTCTCCCAGTTGATGCTTTTCAGGGCGTCTTGCAGTTTCTTAGCAAGAGCCTTGCCGATAGAAGTAAGGTCGGCCTTCTTGATGCCGTCTTTCAGCTTCTTGATAAACTTACTGACGACGCCCTCGTCCGTCAGAGTGATGGTCTCAAACATCTTGGACCAGTCGGTCTCCTCACCGGATCCGCTCCCGCTGGGGGCATTCAAGCGGTTGATCTCGTCAAACGGGCCAAGCCATTTTTGCAGTTCTTTGGTGGCCTTTTGGGACTCCTCGTACATGGACTTAGGGATCTTGATGGCCTTGCTGTACGTGGACTGGCCGAACAGCTGCGCAAGGAAGCTTGCTACCTTCTCCGCCAGTACCGCGAACTTGTCGGACAAGAGATCAATGGCGGGGGCGATGGCGTTGATGATAGGTTCAGCAATTGTCGCCAGCGTGTTCTTCATATACAGAGCGGCGGTGGCGATCTTGTTCATGGACTTGAAGAATTCCGTCCCGGCGTACTCGCTGTAATGATAGAGGTTCTCGATGCCTGTTTTCATGCCATCAGTGAGCGCTCTGATCATGGAACGGAACAGGCGGTACATCGCAATTCGCTTCAATGACGCGAAGAACGTACCGACGGTTTTGGACACCTCTTTGAAGGTGCCCATGAGCGCCTTGGCAGGTGCCAGCGGTGCGGAGAACAGACCTTTCAGCCCGCCCTTCGCGGCGCTCCATGCGATGTGTTTCACCTTGTCGGCGATCCGGGATACCCAGGAGTGGCTCTTGGCAAGGCGGTGGTTGGTGTTTTCAACGCTCTTCCCGATGTGACCGACGTTAGCGTCGATTTGCAGGGAGAAACCGTTGACATCAGGGTACTGCTGCTGAATTTCGTGCACCGTCCTGGCGATCTCCAACAGGTTGTCGGAGACGTCCGCCCGCGGCACATGCACATTGGCGTTGATATCCAGGTCAAAGTTGAAGCCGTCCAGGTCGGGATAGTCCTTCTGAATGGTGTTCATGACGCTTGCGGCGTGCCGGAGGTTTTCCATCGTTTCGGGCTTCGGCGTCGTGACACTGATGTGGATCTTGCTCTCGAACGGCTCCAGGGCGTTTTTGCCCCGGCTCATCACGTCGGCGATCTGCTCAACCTCCCTGCCGGCGTCTTTCGGGACGTTGACATTAAATTTGAAGGAGAAGCCGTTCAGCGTCTCCTTGAAGGTTGCGATGCGTTCAGTGAGGTTTTGAAGGTTCGTGACAGTCTGTGCCGGGATGTTGAACATCTGGGCAAAGTTGTTCTTGTTCGTCACGATGCCCTCGAACGACTTTTTAAGAGAGGCAAGCGCCTTGGCGGCGTTGTCGATGCTTTCGGTGTCCTGGGCGTCTACATAGAAGTTCAGCTTGCCGGTCTGGATCCCGGTATACGCTTCTTTGACTTTTTGGAGCGCGCTAACTACGCGCCCAATCTTCTTGGTCGCTTGGTCGGTCGTAGCGTTGATATTGATTTGTATGGTTTCAACGGTTTCAGCCATGTGTATATCCTCGCTATGTGACGGGCGTCAGGGGCTCTTTCTTTTCGCCCCAATGTTTGCCCTTCTGTACAAGCAGCTGCATGTACGCCTCTGCCTGCTCGATCTCCTTCGCTTCCTGCTCCTCACGTACCTGGGCGATCTCTTCGTCGGTGATGGGGATGGGACGCTCCATATATTCGTACGGCGCCGCTCCCTTTTCCAGGAAGGCGTTGCCGATGGAAGACATTATCGCGTCACGCATGTACATCCCGCCCAGCCACATGTTGTAGTTATCCCTCTGCCGGCGGTACTCCTCTGCCCGCAGATAGTCTCGTACGAGCAGAGGATCTCCGTACCAATACTGGTCATACGTCATGCCCAGTGAGAGGAAGTAGGGGAAGTCCCGCCGGAAGATGGCTGTCAGTGACGGCTTTTCCTGCGTTATCTCTTCGGCAGGGTCACCGTCCAGCCGGAGTTTTTTCCCATCTCCTCGGTCTTCTCGACAGCGTTGTTGCTGTAAGCAGCCTGGTTATACAGGCCAAGAAGTGTCTGCAGGAATTCAGGGGAGAAACCGCCCAGCGCCTCGTAGATCTCGTCGGTCTTGAAACGGGTGATGTTCCCGTTTTTGGGCCCGTGGTGCATACGAAAGGCCAGGTAGAACAGCTCCGGGAAATAGGTGACGGGGAATTTCAGCACGTTGTCCACCTCGAAACCGCGGCTTTCAGCGAAAGCGACGGTGTCACGGTTGAAGTCCAGCGTGTAGGTAGTCCCGTCCGGGGAATTCAGGGTGATCGCAGGAATGCGGTCGTCAGTGGCTTTGATCTTTTCTGCCATAATGGGATCCTCCTTCCTCTAATGGCTGCTTACGACAGGGTCGGGGTGTCGTCAAACGCAGGGGCGCTCTGAGGCGCGATGTACAGCGTGGTCTCGAGCGCAGCGTTCACGGCAGCCTCATTGAAACCGCAGGCGACGGGCTCGCCCTTGAAGAACACGGCCTTGGTCAGCTTCGGGTGGGTCAGGCAGAACCAGGTGGCTTTGCCGGACGCAGCGGCGGTCGCGTAGGCGGTAACGACGGTGTCGTTCCACAGGGTCAGCAGGTCAGCGGTCAGGTTGGCCGTGAAGGACATGACGCCGCCCAGATCCTTCAGACCCGCGATGTACTGCAGGAAATCGGTCTCGTTCAGCGGGGTGACGTCGATGCTGTTCGGCTGGGGGTTGGTGGAAGGCGTAGCCTTCACTTCGGGGATAATCGTAAAACTGGTCGGCTTGGTGCCGGCGGTGGCTTCAACGGCGTACGCCAGGTTCATCCCGGCAGTGCTCAGTCTCTGGCTCATAGCATTTCACTCCTTTACAGTGATTGATAGATGATATACGTACCGTCTTCCTGTCCGTCGCCTACAACGGCTTCATAACGGCTCTCCAGACGGTAGATCGTTGCGTCAGCAAGGTTCGGTACCTGCGTCCTGGACGTGCGCGTGAAACCCAGTCTGGTCATCTGCGCGTCGATAAAGTCCGCAATGGCTTTCGCCTCGCTCTTTTTTCCGGTGGTCTTGTTGGAGAACACCGATACAGAGTACATTACCCGCACGAAGTCGTCGATCCTGACAGTGCTGCCGTCACGTACAACATAGTTGTCCGCCTCATACAGCATCACCGCAGGGAACTTCGCGGGAGCGGGTACGTACTCACCGACGATGTAGATGCCGGGGAACTGCTCCCTGACAGCGGTGGCCACGGCGGTAAAAACGTCATTTTCAATGTTCGTCATTCTTGAATACCTCCTCGGTCACTGCGGGAATGTTCTGCCGCATCTCGCGCGCCGCATGGTACATGGCCATAGCGGGCGGGTTACCGAAACTGCGGTGCTTGCCTGCGTCGTCCGTCCAGTACCAGCCGTTCGGGGCATCCCAGTGTCCGTGACCGTTAGGTCCGTCAGACCAGGTGCCGGGTCCGTAGCCGTGCTCGGCGGCGTCAGGGTGTCCGTAACCGTAGCGTACGCCGGAGCCGAACTCGATAAACAGGACGCTCTTCCCGGTTGCCCGGATCTGCGTGACGCCGTTGCGCTTCACCACAGAGATCTTTGTGTCGTTGTCGCCGACGTAGGGCGTGTTATGGAAGCGTGTTCCCGCCTCAACGGCGCCCCTGATGGCCAGCGTCTCCACGATCTGCTTGGGCTTCGTGCCCGTCACGCTTTTCAGCATTCTGATAGTCTCGTCCATTCCGGTGATGCCCATTACTGCACCTCTACCTTCCGGATCGCAATGGCGGTGAAGTTCAGCGACTTCGCCACGCGGCGAACCGTGTAATCGTATACAGGCAGCCCGTCCTCGTTCTCCTCGTAGGGCTTGTTGATAAACAGCACGGTTTCCGTGTCGATCGGGGTGTCGGTGCCGTTCAGGACGATGACCTTGTCGTAGTTATCCAGGCTTCCGAACATTTCCGTCACTGACTGGCCCGTGGCAGGAGAGATGTTGCCGCGCGCCTTTACAGGTGCACTGTATGCGACTTTCAGCTCCCCCGTCTCGTTGCCGTACTCGTCATAGATCGGCGTGTCTTCGCCCAGATACAGGCAGTACAGGAAATCCCGCTTGTTGCGTGCGAGCGTGTGCATTACTCGTCCTCCTCGCCCCTGGCAGGCACTGCCGCATAGGGCATGACCTGACACATGATGTCCTCGTCGTCCACGCTCCCATAGGTGCGGTTGGTGCCGTTCTCGTTGTGCACGAGCTCGCCCTGCGCGCCGCGTCTCAGGAACTCCCGGGCCGCTTTTTCGCACTGCAGGTGCTCATACATCTCCGGCATTACCGCCCCGTCCGGGATGGACCCGCGGACACGGTACAGACGGGAGAGGATGGCATTCTCGGCTCTGCGCAGATAGACCATGCAGACAGAGTCGGTGGCATGCTCGTCGTTCTCGACGAGTACCTGTACCTCAGTAATCTTTTCAGCTGTGGTCATTCTGCGTACCTCCGTCGGTTATTTCTTGCCGCCCTTTTTGGCGGGCTTGGCAGGAGCTTCCTCCTGCTTAGGTTTCGGCTGTACCGGGGGCTGGGCTACCAGCCCCACGATAGTGCCGCCCTTGATGCGTTTTTCAGGGTGGTCCATAAGGCGCTCCTTTACGAGGCGGAGACAGTCATGATCACGGACTGGTTAGCCGTCTTGGAAGCGGCCACGAACGCCAGACCGCCGATAGCCAGCTCCAAGGGAGAGTCGTCGGCAACGTTCTTGATGGACACGGAGTAGTCGCCGTTGTTGTCGCAGTAGACAAAGGCGCAGTCGCCTTCATCCAGGTCCAGCGTCACGGTCAGCTCGTCGGCGGTAGGCTGAAGCCAGATGAAAGGCTTCTTGTCGCCGTCAGCCAGTGTCGTGTCATTCGACACAGACACGAAGCTGCACAGGTCGCCCAGCTGCCAGCCATCAGTGAAGCGGAATTTCATGGCGCACCTCCTTAGGCGTTGGCGGTAGCGGCGCGGTGGACGTAGATACCCTTCGACTTGTTCTTGAGGATGAAGCAGTCGTGGTACACGCGCAGGTCAAACTTGTACGCATCGGCGTTGATGTTTTCCGCGGGCGTCCAGATACGAGGGACTTCGTGCTTCACGACAGGCAGAACGGCGGTCGGGCTCACGATCATGAAGTTGATCGCGTAGGAACCGGACGCGACAGCCCAGCCGAAGTTGGAAGTGCCGTCGTTCAGGGTGATGGCGGTGTTGAAACGGGTCTTCGGAACGCGCACGACTTCCATGCCGTTGAAGACTTCGATCTCGCGGTTCACGCCGTTTTCGTTGGCCAGGTACCGGGTGATCTTGGACTTGATGCCGTGATAGAACTTCTCTGACACATACAGGATGCGTCCTTCGCGCGGCACTTCGTTGTCGCCCATGCTCTCTTCGGCAGCGTCGATCAGGCCGGGGCAGTCGGTGGTGCCAACGGTGATGTCGGCAGAGGCGCCGTCAACGCCGGTGGCGGAAGCCATCGCGGCGAAACGGTAGGCATCCAGCTCGGGGACTTCCTGAGTGCGGATGAATTCTTCCGCCAGGGTCCCAAAGGCCATGCCGAGGGTCTCTTCGTCGTCCATCGCGTCGACAGACAGGCTGATGCCGCGATCTTTGGACAAGGTGTACTTATCCCAGCCGCTGGTCACGGAACCGACAGGGAAGCCGGTGGAACGGTTGTAATCACCGAAGCCGTCCAGGCTGGTCTTGAAGATCTCGACAGCATTGCCGCCGTCGAAACGGATACGGGCGTTCGCGCCCAGCAGACGGTTGGTAAGACTTTCCTTGGCATAGATACCGTCCAGAATAGGCAGGAACTTTTCGGCAAGTACGATGTTGTTGGGCATTGCTCATAACTCCTTTATCATTTGAGTCCGGCGTATTTGAGTGCCTGCTCCACGATGCGGGATTCTCTGTCCCCGCCCGCGGGCGGCGTGCCGACAGACAGGCCGGGCTGGCTATCGACTTTTGCGGTCCTGTACTGCTGCTCCTTGGCAGCGTTAAAGGTTTTGATCTGCGTGAAATAATCGTCTTTCACGCCATCGGGGAGTGACTGGGCCATCAGATCCGCACTCGCGGGATCGATCCCTGCGTCCATCAGCTTGGTTTTGTACGCGCCAACGGTCTCGGCTCTGCGGAGACGTTCCAGCTCGGCACGGTCCGCTTTCTCACGCTCTGCGCGTTCGATCTCGTCCTGCCGCTGTTTGTCCACGTTCTCCTGGAACTTGCGTTTCCAGTCTGCTACTTCGCCGTTTGCACGGGATGTCGCCGCCTTCAGCTTGCCGTTCTCTGCCTCCAGCTCCTTGATACGGGCTTCCAGATCCGGCTGCGGCGTCGCCTGTTCAGGTGTTTCAGGCGTCTTGTTCTGATCGTCCATAATTGCTCCTTTCGCGGAATTTATATCCCGCCTTCCCTGGCGGCATGTGCGGTATTAGCGAGCTTCCCTGCTCGATTTATCTGCTCAACCGGATCCTACAGCGGCAGTTCACATTGTTCTCTGCCAAGCTGAAGCCTCCGGGATACAGCGCGCTGTCTCCGTCGTAGGTATAGTATTCCCGGTCAAGCGGGATCTTCTCACCCTGGAGATATTGATGAGTGTCTCTGACGCGGTCGTCCATCATGGTCTCCCAGACCTTCCAGACCTGCTGGCGAAAGGAGATGCCCGCGTCGTAGATCCCCTCGTTATAGATGCGGTGGCTCGCGGTCTCGATCACCCTGATGATCTCCGCAGCGTTGCCGCCGTCGATGTAGGCGTCCACCCGGTCACGCCAGGTCTTGCCGTCAATGGCCTTGTTGATGCTCCTGGACATGTCGTCGGTAGAGATCGGGATCGCCGCCGCCAGCATGTCGTTCGCCGCTTCGTTGCCGAGCATGTAGGACAGGATCAGGAGCTCCAGGATCTCGTCGATGAGGTCGCCTTTCAACTGCTTACGCAGGGCAGGAGGCTCCTGCATAAACGACACCACGTCGTTGCTTACCCTGTTGATCTCGTCAAACGGCATCAGCTGGTCCATCAGACATTACCCTCCGTCGCTTCTCCGGTGTCGCGTTCGTCTTCCACGATGTCCGCCTCGCCTGTGCCGGTAGTCTGCTCCTCCTGCTCGTCCACCTTGTCAGGGTCGCCCCAGATCATCCGCAGGTACTTCTGGCTGCGCTCCACGTCTGCCACGGGATCCCCGGACAGACCGCTCTTCTTGAGCGCGATCTCAGGATGGAGACCGCTTGCCAGCATCGTCTGCGCCGCCTGGGCCTTGCTCTGCACGTTCGCCGTCTCGTTGCGGACGAAATTGAGCCGGAAGTCGGACAGTTTGATGTCCAGCAGCCCCTTCTCACGCAGGATGTAGGTGATGATCTCGTCAAAGTAGGCGTTGCTTTCCCGGAACAGGTCCTCAGTATTGCGGGCGTCAGCTGCGGCTAACTCCCAGCCATTGTTAAAAATAGCCGCGATCCCGGTGCTGTCGTACGTCCCGCGACCGTCCCTGGCGGTGGTGGGCATGGCGGCGATGCGCAGCGCCTGGTCATACAGACTGTCCACCAGCGTTTCCGTCTGGTCCTGGTTGAGCTCCTCGGACAGGATCTGGAAGGATGCCTTGTTGTCGCCGATGGACGACAGCACGATCATGCCAGCCTCCTTGATCTTGTCCACGCTGGTGCCCTCGTCGAACTGGCAGTTGACAGCGACCGCAATGCTCTGGATAAACTGCTCTACGCCGTCGATCTGGTTCGAGCGGAGGATGTTGATGCCGTTGAACAGAGGAATGACCAGCTCAAAACAACTGGTATTAGTTTTGTTGTAGCGGTACTCGATCAGCGGGATGTAGGGGATCGGGTTCTCCTCTACCCCGACGATCTCGCTTGCCACGGTCGCAAAGACGGGGTACTGCGTTACGCGCGGGCCCGCCTTCGCACCGATCAGGCGGAAGACCTTGTCCCTGGTGTAGACGTCGATCTTGGCAGTGTCCTCACCAGCCATGACGATGTTCACGCCGAACACCGGCTTGTTGCCGGGGCGGAGAGAGTACACCACGAACGCGGAGCGCGGATCAACGGCATACGCCCTGACCGGCACGTCCTCGTCGTCATTGGATTCCACATAGATGACCCCTTTGCCGACGGTGAAAAACCAATCGGAGACCACATTGTCCGCCGTCTGCTTGCCGGACCTGTACAGGTACTCGTTCAGCTTGGCGACCTTCGCCTGGGCGGCGTCGTTGCGGGAGACATACGCGCACGGCTCCATCAGGAAGTATCCTTGTTTGAATGTGCAGAACTCCTGCGCGTGGTTTTCCACGACCTTGTTGTTCACGAAGGCGTTGCGCTTCTTCGTGCGCTCAAGGATCGGCTGCTCCCCGCGGCGGTACCAGTATAAGTAGTACTCTTCATCAACATTCAGGAAGTGCTGTGACAGCGCCTCATTTACCAACGTCAGGACGTTGGATTCGTCTACGTGGTCGGCGGACGTAAAAATGTCGCGACGGCCGCGCAGCATTACTCCGATCAGGTCCTTTTTGGTCTTGGATGCCATAGCAACTCCTTTTCTGGTAGTGGTTTGATCAGTAGCTCCCAGTATCGGGAGCTATAAAAGCCAACAGATTTCATCAAAAGTGTTGGTCTTCCGTGTACAAGATAGCACACTATAAGACTGATGTCAACACTTCAGGACACTTTTGTTGAAAAATTTTTCAAGGGTGTCCTGTGAGGCCTATTGCCTATAGACCAAGTAGGTAAATAGGCAACAGACCAACTACATCCCGGCACATTAGTTGGTTTATTGACGATATACCAACCGCGTCAGAACGGGAATTGTACGATCTGCACAGCCGTGCTCTGCGTGCCCTGCACGAGGTTCGCCATCATGGAAACGCTGTCCGGTACGTCGTCGTGTCGGTTTTTGCCGCTGGTAGTGTATGAGCAGAGGAAATTCATCGCCAGGCGGTACTGGCTGTTGTATTTGTCCGGAGACAGGAACAGGAAGTGCTCCTTCACATACATGCTGTCCACCAGGATCCTGGTCTCTTTGTTTGCCATCGTGTACTTGGTCAGGATCTTGGTGATGCCGCCCTGCTCCTTGACACGCTCCTGCACGCCCTGGGCGATACGCCCGCCGGCGGAGTTGCTCTCAAACCGGGCGATTTTTACCTTATGTTTTACCAAGGCGTTGGCAAGCATCGGTTCCAGCACCTCGGGGCCCTTGTTGTCGATGACGAAGTCCACGATATAGTAGTCGCCCCCGTACTGGTACGCGACAGGCATGACGCAGTAGTCCTCGCCTTTGTTCTTGGTGTCGCATGCCGCCCAGATGGCGTCAGGTTCGACCGTGGGCAGGTCATAAAACCGCCGGAGCTCGTCGGCCGGATAGAGGATCCCGGAACGTTCCACCGGCTCCCCCTGGTACAGGGCGGCAAAGCTGGCAGGATCCATCAGCTGCTTGATGTTCTTATAGTAGGCGGTGCTGTATCCGTTCTTGCCGCCGTAGTCGAAGTTGCTCTCTCCCTTGTCGTTCAGGGCGGGCATTACCAGGAAGTACGCCCGGGGGTTCTCCGAATACTCCTTCTGAAGCCGTCCGATCGGGTCGCCCAGGCTCCATCTTGTCCCGACCATCAGGATCTTACAGCCGCCCTGGGAACGCTGCAGCAGGTCGGTCGAGAACTTGGTCCACTTGATCTCCAGACGGTTCGCGGACAGCGCCTCCTCAATGCCCTCCACCAGGTCGTCGCAGTACAAGAGCTGGATGGCACGCGCCAGACCGGCGTTCTGACCGCCGACAGGACGATACTGCAGCGTAGAGAAACGCTGAGCCCTGTCCACGTCGATCTTCAGGTCGATGGCGTTCGTCTTGACCACCTTGTGCCCCGGGAAGATCTCGTCCCAGCAGTAGTCGCCGTCAGGATCGAACTCACGCAGTGCCTCTTCGTACATGCCGCGCAGGAAACCGCTGTTATGAGAGCTGACCAGGATACCATGCTCGGGATCGTTCCCCGCGCACCACATCAGGTAGAACTGGCAGATACCGGTCTTGCCCACGCCCGGAGGGAGGGAGATGCCCAGCACGTCCAACTTGTCGTCGTGGAGACGCTGGAGCTGCTTCACGACAGGCAGGAGCTGTTTGCGGCGGGGCAGGTAGAAGCGTGCATAAGGCTCCCTATCCCACTCCATAGCGATGCAGAAGTCGTCAAAATAGTCCTTGGCGGTCAGGAAATAGGTCTTGCGCAGGATCCCCGCGGCGATGTTGGAGCCTTTTTTCATCAGGGCGGTCAGTCCGGCCCTGAACTTTTCAATGAGCGGGTATGTGCCCGCCTTGTCCTCTTTATAGGAAGTCTCCAGAAGCTCGTACGCCTTGGAGTACAGCTCCTTGCGGATGAATGCGGCGTATATGTCGGGTACTCGTTTATCCAATGTAATGCCTCCTGTCGGTTATTCGACAACATAATATCAGATAAGTGTTGACTTTGTCAAGACACCGCAGGCAACAAAAAAGCGGCAGGTTTCCCCGCCGCCATGCCGGGATGGGCAGCTATCAATAGTAATCGTTCTGGATCTCGCGGAACGTGAAGTGCAGGTCCATACCCAGCGCCTTGGCGACCCGGTCAAGATCAGCCAGCCCGAAGCCCTTCTTGTGCAGGTACTGCGAGAAGACGACCTGGCTCATACCGAGCGCTTCCGCCACGTCCATAAGGCGCACGCCCTTCTGGGCGGCAATAGCCTTGACGTAGCCAATAACCTGTGTGTTGCTTTCATAACGCATGGTGTAATTCCTCCTTACGATGCTACAATACCACTTAATTCTTATGCTGTCAATAGGTTTGACGAAAATATTTTATGTTTCGGCTATACGATAAGCAGTATAGGACACCACAGGCACGTTATACACGCAGCAATGCTACATAAAAAGTGTAGCAGTGCTACCCCCTTTTTGCAAGTCAATAGTAGTTTTACTAAACTGTACGGCGCACAAGACACCGTTTTACGCAGCGGGGTCTGGGAGTGTCGGCCCGGCCGGACAGGTATCTGACACAGCAGGAGAGCACAGCAGGCAGGTGCACACCCCGGCAGCCAAATCCGACCGTATTTTATTATAAAATTATGAGAGGGGGTAAACGCCGCCCTCCGGGATCGCCTAAAAACGGGGTCCGGGCCCCCTCCCGTCACAAATTGTTCAGACAACGGAAACGCGCCCCCGATCGCCCCGGCGCCGCCCCGGATCGCCCCGAAATGCCGTTATTGTATAGACAAATCAACACAAGCGCCCCGTATGTGTTGACTTTTAGCCCGTATTTCGTTAGCACTCTTCGCGTTTGAGTGCTAATTTATGCATTAAATGTATCTTTAATGCAATAATGTTCAATTGAGTACTTGTACGCCCCCGAAATGAACACAAAACGACGGGATCCGCCCCGCCGGCGTCACCCGGATGACACCCGCCGCCGCCCCTGCCGGCTGCCGATCCCGGCGCCCGTGAGATTGACAAAATTTTAACAATATACCCCTGGGGGGTATTTCGCCCCTCCCCCGCTCCTCCCCCTTCCCTATATATAACATAATATGTTAATTACCGCCGGGCGCGCCCCGGATCTGCTCCCCCTGCTGCCCCGGAGCCCGCTCCCCCTGGATCTGCTGCCCCCGCTCCCTGGCTCCCAGGCCGCCCCTGGCTGCTCCCCTGGATCTCCGCCCCGCTCCCTGGATCTCCGCCCGCTCTGCCGCCCGTCATGATCTCCCCGCCATACTGATGACCCGCCGCCCGCCGTGAGAGGACCCGCCGCCCGTCATGATCTCCGCCGCCCTGGCTCCCCCGCTCCCCGGATCTCCCCCGCCGACGTCTCGGCGTGTCTCCGCGTGTTGTGAAAATAAAGCGCGCGGCGTGATTTGCCTGTGAAAATTAAGCGATCCGACTATTGACATGGGGGCGCGGCGGAGGTACTATTGAGCCAACAAGGGGGACACCGCGGGATACGCTGGAACCCCCGGAACAACAAGCCGCCGGCGGGCTAACAGCCGGGGAAAGGAAAGAACAATGACGAAACTTTACGACGGAACGAAAACGGCCGAAATCACGATGACCGAATGGAACGGCCACGGCTACGACCCCGACTGGTCCGCTGACTTTTACGATGTCGGCCTGCTGCCCTACGACGAAGAACGGGGCGCCTTTATTGTTGACGATGTTGACTACTGCCTCGATCAGGCGGACGACTGGAAAAACGGCGACGGCGACTTTAGTGACGACGAGGACACCGAGGACCGGGAGGTCTATTACACTATTACGGCCGACTGATAACCACCCGACTGACACGGCGCCCCCGCCGCTCTGAAAAGGGCGGGCGGCCGGGGCTCACGACCCCGGCGCCGACTAAAGCCAAAACGGCTAAAAACACATTATAGGAGGAACAAAAAATGTTCACGAACTACACCAACACCCTGACCCCCGACGAAAAGCGCGCCGCCCGCGCCCTGAACGTCACCGCCGCCGACGTCTACCGCGACGGCTGGAACTGCTACGGGACCGTCTACGGCCTCTACAACGACTACTACTACACGACCATGACGATCTCCGGCTACACTCGCGCGGAAATTTACCGCGAACTCCTGCGGGCCCTGATCCGCAAAATGGGCTACGAACTGGAGGCCCTGCTCACTTACTACGACGCCCGCCGGGACTACGCCGCCCGCGAACGCCGCCGCGACCGCTACGAAGCGGAAAAGGAACGCGCCCGGCAGGCCGCAATCGATTGTCAAAACTCGCTTGACGGCCGGAACTATTCCTACGGCGAACTGGCCGAAATGCAGGACCGCCTCGAAAAGCTGGGCCGCCGCTACGGGCTCCTCGAAGAATTCCGGGAAAACGGAATTATCTAACTGACTAAAACCCGCCCGCGAACTGGCCGCCCGTCTCTGACGGGCTGCGGGGTCCAACTCCCCGCCGCGGGCCGCGGCACTCTGCCGACAAAACTATATTTAGGAGAACCTGACAATGAGAACAAACGAACTGAACCCGGGCACGCTCTGCCCCGCCGGCTGAAAGGGGGTTCGACTATGAAAAAAACCGGCGCCCTGCTGCTCCTCTACCTCTACGCCCGGGCCCGCGATATCCCGCCCGCCGTCATTCTTGTTGTAATGACTGCCGGCGCCCTGCTGCTCACCTGGATGAGCAAACCGCGCCCCCGCCGTACCGTTCCCAGGCCGCCCCGCCTGGATCCGCCGCCGCTCCCCGCTCCGACGCGGCCGCCTGAATACATTCCGAGCCCGAAAACGACCGGCGACGCTATCACCCTACTAAAGGAAATCGAACGCCGCCGGGCCCGCCTCTATAAGCTCTACGACAAACGGGACCGGGCCGACTACCTACACACCGACCCCCGCTCCAAAACCTACCGCGGCCTGGAATATGATATCAAATGCGCAGAACGTGATCTAAAACGGGCAATCACCGCCGCCGGGCTCTCTGATGACTACGGCGACGACGAAGAAATCAGATGACACCACACACGACGCGCCCCCCGCCCGGGGGGCCTTTTTTATATCCATGACGGGCGGCGTGGGGGGTGACAAAATAAGCCGCCGCGGCTAAAAAGCAGAGCGCGCCCGCGATCTGACGGGGCGCCGGGCCGGGGCGGCGTCCGTGTGCGGAAATCTGCCGGGACGACTAAAACCCGCAGACACGCCTGACATCACGGGACGGGGTCAGCCGCGGCCTTTTCAAATAAGCCGCGCCAGCTAACTCTCCCGCCCGCGCGCACGCGCACACACACACACACGCACGCACGCACACACACACGAAACACCCCCTAAAAACGGCAGACGCGCGACAATGCCCCTAAAACGCCCCTAAATCAATTTTACCCCATAAACGCACAATTACACCAAAACGCCGCTAAAATCGATCCTGACGCAAAATAGAGGGCTTCCCGGGCCATATTTGACGCTGAGGACATACGACGCCCGCCCGCGACGCCCGCGGACACGCTCACACGCCCGCCCGCGTCACACGCTCACACACGCGCGACACACACGCGCGCGCCCGCGCGATGATCCCGGCGCCGACCGACCGCCACCCGGATCTGACACCCTGTCAAGTAAAAGTACTTGACACCCTGGCAGAGGCACTGACGGTTAGCAGGGGCTAACCAAATTTTTAGTGGGTTTTGGAAAAATCATTTTTGAAGTCGAAAATTGCAATTTTTTGGAAAACCGATTTTTGAAAAAAGCCCGTTCTGCGACTTTTGGCGGCGGCAAAAAAATTGTCTTCTATGCGACACCGCCGTTCTGCGCTGTTTTTTGCACGCAATGTGTATATGTATACTGTGTATATACCTTTTGCCAAAAAGGTCCTTTCTGTTCCGTGCTTGCTACGCTCACTCGCCACTTACGTGGCGGTGCCTGCTATGCTCCGCCTGATGCCGTTCTGCGTGCCTGCTTTACTCACTTCTGACGTGGCGTGGCCGTCCGTGCCGGCGTGCCTGTTTCCGTTCTGCCGCAACGCCTTTCTGCGACCTTGTGCCCACATATATGCGCCCCCGTACCGCCTATATACCGATCAAATGCCCTGTGTACTCCTATTTTTACCGCCAAATTAGGAGAGCAGGCACGGCCTTTCTGCCACATATGTGAGGGACCCCGCCGTTCTGCGTCATAATGACGACACAATATGCACTGTTTACGTGTCGTATATGTGACACGACCGCAACATGTTCAGGTGTGGCTAATATGTGACAACATTATAGCCGTTCTGTCTGATGTGGTGTCATCTATGTGACACGCACGGATTATGGCAGGTAGATGACAAACCATGCACGCAAAAAAAAAAGAGGGGGCGTTCTGCCCTCTCTCTTACCAGATGTTGATTTTCAGCCGCTCATACCCGGGCGAGACGGGGAGCCGTTTCGGCATGCGGGTCTTCCGTGCCTGGCGCGGCTTCTCGCTGGGCTCCGGCGCCGGCTGTTCTGCCTGGCGTGCCTGTTCTGCTTTCTGCTCCAGGTACTCCCGGAAACGCGCCTCTTCCTGCTCATAGTACGTCGGGTCGATCTCGATGCCGACAAAGTCAAAGCCAAGTTTATCCGCCGCGATCCTGGAGGATCCGCTCCCCAGGTGCGTGTCCAGGATCCGGTCGCCGGGCTTGGCAAAGTTGGTCAAGATCCATTCGTACAAAGCGACCGGCTTCTGCGTCGGATGGATGCGGGTCTCACGCACGGATCCCTTGGGCCCCTGCTGCGCGCCGTTCCACTTGTACCGGAAAAGCTTTACCGCCGCCGGCTTCACGAAGGACGTATACGCCAGCTCAGCCTGTGACCAGGTGACGGTTGCCGGGCGCTCCTTGTCCCATACGATCCAGCACATGCTGTCCGCCCCGATCTCCGCAGCGAAGTGGTTGCCGCCCCAGATGATCTGGTTTCTGCTCACCCTGCGGAGCTCGTCGAAGTATTCCTTCCCGGGCTTGTCCTGATGCCAGAGTTCCATGTGATAATCGACGCATGGCTTGCTCCCCATTTTACCGCGCATGTAGCCGCCGCGCATCTCGTGACGCATCTGATCCTGTGTGTAGTACGGCGGGTCTACGATAGCCAGGTCAAATGCGTTGTCGGGCAGCGTGCGCATATACTCCATGCAGTCGCCTAGGATGACCTCACTTTTTGCCATTGCCGCCACCCTTTTTCTTCTTTGACTTCACCTCTGTGTACGACGCCTCGATCACCTCGCCAGTCAGCTGTTCAGCCTCTTTCGCCAGCTGGTCCACGGTCTTGTTCTGCTCCACCGTTCTGCCAGCGGCGCCTTCCGGGATATCAGAGTAGCCAAACCAGTTCTTGGCGAAAAACTGCACCGTCTGCGGGCCTAACTTCCCGGCCAGAGCGTTGTCAACGAACGATTGATGGAGTACCTGATAGATACGCTGGGCACTTCTGCGCTGCTCCTCAGGACCGTACCCGCGGAGCCAGTCTTTAAGATCTGAGCTGGTGATCCCGAGCCAGGACGCCAGACCGGGCGGGCTGATGACCGTGCCTGTCACCGCGCAGCTCTGCACGTATTCCATGAAACGCTCTTCCACAGCGGGCAGGTTGAGCAGGTCAACAGGCCCCTGCTCCAACGCCCTTAAACTGTGTCCGATGAAGGCGGCGTTCTGCGCGAGAGCCGCCGCCGCTTTTTCCTGCTGTGCCTGTACGGACACGCTCTGACGCTCCGCCGGCACTGCTCTGTCACGTGTCCCTGCCATGTTACACCTCCACTCCGAACAGCTCCGCCAGCACTTCCTGTGCCGACTTCTCCTGACCGGATCCCGCACCCTGGCGGGCGTCGATATCCTTTACGCGCTCACGAGGCTGTTCTGCCAGCGTGGCGCTTTCCTGCAGGTGCACCTGCACCTGGTAGTAGACCCACCACACGCCTTTGTACGGGGTTTTACGGATGGTCGCAGCCCTGATGCTGCTGACCACCACCGCCCGCGGATTGCCATCGAAGATCTCGGGATTGTCCGCCCAGACCGTGATGACCTCCTTGCCGTTTACGTTATCCGGGCGCACCTGTGTCATAGCCCACTTGCGCCCTTTTGTCTGCCCCGTTTTCCAGTCGGCTGTATTGATGATGGTGCCCTGGTAGATGCCCGCGCACTTACTGCTCATGCCTTATCCCCCCGCATCAACTCCAGGACGCTGTCAAAGTCGTCCTTCTTAATGTCTTTAACGGACGCATAGCCCGCCGCTTTCAGGATCTGCTGTGCCTGCGGGACTGACAGACCGCGCTGTCCCGCCACGGCGTATAACTGCTGCAACTCCTTCTGTGACAGTCTGTTGTCGTCCTTCGCTCTGTCCGCCAGCGCCTGCATGCCCGCCTCTACATAGTCGGCGTTTTCCATATCCTGCGCAAAAATATCACTGATCCCAGCCAGGGAGATGGCCGCCGCGACCAACGACCTTTTTTCCGCCATTTTGATGGCGGTGTTGGCGGTGTCCCAGGGCGCTGCAAAGCCGTTGCGTTTTTCCCTGGTGTTGGCACTGCCGTGACCGTTGCTCACGACGTACTCAACGCCGTTGTTGGCTACCCGGATCAGGTCGCACCTGACCAGGAAGTAGAAGAGGGGGCCATGCTCGTCCACCTGCTCGATCTTACTTTCGATGGTGTACCGCTTAAACAGTCGGTACGCGATGACCACCTTCTCAGCGCCGCTTTTATACAGCGACGGACGCTTCGTGCCGGAGATCAAGCCAAAGTCCACATCCCGTTTCAAGGTCATCTGACTGTTACGGTCAGTTCCAACCTGTATCACATAATTGCCGCGCTTTGAGTAGACGGCGACTGCTTCAGCCCGCCCGCCCTGCTCGGCTGTACTGACTAATGCCGTTGTTTCAGTCATTTGCTCCTCCTGCTCATGTCTTTCAGCCGGCGCTTGTGATAGCACACATGTACCAGTTCTGCCGCGATACCTGCCGCTGGGAACCCCTTCTCGTACTCCCAGTCGTCCAGGCTGATGAGGCGGTACGTGCCGTCAGAGCGCAGGTGCAGAACGTACCGACGGATCGGTCTATCCTCACTGAACTCCTGCTGCAGGGCTACTTTATACAGCGCAGTCTGGCAGGCGGCGTTCATCACCTGCTCGGACTTCATAGTGGAATACGTCTTAATGTCCACGATGACACGCTGTCCGCCCGCAAGACCGTATCTGTCCAGAGTACCGCAGAAGAGGGGCGGCTCGCCATCCTCACGCGCTCCCCGGAACGCGGAAACGGTTTTTTCCACTGCCAGCCATTCCGGATCATAGTCCCGGAGAAAGTCCGTGTACGCCTTGATGTACGGCGCAAGTTCCACGTCCACATCCGTCGGCTCGATGCCATAGTCAATGCTCTCACATACGGCGTGTACCGCCCGTCCCCGGGCGGCTGCCGCCTCACGCACGGACTGGTTGACCCGGCTGTACGCCTCTTCCGCCAACGGTGCCAGTACCTCCGAAACCGAAGGTACCGACACGCCGTCGTAAGTGTATGTGTGTGTGGTCTCGTCCAACAGAATCTGCCCGGTCATCGGTCTACCTCCAAGGGCATCATGTCCACCCTGGCAGTATACAGGTACTCGTCCGCAACCAGGTCGTGCTCGCGGTTCAGGTGCGCCCGTCCGAGCGCCTCTTCGCCCAGGCGTTTGATAAACCGCTGGCGGATCTCCGGCACCGTCCACGTCTCGCCGTCGTACTGCGCGGAGACACGCACGGCCGCGATCACGGTGTCCGGTCTGACCAACTGCGTGGTCAGTGTGTCAGGCACGAGTTTGATCGACTGCTCGCCGTTCTGGCGCGTCCGCTCGCTCATTTCCTTAAGCGCCTTTTCCGCTGCGCTCTGCTGTGTGCGCAGCCATTCCGCCTGCGTGCGTGCGTCATCGCGCTCACGTGTCGTCTGCTTAAGGTCGTCCAACAGACCCTGAAACACTGGACGGTTGATCTCGTCCGTGTGTCTGTGTCCCGCCCGGAAACCGACGGTGAAGTCGATCAGCCCGACCGCCACTCCGATGATCACATATAACCACCACATATCAGATATCCTCCTCAGTAAACTTTTTGTCCATCGGCTTCGGGCCGCCTTTGCGCCCGGGCTTAGCCAGCCGGTACGGCTGCTCACGATCCCGGAAGATCTGATTGAGCAGATGCCATGCCAGCATCGGGGCGGTGTCGGGCGTCATACTGCCCGCACACGTAATTGCGTTGCGCTGGTCAATGCGCATCACGACGAATGCCTTCGTGCCGATAGGCACCTCTACCTGCTCTGTCATCACAGCGCCGATGATGTCGTCACTGGTCATGTGTCCCCCCATTCCGCTCCGCTACAATGCGGCGGAGCTCGCGTATATCGCTCATGCCGTAGTCAGGCACCGGTGCCCACTGCTCCGGCTCGATGCGCCTGTCTCCGTTCCATACCGATCCGAGCTGTACAAAATAACAATCCGCTCCGTCACGCACGGCTACGCACGCCACGTGCCCGCCGCCAATGCGAGACGCCAGCACCACCTGGCCATCCTCCGGCAGCCGTTCTGCGGTCTTAATCCACTCGATTGCCATGTCCACCTCCGCTCGCGTAGTCCATGATCATCTGCCTCCACTCATCCGCCCGGATGGTCGTGTGCAGATGCGAGCCGTTGTCCATCACCAGCTCAACACAGTCAGTCGCCCAGACGTGGGACACGTGCCTCATGTTGATCCACACAGACCCGTCACCATCGACCAGGTCTACCAGTAACCATAAGTCACCCATCGTGTCTCCGTTCCTGGTGCCGCTCAAAGAGCACCAACCCAATGCCGATGATGATCTCCACCCAGATCGGCCACAACACGAGACCCCACGTCCACGTGATGACCCCGCACAGCTTCAGCGTGATCAGGATCAGCTGCAGCCACTCCAGAAAGCCCATACGGTTTTTGTCCATTATGTATCCTCCTCGTCGTTCAGCGGGATGTAGTACGTGATATGCGCGCCACAGTTGCAGCGGTGGCACTCATGCACGATACCCGGCTCCCAGCCGTAATCCTCGCCGTCAAAATCGCTGTCCCAGATCACAGATCTGGAGCCGCAGTGGAAACATTCGTACACGGTTTTCCCTCCTTATACCGTTACCCTTACCTGATGCTCCGTGTCACACAGGGTGATGATCGGTGCGATTGTGCTGGACGGCGCGTACCCCATCCGGTCGCCATAGCTCCCCGGGTAGGTCAAATACGCCGCCGTGTTCACGAATACCATCTCGTGGTAGGTCGCCGCGCATGCGCTATGACTACACACATAGTGTCCACGCCTGAACGATGCCGGCTGGTGCGTGTGCCCCATGACGTAGATGTCCGCATCCACGATGCGTGACAAGTCCTCTAAGGCATTCACCTTACCGCCTGCCCGCCTGCCGCCGCCGCCGTAGCCGTGCGTGACATAGATGGAGTACACCATCGGTCTGCCCTCTGCCCGGCGCCTGTGACGTACGCCGAATTTGAGGAAGATCACCGCGCTGGTGGGAGAGTACAGGTGCTCAATACCCAGCTGGCGCGCCAGGATCCTGGTCATATCCACGCCGACGCTTTTGGAGATCCGCTCCTCGTGGTTGCCCGGCAGGATGGCTAGAATTTTGCCCGCGTCCGCCAACGGTTGAAACAGCCTGGTACACTCCTCTAACTGTGCCGCCGGAGACATCGTCTCGCCATATACGTCGCTCTTGCTCCCGACAATGGCGGAGTTCATCAGGTCGCCGTCCAGGATGACGTACAAATTATCGTCCTGCATGACGGCTTCCAGCGTCGCCAGGATCAGTCCACGGTCGCAGTGTGCGTCGCCCAGGTGCAGGTCAGCCAGCGGAAGCACCCGAATTGGTTTGCCGTGGCAGTCCAGCGTGTGTGTAATCGTAGTCAGTGTAGTTGTCAATGTTCCGCCCTCATTTGCCCGCCGCAAAACGGGCAATAGTGCCAGCTCGCCGCCAGCCGCGCATTCACGGCCTGTCCGCAGTACGGACATCTGACGGCAAACTGTCCGTCAGGGATCCAGTCGCGCGCCTTAGGCACGACCTTCACCTCGTGGTCTTTGATGCGTACGTCTCCGTACCAGTCGTCAGCACCCATGCTGATCCTCCTTGTCATAGTCCCCGAAAGGACAGTCGTGCGGGCGCTCGCCCTGCACGTCCCACGCCTCGGTGCACCAGCCGATGCCGCACTCGTAGCAGTCGCGAGGCCTCTGTGCCCGGGTTTTCTCGTACTCGCTCGTCATCAGCCGCTCAAGGCTGCGAAACGCCTGTTTTGTCATTCGATAACCTCCAGTTTCCACCTCACTTGGATCTCCCCGTCCTGCTCCATTTTCGCCCCACATTTTGAGCAGAATTCTGTCGCAACGTGCCTTGTATGTCCGCATTCGGAACAGTCGTACAGGGTTTCTCCCCACAATCCATCATCGGAAACAATATCCCCCGGATGCTTTAACCACTTTCCGTGCTTTACAGGGTCGATAGTCGGCAACTCCTGAAACGCTGTCAGCATCATGTTTCGTAAATCGTCACGGTCTTCTCCGTCCCACCGACAGCACATATTATATGTGGTGTTTATTGCCGCCTGTTTGCTGATAAGGTCAGTCATTTTCTACTCCTTTCAAACCTCCTACACCAACTGCATCCGACATCGCTACGATAGTCACAGTCATCACAAGGGCTTTTGCTCCTCTCCGCAGGGATAACCGCAGGCATTACACTGACGGATGCGGCGGCGGCATACATCCACACGCCATCGTCCTCTACTGTGCGTAGTTTGTCGAGATACGCATCACGGTCAATCAAATCTCCGTGGTCGGGAATAGCAACTATAGGGCAGTTGTTAGTGTCCAAGTGGCAAAACGCATACGGACAAACATCGCAGTAGTCGGGTTTATCCATCCCTTTTATCAGTACGCTCATCTCACCACCTCCAGCGCGTCCCAGTGGCTCATGACGTGTCCCACATACGTCTGGGAGTAATCCCAGGTGCCGAGATAGTACGCGCTCAGGGCCCGTCCTACATCGCCGCCGCTCTCCGCGAGATACCCGCACATCATGCAGGCGTAGACGTGGAGCTGGGCATAGGGGTCCCAAATGTCGGCACCAGGTACTCCCCAGTAGGCTGCTCTGTCATCCCAGTAAATGCCCTTCTGCTGCGTCAGGCCGAAGTCCCTGCCGTTACTGCTCGTCTCATTCCAGCAGCTCTCCTGCCAGATCTGGCAGATCGCGTAAGGGTAGTACCAGGAGTATCCGCGGGCATCCAGCTCGTCCCACAGATACCGCTGCCACTCATAGCGCGGAGTGTGACCATGCACGGAGTACATCACCCAGTCGTCCACGTAGATCATCGTCATGTCCGTCACCGGATCGATAGGAGCCTGCGTCTCCGGCTCAGCCCAGTCCGTCAGCTCCGTCGTCGGAAGCGTCTGCTCGACGACCACCGGGGCCGGCTCGGTTGTCGGCAGGGTAGTGGTCCCGCAGGTAGTCCCGACCGGATATACGATGTCCGCCATGATGACGGCACATGCCAGCAGTGCGCAAATTTTATGTCCAACCATGTCAAAAAACCTCTCTCAGTTTGTTGTCTATGTCAACCAGCAGATCATCCGTCACGCCTCTCACCTGACCGATGACCGCCAGAACGTCCTCCCAATCCACCTGATGGATCTCGTCATCCGCCTGGGCGGCGGTCCTGACGATCTCCGCGGCGGCATTGCCGGCCGCGGAAGATCCATCTCTGTAGCCGTTACGGTAGACAGACATCAGATACCGCTCCAGCGTCTGCCGACCGAACGACTTGATCGCGCGATATTTCTCGCGCGAGATGGACACGGACGCACGCTCGTCAAACGTCCGCTCGCCGTCCGGATCAGCTACCACGACCTCAAGGATCGTCTTGTCCGGTACACTGTCCAGTGTCACATACAGCCTGTGTCCATCCACTCTCATAACTTGTCCCTTCCCGGATACATAAGCGGCGCACCGCAGCATTCACATTTGTCCAGCCCCCTCGGGTGGCTGTGCCCCCACCCGCAGTAGGGGCACATATACACGTCAGTCCAATCGTCCCCGACCGTGGTGCTCCAAAGGTCGTCTCCGTCGCGTGCGTATTCGTCGTTCATCACAGCGTCATCCCGATCTCTGCCTCGAGGGCCTTGATGTCGTCATCGCTACCCAGCTCGCCGTCGTCGCCCTTCGGCGCGGTGGCGGAAGCGGGGGCATGGGCAGGCTTCTTTACTTCCTGGACACTCGGCAGTGCCCGCATCGACTGCATGAGCCTGACGGCCGCGCTCCACAGGATGTGGTCACGGTCAGGCGCTTCACACAGTACCAGCATCTGCTGCGCGGGCTTACCGACGCGGTGCCCCTCTGCGAAGAGCTTGTCCACCTCGTCCTTGGTGAGGAAGCGGTCCTTCGGCGCGGCGGGCTTTGCGGGAGCAGGAGCCTGTGCCGGTGCGGTGGCGTACTTGCCGCGATCCTCAGCAAAATAGACGTCCGCGCCGATGCCAAGGTTCTTGCACGCAACCGACAGCGCATCGGTGGTCGCCTTCTTGAGCGCCTCGTCGTCCGTCCTTTTGCCACCGCTTTCGATGGCCACCAGGCAGGCACCGCCTACGCCCTCGATCGGCTCGCTCCAGACGTCGTTGACCTTGACGCGCAGCTCGATCATGACGTGCTGTACGACCGCGCCGTCCGGGCCCTCGTACGTCCACTCACGGACGGTTCTGTAGGCCCAGCCAAAACCGACCGGGCCGAAAATCTCGGTCAGGCGCTTGATGCGCCACATCGAGTTGATGTTGCTCATTCCCTTGAGCCGTCCGCCCAGAATGGGTTTGATCGCCTCTTTGGGGACATTACGCCCGGAGTCGTAGATGACCATGTTGTCGCTGGTCGGGGTTTCGTTGGTTTTGTTTGCCATAGTCTTTATCTCCTATCTGGGACGTAGTGTCCCTTGATGTCTTAAGGATACCATATAGTGTCTCGGGTTGTCAATAGGTTTTTTCAAAAAAAGTTAAAAAAACTTTACGTTTTAACCGATTGACTTATACGGTCAGAATTTGGGGACACACCGCCAGGCGCGTGCGTAGTCGTCCGGCTCGTAGATGCGGCGGGAGCCTTTGTTGTAGTCGACATAGTAGCCGCCGGTTTCAAGGACCCCGTATGTGCGGTTTTTGAGGACACGCACAGCGCGCGGATGCTCACTTCCGTCAGGTGTGCGCTCGTAGACCATCACGCAGTGCGCCAAATTAGAGATCATCCCGGAGCCGTAGATATCCGAGATGCCATTGATCCGCTGGATCTCCACACCGTTCGGGGTCTTGCGCGGGTGGCAGCAGAGGATGACGCAGACGTTGTTGCGCTTGCAGAAATTGACCAGGAACTGGCAGAACTGCGCTTGGTAGGCGTATTCTTTATCCACGTGCTGGGCACAGACCATCATCAAATTGTCGACGATGAAGACCCGGCACCCCAGTGCGCGGTAGTCACGCTCCATCACATCCATGATGTCGTACGGACGGCCCTGGTCGTCGTACTGGTCTGTGTAGACCGTGATCATGTCCCCGGCGATTGCGTCCACGTCCGCGCGGCAGGCGGGATCGAGACTGTACACCGAGTTGCCATACTCCGTCACGCTTTCTACGACGTGCGTGGGCCCGCCGACGATGGTGGCGATGGACGACTTAAAGGATTTGTCCGACGCCTCCCCGCTGTAATACCACACGGGATAACCCTGTGAGATGGCCTGTACGGCGATGTTCGCCGCCCAGGTGGACTTGCCGTGGCTGGTGACGCCAGCCAGCACGTTATAGGTGCCCATGCGCAGACCGCCGATGAGCTTGTCTACTGAGGGTAGACCAGTTGAGAAGCTCTCCACGTCATCGTCGACCTCCCAGCCGACGTCAGTGATGAGCGAAGATCCCGACCGACTCGGGCGGCTGTCATTGATGGCAGCGAGCAGCTGCTCGGTGGACATGTCACGCATCTGTGCCTGTACAACGTCATCATTGACGGGGATACCGAGCTTGCGGGACAGGGTGATGTAGTTGCCGAGGCTCTCCCGGCAGCGACCGTTGGAGCAGTGGACGCGGCCCGTGCGGGCGTTGACCATCAGGGTGTGCGACCCACCGCACCACGGGCAGACGGGCAGGGTGATCATGTCACCGAGCTGTTTTAAGGAACCGTGGCCTTCGTAGGCGGCTTTCAGAGTGCGGATGTCTCCGCTGTTGGGTGTGTAGTTGATGAGTGTAGACATTGCTCAGTCCTCCTATATGGTTTGTCTGTGTATAGTATGTCGGAAAACACCGATTCGTGATGCCGTTGCGTGTGTTACAGCTCAATCGCCTGCGGGATGAAGGGTTTGCCGGGCTGTGCGGACGCCTGCATCGTGGTGACGCGCCCGCGGCTGTAATAGTCGCCGTCGCCCTTGAGCGGGAACAGCCCCTGCCAGCAGTTGAAGACGCTCTGATCCAGGATCTGGACAGCGACGCCAGTGTCACCGCCTGACAGGTCGTAGAGCTTGCGCGCGGCCATTACCTGCGCACGATCGGTCATTGGCTTGTGGATCCGGGTGCGCATTGTCATAAAATCGGTCACTGCCTGGGTCAGACTGTCAGGGATCTCTGATTTAAGCAATCCGCTTAAAACTTGCAAAAAGCAACACTTTTGCTTGGGTTGTGTTGCTTTTTGAGAGAAAGACCCCCCATGTCCCCCCTCTTCCCCCTGGACCCCTATTACCCC
>JAEIGA010001269.1_pt1 | contig 39155 bp, 33 predicted proteins | sample 9270691 | NCBI WGS metagenome assembly JAEIGA01 (sample SAMN17057246, study PRJNA624740) | gut metagenome | biome: biome; isolation source: fecal sample | host: Bos grunniens | place: China: Xizang | collected 2019
ACGCATCGTCCGCTTGCGGAGTGCCTCCCGTTTCAAAGCCCTCCAACTTCCTCCGATGTTGAAGGTGTCTGAGAAACCGTTGTTGGATCCGAGCAAATGGGTCACCTTATGATCAAAGCCGTCCTCCTGCTCACCCTGGTCATCGTCGGCATAGCAATTTTCCTGCTCTGCTTCAACGTAATTTTCCGAAAAGACGGAAAATTCCCAGAAACCGAAGTTGGACACAACAAAGAAATGCGCAAACGGGGCCTCATTTGCGCAAAAGAAGAAGAAATCCGGATGCTGCGTCGCGAAAGCCGCAAACTGCGTGACAAAAGCTGTTCGGACGAAGGATGCGGCAGCTGTACCACCGGCTGCGGTCCCGAGAACTTGTAACCCTGAATAGAGAGAAAGAACGTATGAGTTTAGTAGCGATTGTAGGACGCCCGAACGTGGGCAAATCGACTTTGTTCAACCGCTTGGTGGGTATGCGCCAAGCCATTGTTGACGAAACAGCCGGTGTCACCCGCGACAGACACTATGGAAAATGCGAATGGTGTGGACACGAGTTTTCTGTAGTGGACACTGGAGGATACACCTCAAACAGCGAGGATATCTTCGAAGGCGAAATCAGAAAACAAGTCATGCTGGCCATTGACGAGGCCGACCTCATCCTGTTTATGGTTGAGGTTGCCACCGGCATTACCGACTTTGATGAGGAAATCGCAGACATCCTGCGCCGCTCCAAAAAACCGGTGATGTTGGCCGTCAACAAAGTGGACAGTGGCGACAAGATGTACGACTCGTACCAATTCTACTCCTTGGGGCTGGGTGAAATCTGGAACATTTCTTCAGCCAACGGAGGCGGTACCGGCGAATTGCTGGACGAAATCGTCCGCCGCTTGCCGCAAGAAGACACCGTCATCAACGAAGACGAAATCCACATTCCCCGCATTGCCATCGTCGGCAAACCGAACGTCGGCAAATCCTCCCTCACCAACGCCTTGTTGGGCCAGGACCGCAACATCGTAACCCCGATTGCCGGTACCACCCGCGACTCCATTGAGTCCTACTACAACAAGTTCGGCCACGAATTCATGTTGGTCGATACGGCTGGACTCCGCAAGAAAACCAAGGTCAAAGAAGACCTGGAGTTCTACTCCGTGATGCGCTCCATCCGAACCATCGAACACGCTGACGTCTGCATCCTGATGATCGACGCCCAAACGGGTTTGGAAGCCCAAGACATGGCCATCTTCAACCTCATCCACCGCAACCGGAAAGGATGCGTGGTTGTCGTAAACAAATGGGACACCATTGAGAAGGAAACCAACACCATGCGTGACTACATCGAAGAGATCAAAAAACGCTTGGCTCCCTTCACCGACCTGCCCATCATCTTCACCTCCGTAATCAACAAACAACGGATTCTGGACGTGCTCAATGCGGCTGCAGAAGTGTATGCCAACTATGCACAAAAAATTCCGACCTCCCGCCTCAACGAAGCCATGTTGCCGGAAATCGAAAACTACCCGCCGCCGTCCACCAAGGGCAAGTACATCAAGATCAAATACATCACCCAACTCACGACCCGGAGTCCTTCGTTTGCCTTTTTCTGCAACCTGCCGCAATACATCAAGGACCCTTACAAACGTTTCCTGGAAAACAAATTGCGCATGCACTTCAACCTCACCGGTTGTCCGATTCAAATCTTCATGCGTCAGAAATAGACAGACTTTACCAAAGAAAAATAGAGCGGGGATGGTATCATTCCCGCTCTATTCGTAAATGCTGTATGTAATTGCCGTCATCCCGGGTGGTCACGAAGATTGTGACTTGAAAACGTTCCCCGCCGGCATTCATTTTTGCAATGGCGTAGGTCATGGGTGGCGACAAACTCTTGTGGACAACTGAAAAGGATTTGGGCCGGTAGGTCGCGAAGAAATTCTTCAGGATCTGCTTGGCCTGGTTGCGACTGCACTCGCTGACGGCACCCATGAGGTTCAACTCCAGGTTTTCAGCCATCCAAGCGGAGAGACAATCCGAATCCCCTTCTTGGATGTACTTGGCAATCGGAACAAACACGTCGCGGTCCCGAGCTTGGGTGCGAAGATTGAGGCCGAAAAAACAAGCCAGCATCAAAACTAAAATCAATCGGTTCATTTCATGGGCTTGTTTTGCAAAAATCTCGCCAAAATAAACAGATATTCATTTGGTTTCCCTATTTTTGTCTCATGAAGATCACATTTCTCCTCGTCGGTGAGACCGAATTTTCCTTCGTCAAAGAAGGAATGGGCATTTATGAAAAACGACTGACCCATTACATTGACTACAAACGGGTAGAACTACCCATCCCCCGCAAAAAGGGCAACCAATGGGATCCCCTGCTTGTCAAAGAGAAAGAAGGAGAGTTGATTCTCAAACAAATCAAACCTACAGACGAGGTCATTTTGCTGGATGAACGGGGCGATTCGTTCGGTTCGGTAGATTGGGCGCGATTTTTGGAGAGAAAAATGAATGCAGGAACGCGCCACCTGATTTTTGTAACGGGAGGGGCGTTTGGGTTCTCCGATGCCGTGTACGAACGGGCCAACGGAAAACTCTCCCTGTCCAAAATGACTTTTTCGCACCAGATTATCCGGTTGTTCTTTACTGAGCAACTGTACCGTGCGTTTACGATTCTCCGCGGAGAACCGTACCACAACGAATAAAACAGGCTTATGAAAAATCGCACCCACATCCTTCTCATCCTGACGGCCCTGGCCTTTGTGTTCTCCTTCCTGCAAGATCCCAAAGAAAGCAGCATTGAGCGCGAAGCAGAACGGTTGCAGCGTCGCGTCACGGAACGGCAATTGTTGCTGGAGGACTATGTGCGACAAGCCTTGATCACCCCGGAGCACGAATGGCTGAACCTACCGGATCTGCCCGAGGACATGGTCATCTACCGGTTTGCCAACGACACCCTGCAAAGCTGGGCACACCTCTTTCCCATCGGGAATGATGAGATTCGCAAACTTCCCTTGATGCACCGGATCCACGACCGCAGCATCAGCAGTTTTTACAACACCCCCCTGGCCTACCTGCCCCAACACGACCAATACACCAACCTGGGCTCCGCCTGGTACATCACCCGGGTGTACCGCAGCGGAAAAATCAAATTGGTTACCGGTTTGTGGATTCGATCCGAATACGCTCCGGAGAATGCGATGTTGAAAAATGAGACCAACCCGGCCCTCAACCTCAACCGCTCTTTTACTACGGTACCGATTTCCGAGAATCCCACACACTTGATTTGGGGTAAGGATGGAGATCCGCTGTTCTCCTTGACCAGCACCACCCCGCTGACCGCCAACCATCCCTTTACCGCTTTGCGATGGCTGGCCCTGCTGTTTGCCTTGGGAGCGATCTTCTCCATGCACGAACACCAGCACAGCCTCCGTAGCTGGCTGATTACGGCCCTGGGACTGGTCGCCATACGCCTACTGATGTTCACCCTACTCGGGGACATCCGAAACGACAGCCCGCTGATTTCTCCAACCTTATACGCGGACACCCACCTGTTCAACTCGTTGGCAAAACTCCTGGCCAACCACTTGTTTGTATTCCTGCAATCCCTGGCCATCGTCATGGCCAGCCGGGCCCTGTTGCACCGGATCTCACAGATGAAACCAATCTGGAAACGCAGCATCCAAGTGGGATTGACCGCCTGGTCGGCCGTCCTCATCCTTTACATCCATGAAACCCTCCGCTCGGTATTGCTCAACTCAAACATCGTTTTGGAACTCTTCCGACTGGAAGAAATATCGGGCTACAGCGTTCTCATTTATGGGGTCTACTTCCTCCTCTTCCTGGGTCTGCTGTTGGTGCTCCGTCTGTCTGTAGCCGCTTGGGGACAAGACAAAAAATACCGGAAGCTCACGTTCCGTTCGCTGAGCATCTATACCCTCTGCGTTTCCTTGTACCTGGTCTTTTCCATCGGATTTTATGGTTTCACCCGCGAGGCGGAACGTTGTAAAATATGGAGTTCCAAACTCTCCGTTGACCGGGATCTGGCCTTGGAGCTGCAACTGAAAGAAATGGAGGATGAAATTGCCAACGACCGCATCATCAAAGCCCTGATGCTGATGAACCGGGGCACCGAGATCATCCGGGACCGGATCTCCGAACAGTACCTGTGGAACATTCTGCAAACCTACGATGTGCACATCTATGTCTGCAACTCCCGGGACGTGCTCCAAACCGACAACTACGCCCACCCGGTCAACTGCTACCAGTACCTGAACCGAGAAATCATCGAGCAATACGGCATCCCTCTTTCTTCGACGTCGTCGTTCTTCTACATCAACGACTACAAGAGCAATGCCTCCTACATCGGCTCCTTCCCGATGCTGTTGCACGGCAATCACTACAACCTGTATGTCCGGATCCGCTCCAAACTATCGACCAGCAAGCACAACGAGGTCATTGGTTACCCGTCCCTCTTGTTGGATCAAAAGAAATTGGAAGGCAATTCACTGCCGAGTTATTACTCCTTTGCCAAGTACTACCAGAACCGCCTGATTTCGGACAAAGGCCGGTACAACTACCCGGTTCACCTGGATTTTCAAGTAGCGGACGGATACAGCAACGTTGTCATCAACGACTACCAACACTTCATCAACAAGGTATCCGACGACCGGATCATCATGATCAGCCGCGCCAAACGCAGCTTGTTCTCCTACATCCTTTTTTACTCGTACCTGACCATCTTTTTCGGGGTTCTCTTCTTCGCTGGAACCTACTCGATCCGTCGCAAGAACAGAATAACCCGCATGATGACCCGCAATTCGTTGCGAAGAAAGATCACCTTCCTGCTCACGACCGTACTCGTCTTCGCCCTGATTTGTATGGGAGCGGGTAGTGTCATCTTTGCCTTGAACATCATGCAGGAAAACAACCGCATTCAAATGGAAGAGAAGATGGCTACTGCGGTCAACAGTCTGACCGAACGGTGCCGGTACGCCAAGACCCTGAAAGACCTGAACACCCAGGAGTTCTACAACGCTATGGACCGGATATCCAACAACACCCAGGTAGACATCAACTTGTTCGACCCCCACGGTCACCTCATCCGGTCCACCAAAAACGAAGTCTTTGAACGGATGCTGGTCAGTTCACGGATGAACCCTGCGGCCTTTGAATCCATCCAGCTGCGCAACCAGAAGCTGGTCATCTTGGACGAAAACGTGGCCAGTCAACAATTCACATCCCTGTACGCACCCATTTTCAACAGCAGTGGTCGCCTCATCGCCATCCTCAACATCCCGTACTTCGCCTCATACACCGGATTGGAAGGAGATGCTGCCACCATCATTGCTGCCATCATCAACATCTACCTTTTGCTCATCCTGACGGCCCTCTTCGCTGGTACGATCGTGTCCAACTCCCTGACCCGTCCCTTGGCCGAATTGAGTAAGAAAATGGAACAGACGGACATTACGCAAAAGGCAGAACACATTGACTACCAAGGACAAGACGAAATCGGAATTGTGGTGAACACCTACAACAAGATGGTCGATGACTTGGAACGGAGTTCGCGGCAACTGGCCGAAAGCGAACGGGAACAGGCTTGGCGAGAAATGGCCCGCCAGATTGCCCACGAGATCAAGAATCCACTCACGCCCATGCGTCTGAGTATCCAACACCTGCGCCGGATGCAACAACAAAACATCCCGGATTGGGACAAGAAATTCTCGGCCGTATCCACCTCCCTGCTTGAACAGATTGATATTCTTTCGGATACCGCCGCAGAGTTCTCCAACTTCGCCAAATTCTACAACGAAGAGATTACACTGGTGGATTTGTGTGCCTTGTTGAAGGACCAGATTCTCCTGTTCAACAACCGGGACAACGTCCTGGTCAGCTTTGAGTCCAATGCAGAGGCCGCTTGCATACACGCCCGTCGCAGCCAGATTACCCGTGTCTTTGTCAACCTCATTTCCAACGCCATCCAGGCGGTAGAAGGAGGCGACCAAGGCCACGTTCATGTCTCACTCATCGCCGAAGAAGAAAGCTACCGCATCCAAGTTGAAGACAACGGTTCCGGCGTCAGCGAAGAAAACTTGAACAAACTTTTCAAGCCCAACTTCACCACCAAAACCGGTGGTACTGGTTTGGGGCTGGCCATCTGCAAAAACATTGTGGAACAAAGCAACGGCAGCATCCATTACCAACGGTCAGAAAAAATGGGCGGAGCTAATTTCTATTTGCTCCTGCCCAAATACAATGCTCATTAATGTCCGACCGGGGCTGCGTACAGCAGCACATCTTCTAGGGTAATGACCGATCCCGACAATATCAACAGACGTTCCACGACGTTGCGCAATTCCCGGATATTACCCGTCCAGGGATGGGTCTGCAATTCTGCCAAGGCCGCCGGTTCAATCGGACGAACGGGTTTGCCCGATTCTTCACAGATCTGACGGATGAAATGGTCCACCAGCAACGGGATATCGTCACGACGATCGGCCAAAGTCGGCACTTGGATCACGATGACTGACAAGCGGTGGTACAAGTCCTCCCGGAACCGTCCCTTTTCAATTTCTTCCCGTAGGTTTTTGTTGGTAGCCGCCACCACACGCACACTGACATTGATGTCTTTGTCACTACCTACCCGTGAGAGTTTGTTTTCCTGCAACACCCGCAAGACCTTCGCTTGGGCTGCCAGACTCATATCTCCGATCTCATCCAAGAAAAGGGTACCGCCATCGGCTTGCTCAAACTTACCTTTGTGTTGTTTCACTGCCGAAGTGAAGGCGCCTTTTTCGTGACCGAAAAGTTCGCTCTCGATCAACTCACTCGGAATTGCTGCACAGTTCACTTCCACAAACGGCATGGACGAACGGTTGCTGTTTTCGTGCAACCACCTTGCCACCAACTCTTTCCCTGTACCATTGGATCCGGTGATCAGCACGCGTGCTTCTGTCGGGGCTACGCGGTTAATCATCTCTTTGATGCGCACAATGGCCGTGGATTCCCCAACGATTTCCGGAATGCGGGCCACCTTCTTTTTAAGGATCTTTGTTTCTTTGACCAGACGGCCCTTGTCCGTAGCATTTTTCAAGGTAATCAGGATCCGGTTCAAATCCAGAGGCTTCTGGATGAAATCGAAGGCTCCTTTCTTGATGCATTCCACCGCCGTATCGATGCTGCCGTGGCCCGAAATCATGATGACCGGAGAATCACAGCCGGCTGCCATCATTTTGTCCAGGGCTTCCATACCGTCCATGTTGGGCATCTTGATGTCACAGAAAATGGCATCAAAATTTCCGGCAATGGCCTTCTCCAAGCCTTGGGCTCCATCTTCGGCCAAGGTTATGGTATGTCCTTCAAATTCAAGAATTTCCTTGAGGGTGTTGCGGATACTCCGCTCGTCGTCAATGATCAGGATGTTCATAATCGTTATGCTTCTTGTTTTTCTTTCCAATACATCATGGCCCCTTCTTTCAGCGAATAGGAGGATTGTTTGATCACCGTACCTGCCGGCATCATTCCCCATACGCAGTCGGTAAACAAGGCGGCCAACACAATAAAGTCCGCCCGGACGTGGGTCATGCAGGGCCACTGTACCCGTTCCTCCCGTCGGGAAACCAAAAGCCGGGCAAACAAGGCCTGCAAGGCTTCGGTCTCAAAAGTCATGGCCGGCACAAAGTCCGGTTGTCCGACAGCCGCACGGGTTCCCGTCAGCAAATCCCGGAAGGTCTCAAAGGAACCCGAGGATCCAATCAACAACCGGGGTTGCTCCCGAACAATCACCTCCTGCAGGGGCCGCAGCTGCTCCTTGCAGTAAGTCTGAAACGCAGCAACTGTCTCCGGGGCAATCGGATCAGCCGGAACAAATCGCTCCAACATTCGCGCCATACCCAACGGGAAACTGCGTTTCCACAAAATTTTTTCATCTCGAACCAGGATGAATTCATTGCTTCCGCCGCCAATGTCCATCAACAGAGCGGTTTCGGAGACATCCGGATGGGCCGACAAAATTCCTTTTGCAATGAGCAGTGCCTCCTGGTCCCCGGACACGATATGAACCGGCACCCCAAAACGCTCCACCAAAAAGGCTTGCAAGGCCTCGCCGTTGGCCGCCTCCCGAAAAGCGGAAGTGGCCACGCCCACGATCTGCCAGGTGCCTCCACAGGCTTGCAGATGTCCCAGAATTTGTTCAAAGGCACGAGCTGCCGAAGCAAAAGCCTGCTCGGAAAGTTGGCCGGAGGCCAGCCCACCATCGCCCAAACGAGCGGCAACCTTGTACTCTCCCCGAAAGCGGAAACCCTCCGGTCCGTCTTCTGCCATCAGCAAGCCGAAGACGTTGGTACCCATATCAATGACTGCGTAATTCATCTTGTAGTTATGACTTTACAAATATAGTTATTTTTCGTATTTTTGCCCGTTCGAAGACTTATGAAAAAGATCATCATCGCCATCGACGGTTATTCTTCCACTGGAAAGAGCAGTTTCGCCCAACGAATTGCGGCTGAATTGGGGTACGTGTACATCGACACCGGTGCCTTGTACCGCGCAGTCACCTTGCATGCAGTCCGTCTGGGCATCTTGACTCCGGACAACCGGATCGATTTGAATGCCCTGCTCGGCGCATTGAACAACACCTACATCGCATTCCGATTCAACGAAGTCACCCAACGCAACGAGACCTACCTCAACGGGGAAAACGTGGAACAAGAAATTCGCCGTCTGGAAATTTCCAACCAAGTCAGCCACATTGCCGTTCTGCCGGAAGTCCGGGCCTATGTGGATGAAAGACTGGTCGAATTGGGTAAACAGAAAGGCGTGGTGATGGATGGACGGGACATCGGGACAGCGGTCTTCCCCAACGCAGAATTGAAGATCTTTATGACAGCAGATCCCCTCGTCCGGGCGGAACGCCGATTGAAAGAGCTCCTGCCCAAACAACCCGAAGCTACGTTGGAAGCCGTATTGGCAAACCTCCAACAACGGGACGTCATCGATTCCAGCCGGGAAACCCATCCGCTGACCCAAGCTCCTGACGCTTTGATTTTGGACAACACCCACATGACGATGGAAGACCAGATGGAATGGATCCGTTCCATCCTTCCCAAATACCTGAACCATGAAAGCAACCATTGACGAGAATTCCGGTTACTGCTACGGCGTGGTTCGCGCGGTAGAACAGGCCGACCGATATTTGGAAGAACACCCCTCCCTTTTCTCCTTGGGCTCCATTGTCCACAACGGAACAGAAGTGGAACGACTCCACACCAAAGGACTGGAGGTCATTTCCTACGACCGGATGCAGACCCTGAACAACGAAACGGTCCTGATCCGGGCACACGGAGAACCCCCTAGCACCTACCAACTGGCCCAGGAACGGGGACTCACCCTCATTGACTGCACCTGCCCGGTGGTCTTGCAACTCCAAAAGAAAATTCGCAAAACCTACCTGGAACTACTGCCTCAAAATGGGTCCCTGCTCATCTTTGGAAAAATCGGACACGCCGAAGTCAACGGCCTGGTCGGACAGACCGACGGCAATGCTCGGGTCTTGGAAAGCCTGCAAGACTTACACACCTGGCTGGCCGAGGATCCCAAACGGCTGGCCCTCCCCATCGAAGTCTTCTCCCAAACAACCAAAGACCCGCAACAATACAAAACCCTGGGCGAAGCATTGATCCGGGCGGTCGAAGCCAGCATCGGCCAGGCAGACCACGTACACATCCACAACACCATCTGCCGACAAGTCTCCTCCCGCCACCCGAACCTGCAACGCTTTGCTGCCGAACACCAGGTCATTTTGTTCGTCAGCGGCCGCGAAAGTTCCAACGGACACATCCTGTGTGAACTGTGCAAACAAGTCAATCCCCGCACCTACATGATCGAGAAAACCGAGGAGATTCGACCGGAATGGTTCCAACCCGAAGATTCTGTGGGCATTTGCGGAGCGACTTCCACACCAAAATGGCAGTTGGAACAAGTTTTTTCGTATATTTGCACCTCAAATTTTGAAAATTTAGTTAAATTTAAATAAATCAATATTTTATGGCAACTACTGCAGATTTTAAAAACGGCTTCTACCTCAACTTCAATGGCAAGCCTTGCTCCATCGTTTGGTTCCAACACGTAAAACCGGGTAAAGGTGCTGCGTTCGTTAAAACCAAACTCCGCAACTTGGAAAACGGCCGTATTTTGGAAAACACCTTCTCTGCTGGTGAAAAAGTAGAACAAATCAGCGTGGAAAGACGTCCCTACCAATTCCTCTACAAAGACGATATGGGTTTCAACTTCATGCACACTGAAACTTTCGAACAAATCTCATTGGCTCCCGAAATGGTGGACAACGCAGACTTGATGAAAGAAGGCCAAACCGTTGAAATGATGTTCTTGGCAGACGAAGAACGCTGCTTGACTTGCGAACTTCCGACCTACGTAGAATTGGAAGTAACCTACACCGAACCCGCTGTAAAAGGAGATACTGCTTCGACCAACGCATTGAAAGCAGCTACCTTGGAAACCGGTGCTGAAATCATGGTTCCCTTGTTTATCAACCAAGGTGAAAAGATCAAAGTAAACACCGAAGACCGTTCTTACGGTGAACGTGTTCGCTAATTGAACTTTCTAAAAACTATCTATATCCGAAAGGGCTGGTCCAAAAGGCCAGCCTATTTCTTCTAACTACGGCTACACAAGAATGAAAAAATGGATCCTGCTGGTTGTTGCCTGCTGCTTTTGCGTAACAGCCAATGCCCAATTCGGAAAATGGTTTGAGAAACGGGACAACATCCGTGACTTTCAATCCAAGACCACCAAAATTGTCTTGCCCCAACCCGACTCGATGACCGATCTGCTGCTGCGCAAGGCCATCGAAGCAGATTGGTTCCTGTCTCCCTACGAATTCTGCTCGTGGGAAGACTTCGAACGCATCAAAACCGACTCCACCTACTATTTTCTCATTCGTGCCACGGGACAACACAGTTCCGAGAACGAAGCGGCGATGGAATTCTGGACCCTGCTCAAAGGCAGTCCTGACGCAACCGAAGGTATTTCTGGCTTGCCGGAAGTCCTCTCCCTGCCCCTGCAACCCCTGCAAGACAACAGCGGCCGCATCTTCCCGTTCCTGCCGGCCTACGTACGCATCATCCAACAACACATCACCAAGGTCATCCGCGAAGATCGGGGTCATTTCTCCGGTTTGAACGACTACGCCAACGGCATGGACAACACCTCCGGACTCACCTTGCTGTTCTCCAAGGATGATTTCGCCTCTCCGGTGACCGAAGAAGAACTCAACGAATTATTTGCCGGACATGCACGGTTGGTGACTGCGGACGAAATCGAAGCCGCATTGGCCGCCGGCACCCCGAACACCTGCGTATCACTGGTATTGTATCCCTCTATCAACCAACGTGGCAGCTACTGCTACAAGATGATTCTCCGAGCAGACACCTACGAACTGCTCTTCTACCGCAAACACAAAATCAACGCCCGCAACGGAAACGGCTTCCTGATGGAGGACATCCGTCGTCTGGCGGTTCCCTACACCTTATAAGATGACGATCGCTGATCTCCACGGTCTTCGGATCGCCTGCCAACGAAGCAACAGCCCGGTCGCCTATTGTGCCTTGAGCATCCAAAGCGGGACCCGGGACGAAGGTCCGCTCTCCGGTCTTGCGCATTTCACCGAACACCTGCTGTTCAAAGGAACGGCCGGTCGCAATGCCACGGCCATCAACAACCGTCTCGAACGACTGGGTGGCGAACTGAATGCCTACACAACCAAAGAAGACACCGTCATCCACGCCACCGTCCTGAAAGAGGACCTGGCCAAGGCCATCGACTTGCTGGTAGAAATGGCCTTCACCTCGACCTTCCCGGAAAAAGAGGTAGAAAAAGAACGCATCGTCATCCTGGACGAAATCAACTCATACAAAGATGCCCCGGCCGAACAGATCTTCGATGATTTTGAAGAAACCCTGTTTGCCGGCACCAACCTGGCAACCCCCGTTTTGGGTTATGCCAAGGTCCTGAAAAAGATCCGTCGCGAACACATCGTGGACTACGTACACCACTCCTTCGTTCCCGAACGGATGAGCCTGACGGTCATGGCCGATGAATCAGAAGCACGCATTGCCTCCTGGATCCGCCGCTCGTTCGAAAAGCACAACGTGGGAGCAGAAAGCCACAGCCAACCGACGGTGCCTACCCCGCTCCAACTGCAAACGTCCCCCTTCCTCAAAGAGATCAAACGCAAAGGGTACCAAACCCATTGCCTCATCGGTGGCCCCGCCTACTCCGCCTTCGATCCCCGAAGGAATGCCCTGGTCCTGCTGATCAACCTGCTGGGAGGACCGGCGGCCAACTCCCGGTTGAACACCCAGCTTCGCGAAAAGAACGCCCTGGTCTACAGCGTAGATGCCTCGTACAACACCTACCGGGACACCGGCTGCTTCTGCATCTACTTCGGTTGCGACCATGACCACTACGACCGGTGCGTACAACTGGTCCACAAAGAGTTGAACCAACTCTGCGACCATCCCCTTTCCGAAACGGCATTGCGGGCAGCAAAAAAACAGTTCCTCGGCCAATGGGCCATTTCCTCCGACAACGGTGAAAGCCAAGTGCTGGCCATGGGCAAAAGCCTGCTCACCCACGGAAAAATCCGCAGCCGAGAGGAAATCCGGACACTGATCGAAAACATTACCTCGGAAGATATTCTGGCCGTTGCTCAAGACTTATTCAACCCCAAACAACTTAGTCAACTCGCCTACATTTAATATGTTACAAGAAGACCAAATCCACGAGGCCCTGCGTTGGATTGAGCGCCAGACGCACTTGAAAACCAAGCATGCACGAATGCTCTCCAGTGGAGACCAAGGCCGGTTGTTGCAACTCATCTCCCTGATGATCCAACCCAAATACATCCTGGAATTGGGCACCTTCACCGGGTATTCGGCCGTTTGTCTGTCTCGAGGGCTCCAAGCAGGGGGCCGATTGGACGCCTTGGAAATCAACGATGAACTGGAGGACCTGATTCTGGAAGGTTTTCGCCGGGCGGGACTGCGCGAACCGGGAGAAGAGAAAGCCCGGCTGCTGATTGGAGATGCCTGCGCCCTCATCCCGACCTTGGGCGATCAGACCTATGACCTGGTGTACATCGACGCCAACAAACGCGACTACCCGCGTTACCTCGATCTAGTGCTGCCACGCATCAGACCCGGTGGGTACATCCTAGCAGACAATGTGCTCTGGGACGGAAAAGTCCTCCTGGACAACCCGCCGCAAGATGCTCAAACCCAAGCTATTTTACAATTCAACCAACGCGTGGCCAACGATCCCCGTTTCGAAAGCGTCCTGTTGCCCATTCGCGACGGTCTTTATTTGATCCGCGTTAAAAAAAATATTGTACCTTTGTAAGGTATGGAACAATTCGTCGTATCAGCCCGGAAGTACCGGCCCAACAGCTTTGAATCCCTGATCGGGCAAGACAACATTGCCCGCACGCTGAAGAACTCCATTCTTCGCGACCAACTGGCACATGCCTACCTGTTCTGCGGTCCCCGTGGGGTAGGTAAGACCACCACCGCCCGCATCTTTGCCAAGTCCATCAACTGCCTCAACCCGACGGCAGACATGGAGCCTTGTGGTGTTTGTGAATCCTGCCAGTCCTTTGCCGAAGGCCGTTCTTACTGCATCCACGAATTGGACGCTGCGTCCAACAACTCCGTGGATGACATCCGCAACTTGACAGAAATGGTCCGCATCCCACCCCAAATCGGAAAATACGGGGTGTTCATCATCGACGAGGTTCACATGCTGTCGGCATCGGCATTCAATGCCTTCCTCAAAACGTTGGAAGAACCGCCGGCTCACGCGATTTTCATTCTGGCCACCACCGAGAAACACAAGATTCTCCCGACGATTTTGTCGCGCTGCCAGACCTACGATTTCAACCGGATTTCCATTCCGGACATCGTCAGCAACCTGCTACAGATTGCCCAACAGGAAGGGGTGAGCATCGAAGAAGATGCGTTACACATCCTGGCACAGAAAGCCGACGGCGCAATGCGCGATGCTCTGACGCTGTTCGACCAGACCGTTGCCTTCTGTGGCAAGGACATCAGTTACGCCCAAGTGGTCCAAAACCTCAACGTTCTGGACTACGAATACTATTTCAAACTGACCCAGGCAGCCTTGCAAGGCGACCATACCACAGCTCTGTTGCTCTTCGATGAAGTGCTCCAAAAAGGGTTCAATGCCCTGCACTTCCTTTCGGGCCTGAGTTCCCACCTGCGGGATCTACTGGTCTGCAAACACGAGGCTTCCAAGTCTTTGTTGTCCCTGCCTCCGACGGTTGTTTCCCGTTACGAAGCACAAGCTGCCGAATGTTCCATCAAGTGGCTGTACCAAGCATTGAACATCACAACCACGTGTGAAGCCGGATTCAAGCAAGCCGGCAATCAACGGTTGCTGATTGAATTTGCCCTGATCAAGTGGGCCATGCTTACCGCCGAACCGACCGCCCTGGCACAACCTGCCCAACCGGCAGCACCGGCACGTACGGCGACAACGGCTCCAGCAACCCACGTGGCTCCGACTCCGCAAGTAGTGCCCGCAGCACAAACCTCCGCGGCACCGACGGCAAATATCCCAGCACCCCAAGAAACTCCGCAGACTCCGGCCCAGCCGGCAGCAACAGCCCAGCCGGCAGAACAACCGGCACCGGCTCCCGCTACGAAACCCGCAACCCGCACCACACCGGGTATTTCCCTAAAAGCGATGCTGGCCCAAGCCGAAGCCGCCACCCGAACGGAACAACAGGAAACAGTAGCCGAAAAAAATTCCTTCACCCAAGAAGACTTTGCCAAAGCCTGGAATGCTTACATCCAGGACCAACAAGAAAAGAACCGGCACTCTTTGGCTGCAGCCCTGCAGAAAACCCAATTGATTTTTGACTTGGTGAGCGACACCCCGAGCGTGACGTTCTTTGTGGACAATGCTTCCCAACAAGAGTGGATCCGCAAGAAAAACCTGCCGGAAATGGAAGACTTCATCCGCCGCCGGCTGAAAAACACCCTGGTGCAGATTCTGGTCGAAGTAACCCCGGACGAGGCCAAAGCCGCTGCCAAACCCTATATGCCGTCGGAAAAAGCAAAACAAATGCTCTCCGACCACGAAGAACTCCGGCAATTAAAAACTGATTTGGACTTAGACATCAAGTAATTATGCGATTATATTGTACCGACCTGGTTAAGAAATACGGCATGCGCACCGTTGTAAAAGGCGTCTCCATCCACGTGGATCAAGGAGAAATTGTGGGTCTTTTGGGACCCAACGGTGCCGGCAAGACCACCAGCTTTTACATGATCACCGGATTGATCAAACCCAACTCCGGCAGAATCTTTTTGGACGACGAAGAGATCACCGAGCTTCCGATGTACAAACGGGCCCAACGCGGTCTGGGTTACCTCGCCCAAGAAGCATCCGTTTTCCGCAAAATGAGTGTGGAAAACAACATCCTTTCCATCATGGAAATGTGCGGCGTACCCAAAGCAGAACGCAAGGATCGTCTGGAGGGCCTCATCGACGAATTCGGTTTGCACAAAGTCCGCAAGAGCCTGGGGATCCAGTTGTCCGGTGGGGAACGTCGCCGTTGCGAGATTGCCCGTGCCTTGGCCATCGACCCGAAATTCATTCTGTTGGATGAACCCTTCGCAGGAGTGGACCCGATTGCCGTGGAAGATATCCAGCACATCATTGCCAAATTGAAGAAGAAAAACATCGGCATCATCATCACCGACCACAACGTACACGAGACCCTGGCCATTACCGACCGTGCCTACCTTTTGTACGAGGGCAACATCCTGGAAAGTGGTACCGCTGAAATGCTGGCCAACAACCCGGAAGTTCGTCGCAAATACTTGGGACAAAACTTCGAGCTCCGCAAAGCCGTACTTCGGGAACGGAAAGAGGACGAGGTTACGGAGTAACCGTCGCTTGAGAAGTTGTCAGTCGATCGATCGACTGCTTGAGATAACCGGCCGCCAAGTGAGCAACCACTGCGTGGTCGGCTTCTTTTTTGGCCGCTTCGAAGGCCTCCATATTTTCTTGTTTGACGGGCTCGGTGGGAGGCGATTCCATTTTTAACGGATTGATGGGGGTTCCGTTTTTCCATACTCGGAAATCCAAGTGAGGACCGGTTGAACGGCCGGTACTACCGACATAACCAATGACCTCTCCTTGACGGACACGGTCTCCGACGTTCAAGCCTTTGGCATAGCGGGACAGGTGCAGATAAGCCGAGGTATAGACGGAGTTGTGTTTGATTTTCACCATGTTTCCGCCTGCACCCGAATAGGCACGATAGACAACAACCCCATCTCCGATGCTCATCACCGGTGTGCCGGTCGGCGCAGCATAGTCAATGCCCGTATGAGGCTGCACCTTGCGGGTAACCGGGTGTTTCCTGTTGTAAGAGAAACCGGAACTGATGCGGGTATAGTTCAGCGGAGCCTTCAGGAATGCCTTCCGCAAGCTCTCCCCTTTTTCATTCCAATAAGTATTGCCACCCTCCTCTTCTTCAAACCAATAACAGCGGTGAGACTGGCCGTTGTGAATGAATTCGGAATACAAGATCCGGTTCACATCCAGGACCTCACCTTGGTGGCTGACCAATTCATACACCGCACGGAACGAGTCGCCCGGTTGTACTCCGAAGAAATCAATGGTCCACGCATAGATGTCGGACAAGCGAATGGCCAACAACGGTGTAACTCCGGCATTGACGCAGTCGCTCCACAAGGACTGACGAATGGTCACCTCTGCGTATTCCTGGGTGATCTCCATTTGTTTTTCGTGCACTTGTACAAAGAGAGAATCCCGCAATCCGAAGACCACGTACGAACGGCTGTCCTGTTCGTAAACCAGGTAATCCGCACGATTCAAGGAATCCTTGGGGTAGTAGGCATGGTAAGCATTGCCAATCTTGAACTTGGTCACATCAAAAATTCCCTTGCACGCCTCACTGACTTCATAGGCCTCCTTCAGGGATAGTCCCAGCTTTTGCAGGACGGTAGAAAAATAATCCCCGGAACGGACCTTTCCTTCGCGCACCTCGTAATCCGAAAGCGGCAGTCCGTACTCACTCACCTGCTCGGTAACCTCCAGGACGGGATCGGGCACAGCCTTTTCATGCACACGTTTTCCTCCCTGACAACTCACTGCCAGAAAAATACACAAACAAAGAAAGGGGGTAATCGTTCGGTTCAAGTTCATGACGGGTCTTATTTGTTCGCAAGGTAGCGCATTTTTTACAAAGAATCTGATATTTTTTCTACTTTTGTTGAATCTGTATTGAAAAGACTGATTATGAAAAACTACTTTTCTTCTGCGTTCCGACGCACCGTTTTGTTGTTCTTTCTGTTAGGGACACTGGTCGCTTGCCAAAGCGAAACAAAAAAACCGCGTATCGCCATTGTTGGAGTAGGGGTTGAGTGCAGTACCTTCTCTCCGGCACGCACAACCTTAGAGATGTTCCGCGCCAAATACGGCGAAGACATCCTCCAATCCTATCCCTTCTTCCGCGAAGATTCCACTTTGTTGAACCGGGCCGAATGGATTCCGACCGTTGTCGCTTGGGCAACCCCGGGCGGTATGGTTACCCGCGAATGCTACGACACCTTGCTCAACCAATCCCTGCGCATGCTCAAAGCGGGCATGCCTTACGACGGCATTTTCCTGGACATCCACGGAGCTATGAGTGTGGAGGGTTTGGACGATCCGGAAGGTGATTACATCACCAAGATCCGCGAAGTAGTTGGCAACGATGTTATCATCTCAACTTCCATGGACCCGCACGGCTGTGTTTCCCATCGCTTGGCAGCCGCCACCGACCTGATCACTTCGTTCCGTATGTCTCCGCACACGGACCGCTACATCTCTCGGGAACGGGCCTTGGTGAACCTGTTGGATCGCCTGGAACAAGGTTTGGGCAAACCAAAATACAAAGCTTGGGTAAAGGTTCCGATTTTGCTGCCCGGCGAAAAAACCTCAACCCGCGTAGAACCTGGAAAATCCTTGTACGATGCCATTGTTCCCATCGAAGCGAAGGCGGGTGTTGTGGATGCCGCCATCTGGATGTCCTATCCTTGGGCTGACGAACCCCGTAACCACGGTGTGGTAATGGTTGTAGGGGACAACAAAAAAGAAGTGGAAGCCGGAGCCAAACAATTGGCAGAACACTTCTGGTCCATCCGCCACGACTTTGAATTTGTAGCTCCGACGGCTACCTTGGAAGAGGTCCTTGAACAAGCTCTTCAAAGCAAGGTACGTCCCTATTTTATCAGCGACATGGGAGACAACCCCACCGCTGGCGGTGCCGGTGACGTAACCTGGACGTTGGACCAATTGCTCAAACGTCCGGAATTCCAGAAGAAATCCGGCAAACGCTTGATTTACGCCTCCATCCCGGGCCCGAAAGTAGTGGAAGCTGCCCACAAAGTAGGTGTAGGCGGACGCGTTCGCGAATATGCTGGTGCAATGGTGGACAACCGTTATGCCGGCCCTGTACTCATCGACGGTAAGGTAGAAAAGATTTTGGACTATGGCGACAACGACCAAGTGGTCATCCGCATGGGCTCGATGCAAATCATCGTAACCGAAAGCCGCCAACCCTTCCACTACGAAAAAGACTTCGACCGTTTGGACCTCAAACCCCGTGAAGCCGACATCATCGTTGTCAAACTGGGTTACCTGACCGAAGAATTGTACGATATGCGTGCCGACTGGATGATGGCCCATACCCGCGGTGGCGTGGATCAAGAACTGACCCAACTCCCGTACCAACGTCTGGAACGCCCGATTTATCCCTTGGATCCCGATATGGAGGACCCGGAATTGAAGGTGGTCTTCTTGTAACAATGAATTAACCTAAGTAAATCTTAACATTAAACTTTAGCGATATGTTTTGCAGTAATTGTGGTGCAGAGATCAACGACAATGCCGTTGTCTGCGTAAAATGTGGATGTGCCGTCAATCAGTCTCCGATGGCTGATCCCAATGCCAGTAAAAAGGATTGGCTTGTAACTCTTCTTCTCTGCTTTTTTGTCGGAGCTTTTGGTATCCACCGATTCTATGTTGGAAAGACGGGTACCGCGATTGTTCAGCTCCTTACTTGTGGTGGCTGTGGTATCTGGACATTGATTGACTTCATCGTCATCTGTATGGGTAACTTCACAGATGAAGAAGGTAAGTTTATCAAGAATAACAGATAATCTTTGGAACCGCTCGCTTTAAGGTGTATCGTGAAAGCCGTGACCGGGTATGATTGCCCGTTCTGCGGCTTTCAGCGTTCTATGTACGCCCTTTTCCAGGGAGAGTTTAAGGAAGCATTTCTTTATAATCCTTATATTTACATCCTATCTCCCTACATTGTTCTACTGCTGCTATGCGCAATTGGTATTATCCCACAGGACAGCAAACTCTGCAGAGCCTTGTACAGTCGCACAAGCATCGTCATTGCGGCTGTACTTACAGTCTCCTGGTGGATTATCAGGAACGTAATATAAGCGATCTCTCAAAACCCGTCGTGTATCCATAAAAACCCCACTATTTGTGGACAGGATACGCGACTGTTGTGGGGCATTCATCGCTATCACTTACTTAGCAACAAAAGAAAACCGACTAAAAGTGAATTTTAGTCGGTTTCTTTTGGATTCAGCGATTGCAATTACGGTTGGGGATAACCTACCATCGGATAGAGGGAGATCAAGGTCAGGAAGCCGTTGTATACATCGCCAACGATACCCACCTTACCATTGCTTACCTTCACTTCGTATTCGTGGATTTCTTGGGTTTTGGGTTCTTCGGTTTGGTCATCCGAGTCGGTAATCCACAATTTGATGACCTTGCCGGTCGCATTGTCAATTTCATAGCCCCACAAGGTAACCGCGTGGTGCATTCCGCCACTCAATTGGATACCCAAAGAAGACATACCGTAACCGATGACCTTCACAACCTCATCGGAGAATGCCAACCATTTTCCATCATCCGACAAACCGCTACCATTGCCCCAAACGTAGTAGTTGTTGATGTCTGCGGTGTAGAAATTATCGTAAACGGTGTCTGCAATCAAGGTATAGGGCATTTCCATCACCTTTTTCGCTTCCGACCAGATGGATTTCAAATAACCGCCTCCGCGGATGGGCTGAGCTTGGTTTTGGAAGGTTTCACAAACATTGATGCCTTCAATGTACCACGGAATTCCGTGGAATGCGTGTCCACCGCGTTGGTTGTTCCAATCGTTCCAGAAGGCTTCCATGATGGCCAGTTCGTAGGTCTCTCCCGGACCGTTCAAAGCCTCTTCCGGCAAGGTGTTGCCCGCACGGACATAGCCATCTTGCCACCATTGCATGATGTTCGCAGTCGAAGCAGCCCAGCACATGTTGATGTCGCCGTGGGTTTGTCCATTGCCCCGTTTGTTCACATCGTACCAGCCGGATGCGATGGTCACACCGTCCGCAAAGACAATGGTTGTTCCAGTAGCCTGATTTTCTTCGGCTACCACTTGTACGCGGTTGGAAGTTACACGACCCTTGGTCGCATAAAACTCATAGGTTCCTGCGGTCAAAGTCGAGAACTTATTACCGGTCATCTTGGTTTCTTTGGTTCCTTCTACAACGTAGAATGTCGCCTCTGCCGTCACATCTTCTCCTTCTTGTGTTACGGTCAAAGTCGCTTCTTCACGACCGTTGGCCACGATGGTCTGTACATCCACCGCCAATTCCAAGGCCCCTTCTTCGGGCAATTCGGTTGCCGTCACGTTCACCGTGTTGGAAGCAGTTTCCGAATAGAGAGCATAGAAGGTGTAAGCACCCGCTTCGGTGGTTGCAAAGGTGTTTGATTCCAGGGCGGCAGTACTTCCTTCGCGATAAATCTTACTTTGACGGGTCACATCAGTTCCTTCACAAGTAACGGTAAATGTAGCCGTTGCCTCTCCATCCGCTACAATCTCCGCCGGAGCAACAGTCAGTTTGACTTCCAATTGTTGTTCGGGTGCTTGGGTGGCAACCACGGTTACATCGTTGGATTGCAAATCTCCGTGGGTGGCGTAGAACACATACTCACCGGCAGTGGTCGTCCGGAAAGCAGGACCGTCCAAAGCCGTCGTCACTCCTCTTTGGAAGAAGACCGCCTCTGCAGTCACATCTTCACCATCCAAGGTTACCGAGAAATTCACAGTTTGTACACCATCCGCCACGAATTCAGAAAGGCTGGCTTCCAAGAGAAGTTCTTTGGTCTCCTCCTTCTTCTCAGGCGTACAACCGATTACAAAAAGCATCGCCATCAAGGCTATGCAGGAAAAAATTCTTTTCATGCGAAATGTTTAATTGATTCGATATTTTTTGCAAAGATAAATAAAATTTTGACGAATTATCAACAAAACCCTCGACAGAGGCCCGCAAAAGGGATGTTCATAACTTCTGTGGATAATTTTGGAAAAAAGTGGAAAAGAATGGAAAATGTTTTTTAATTTTGCCGAAGTTTACACAACTCATTATTATGGCGAAGTTTATCGGCGAATACAAAGGCAAATTGGACGACAAAGGACGGTTGGTTTTTCCGGCAGGTCTGAAGGCTGGTGTGCCCGAAAACGAGCCCCTGAAGTTTGTGGTCAAACCCGGATTGTTCGCCCCCTGCCTGGAAATCTACACCTACGCAGAGTGGGAAAAAGAATCCGAAGCCCTCAAAGCCAAACTCAACTTCTATCGCAAAGAAGATTCCTTGTTTTGGCGTACTTACATGCGCAATCGCGTAGTGATTGAACCGGATGCAAAAATTGGCCGTTTCTCTCTTCCGAAGGAACTGCTGGACAAAGCCGGTATTGTGAAAGATGTCATATTCAGCGGAAGCGACTACAAAATCGAATTGTGGGCCATCGACCGTTACGAAGAGGCCATCCTTCCCGATGAGGAATATGTTCCGCTGGCAGAAAAATTACTCGGTTAATTAATTCGAAAGAAGAACCATGGAAGTTTACCACATACCCGTGCTTTTGAATGAGAGCGTGGACGCATTGGATATCAATCCCTCCGGCGTTTACGTGGATGCCACATTGGGTGGCGGCGGACACACCCGCGAGATTCTTTCCCGTTTGGGAGAGAAGGGTCGCTTGGTGGTTTTTGACCGCGACCGCGAAGCATTGGAGAATGCCCCGAAAGACCCGCGGGTGATTGTGGTTCACCACAATTTCCGTTTTGTTCGCAACTTCTTACGCTACCACGGGTTTCAAGGTGCCAACGGCATCCTGGCCGACCTGGGAGTCTCGTCCCACCAATTCGACACATCCGAACGCGGCTTTTCTTTCCGCTTCGAAGCCGACTTGGACATGCGGATGAACGACCGGGCCGAAACCACCGCCCAAGACATCCTGAATCGTTACAGCGAGGAAGAGTTGGAAAACATCCTGCGCCTCTACGGAGAAGTGGACGGCAGTCGCCGCATCGCCTCCATGATTTGTGCTGCCCGTGCCAAACAACCGATTCAAACCACGGGCGACCTGACCCGTGCCATTGCCAAGGCCCTGCCCAAATTGGCGGAACACAAATTCCTGGCAAAGATTTACCAAGCCCTGCGCATCGAAGTCAACGGAGAAATGAACAGCCTGGCCGGCTTCTTACAAGGCGCCGCTGACAGCCTGTTGCCCGGTGGCCGACTTTCGGTCATCACCTACCATTCCTTGGAAGACCGGATGGTCAAGAATTTCATCCGCAGCGGCAACATCGCGGGAAAAGACGAACGCGACCCCTTTGGCCGCAGCACCGCTCCCCTGAAAGCGGTCAACAAAAAGGCAGCCCTGCCCAGTGAAGAAGAAATTGCAAACAACACCCGCGCCCGTAGCGCCAAACTCCGGGTTGCAGAAAAGATAAACCCCGAAGAAGGCAAGAAAGCATGGCGGTAAAATTAAAAAATACGATCCAAGATATTCTGGGCGGACAACTGCTGGTCAGAAACGGAGGGCTCCTGAGACACTGGGCCTTCTTGTTGTATATTTGCGGCCTGGTCTTGGTGATGATTTCCATCCGTTTTGCGATCAAAGACGCCTTGCTTCAAGAGGTAAAATACACAGAAATCCTGCACGAGAGAAAGATTGAACACGCCGGCAAATTTGCCGAGGTCCTGCAACGCTCCCAAAAGAGCGAAATCCAGAAAGCCCTTCAGGCCCAAGGATCTACATTAACCGCCCCGAAAGACACCCCGAAACGCATCCCCTTGTCTGATGAAAAAGAACGCAACAACTCCTAACAGCAACAAGGGCGTTCCGGCCTACGCAAAACGGTTTCGGATCGTTTACTACATCGCCTTCACCTGCGCCATCCTTCTGATGGTCAAGATGATCAGCCTCCAATTCTTCAGCGAGGATCCCGCCCGGTACGAAGATTTCTTTCACGAAGAGGTCATTGAGCCGAGCCGCGGAAAAATCCTCTCCCACGACGACCGGACGATGGCAATGTCCATTCCCTACTACATCTTGACCTGGGACAGCACCCGGATTACCGACAGCTTGTTCAAAGCCGATGTGGACTCGTTGGCTTTGTGTCTGTCGAAATTGTATAAAGACAAATCACAACGGGAGTACAAACGCATCCTGACCAACGCCCGCAACAAGAAGAGCCAGTTTATCTACATCAACAAACGCAAAATCACCTACCGCGAATACCAGGAAGCCATCCAATTCCCGATTTTCCGGTTGGGCCGTTTCAAAGGAGGCTTTAAGGCTGAGGATGCCACCCAACGAAAAACCCCGTACGACCGTCTGGCCTACCGGACCGTGGGTTACATCCGCAAAAACGAACACAATGCCGAGTACGGCGTGGGCTTGGAAAGCAGCTTCAACCAAAAACTCAAGGGCAAACCCGGCATCCGAACCATCACCCGTGACCTGAACGACCAATGGGTAGAAGCCAGCTCCGGCAATTTCCTCCCGGCTCAAGACGGATACGACTTACGGACCACCTTGGACATCGAAATCCAGGAAGCTGCAGAGATCGCCTTGCGCGAGCAACTGGCCCAATCCGACCTGTTGGAAGGAGCAACTGCCATCGTGATGGACGTCAAAACGGGCGCTATCCGGGCCATGGCCAACATGAAAAAAGACCGGAACGGCAACTTTGACGAGTCCTACAACTACGCCATTGCAGAAGCCAACGACCCGGGTTCTACTTTCAAACTGGTCACCCTGGTCGCGCTGCTGGAAGACGGGCTGATTACCTTGGACACCCCCGTGGATGCAGGCAACGGCCGTTGGAAATACTCCACCAAAGAATTTACAGACTCCCACACGGGAGGATACGGCATGCTGACCGCCCTGACGGCTTTTGAAAAATCGTCCAACATCGCCTTTGCGAAGTTGGTAACCCAATATTACAAAGACAACGAAGAACAATTCATCGCCCGCATCCACAGCATGAAGGTCGGTGAAAAGATTGGCTTCGACATTGAGGGGGAAGCCACCGCCCGTATCCCTTCTCCGACGGACCGAAACTGGTCTGCCCTCTCCATGCCCATGATTTCAATGGGTTATGAATTGGCCATCACCCCGCTGCACACCTTGACCTTCTACAACGCCATCGCCAACGGTGGAAAAATGATGAAACCGTATTTGGCCGAGGCCCTGCTGCAAGACGGAGAGGTCGTTGAAAGTTACAAACCCACCCAAATCCTGGGTTCGGTCTGCTCGAAGAAAACCCTTCGTGAGGCACAAAAAGCCATGGAGGGTGTCGTGAAGAATGGTACTGCCAAAGGCATTCAGGACGAACGTTACGGCATCGCCGGCAAAACCGGTACGGCACAAATCCTCTTTGACGGGGTGTACAAAGATGCACTCGGTTACCGGAAACACCAGGCCTCGTTTGCGGGCTACTTCCCGACCGAAGACCCGAAATACTCGTGCATCGTCGTCCTGTATTCCAACAAGACCCGAGGCAACTTCTACGGTGCACAATGGGCGGCCCCCGTATTCAAGAAAATCTCGGACTTCATCTACAATACCCATCCGGAATGGCATCCAATCCTGGACGCAACGGGACAAAAACCCGCAGACCACCCCAGCATTGCAAACGGACAAGGTCAAGAAACCCTGGCGGCGATGAACGGCGTTCCCTTGAAACAACGGCCGGCAATCAGCACCAGCCAATGGATCCAGTTTGCAACGGACAGTACCGGCATGGTTGCCAATACCCAGAACCAACCGACCCAGGTACTGGCCAACACCTTGAAGATGGGATTGAAGGACGCACTCTTTGTCTTGGAAAACCAAGGCTGCCGCGTCAAATTTGAAGGACAGGGCCGAGTGATCCACCAAGAGCCGGCACCCGGTACGCCCCTTCGTCCCAAACAAACTGTAACGCTAACCCTTTCCAACCAATAACCGCTATGCTTCTGAAACAATTACTTGAAGTACTCAATCCGATAGAAACACACGGGAACCTGGAACGCGAGGTCCCCAGCATCGCTTCTGATTCGCGCAAATGCGAAGAAGGATCGTTGTTCATCGCCCTGCAAGGCGCTGCCAGCGATGGTCACCAGTACCTGCCGCAAGCCTTGGAACGGGGCGCCAAAGTGATTGTGTACGAACGTTCCGAAGCCTACCAGCCGGAATTGGAAAATATCACCTGGATTCGGGTACCGGATGGACGGGATGCGCTGGCGGCGCTGGCAGATGCCTTCTACGACCACCCGAGCCGTCGCCTGCGCCTGGTTGGAGTGACCGGCACCAACGGAAAAACGACCATCGCGACCCTGTTGTACCGCTTGTTCCGCGGACTGGGTTACGAATGCGGTCTGCTCTCAACCATCGCCAACTACGTGGGCACACAACGGTATGAAACGGAAAACACCACTCCGGATCCCATTACCTTGAACGCCCTGCTGCACGAGATGACCCTAAAAGGCTGCGAGTTCGCCTTCATGGAAGTGAGCTCCCACGCCTTGGAACAACGTCGCACAGCGGGTCTGACTTTCACCGGCGGGATTTTTACCAACCTGACCCACGACCACCTGGACTACCACAAAACTTTCGCAGAATACATCCGTTGTAAAAAGATTTTCTTTGACAACCTGCCGAAAACAGCCTTCGCCCTGACCAATGCAGACGATCGCAACGGCAACATCGTAGTACAAAACACCGCAGCACGCATCTACCACTATGCAGCCCGCACTCCGGGTGACTTCAAAGTACGCATCGTGGAAAAAAGTCTGGAAGGCAGCTTGTTGAACATCGATGGTACCGAAGTCTGGACCCGGTTCATCGGCGCCCACAACGCCTACAACCTCCTGGCCGTATATGCTACCGCCCTGCTGCTGGGAGCCAACCGCGACGAGGTCCTGGCTCAGATGAGTGCCCTGCAAGCCGTATCGGGCCGCTTGGAATACGTCCGTGGCGGCAACGACCTGACCGCTGTTGTGGATTATGCCCACACCCCGGACGCTTTGGAAAACGTCCTCAAAACCCTGAAAGAAATCACCGGCAACGAGCGCCCGTTGGTCTGCATCTTCGGATGCGGTGGCAACCGAGACAAAACCAAACGGCCTGAAATGGCAGCCGTTGCTGAAAAATATGCCGACCGGATTGTCATCACCTCCGACAACCCTCGCTTCGAAGACCCGGAAGCCATCATCGCAGACATCCAAGCCGGTCTTTCCGTACAAGGACGCCAAAAGACCGTCACCCTCATTGACCGCGCGGAAGCCATCCGGAGCACCTTGCTCTTTGCGACCCCCGGCTCCCTGATCCTGATTGCCGGCAAAGGCCACGAAGACTATCAGATCATCCAAGGCACGAAACACTATTTCGATGACCTGGCGTTGGTCCGTGAATGTTTGACCCCGAACAACTAACCCCTAGAGATACCTGACCATGCTATACCATTTGTTTGAATATTTCCAAAGTCACCAAATTGATTTCCCGGGCTCCGGCTTGCTCCAATACCTCTCGGTACGGGCCGGTTTCGCCAGCATTCTGTCACTGTTCATTGCCTTGTTTGTGGGCAAGCGTATCATCCGCCTGCTGCAACGCAATCAGATTGGAGAAGAAATTCGGGACCTCGGTTTGGACGGGCAAATGCAAAAGAAAGGCACTCCGACCATGGGGGGCTTCATCATCCTGCTTTCCATCCTAATTCCAGTTCTGCTCTTGGGCGACCTGACCAACATCTATGTCCTGTTGCTCATCCTGACAACGGTATGGCTCGGTGCCATCGGCTTCCTGGACGACTACATCAAAGTTTTCAAACGGAAGAAAGAAGGCTTGAGCGGCCGCTACAAAATTTTTGGTCAAGTCTCTCTGGGCCTCATCGTGGGACTGACCCTGTGCTTCAGCGACCAGGCCACCATTCGGGACAAGGCCGAAAGCACGCTGACCCACCAAGAACAAAACCTCCTGGTAGAAAAGGAACTCGCCTCGTACGAAAGCAGTCCCTCGCGTGCAGCCTCGTTGGACAGCCATTACAACCCGGCCCACAAGAGCACCAAGACCACCATCCCGTTCGTCAAATCCAACGAGTTTGACTATGCCTGGCTGGCTCCGGGAAAAGGCAGTGTGAAAAACATCCTGCAGTGGATCATCTACATCTTTGTCATCATCCTGGTCATCACCGCAACCTCCAACGGCACCAACCTCACCGACGGTCTGGACGGACTGGCTGCGGGAACCTCGGCGATTGCAGGGGTGGCGCTGGGTATCCTGGCCTACCTGTCCGGTAACATCATTTATGCCGACTACCTGAACATCATGTACATCCCGAATTCCGGTGAGATTACAGTGTTCATGGCAGCTTACCTGGGAGCCTTGCTCGGTTTTATCTGGTACAACGTCTTCCCGGCACAGGTCTTTATGGGCGACACCGGCAGCTTGACCCTCGGTGGAATTTTGGCCGTGGTTGCCATCATTGTCCGCAAAGAACTCCTGCTGCCCATCCTCTGCGGTATCTTCTTTGTAGAAAGCCTTTCCGTTATCCTGCAAACAACCTATTACAAATACACGAGAGCACGGTACGGTGAGCCGCGACGCATCTTCCGGATGTCCCCGTTGCATCACCATTTCCAAAAGCAAGGCATTCCGGCCCTCCTTCAACGGCCGGCCCAACCGATGCACGAAGTCAAAATCACCATGCGCTTCTGGATCATCGGCATCGTCCTCGCTGTGCTCACCATTGTTTCCCTGAAAATCCGATAACCATGAATAGAGTAGTCATTTTAGGTGGAGCCGAAAGCGGCGTTGGCGCAGCGGTTCTGGCAAAAGTAAAAGGTTACGACACCTTCCTGTCCGACAACGGATGCATCACCCCGCAATACCAGGCGCGGCTGGAAGAATACGGCATTCCCTACGAAATGGGCGGCCACTCCCCGGAGAAAATCCTGAATGCTGACCTGGTCATCAAGAGTCCCGGCATTCCGGACAACGTACCCATGGTTTGTCAACTGCGGGAACGGGGCATTCCCATCATCTCGGAGATTGAATTCGCCGGACGTTACGACAACGCCCGCAAGATTTGCATCACCGGCAGCAACGGGAAAACCACCACGACTTCCATCATTTACTACCTCTTGAAAAATGCAGGCTTGAACGTAGGTCTGGCCGGCAACATCGGTGAAAGTTACGCCTTCCAGGTAGCCACAAAGAATTACGACATCTACGTGTTGGAACTGAGCAGCTTCCAATTGGACGGCATGTATGATTTCAAGGCAGACATTGCCATCTTGATGAACATCACTCCGGACCACCTGGACCGCTACGACTTCAAGATGCAGAACTACATCAACTCAAAATTCCGGATTACCCGCAACATGTCTGAAAACGACTGCTTCATCTTCTGCGAAGACGATGACATCACCATCGGACACTTGAGCGAGATTGTACTCCGGGCCAAGAAATTTCCCTTCTCCCAGACCCACGTCGTGGAACAAGGGGCCTTCTTGCAAGACAACCAAATCTGTGTACGCACCGAAGACGACGAATACGGCCTTCCGGTCGAAGATCTGTCGCTCTCCGGCAAACACAACCTATACAACACAATGGCCGCTGCCATCACTGCGAAGATCATGAACATCTCCAACGAGACCATCCGCGAAAGTTTGAAAACCTTCCAAGGCGTGGAACACCGGTTGGAGAAAGTACTGAGCATCCGCGACATCCAATTCATCAACGATTCCAAAGCGACCAACGTCAATTCCGCCTGGTACGCCCTGGAAAGCATGACCCGTCCGACCGTCTGGATTGCCGGTGGCAAAGACAAAGGCAACGACTACGAACCCCTGACCGACCTGGTAAAGGAAAAAGTCCGGGCCCTCGTCTGCTTGGGCAAAGACAACACGAAACTCCACGACTTCTTTGGTGACAAGATCGCGACCATCGTCGATGCTTCATCGGCAGAAGAAGCCGTCCAAAAGGCCTACGAACTGGCCGAACCGGGTGATGCCGTCCTGTTGTCCCCCTGCTGCGCCAGCTTTGACCTGTTCAAAAGCTACGAAGACCGTGGCCGACAATTCAAAGATGCTGTCCGAAAATTATAATCCTGCATAAACATGGCTACAAGAAACCTGAAGAAACAACTTTCCCTGCGAGGAGACAAAGTCATCTGGATCATCGTCCTGCTGATGGCCTTGATTTCCATTGTGGCCGTGTACTCATCCTCCTACGCCCTGGCCTACCGCGGCGGGGTTAGCACCTTCCACATCCTGATTGGTCAGATGAGAAGCATCCTGATTAGTTGGGCCGTCCTGTTTGTCTTCTACAAAGCGCCTTTGAGCCTCTACCGGAAGTGGGCACTCCCCGCGCTAGGCGTCATCGGTCTGATGCTCGCGGTCGTCCTCATCCAATATTACCTCCTCGGAACCACGAAACACCTGAAAGCAGCCCGGTGGTTTGACTTCGGGTTCGGCACCATCCAACCCGCTGAGTTTGCCAAGATTGCCGTCATCATCTACCTGGCCAAAATACTTGAAGTCAAGAAATTCAACGACTTCAAGACCTTTATCTGCTGGATCCTCATTCCAGTGGGGGGCATCGCCGGCATGACCTTATTGGGCAGTTTCTCTGCGACGGTCATTATCTGCCTCACCTGCTTTGTCATCCTGGTCTGCTCCGATATTCCTCGAAAATACATCTACCGGACCCTCGGTCTGATGGCCTTGGCCGGCAGTGTTGCCTTCGGTTGCAACCTCGCCTTTGGCTGGTTTGAGCGACTGGATACCGTGACCAATCGGGTAGAACGTTTCTTCATGAGCGAGGAAGAACGGCAGATGCTCAGTTTGGAAGAACAACAGAAAATCGCAGACAAAGAATACCAAAGCAAGGAAGCCGAACAGGCCATCCAACTTGGGGGCTTAAAGGGATTGGGTCCTGGCAACAGCATCAAACGCAACACCCTGCCCAACCCCTACGACGACTACATCTATTCCATCATCGTCGAAGAATGGGGACTGATTGTCGGTTCGCTGGTTCTCTTCCTTTATATTTGGTTCCTGTTCCGATGTGTCATCATTGCACAAGCCTGCAAAAAGCCATTTGCGGCCCTGTCTGTCATTGGCCTGGGTTGCTTGATCACCTTCCAGGCCCTGATCCACATCGCAGTAAACATCGGAGCCATTCCGGAAACCGGCCAGACCCTCCCGATGATCAGCCACGGGGGAACCGCCTACATCCTGATGAGTGCCGCCTTGGGCATCATCCTGTCCATCAACCGGACCATCGAGATCAGCAAAGAAAACGAAGAAAAAGCAAAAAAAGCACTGCTATGGAACAACACAGAAACTCCCGAAAAATCATCATAAGCGGCGGCGGTACGGGCGGCCACATCTTCCCGGCCCTGTCGATTGCTGACGGCATCCGAAAATTGGATCCGGAAGCTGAAATTTTGTTTGTCGGAGCCGAAGGAAAAATGGAAATGGAACGCGTCCCGGCTGCCGGATACCCGATTGAGGGTCTCCCGGTCGCAGGTTTGCAACGCAAACTTTCCCTGGCCAACCTGGCCCTTCCCTTCAAACTGTGGAAGAGCCTGCGCCGTGCGCGTCAGATTCTCCGCAACTTCCAACCCGACGTCGTGGTCGGTGTCGGCGGATACGCCAGTGCTCCCACCTTGTGGAGCGCCAGCCGAATGGGCATTCCTTGCCTCATTCAGGAGCAAAATTCCTACGCAGGCTTGACCAACAAGTTGTTGGCCAAACGAGCCAAAAAGATCTGCGTGGCCTACGACCGCATGGAACGCTTCTTCCCTGCGGACAAAATCAAGTTGACCGGCAACCCGATTCGGGCGAACATCCACCCGGCCACCCCGGAACAACGTACCGAAGCCCTTCGTTACTTTGGTCTGGACGCCGATAAACCGGTCTTGCTCGTAGTCGGAGGCAGCCTCGGAGCACGGACCCTGAACCAAGCCCTGCGGGACTGGGTTGGCACCTTGGACAAAGACACGCCCTATCAGATCCTCTGGCAAAGTGGCAAATACTACCGCCCTGAACTGGAAGCCTTCTTCACAGGCCTTCCCGGATGGGACAACCACCAAATCCTTTGCCCGGAAGCTGGCAAAGAATACGAACTCCGCTGTTTCCACACCGTTCGCAACAGCGACTTCATCAAGCGCATGGACCTGGCTTTTGCTGCTGCCGATTGGGTAGTCAGCCGTGCCGGTGCCGGCACCATCTCTGAATTGTGTGCCGCTGGAAAAGCCTCCTTGTTTGTACCTTCTCCGGTCGTAGCAGAAGACCACCAGACCCACAATGCACAGGCGTTGGTCCGCCACGAAGCCGCCGAAATGATTGCCGACGCGGATGCAGTCGCTTCACTCCGCAACCGCTGTGAGGCTCTCCTGCAAGACGAAGAACGCAAGAACCTGTTGAGTAAAAACATATTGTCTTTAGCAAAACCCCAGGCCGCCGAGCAGATTGCTCGCGATGTACTGGACTTAATCCCGGGCAAATAACATGAAGCACGTCTACTTTATCGGTATCGGTGGCATTGGCATGAGCGCCATCGCACGTTATTACCACCATGCAGGGTACCTTGTAAGCGGCTACGACCGCACCCCCAGCAAACTGACGGCCGCATTGGAGTCGGAAGGCATCGCCATCCACTACGAAGACCGCCCGGACTTGATCCCAGCCTCGGTAACAGACACCCTGGTCATCTACACCCCGGCCATCCCGGCAAGCCTGCAAGAGCTTCAGGTGGCCAAGGAACGCGGTTACCGCCTGATCAAGCGCTCCCTGGCTTTGGGAGAAATTGCCAAAGGACAAGAAACCCTGGCCATTGCCGGTACCCACGGAAAGACCACGACGTCCACCCTGTTGGGTCACTTGCTGACCGATGCAAAAGAAGGTTGCAATGCCTTCCTGGGAGGTATCTCCAAAAACTACCACACCAACCTGCTGTTGAGTACCAACCCGGTACTGGTTGCCGAAGCGGACGAGTTTGACCGTTCCTTCCTGCAACTCTTCCCGGACATTGCCGCCATCACGGCCATCGACGCAGACCACTTGGACATCTACAACGACCTGGAACATGTACAAGAAGCCTTCCGCCTCTTCGCACTCCAAGTCAAAAAGGCCCTCGTCCTCAAAAATGGGGTCAACTTGGGCATTGATGACGACCAGCTTCCGGCCAAAGTATACCGCTACGCCTACGACCAACCGTGCGACTTCTATGCAAAGGACATCGAAGTCCTCCCGGGAGGCTATTTCCGATTTACCTTCCACACCCCCGGAGCACCCATCGAGAACTGCCAGGTCGGCATCCCCGGTTGGGTCAATGTAGAGAATGCCATCGCCGCCGGTGCGGTTGCTTGGTTACACGGCACCTCGCCGGCAGCCATCCGCCAAGGTCTGGCCAGCTACGCGGGTGTAGAACGTCGGTTCGACGTACACCTCAACACCCCCACCTGCGCCTACGTGGACGACTATGCCCACCATCCGAAAGAAATTGCGGCGGCCCTTTCCTCCATCCGCAACATCTTTCCCGGCCGCAAGGTGACCGTGGTCTTCCAACCCCACCTTTTCACCCGCACCCGTGACTTCTATGTGGAGTTTGCAGAGGCCCTGAGCCAAGCCGAAGAGGTCATCCTGCTGCCCATCTATCCGGCCCGCGAAGAACCCCTCCCCGGCATCACCTCCGAAATCATCCTGAATCGGATCGATGGAGCCAAAGCCTGCCTGGTGCCGAAAGAAGAGCTCTTAAAACACCTGGAAGATCGGACTATTGATATTTTGATTACATTTGGGGCAGGAGACATCGATCGCCTCATCCGACCCATTACCGAATTACTAAGTCAAAAAACTTTATAACCATCGTATGTTCAAACGCATCCTTGCCATCTTGGGAATCTCTCTGGTTGTCCTCATCGCAGCCGGCTACTTTGTTGCGGCCTCTTGGTTGGCGCACCAGGTAGAGGAAAAGCAAGTATGCCAAACGATCCGTGTGGACATCACCGACAGCACCGAACACCGGTTTGTCCAACGCAAGGATGTCCTGGAGGTGCTGCAAACCCTACCGGTCTCCCTGATTGGCCAACACAAAGACCAGGTCAACCTGCACGAACTGGAGAACCTGTTGGAAACCCAAGGGGCCATCGACCAGGTAGAAGCGAGTCTCAACGATGCGGGAACCCTGCATCTGCGCATCACCCAACGCCGTCCCATTGCCCGCATTGTGACCCGGGACGGTTCCTATTACATCGACCAACACAACTACCTCTTCCCGTGGAGCGATCAGTTTACGGCCTACGTCCCCATCGTCAGCGGCTCTGTTCCGATGGACCTGGGCCAAGATTTCCGGGGTCATGTCTCCGACGAGGAGGCACGATGGATGCACCAAATCTTAGCAGTCATCAACTACATCGACGCCCACCCCTTCTGGCACGCCCAAATCCAACAAATTCACGTGGAGAAAAACGGCAACCTGTCACTCTATACCCGCGTCGGTGACCAGGTCATCCGTTTTGGAAAACCCGAAAACATAGACCAGAAATTCCGGAAACTGAGCAGTTTCTACGACCACATCGTCCCGATGGACGGATGGAACACCTACGCGGAAGTCAGCGTAGAATACCGGGATCAGGTCATTTGTACCTTACGAAAACAAAAAAAGAAAAAATAGATAGAACATGGAAAACATCGTTGCTGCCCTTGACTTCGGAACCACCAAAATCGCTGCCATTGTCGGACAAAAAACCGACAGCGGCATTCGTATTGTCGGTTACCACGAAGTTCCTGCCGATGGCATTGTGCGTGGTGAAGTGATCAACGTACAACGCGTGGTCAAAAGCGTGGAATCTGCCATCGCCAACGTCGCCAAGCAAGTGGAAACCCCGATCCGAGAAGTCTGGGTGAACCACTGTTGTGAACGCCTCCGCCAAGAAACCACCGTCATCAAAAAACGTCGTACCGAAGACGACTGGATTACAGAAGAAGAGGTGGAAGCCATCTTGAATGAAGCCCGGAACACCCGCGTCGCTACCAGTGACGTCGTGTTGCAGGCCATTCCCCAAAGTTACAACGTCGATGACCGCATCGGAGAAATTGATCCGGTCGGCATGATGGGTTCAGAAATTGAAGCAGACATCAAGCTGTTCATCGGCAAGAAAAGCGCCATCGGAGCTTCTACCATGGCCTTGAGCCGCAACAACCTCCAGGAAGGAGGCTCCCTCCTGCGGGGGATCGCAAGTGCCCGCGCAACCCTGAGCGAAAACGAGAAAGAACTCGGGGTAGCCCTTCTGGACATCGGCGCCGGCTCCTCTGATCTGGTGGTCATCAAGGACAACATCATCCGCCACCTGAGCATCATTCCGTGCGGAGGTAATGCCATCACCGAAGACATCCGCCAACTCTGCGGCATTCCGCTCAAGACTTCGGAAGAATTGAAGAAACAGTTCGGCAGTGCTTTTGCCCCGATGGACAACGGCAAACGCATCATTTCGATTCCGGGCACCGGCGGCACCAGTACCAAAGAAATTCCTTCCAAAGAACTGGCCCAAATCATCCAAGCCCGCCTGTCGGAAATCATCAAAACCGCAGACCACGAAATCCAACAAACCGGACTGAAGGACGAACTCAAGGCGGGATTGGTCATTACCGGCGGTGTTGCCAGCACGATGCACATCCAACGCCTGGCGACCCAACTCACCGGCTTGGGCATCCGCGTAGCTTGGCCGGACAACTTTGTTCTCGCAGAATCCGTTGAGAAGGCCCTTACACCAGGAGGTTCCAGCGCCGTAGGCCTCATCCTCTATGCCTTCGACCAGCTTGGAGACAACATCCCGAACTTCGAAGACCCGCAACTTCCTGCCGACTCCGAACAAGGCACCCAAGGTACCCTGTTCTACAAAGAGGACTCCAACCTCTCGGAAGGTTCAAAGGACACAACCAATCCGGGACAAAAACCCGCGAAAAAGCCTTGGTATGACATCCGGAAAAACCTCGGCAAGAACATCAAGAACCTGCGAGAAATGGATATTTTTGATAACAACAATGACAACGAAGCATAGTATGAACATGATTGACGATCTCATTCCCACCAACATTTCCCGAAAATCCTCCCTCATCAAAGTCATCGGTGTGGGTGGCGGTGGTTGCAATGCTGTGAACCAGATGTACAAACAAGGCATCAAAGACGTTGACTTCATTGTTTGCAACACCGACGCACAAACCCTCCGCGACAGCCCGGTACCGATGAAGGTACAATTGGGCAACGTCCTGACCCGGGGACTTGGAGCCGGTTGCGATCCCGAGCGCGGAAAAATGGCCGCTATCGAGTCCATGGACGACATCAAAGCAGCCATCGGCACCGGCACCGAAATGGTGTTCATTACAGCCGGACTGGGAGGGGGTACCGGTACGGGAGCGGCCCCCATCATCGCAGACATTACCAAGAACGAAATGGGCCTGCTGACCATTGCGGTGGTTACCCTTCCCTTCAAAGACGAAGGTTTGGAATTCTACCGCCGTGCGATGAACGGTCTGAAAGATATCTCCAGCAAGGTTGACTCGTTGCTGGTCATTGACAACCAGAAGTTGTACGAAATCTACGCGGACATGAACGTGGATGACGCCTTCCCCAAGGTCGACGAAATCCTCAACACTGCGGTGAAAGGCATCGTAGAAATCATCACCAGCCGAGGTTTCATCAACGTGGACTTGGCCGACGTGAAAATGGCCACCAAGGACAGCGGCATCGCCCTCTTGGGGATCGGGATTGCCTCCGGGGAAGACCGCGCCAAAGAAGCCGTACGCCTAGCCTTGGAATCCCCGCTGCTGAACGAATACAACATCCGATCCGCTACCAACGCCCTGGTGAACATCTCGTACAACAACAAGTCGGACAACAACCTGAAGATGTCAGAACTCGAACAGATTCTGGCTACCATCCGGGAATACACCGGTCCGACTGAGAAGTTCAAACGTGGGGTTGTGCACGACGACACCCTGCCCGAGGATGCCATCCGGGTTACTGTCGTGGTGACCGGGATTGACATGGTCATCAGCCCGCAACCCGAACCGCACAAACAACACCGCGATGACACCACCATCGTCACCCTGACCGAACGGGAAGACTTTGAGGACGGCAGCATCCCGTTGCAACTCTCCTACGAACCCGGTAACTTCCAACAAGATGAAGACCCGCATTACGACCTGATTACCATCTACGACGGAAGCATCTCCATCCAAGAATTGGAAAAAGAACCGGCGCTGACCCGACTCAAAAGACGCATCAAAGAACAAAACCAACAACAATAACGCGTAGCAACGCACCAAAACCAACCGCCATGCAAAAAAGAGAAACCCGCGTACGCTTTGCGCCCAGCCCGACTGGCCCCCTGCACATGGGTGGAGTACGCACCGCATTATACAACTACCTGTTTGCCAAACAAAACGGAGGAAAATTCATCCTTCGTATCGAGGACACCGACTCCCAACGTTTCGTACCCGGAGCCGAAGCCTACATCATCGAAGCACTCCGTTGGTGTGGCATTTATCCCGATGAAGGGGTAAACTTGGAAGGACAAGTGGTGGAAGTAGCAGATGCCCAACACCCGCACGCACCCTACCGCCAATCACAACGCAAACCCATTTACCGCCAATACGCAGAACAATTGGTTGCCAACGGCTTCGCCTACTATGCTTTTGACAGCGCTGAAGACTTGGACCGTCTCCGCAAAGAAGCCGAAGCTGCCGGCAAGACCTTCACATACAACCAAGCGACCCGCGACACATTGACCAACTCTCTGACCTTGAGCGAAGAAGAAACCAAACGTCGCCTGGAAACCGAAAACCACTGGACCATCCGTTTCAAGATGCCCGTCAACCGCGTTGTTGCGATGGATGACCTGATCCGCGGCCACATCGAAGTCAATACCGACACGTTGGACGACAAAGTCCTCTGGAAAGCGGCGGACCAACTGCCGACCTATCACTTGGCCAACATTGTGGACGACCATTTGATGGAAATTACCGAAGTTATCCGCGGTGAAGAATGGTTGCCCTCTCTTCCCTTGCACTACCTCTTGTACGAAGCCTTCGGTTGGCAAGACACCCAACCGCGCTTTGCTCACCTGTCCTTGTTGTTGAAACCCGACGGAAAGGGCAAATTGAGCAAACGTGACGGTGACCGCCTCGGATTCCCGGTGTTCCCCTTGCGTTGGGAAGCTCCCAGCGGAGAAGTTTCACGCGGCTACCGCGAAGACGGTTACTATCCTGAAGCCTTCGTCAACCTGCTTGCTTTGTTGGGATGGAATCCGGGCACCGAACAAGAACTCTTTACCCTCGAAGAACTGGTACCGGTCTTCTCGTTGGACCGCATCGTAAAATCAGGAGCCAAGTTCAACGCAGACAAAGCAAAATGGTTCAACCAAGAATACCTGCGCAAACGCAGTGACCGACAATTGGCCGAAGAATTCCTGCCGATTTTGGAAGAAAGAGGCATTGCCACCAACCTGGATTTTGTAGAAAACGTTGTCGGCCTGATCAAGGAACGCGCACACTTCGTACAAGATTTCTGGGAACTGTCGTCGTTCTTCTTTGAAGCACCGACCACCTACGACCCGCAAACCGTAAACAAATTCTGGAAAGCAGACAACCTGCCTTTGTTGAAACAAACGGCTGCGTTTGTCCAACAATTGCCGGATTTCTCAAAAGCAGCTGTTGAAGAACAACTGCACAACTATGTGGTAGAAAACAGCATGCCGATGGGCAAAGTCATGAACGGCTTGCGCCTGATGCTGGTAGGAGCTTCCAAAGGTCCCGGTGTGGCAGACATCATCGCAACCATCGGAAGAGAAGCCTTTACGGAACGGGTTGAGCGGGCTTTTGCGACACTGAATCCTGCTTAAGCGTATCCACAGACCAGACTACTTCGTGAACCAAACCGGGGTTGATGGTCGCCGGCTGGGGACGGGTCCAAACATAATAACCCAAACCCAAGGTGGAAACAAGAACCACCAACGCTGCGACCCGTGCCCAACGGGAATTCACCACGAAACGACCGAGACGCCGCCAAGTAGGGCGGCGTTCTTCGTATTCAAACGCCGTACGCAATGCCCGCAAGCCCTGCAATCGCTGCTGGCAAGCCGGACAAGATTGAAGATGTTCTTGGAAAGCGGTCTCCTCTGCTTCGGAAAGCGTTCCCATAAAATACCGTTCTAAAAGTTCGCAAGCGTTTTTCATACTACCTCTGCGTTTATCAATTGCGCATAGCGCTGAATCAGTTTGTTTTTAAGTCGTTTGATCACCTGACGCAAGCGCGCCGCCAAACGGACCGTTTCATCGTCCGGAACTTGTCCGTATTTCATAACCACCAGTTCTTCGTACGAACGGCCCTCCGTGTAATGCGCCAGCAACAGGGAAACTTCCTCTTCCATGCCTTTGATCAGGCGGTCGTGGAGCGGGTGGGTCGGGTTGTACAAAGCCAAGACCAAGGTCGTTCTGACACTGTCTTTGTCCAGGACGTCGACATAATGTGCAATGGGGGTATCTTGTGACGGAAACAATTCCGGAATCGCTGTTTCTTTGTCAAAAGGATTCTGGATTTCCTCCTCAGTCAAGCAATAAGACACCGAATCCAGGTCCACCGGTTTGCGCTTGCTCCGCACCCGACGCAGCTCCCGGCATTTGTTCCGAATCATTCC
>JAEIGA010001270.1_pt1 | contig 39154 bp, 28 predicted proteins | sample 9270691 | NCBI WGS metagenome assembly JAEIGA01 (sample SAMN17057246, study PRJNA624740) | gut metagenome | biome: biome; isolation source: fecal sample | host: Bos grunniens | place: China: Xizang | collected 2019
AAGAGATACACCTTTAAGGTTGATATCATTTGCAAGTTCAAAATAACCACTTGTTGCCTTTCTCATTATTTCAATGTCATCAGCATCTTTTACTAAAAGGTCTAGCACTTCAACATTATCTATAATATAAGCATACTTATCATTAAATACAGCGATTTTTACATTTTCGCCTGTTGTAAATGCTGTTGCACCATCAATAAGGCCATTAGTTACTGTAAATTCAGTTTCTGTTGAAGCATCGTACTTAATAACCCTTGTTGCTTCTATTCCGTTAAAAATACCACTTACGTCAGCTTTCAATCTTGAAAGTTTATAGTCAATATCTTTTTCAAGAATAACATGCTTAATTTCAACTTCAATGCTATCAGAATAAACGTCACCATCATAAGTGATAGATGCTGTTAATCTTGTTTTTCCTGCTTTTTTACCAGTTAAAACATTATTATCATAAGAACAAATTTCTTCATCTTCTACTGCTAAAGTAACAGGTACTGATAGCTCAGCGCCTTGTTCATAAGCCACACACGTAATATTTTGAGTGTTATCATAATCAACACCCTCAAGACTACCTATTGCATACAATGAACAACTATCAACATTAAAACTTAAACTTACATCTCTTACAACATTAATTTCAATATATTTTGTAGTATAATCAACGTCAACCGTTTTCCATTGTGCTACAACTCTAATTTGTGTTTTACCTTTTGAAACTGCAGTTATAACCCCTGCATCACTTACAGTTGCAACGCTTGCATCGAGTGATGAAAATGTATAAGTAACGTTTTCACAAGCCACATTGTTATATTTTAAGTTAACTTCTACAGGAAAAGTATCACCAGGAAGCATTGTTAAAGTTCCTGCAGAAACAGATAATTCAGGAATTTCTTGTCTATCTACTATTGTTAAATAACAAGCAGCACTAGACTCACCAATTTTTGCAGTTATAATTGTTTGACCAACCGCAAGCGGTGTAATAACGCCACCATTTACTTTAGCAACACTTTCATCACTAGAAATCCATTGAATGTCTTCTTCGTTACCTGTTGTGGTTGCCTTAAGAGTAAAATCATCAAGCAAATCCATTTCATAAGCATAATAATTAAGTTCTATTTCATACTTATCATCGTTACAAGCAACAAGATTCACCATAAGTGAACAAATTGCAACTAGCATCACCATTAAAAACAATTTCTTTTTCATTTTATAACCCCCATTCTGCTAACATACCACTTACTGTTTTTGACGTAGGACCTAAGCAATTTACATCGCAAAGTTCTGTGTCTGCCTTAAACATTAATCTTAATGCTAACAAATCATCTGCTGAATAATACGAACTATATATTCTTAAAATCATATATACAGGAGACATTCTCTCAGCAGTTATCATTTTGTAAATCCTTTCATATTCTGCAGGATTACTTGTCTTAAGCGGTTCAATCTTTTCAACCGCAGTATTCATTGTCGCAAGCCAACCTTCAAGCAAATTAAGTGACCACAATTTTGCAGTTACCATAACTTGCATGTGAGCATTTATCTTTTGATTTTCAATTCTGCCTGCGGCAATTTCTTCTTTAAGATAATTCCAGTGCGCTCTAAATGAGTAATATACTTTTATCATTTCTTCGCCAGCTTCTTGACCGTATACACCATAGAAATATTTTTCAGTATATTCGTTCATATCAATAGTTGTATCCCAACGAAGTTTACTTTCTAAATACATTTTAAGCATTGACCAAGCAGATGCTAAACCATAGCTATTACTATTAGCATGGTCAAACATTGATATACAATCAACTTCTACCATCGCTTGATACAAGTCTTGCTTTGAGTCAAATGTATTGAACGGCACTAAATAATCTTGATAGTTTGTATCATAAGCATATAAAGAAAATACATTTGCTATTGCTGCCCATTCATAATAATGTTCGTATTGTTCAGGATTTTCCGCCCTTGAAACAGTAAAGTCATTTTTTATCGGTGCACTAATAACACCAAATTTTTCATGAACTTTTAGGTTGTTGTTTACAACGTATTCCCCTTGTGAGTTTTTAGACACAGGTGCTTGTACAAACTTTTCGTATGCAAGCAACATCATGTAAAAATCTCTTGCATATGGTTTACCCTCTTCTGTTCCAAACCAAGCGTAAATTTTTTCAAGCACTCTATTACAGAAAATTATTCCATTTGCAGATGCAGCACCATAAGTAATGGCTATTTCTTTACAGTAATCACATTGACAAGTTTTATTAATATCTTGTTGACCTACAATCACCAACGTACCACTTTGTCCCGACCTAAATTCTTGAATAATTTCATCACGAACAAAGTCTGTCATTTCTTCAAATTGTGACTCTACACCACGAGCAGAAAAGCAAATATCTGTTCCGTCAGGCGTATAAAAATAGCCATAATCTTTGTAAGTACTTTTTGGAAGAATAGACAAAGTGTTATGAACTGTAGCAACACCATTAACACTAACGTAAATTTCTTCTCTTGACATAGCCCTATATCTATTAGCAACAGTTTTATCCTTTTGCGCATAACCATAGTTTGTTTCAAACATATTGATATCAGGCACATCAACTATATCGTACTTTTTAACATTTACGTCGCTTTTAATTTTTGTTAGGCTATAAGAGTCCACCGTATAATAATCATAATCAAACTCTAATTCTAAAAAACCATAAACTGAATATAATGTTCCAAAATCAGTAAAACCTAAAAGGAAAATAGAATTACCGACTGTTTTAATTATATATCCATTTTCGTGAAGAAGCTCATTAGTTGCTTGAATACCAACTTCATTTGCAAACTTTGTATGACCAATGCAAATATACTTTGAACTTTCACTGTACTCAACTTTATCATCAGTTACAAAAGGAAGTTTTATACCAGTTGCTTCGTTAAAAAACAACACTAATTCATTTTTAGCAGTTGCTTCTCTTGCTGTAAAATTTTCTGGTAAAACAATTGTATATTCACTTTTTCCACCTTCTACCAGATAAGCGTCAAGAACTTCTATATTATTAGACTCTGAATTATTGCAACCGCTTTTGCACCCAACGGTAAAAAGCACCACAAAAACAAGAAGAAAACTAATTACATTTCTAATACTTTTCATAATTTAATCTCCTTATTTAACAACTACATCATAATTAGCCTGTGACACGTTACCACTTGTGTCAACCGCATAAATTATAACTTTATAAGTGCCTTTTAATTTTGCTTTTAAGCTTTGCTTTTCATTGTAGGTATATGAAATACCATTAGGCGCTATTATTGTAATAGAAGTTATAATTTCACTCGCACTATCAAGGTTATCTGAAACACTAAATTTGCGTGGAGAGATTTTCGCATTTAGCTTTATTTCTTGAACTGCTTTGTCTACGCTAATTTCTGGACCAATTAAGTCTTTAACAACTATACTAAAGCTTTGCGAATCATCATTACCCAAATCATCTTCAAAAGAAATAGTTATTTTATATGCACCATACATATCAAGTTTGATTTTATATGTTCCGTAAATATCAACGTTCTTTAATAAAACACCTTCTTGACTTGTAACGTATTGATTATCTGGATTAGTAACTGTAATCCTTCCTATACTATTTATAGCTAACACGTCAATAGGTTTAATGTTTGATAAAACAATTTCTTGATTTATAGTTTTTAGACCTGTATCAATGCGATTATATAGTTGTGGGGCAATAAAGTCATCACTACTTGCCGCACAAATTACTTGATTGTTTATTTTATATACCAACAATTTAGATTGATATCTTGTATCAACACCATCAAGTTCAAAAGAAAGTTTTGCAAGTACATTATTAAATCCTGCAAACACGTCATCACTAATTACATAAACTTTATTGTTAACTGTTAAAGTTTTATTACTGTTTGAGTAGGTCAAAACATAAGTGGCGCCACTTTCAAACGAATTCGTGCAAAGATAATCAACTTTATCATTAAATGACAAAGTGCTTTGAGAAATGCCGTTAGTTGTGAATTTAATTAATAAACTTTCAGTGCCATTATCAAGCTTAAATTTTAACGTTTTAAAGTTACATTCAGGTACCCTGAAAGTTATTGTAAAGTCTTGAACAAGAATGTCGTTAATAAACGACATTTTTGAATTTTGTTTCTTTGCATCAAACCCCACATAAGTGTAAGACAAATCAGAGTTATCAAAAACCAAAGAATCATCTTCGCTCACAAAATATTTATACATTTGCATTTCATAGGTTCCATATCCAGCGTCAATAACAGAAATAGCTCTTTCATAAACCAAATTGTTTTCGCAGTAAACAAAAATTTTAACTTGTTCATCTGCAAGAACTTTAAGCATCGCACTATTTAGTTTAGTTTGTGTTTCATCATCAAACGCATAGTAAATTTCTGCAGTTTTTTCTTCAGGAATTCCAGAACTTAATTTATAACAAGAAACTTCGCCTAAATTATAACTTGCATTTTTTAGGAAATATTGTGGTAATTTAGGTTGTGTTTTTAATGCATAATCGCCTTTTTGAACGTTAATAGTTCTTTCAAAAGTTTTCACACCATTTGCATCAACAACTTCACAAGTTAATTTATATTCACCACTATATAGGGCATTTAAACTATACTTATCATCTTGTAATTCAAGTTCATAAACTATTTTTGAATCGTTTAAGTTTGTTGCAAAAAGCTTAATTTCATACTGCCCACTTGCTCCTGATACCACAGGAACATCAAATAATGCAACCTTACCAGACTTAATATCTTGTGGCAAAGCACCAAAATCAACATCAAGCAAAGACTCATCAACTGCTCTTATCGTTACTCTTTCAACGCTTTCTGCTCCGTATAAGCCTTTCGCCTTATAGCTAATTGTATATCTACCTGCTCTTGTCGGTGTAAAATAACCATTGTCGCACGCTACGTGAGCATAACCGTTATATAAAATTTCTATATCGCAATCAACAACACCTGAATAAATGTCTAGTGCTGTTGCATTAAACAACTTGAAAGGCTGACCTACGATTGCATATAAACCATCTTCTTTTTCCACCTTAATCTCTGGCTTCGCTGTATTTTCAAAATCAGTGTTTGATAAATCTTCGCCTAAAATTTCGGTTATTAGAAAATTAAAGTTTGTAGTATTATAACTATCAGCATAAATGCTTAAATAGCATTCACCAGTAGTAAAACCATCCCAATATTCTTTAAAGAACAATGAATTATCTAAATCAACTATAAGATTACCACCATAACTGTTATATTGTGGACAACCATAAACTTCTTTTTCTGCATAATTCATTGAAAGCGAATAACCCCTTTTTCCATAACCCTCTGCTGCCGTGAAAGAAAAGTTTGATTCATAACCTGTAGAAGTTTCTACACGTTTATTATAATATTCGCCGTTGTAAAGCAAGCTTGATGAACTTACGACTTGAATGCCTGTATATTTTTGATTAGTAGATTTTGCACTTTGATAAGCATTACCAGCACCCTTACTTTGCGTGAAATCAGCGTGCCAAGTCTTAATTATAACGTAGTTTTCCTCATCATAAGCATCTGTAAGTTTAACGTAAACTTCATTTGCATCTGCTGAACCTTGTGATTTAGGTAATGCAAAGAAATTAATAATTTTATCAGCTTTAACTTTTCCCGTTAAATTTAATGGAACATTATATCTAAATTCATCACCATAAGCAAGCGAAACATTTAGCCCTTCAACGTTTGCAACTTTTTCGTTTGCTCCATATGATATTGTTGAACTTTCACCAACAGAATAAACGCTATTAGCAACGTTTATCTTTTTTTCGCCCTGCAATAAATTTCCGTTAAGTTTTTTAAAATAAGTTAGCGTATATTCGCCAGGCTCACTTAAAACCAGATTACTTTTTGTAATTGTACGTCCAGATGGAAAACAAATTTTCCATTTTTCAGCACTATACTCACTACCTTTATAACTAATTATTGCAGAAGGAACCTGTAAAGATTCCCCCACAACGTATTTAGTTTTTAATTCTTGTGCAAGTTCAACGTCACAAATTTGCGCTTGTGCACTAAATTGATTATTTGCAAGCGAAAACAATCCACACATTGCAATAACCAATCCTAACAATATAAGAATTATTTGTTTTCTTAATTTTGTAGTCATTTTTCCTCCTATTCTTTTACACCACCAACAGTCAAATTGCCAAGTAGTTTTTTATTGAATATAACAAATATAATCGTTGTAGGCACAAACAATAACATCGCACCTGCAATTCTATGTGGAGCATCTGACAAACCTGTTACAGTTGTAGTTGACATTTTGAATATACCATACGCCAAAGTAGGATGTGTTGGTAAATAAATTAAAACAGTTGAATAATCATTCCAAAATTCAATAAATTTAATCAACATAATTGTTCCAAAAGTATTAGCCAATAATGGGAAAACAATTGAAAAGAAAACTTTCCATTCTGATGCCCCATCAACATACGCCGCATCTGAATAATCTTTTGCAACCATTTTTGATGCACTATGGAATATCAAAAAATAAATGCCTGTAAAATTAAACTTTTGAATCCAATTTCCCAACAAACTATCGTAAATGCCTGTTGACCTTGCAACAGCAATACTAGATGCAGTTGTACCAAAAATTGGTATAATCATAACAACAATAACCATTGAATAAATAAATTTGCTTATTTTCCAATTGTCAAATTTCGCAACAACATATCCCATTATGCAATGGCAGAAGGTTGTAACAAAAGCGCCACCTACTGTGTACATTAGCGTGTTATAAATAAGTTCAGGAAATAAACTTACCTTTGCCTCAACAATATATTTATCACCATTTACAAAAACATTTTTTGAAATATAAAAACTAAAATTTTGAAGAACATCTAGATAGTTTTTAACCTTAAACTCTAATGGTAAGCCAGCCGGATTATCTATAAATTCCATATTTGATTTCAGTGATGTTGATAAACCGAAAATCAATAGGCTTACTAAAACAAGTGCAAATACTGTTAAGAACAAGAATAAAACAACCTTAAACCAGTAATCTTTTATAGCTTTAATCATATTTTTTTCTTTATTCATATCCATACCCCTATTCCACACTTGGACCAAACTTGGTCATTAGACGTCTTACTGTAAATGTACATGCCGATATAATTAAAGTCAACACAAGTCCAATAGTTGACAAGTATGGATAAATGTCAGGGCCACCTTGTTGAACCGCACGATACATGTAGTAGCCGAGTGTATACAACTTCTTTTCTGCCGTTTCCGCATAAAAGTCAAACAACAACATTTGGTTAGCAAATAAAGCAGCAAGCCCACTCACAATAAAATTAATGAGTGTTGGGAAAACTAACGGCAATGTTATATGCCAAAATTCTTTAATCCCTGTTGCACCATCTAATTCCGCAGATTCTACCACCGATTCTGAAATACTACTCATACTACTTGTATAAATCAAAACGTTGTTACCAAACGACAAGTAAACAGACATAAACATAATCGCATAAAATTGTGTGTTTAAATCCGCTAACAATCCGACAATCTTTTCTCCTGTCAAAAGTTCCCATATGTATGGCACGCCTACGTCTGCAAAGTATTTGTATATGGCAACCACTGATACATTTGATAAAATATGTGGCAGATATAAAATAATTCTAAATGTAGATGCAGCAAAATACTTTTTATATACGTAGTAAGAAAACAGGATCGCCAACGTCGTACCAGTTAAAAAAGTTACACCGTAAAGCATTAAACTGTTTTTCATTGCATTTACAATTAAACCACCTTCAGCAATTTCATCAAATAAATTAACGAAGTTTTGAAAATTGTTAAAGCTATACTTACCTGTATAGATATCGAATTCTTGAAAAGCAAATAATATGGACTGAAAATTAACGAAAACATAATAAATTATAAATTGGATTAGCGGTAAAGCTGCAAAACTTATATAAAAAAGAATTTGCTCTTTTTTACGTACGTTTACATCTTTCTTCTTCCCAGACACCATTTCATTATCCATTGAAACACCTCAAATTATTTACTTAAATTACTCCACCAAGAATTTCCACGATAATCAGCAATTCCTTCAAAGAAAGTATCTAATGATTGACCATCTCTAAATGCGTTAACAGGATAAGCATAAGCATCGCTAGTAAACAATGAAGCTTTCAAAGTGTCTAAACTGAATGAAGACATATTTTTAACGAAAACGCTTGAATTTGTAAAAGGTACTACTACTTTACCATTTTGTTTAACATCGAATACTGATTTAGAAAATTCTGATAAAGAATTATATTCAGTAGAACTTAATTCATAATCGTAGTTTCTAAACATACCACTTATAACTGTACCACTCTTTAATACATCATCAGTACATATAAATTGTAAGAATAATTTTGAAACTCTTTCTGCAACTGCAGGGTTGTTGCTATCTTTTATTGCGTGTGCATTTATAACACCATAGTGGTATGATGAATCGATACCTACCTGCTTAATACCATCAGCTTGCGTTATACCATTTTCACCAACAGTACCTATAGCTTGAACTCTACCTTCATATTGATGAGGCATAGGCATTACACGGTAACTCATTTCATCATAATAATCAGGATATAAATCTTTCATTTGTGACAAGTTGTTAGCATCTTTAGATTCATTTTCCCAATAAGTACCTTCGATTAACATACCTATAGGTTGACCAGTTTTTTCACCACGCATGAAGTTTAATTGCGCATCAGTATGTGATAATGCTGATCTAAAACTTGAAGCAGTCATATAAGTAATAACTCTTTCAGGAGAGAAAATGTATTGCATAAAGTCTAAAGCATAGTATCTTGATGCTTGACGTGAAAGTAAATATCCGTTATTTTCATTAATAGATTGGTTTTCAACAACCTTGATTTTACCATTTTCTTTAACAACTTGACCATTTGAATTCATTTCAACTATATTAGTAGTTCCATAACGAGTTGAATCTGCTGAAAGTGAAAGCATAACATCATTATATCCACCAAGGTTTGCCCATAATGAATTGAACAAATGTTGTGTATAGTGATATGAATATGCATAACAAATGAATGGAGTAATATTTAAGTACACCATACAGTCGCACAATTTTTTATATTCTTCTATTGAAGATGGCAAACCATCATCACTAGTTCCATATAAAGCATCCGGACCTGTTGATTTTTTAACATTGCTATTTAATACAAACCCGTATCTTGGGTCGCCTGTATCTTTTACAGGTGCATCTGCAACATTATCTGCAAAATATAAACCTTTTTCATCAAATAAGTGAACATTATATGTTACGCCACTTAAATATTGAAAAGCAGGAAGCGCATAATATCCACCATTTAACGCAGTTAAAGCAGTTTTTGTATCTACATCAAGCTTATCTTCAATAGTCTTTTCTTCGCCAGGTAATTTTTGCTTAAAGATATCTGTCAATTCAACAAAATCACCAGTTGCAATATAATTATTAAACATATTGCCACCAGTAAAGAAAATATAGTGGTTAGAACCATTAAGTTGAGATAAAGATACTTGTTTATCGCTCTTAATTTGTACTTGAACGCCAGTTTTCCCATCTTCGAAACTTACGCCTTCATAATAAGATTCAAAACGCTTTTTAGCATCATCTAACCATGCACGACCAACACCACCTTCGTAGTTGGCAACGTAAACTTGTGTTTTGCTAGGGTCTACCCCAGCCAAATCATCATTGTTTGAGCAACCCGCAAACACGCCTACAGACAAAACTAACGCCATACAAAGCGTTATTGCCTTTAAAAGTTTTTTCTTCATAAAATCCTCCTTCGCCAATATCGGCTGTTAAAAATATTTTTTTAAAATTATCTTTGCATTGCACCTAATTAAAAATTAATTATTTTTTAAGTTTTTCATAACGTAAAGTTCACCGTTTATTCCCTCGAACTCTTGTCCGCTTTCAAAGCAAATCTCAATAACGTTTTTCCCCGTTTTCCACTTGGGAACAAACGCTATATTGCTTTTGTCGTAAACTCGCTTATTGTAAAACTCGGCTTTGTCAACTTCGCAACCATTAAAAAGCATTTTATACTCACCACTAAAAGTCCACTTGTCAAATAGAATATAATCACTTTTGTCAACACACTCAATTTCTGTTCTAAAAATTGCCTTTTGTGGATAAATACTATCTAATCTAGGCGCTCTGTCGAAAAACGGAACTTTGTAACGTGTTTTATAAATATCATCTTGCGTACCCAACACATCACGTAATCTCGCCCATTTAATTTGTCCGTCAAACGTTTGAACCCCGTCTTTTTGCGATGTTAAATGCCAATTTTCTACATCCATTCGCATACCTTTCGGCTTATAAGTTAAATCAAAATTGCCAAAATCATTAAGGTTAAACTCTTTCTTCTTAGGAATTTGATAAACGTTTTCAATATTTTCAAATGAATTTTTTGATACTATCAAAAATAACGATTCAAACGCATTTAACGCAAGTGAAACTTTTTCATCTTTTACTTCAAGCAGTAATTTTTCATCTTTCTCTGCGTCGTATACGTAAGCCTTTTTGTCAACTTTAACAGAAAAATTACAAAATCTTTCGCTATTATTAAAAATAAAGATTAACTCACCATTTTCATTTTTCTTTCTATAAGCTAATAAATCAACAGTATCGCCATTAAATAGTTTGGATTTTTGCAAAAATTCAAGCGAACTATTATATGAAACAGCGTCAACCCCTTTTTTCTTTAAGTGCTTAAGCAAGTTGTTTTCTTCCATTCCAACATCAAAAACAACTACTTTGCTATAAGTTGCATTTCCTATACTAACTTTTCCATCAATAACCTTTGCATCGTAAATTGCTTGAATATCAGCACAATCCACGCCAAGTTGAACTTTCGCCGCCGCACCTATAAAGCCAAAATACTGATTTTCAATTTCTTCAACACGAACATTTCTCTTTAGCCCTGTATGCCCTGTCGGCAAAGGTATTTCTTCAGAAAGTGCTGAATACGGAATAACTGCTAGAATATCATTTTTTCTTTCATAATCGTGTAAAAGCTTACAACATCTACCAGCGTATTCAGCAAATTTTAGATATTCATCAAACTTTTCATCTTGAAAGAAAAATGACTTTCCCGCATCAGCTCTTTGAAAAGCAGAATATCCATAATGAAATGCGTGCGGTACTAATTTGTTTATACCATTAACAAACAACCAATCCCCAGTTCTTTTCAACACAGGATAACCTGCATCAAAAGGTAATAATGCAAAACACTCTGCAAGGACTGTTTGATTGTTTTCATGAGTTGCCGCAGAAACAGCTAGGTTTGCACCTGCCAAAAGCATTGGGCGTTTGTGACTTCCTATGTTATAGGTTATAATGTCGTAGCCCGGAAGCCCTGTTGTTCTTGTATTTCTGTAAATATTTTGCCCTGATAACATTTGTCCGAATAATGATTCTTCGCCACCATAATGCCCTGTCATAATAAGACCGTTTTTATCACACCACTTTCTTATCGGCAAAATAAAATTCTCGTTAAATAAATTTATGCAAGTTCTAACGTATTCACGCCTAAACTTTGCTTTATCGCCTTGATATTCAGAACAGAGTTTGTAATAATTATTCTCTGCATTATAACCAAAATCATTTAAGAATTTTTCTGGTAATTTTTCTGTATAAGGCAAAATCCCACCTACATTGGGTTCATCCAAGAAAATGCCCGGGATTTGTTTTCCGAAATATTCACCAACGTATTTTTTGTATTTTTCGTGAACGTTGTTTATAAATTCTTTGGTTGTTTCTATGTTCAAACAATCTGCCATAGCACTAAAGCGTTGATCAATGAACACGGGTTCTAAATAGGCGGCGTAAACTTCGCAACCTTTTGGAACTTCCGCTTCAAAAACTATTTCTGTATAGTTTGTCTCTCCCCTTAAGTGTTTATAGTGTAAATCACTTAAATCTGAACAATAAACCCTATCAACTTCTGCTTTATACCAATTTCTACGAATAGTTCCAAAACATTCTTTAAGAACTGTAACTTTTTCCACACCATCCACGTTTTGAACAATGTAACCATATAGTCCTTTAACCCTGCCTAGAACTTGCCTTACAATTCCACCACTAGCTGCATCAATTTTAATAACTTTTAATGCACAAGCTTGCAATTCAGGTCTGTCTAAAACTATCTTTCCGCCCAAATTTCCACTTGGATACGAATCTTCATCATATAGCCAAACTTTAATATTTCTTTTTATTGCTTGCTCAACTATAAATTTTACATTGCTAAAAAATAGCTCCGTACCATATCCCTCGTAAATATTGCCATCACGAACATGCAAAAAGAAAGCAGTTATCGCATTTTCTTTCATATAATCAAGCTGTAAAATTATTTCTTCTTTATCAAAATCGTCATTTATAAACCAAAATGGGATAGGTTCATATGAGGCAAATCTATTCACAATACAATTCTCCAAACCATCAAATGAAAGGTTTGAGTACATTATATTATTATTTAATAATATTAGCAATGGTGTATTTTGCATTTTTTTTGGGGCAAAATGCTCTTATTGATAAAAAATTTATCTTCTTTTCACTTTACTTCCACAAAGATTTTTGATAGACTATATATAAAGGAGCGTCATTATGCAAAAAACAAAAATAAAATATTTATTATGCGAACACGAAATTAAAAATAAAAAAATAGCTGTAATCAGTAGTTCTAGAAATGCTGAACCTCACAATCATTACTTTGTAGAAATAGTATATTTTCACAAAGGGACTGGGACACATACAATAAATAATAAGAAATTCACAATTAAAAGCGGTGATGTTTTTTTAATAACGCCTTTCACCAGACACTCATACACAACAAATAAAGATAACGATGCCCCAATTGAAGTTTATAACATTATTTTTTACACAGATTTTCTTTACCCTCAAATACCTCCAGAAAAATTTATTGATGCTATACACAAGTTCCTATTCGATATTCCATTCAGTCAAAATAATTCCAAGACAAAATACCTAAAAGTTTCCGGAGACTATAATCACTCATTTCTAAGCATTTTCAAAATGATAGAACTTGAATATTTAAAGAATAAAGAAGGTTCATTAATTTGCCTTAAAAACTTATTAATTTACCTTATTATAAATTTATTTCGACGCGCAAAAGACAACAACAATAACAACATTCCTTTAAAAACAAGACAAAACTTAGAGTTAGCTATCAACTACTTAAGAACACATCCTACTGAAGATATCAAATTGAATGATATTGCAAAAAAGTATTTTTTTTCCGTTTCTTATTTTAATAAAATATTTAAAAAACATACAGGTCTTACTTTTAATCAATTTTTACAACAAGAACGCATGTCTAAAGCTGCAGAATTACTCCATAAAACAGACTTATCCATTGATGAAATATGTGGCAAAGTTGGTTATTCAGACATAAAATTCTTTTACTCAATCTTTTCAAAGTTTATAGGCGTACCACCTGCAAAATATCGTTCATATATAAGGAAAGAAAACCCCGAAAAACAAACTTAATCTCTTTCTTTCATTAACAATATACATCCACTAACACATTTCCAACCATCTTCTTTAGGTATGCGACATATCCCTAAAAGTTCGCAATACCAACATCCATGTGGTAATTCTTTGTCCTCTTTAACCTCTGACCTATATTAAACCAATTGTAAATAGCCGTTATAATTTTTAAAATAAACCTACAAATTACCCTCATATCACCACCACAAATCAAAAAGCCACCTAAAACAAAATTGTTTTAAGCGGCTTTTATCTATTAAGCACCAAAAAACAATGCCGCTCCCTTACGAGAACGGCACGTATAGTTTACTCCATTCTTGCTACTAGACGCCTTCTTTAATTCATCTTTGAACTCTACCTGATGCGTCGCCACCAGCAAGAGTTTCTACTTCTTTCTTTGATACTAGGTTGTAGTCGCCTTCAATAGAATGCTTTAAGCAACTTGCTGCAATTGCAAATTCAATTGCTGATTGAGCATCATAACCATTGATAAGTGAATAAATAAGTCCTGCACCAAAACTATCGCCACCACCTACTCTATCAACGATATGAATAGAATACTTTTTACTAAACACTGCTTGTCCATCAGTATATAACATTCCTGACCAGTCGTTATCATTTGCGCTCTTACTCTCTCTTAATGTGATTGCTACGCCCTTAAAGTTAAATCTATCAGTCAATTTCTTTGCAACTGAGATATAGCCGTTTCTATCTAGTTTTCCACCATAGATATCGCTATTATCTGCTTCTATGCCGAAAACGTCTTTAGCATCTTCTTCATTTGCTATGCAGTAATCAATATAGTTACATAGTTTAGCCATTACGTTGCCAGCTTTTTCTTTGCTCCATAATTTTTTACGAAAATTAAGGTCACAAGAAATAGTAATATTTTTCTCTTTAGCTACCTTACAAGCAACTTCACAAATTTCAGCAAGCTCATCAGAAAGCGCTGGGGTTATTCCCGTAAAGTGAAACCATTCTACTTCGTCAAAAATCTTATCCCAATCAAAGTCTTCTTTTTTTGCCATTGCGATTGAACTATACGCTCTATCGTAAATTACCTTACTTGGTCTTTGGCTTGCGCCTTTTTCACAATAGTAAATACCAACTCTTTCGCCACCACGCACGATTTTACTTGTATCAACACCAAACTTTCTCAATGAATTTACTGCTGATTGACCTATTTCGTGGTCTGGTAATTTTGAAACGAAAGCAACGTCAACACCATAGTTTGCTAAACTTACTGCAACGTTTGCTTCTGCTCCACCAAAAGTTGCTTCATACTTATCGCTTTGAACAAACCTTAAATAATTTTCTGGGGCTAATCTTAACATCAATTCCCCAAAAGTTATAACCTTTTTCACTTATTTATCCTCCATTTTTGCAAGCGCATCTTTAACAAAAAAACTTCCGCCTATTGCATAAATCTTTTCCCATGTAGCATATTCATCCATATTAGAACTATCTATCCCACCAGTAGGAATAAATTTAATTTGTGGAAATGGTGCTGATAGGGCTTTCATAGCCTTTAATCCACCATACACGTTTGCTGGAAAGAATTTTACTATATCTATCCCTAACTCTAATGCTTGCATTATTTCAGTTGGCGTTACGCAACCTGGATAATATGGTAAACCCTTTTCTTTACATATCTTTGCTACTTTTACTGATAGACCTGGTGATACTATAAAGGTTGCACCTGCATCTATTGCTTTAATGCATTGTTCTGAGTTTATAACAGTACCTGCACCAATAATCATATCTGGATAATTTTTAACAGCGTATTTAATAGCCTCTTCTGCACAAGCAGTTCTAAAAGTTATTTCTGCATATTCTATTCCATCATTTTTAAGCGCTGGTAATATCTTATCTACTTCGCTTATTTCTTTAATAACTACAACAGGTATCTTTTTAACCATTACTTAAACCTCTTAACTACTTCATTCTTAAATATTCAATAGAATTATTATAACAAATATCTTTTACAACTTTACCAACAAGGTTTAAATCGCTTGTCATTTGACCATTTTCTATAAGCGTACCTAAATAATTGCAAAGTATTCTTCTAAAATAGTGATGCCTTGGGTATGATAAAAGCGACCTGCTATCAGTAAGCATACCTACAAAAGTTGCTATATGACCTGTTGCCGTTAAGTCTTCCAAATGTTTTTCCATACCAACCTTGTTATCTAAGAACCACCACGCTGGTCCATATTGCACCTTACCCTTCGCTGATGAATCTTGGAAACAGCCAACAAGTGTCATAATTTCAGTATTCATTTTTGGGTTTAGGTTAAACACTATTGTTTTTGGCAAAGAATTTTCGCTATTAAGTTTATCAAAAAGTCTTGACATATACTTAATGCTATTATCTTCAGCAATGCTATCATAACCTGTATCTAAGCCCAACTTGTTAAGCATAACGGTATTGTTATTACGCATTGCGCCTATATGCAATTCGGTTGCAATATTATATTTAGCATAGAGTTTAAACAAGAAATATGTTAGATAACCTTTGAATACTTGGCTTTCTTCTTCGTTAACCATTTCCCCTTTAATTCTCTTTGCAAATACCTTTTCAGCATCAGCCTTTTCTGTTACAGGGTAAACTGATTGAAGTGCAATATCACTTGCCGTTGTACCAACTTTAATAAACTCAACAAGTCTTTCTTCAATCTTATTTCCTAAAGTTGTCAAATCGTTTACTTCGCCTAATTTAGCAACGAAATCGTTATATTGAACTGCTTCAATATTCATAATTTTATCTGCTCTAAATGCAGGAATAACCTTAAACTTATAATCCTTTTTAGCAATTTCGATAAAAGTAGTTAGGTCATCAAATATTTCGTTAGTAGTAAATAGATGCGTTACGTTTGATTGCTCTATAAGTTTTTGTGGGGTTATTTTATTAAGTGCAATATAATCATTACACCAATCCCAAATTAATTGTGCATTCTCTTCGTTAATTTCAATTTCACAATTAAAAAACTCTTTAAGTTCAACTTGTGACCAGTGATATAATGGATTGCCAAAAGCCGTTCCCAACACTTTGCAGTATGTTAAGAACTTTTCTTTATTACTTTTATTTCCCGTAATATATTCTTCATCGATACCATAGTTGCGCATTAAACGCCACTTGTAGTGGTCGCCCTTTAGCCAAATTTCAAAAACGTCGTTAAACTCTGCATTTTCTAAAATTTGTTTTTCAGGCAAATGGCAATGGTAATCGAATATAGGCATATCTTTTGCATAATCAAAATACAACTTTTCAGCCGTTTTATTAGTAAGTAAAAAATTATCCTTAATATAACTCATAGTGTAACTCCTTTTTTATAGAAAGCAATTTCTCTTACATCTTCGCTTTTGCACTTATATTCGCCGTTAACCGTTTGTATTAAAAGATTATATAGCCCATCTTCATCCATACTAAACGCATTAAAATCAATCCACTTATTTTTATGTGAAGAAAGGTAATCGTTCGTTGAAATCTTCATTGTTGGCACAAAAGTTGAAAACGGTGTCCCCCTACCGGTCGTAAACAACACTATTTGACAACCTGAACTTGCAAGCGCTGTTGCAGCAATAAGGTCGTTCCCTGGTGCATTAAGCGTACTTACGCCCTTTTCTTTGACCAGTTCGCCATAGTCAAGCACGTCAACAATTTCAGTTGTTCCTGCCTTTTCTACGCAACCTAGCGACTTTTCTTCTAGAGTGGTTATCCCACCCTTTTTATTACCAGGGCTTGGATTTTCATACACAGGAAAACCATTATCTATATAGTATGCCTTAAAATCTTCAATCATCTTTTTATATTGATTAAAGACTTGCTCGTTTTTACACTTATTCATAAGAAGTTGTTCTGCACCAAACATTTCAGGCACTTCAGTTAAAATTGCACTGCCACCTTTAGATACAAGCTTATCAGTTATTCTTCCTACAAGTGGGTTTGCAGTAATGCCCGAATACCCATCAGAACCACCACACTTTAGACCTATGCATAGTTCAGATAATGAAACTTCTTCTCTCTTAAAGTCTTTTGCCTTATCAGCAAAACCTTTGATAATATCAACAGCATAAGCAACGTCATCTTCAACTTCTTGACAGTTAAAGTATGCAATATTATCTCTGCCGTATGGTTTAAGATATTCTTTTATTCCATCAAGTCCGTTATTTTCGCAACCCAAACCAACGAATAACACAAAACTTGCGTTAGGGTTAAGGGCTATTGCACACAATAGCTTTTTAATATTTTCGTTATCTTCACCAAGTTGGCTACAACCAAATTGATGCGTTAGTGCAAAAATGCCATCTATACTACCCGTAACAAGCTTTTGGCAAAGTTTTTCCACACGCATACACACGTTGTTAACACAGCCCACGGTTGGAATAATATATATTTCGTTACGAATACCTGCACGACCTTTTTCACGCTTATACCCCAAGAATTTACCATCTTCTATCTCTGGCTTAAACGCCTTAAAGTCGTAAGAATATTCCATTTCTTCATCAAGGTGCGATTTAAGGTTATGAGAATGTACCCACTCGCCCTTTTTTATATCTTCAGTTGCTCTGCCAATTATTTGACCATATTTAATAACGAACTCGCCCTTTTTAATATCACAAAGCGCAAACTTATGCCCTGCTGGAATACTATTCGTTTCAACAAGATATACACCAACGTTATCTTGACTATTTATAATTATTTTATTATTCATAAACTCTTAATAATCTCTTCAACCTTTTCGTAAAAACCTTTGTATTCGGTAAGGTCTTCGCCCCAAACGTTTACATCTTGCATAAACGCCTTTATGCTTCCACCATTTGCAAAGTATTGCAAGTATGGTAAATCATCTTGGATTTGAATTTGTCTTGTAGGTAAATCACAAACAAACTTATCGCCATCAGCCCTGATTCCACTATAAATTTTCATAAGGCAAGCAAAACCATAAGTTAGATTTTCAGCAATAACGCCGTGCTTGTTATAATAATCCTTAAAGCTTGGTAAATTTCTCGCTTTCCATTTAGAGATACTATTTAGCGCAATACTTGTTAATTGGTGATTTAGATAAGGGTTCATAAATCTATCGGTTACACTATTTGCAAACTCGGTAGTAGCTTTAATATCATCTGAAACGAAAGGTATAATTTCCTTTTCTAGTGTTTGTTCAAGGAATGTCTTAAGTGTTTGATCAACCATACAATCATAAACAGTTTCAGCACCCTTTAATAAACCCACTGGAACGATATTCGTGTGGCTACCATTTAACACTCTAACCTTTCTCTTTTTGTAATAGTTAATATCGTTTGTAAGTACAACGTCAATACCATGTCTGCCATCTTTAATATATTTAGCAATGTAGCCCTTATTTTCAACAGCCCATAAACCAAAAGGTTCACCGATAGAAACTAGTTCGTCTTTTTCGCCAATAAGCTTTTCAATGTATTCAATATCTTCTTTTGTTTTAGGATAGCCTGAAACTATTCTATCAACTAAAGTGTTACAATAATAGTTTTTGCTATCGTTCCAAGCCTTGAATTCTTTAGGCAAATTCCAAAGTTCAATATATTTATCAACGCACATTTTTAGATTATCTGCGTTGTTATCAATAAGTTCAACAGGCATTAAATATACGCCATCTAATCCGTTAGAAAATCTTTCAAACAAGAATTTAGTAAGTTTTGCAGGATACGTAATATTTTCAAAACCATCAAACTTATCGTTCTCGTTATAACAAATACCTGCTTCGGTTGTGTTTGAAACTATAATTTTTAATTCAGCATCTTTTGCAAGTGCAATATATTTTTCATAATTAGTAAACGGACAAATAACGCTTTGTAAAACGTTAATTTTTCTAACCGTTTCCACTGCTTTACCATTTACACTGCCACGTAGAATAACGTGATATTTGTTGTTTTGTTTTTCAAATCTTTCAAGTGTGCCGAAAGTGATAGGCTTAACAATATTTACACCATATTCGCCACCTTCTTCGTTAAGATTATCAAAATAATAGTCCACGAAAGTTCTTAAAAAATTACCTTCTCCATATTGCATTACTTTAATCATAATATTTCTCCTTTATATTTATTAGTATAACAAATTTTACTTGACTATTCAATATAATAAATGTTAAAATTAAGAAAAATTACATATATATTTCAAGGTGTTATGAGTTTTATTGAAGTTGAAAAATCTATAAAAAATGAAGAGTGGTCAATGATGAATCTGCATTCACACTCTCACCACGAAATCTATTTTCTGCAAAAAGGAAATAGAACTTTTTTCTTGTCTAACGCACTATATCACCTAAAAGCGCCCGTTTTAATCATAATACCACCACACGTATTACATAAAACTGAAGGCTCTGCATTTGAAAGATATAACGTTAACGTTTCAGAAAATTATCTTGATGATTTTCAAAAACACGTTTTGAAAGAAAAGGCTTTATCCATTATAAAACTAAATAGCGAACAAAATGTGCTTTTTGAAAACATATTTAATCAAATGCATGCAGTAAATAAATTAGATAAATTTTCCGATTTAATATTAAAAACATTGTTTTCATATTCGATTTTGCAAATAAATAACCTTACTGCGCACACGCTTTCATTAAGTGTTAGTAAATCAAAATTTGTACCACCACAAATTCTAAAGGTTATCGAATTTTTAAGTGAAAAATATGCAGAAAATCTAACTTTAATTGATATTTCCAACCGTTATTTCATCTCTAAAAGTACGCTTATTTACAACTTTAATAAATTTATAGGGTGTTCGCCTATTGAATATCTTTTAAATATTCGCTTAACTAAAGCAAAAGAATTACTTGCAAATACCAAAAAAAGCATAGGCGAAATTTCTGAACTATGTGGATTCTCTTCGGCCAATTACTTTAGTTTAATTTTTAAACAAAAAGAAAGTATTTCACCTTTATCATACAGAAAACATCAGAAAAATAAGTCTTAATTCTATTTTTAGACAGTTATTAATATATAAAAATTCCATACAATAATATCAAAACCGAGATTGACTATACAATCTCGGTTTCTTTAATTTTACAAATTCTTTTCAAAAAACAACTATTATTTTATTTCAGACAAAGATGCTGCAGCAATACTTTGTCCAACACGCTTGTTAGATTCATCCGGCATGGTTATATTTATATCTTTAAGTTCTGGGAACTCACTTGCTAGAACTTCTTAAGCTTTTTCAACGATAATTGCGCCACCTTCACCACTAGTAATATTAACCCCTTTCAGTATAAATAATTTCAGCCAATTATATTGTACAACATATTGCAATGGCCAATCAATTATAAAAAAGGCAAAAATTATTAGAAAAAAATCTTCATGTATACATTAATTATAATGACAAATTTTTACTTATTAAACATTCTTAATTTGCAAACCTTATTCCTTAAAAAGCACTTAAAAACAGGCAAATGAGTGTTAGACGTGTGCTTGTCTTGATACAAGTGGCGTCGCTTCGCTCCGCCAGACAATCACACGCCTAACCGTAACGAAACTGACTCAAAAAAATGGAATGCAATACACTGACGAGTGGGGTTGGCGCACTATCTATTTTTTATCTTTAAAATTGAAAATGAGTCCAGTGAAATACCGAACTCAATTCCATTTTATTTAATTTTTTTCTAAATTTTTGGGTTAACATCCCGAAAAGACTATTTTTGCCAGCCCCGTTTACACCAGCAAAAATTGTATAACGTTTAATACCTAACATGAGATTCTATAACAGATTCAATTTTACGAAATAACATAAAAGAACGCTCTTATAATTTATATTTAATATTATGACATGTGCTAATTGATTTTTTCAAGCATTTATGCATTGTATTTTATTGACTTTTCAAATTATTTTTTTAATATATTGTTGATTTTTCAAATATTTTAGAGTTTTATAGAAAAAACATCCAAATAAAATATACTAATTATTCATAATAATTCGACAAATCTTGGGGACTTTTGGGGACATGTGTTTTTTTGAAGAAAAATGAATCGATGCTATCTATGTATAATTTTTTCGGGGTTTTATTAGATTTTTAGTGCAGTTTTCTACCCCAAATTCTACACTTGATTTTTAGATGATTTTTTGCTTAAATTTTATGAAATAATTCCTTAAAATCCCCTTAAATAAATTACCTTCTTTTTTTGCACTTTTACAATAGTATTTCAACAAACACTTTGAAACAAAAACACTCAAAAACAAGCAGTTTTTGAGTGTAAACAATAACTTTACGTTTATTATTAAACTATTTTTTTAATATTGCTTTTATTATCCAAAATTGCATACGTTTAGGTAAAACGTTTAATAGTAATAAAAGTTTGTTTCTATTTATTGTGTAAATAAATTTAGGCTTTTTCTTACTTGCAATTTTAAGAGCTTTTTTAGCAATCTTAATAGGTGGAACTTTCTTTGCTTCTACACTATCTACAATCTTTTTAAACCTTTCGGCATTGCATTGATATATTGTAGTAGTATCACAAAACTTATCTAATGCAGTAGTAGAAACGCCTATCATACCCGTATCAACTGCACCTGCACGAATTACCGATACACTAACACCTAAAAGTTGTAATTCCATTTTAAGTGAATACGCATACTTATCAAGCGTTGATTTAGTAATAGCGTAAATACCCGTAAAAGGAAGTGGGTCAAGCGGTGCAAGTTCACTTGTCGTCATAATAATCTTGCTATCACTTTTTAATAACGGCATAAAAATTTTATTTACGTAAAATGCCGAATAGACGTTTACCTTGAAAATTTTATCAAAATCTTCATCTTTAATTTCAATCAAAGAATCAAGATTATACATGCCTGCAAAATGAATAACAACGTCCAACCTATCAGTGTATTTTTTTACTAATTCAAAAGCATTTTTTACACTTTCAGCATTTGTTAAATCAACTTCAACAGGAATTACGTTTTCACTTGCATCTTTAGTTTTTCTATCAAGCGCAAACACGGTGTAGCCTTGAGTAGCGAATAATTCAACCGTTTTGCTACCCATTCCACCGAAAGCACCAGTAATTAAAGCATATCTCATTTTAATTTTAAACCATCACTAAACGCTTTACCTACTCTTTTACCCAAAGTATAGTAACCGTGAGTATCAGTATCGTAACATATAGGCATAAATTTAGTTAAATCAATTTTTTGATTTTTATCGAGAATATTTTCTTCAGCTGAAACGTTAACAACTTCACCAACGCACATCTCTGTATCAACGTCATAACTTACCAACTTACATTCTAATACAAGGGGTAACTGGTCGATTATAGGCGCATTTACAAATTCGCCCTTAGTTGTTGTCCAAGAAGTTTTTGAAAGCTTATTAGGATTATCATTTCCAGACACAACCCCCACGTAATCAGCCACAGCGACGTTGTTCTTGTCTGCAATAGCTACTGTAAACGCCTTTGTTTTTAATAAATTTTTAACTGTTTTATGATTTTTATCAAGACAAATTATAACTTTATCCGTATCACAGACCGTACCCCAAGCGGCGTTCATTGCATTTGGCACACCTTTTTCATCGTAAGTTCCTATAATTAACACAGGAAGTGGGTAAATATATGCCTTAGGTTTTAAGTTCTTTCTCATAATTCACCTTTATATTTCAAAGTCAATAGCAACGCTTGCACTTCTAACCTTATGCATATGCGTTTTTACCACACTTACGTGATAAGGGTCATTTTGGTACTCTTCTAAAGCCTTCATATCATCTAAAACAACTGACAAAATTAAATCATAAGAACGTTCACTATGTAAAATATCAACACCAACTTCGATATCTCTGATTAGTGGTACATTGCCTTTCATAGAAAGCAAAACTTCTTTTGCCTTATTTACGTCTTCACCCTCTTTTAACTTAAAGCAAACTATATGTTTAATCATAATTACTCCTTTATTTTAAGGCGATTACAGCCGATGCGTTTAGCGAAAGGTCAGCAAAATTACCTTTTAGGTATTGCAAATAACCTTCAGCACCTATCATTGCGCCGTTATCAGTACAATAGCGTTTTTCAGGTAGAACTAATTTTATATTGCTCTTTTTGGTCTTTTCGGTTAAAGTATCCCTTAAATAACCATTTGCACCAACGCCACCTGAAACACAAATTGTGTTATAGCCAAACTGCTTTGCAGCTTTGATTGCTTTATCAGCAAGCACGTCTATAGCGGCGCATTGGAAACTATTAGCGACGTCTGCTTTATTAATCTCTACACCCCTATCCTTTTGGTTATGAACGTAGTTAATAACTGCAGTTTTTAGACCACTGTACGAAAAATCAAACTCACTACCATCATAATTTTTAAGCATTTTTGGTAACTGAATTACGTTTTGACCTTCTTTTGCTAATCTTTCAACATTAGGACCACCTGGGTATGATAATCCCAAAACTCTTGCAACCTTATCAAAAGCTTCACCAACAGCATCATCTAAAGTACTGCCTAAAACTTTAATATTATAGTAATCTTCAACTGCAACGATTGCCGTATGCCCACCACTTGCTAAAATAGTAATAAAAGGTGGCTCCAAGTCTTTGTCAGCAAGATAAGATGCTGCAATGTGTCCCCTAATATGACTTACAGGAACTAATGGTTTATTACAAGAAAAAGCCAAAGACTTTGCAAACGACACACCAACCAAAAGGGCACCCAACAGACCAGCGCCTTCAGTAACTGCAAAGGCATCGATTTGTTCTAACGTTAAATTTGCACTCTCTAGAGCCCTCTTTGTAGCCGTTAAAATAGCCGTTGTGTGGGTGCGTGATGCAATTTCAGGAACAACCCCGCCAAAACGTGCGTGTTCGGTTGCTGAACTTATAATTTCATCAGCCAAAATCTCTCTACCATTCTTGATAATAGCAACTGCTGTTTCATCACATGAAGTTTCTATACCCATTATTATGGCATCTTTTTTTATTTGTGTTTGTGATATTTTTTCAAAGTACGTCATTGTGATTTTTTCAAATAGTCGTTTATGAAGCCTTGAATATTACCGTTCATTACAGAGTCAACGTCACTCATTTCAAAACCCGTTCTATGGTCTTTTACAAGCGTGTATGGACAAAATACGTAGCTTCTAATTTGACTACCCCACTCTATTTTTTTGATTTCGCCTTTAATATCTTGGTCTCTTTCCATTCTTTCGGCTTCACGTTTTTCTATGAGTTTACTAACTAGCATTCTCATAGCCATTTCTTTGTTTTGGGTTTGGCTTCTTTCGTTTTGACAAGCAACCACAATACCCGTTGGAATATGCGTAATTCTTATTGCTGAATCGGTCTTATTTACGTGTTGACCACCCGCACCAGAAGCCCTATAAGTATCAATCCTGATTTCATCAGGGTTAACCTTAATTTCTTCTTCATCTTGAATTTCAGGCATAACTTCTAATGAAGCAAATGAAGTATGCCTGCGTTTATTAGCATCAAAAGGCGAAATTCTTACCAATCTATGAACGCCCTTTTCTGCCTTTAGATATCCGTATGCACAATCGCCTTCTATCTTAAAAGAAACTGACTTAATACCCGCTTCATCACCTGCAAGCCTATCAAGTTCGGTTAATGTGTAACCATTCTTTTCGGCATAGTACATGTACATTCTATAAAGCATTTCAGTCCAGTCGCACGCTTCGGTACCACCTGCGCCTGCATGAAGTGTTAAAAGCGCATTAAGTTTATCATATTTACCTTTCAAAAGTGCTGAAAGGCGCATTTCTTCTATAACTTTTTCTACAATAAACAATTCTTTTTCTATTTCTAAAAGCACACTTTCGTCGTTTTCTTCTTCAGCAAGTTCTAGAATATCTAAAGTATCAATTACAGTTTGTTCGGCTTTTAAGTAACCTTCAACCTTATTAGTTAAACTTGCAATTTCTTTAGCAATTTGTTGTGATTTTGCAAGGTCTGAATATACTTCAGGTAATTGAGATTGTTCAGTTTTTAGTGCTAAATCTTTTTTTAACCCATCAATGTCAAAGAGAATGTCCCGTCTCCGTAAGGATACCTTTTAATTCTTTTAACTTTAATTTGTATTCTTCGAATTTAATCATAATACTCCATTATTTAAGGGGAATTGCATCAAAAGTCTTTCCGTTAAACTTCAAAACTTCCTTAAATCCACACGCTTTTAAGTATTCTATTGATTCATCAAACTTATAATTTAAATAATTTAAGTCGTGACAATCAGAACTAATGATTACACCACCACCAAGATTTTTAATTTCTTTTAGGATAAATTCTGATGGATACGGTGTAGTCCTATATCCCCTTGCGATTGCACCTGTATTTACTTCAAAGACTTTTACCTTTTTTATCAATTCGTGCAATGCATCTAAAGCGTAATTTTTATATTTTTGTGAATTGTTATCAAACAAAAAGTTTTTTTCGACGTGTTTTTCTAACAAGTCAAAATGTCCAACGATATCTAATTGTTTGCAATATTGTGGCAATTTTGCTAAATGTTCATAATAGCATCTTGCATATTCTAAACCATCGCCACCAAAGTAATTATTAATTAAGCCTTGAACGTGGTCGGCATTTCTGTCCATAGCAAGAATATCGCCTTTATATTTCAAATAGTGAACTGAACCGATTACGTACTCATAATTTTCAAGCTTATCTTCAGAATACATATCAAATTCGATACCACAATAAACATCAATTACACCCTTGTATTTTTCTTTTAAGGCGTAAATGATCTTTTTATATTGTTCCGTTGTTTCATCCGTCCAGTCATGATAATTACTATAAGACATTTGAGAATGAGAAGAAAAACCAATAGAATCAAAGTTAAGGGCAATGGCGCGCTTAACTATATCTTCATATTCATCTTTACCATCACACATTTTTCCGTGAGTGTGTAAATTTTGTAAATACATTATTTTCCTTGTCCGCAACAATTTTTATATTTTTTACCACTACCACATGGGCATGGGTCGTTTCTGCCTATTTCTTGCTTTGCAGATTTTCTAGGCATGATAGGACCTGCTTGGTTTGTTTGCATTTGTTGTTTTTGTTCTTCCTTTGTTGGAACTCTTTGTAGTTCTGCCTTTAGCAATAATGTAATTGTATCGTCTTGAATTGAAGCGGTTAAGTCTTCAAACATTTCAAAACCTTCTTTCTTGTACTCAACAACTGGGTCAACGTTACCATAACCTCTTAAGCTGATACCCTTTCTTAATTGATCCATAGAGTCGATATGGTCAATCCATTTAGTATCAATATTGCGTAATAGCACCATTCTTTCAATTTCAGTAAAGTCAACACCTTGTTCAGCGTATCTAGCAATCTTTTGTTCGTAAACGTTAATTGTTTCTTCAATTAGTTTTTCAACTAAATATTCATAATCCCAATCATTAGCACGTTCTTTTGTTACAAAGTTGCTATCTTTTGGTAATAATTTTAATTCAATTGCTTGATTTAACGCTTCTAAATCCCAAGTTTCTGGCTTGTTTTGGTTATTAACTGAAGAAGATACAACGTAATTAACAAAATCAGGAATTAACTTAAGAATGTCGTCATGAACGTTTTCATCCTTTATAACTTTCATTCTTTCAGCATACATTACTTCACGTTGCTTATTCATAACGTCATCGTATTCTAGAACGCGTTTTCTAATACCAAAGTTCATACCTTCAATAGCACGTTGAGAGTTTTCAATAGTATTAGATAAAATCTTAAGTTGTAATGGTTCATCTTCAGCGTAACCACCAAATTCAAGAATTTTACTTAATCTATTGCTGAACGTAGCAAAACGTTTTGCCAAATCATCTTCTGTTGAGATAAAGAATACTGATGAACCTGCATCGCCTTGACGACCACTTCTACCACGAAGTTGGTTATCAATACGGCGTGATTCGTGACGTTCTGTACCTAAAATATGAAGGCCACCAACTTCAACAACCTTTATCTTTTCAGCATCAGTTTGTTCTTTTAGCGCTGTGTAAATTTCTTGATATTGAGCTCTTACTTCCTTTGCTTCTTCTGGAATGTCAGCAATAAATGAAGTTGCTAATTCAATAATTTCATCGCTAATGCCCATATCTTTCAACTTTCTCTTTGCCAAGAATTCAGGGTTACCACCAAGTAGAATATCGGTACCACGACCTGCCATGTTAGTTGCGATAGTAACAGCGCCAAGTCTACCTGCTTGAGCAACGATATCTGCTTCTCTAGCATGGTTTTTAGCGTTTAATACGTTGTGCTTTACACCATGTCTAATTAAAAGTTTAGAAATTTCTTCAGACTTTTCAACGGTAACAGTACCAACAAGCACTGGTTGACCTTTCTTGTGGCGTTCAACGATTTCTTTAATAATAGCCTTATTTTTACCCGCCGCCGTCTTATAGATTGCATCTGGCATATCTATTCTTGCTACAGGTCTATTTGTAGGAATTTCTAATACGTCTAGACCGTAGATTGATCTAAATTCTTCTTCTTCACTTTTAGCAGTACCTGTCATACCTGAAAGCTTTTTATAAATACGGAAATAGTTTTGGAATGTAATTGTTGCCAAAGTCTTATTTTCGTTTCTAATCTTAACACTTTCTTTTGCTTCAATTGCTTGGTGAAGGCCATCAGAATATCTTCTACCAATCATTAAACGACCGGTAAATTCGTCAACGATAATAACTTCGCCATCAGAAACAACGTAGTCGCTATCTCTCTTGAATATAAAGTTGGCCTTTAACGCTTGTTGGATATGATGTGATAAAGATGCATTTTCGATATCAGCAAAGTTTGATAGACCAAAGAAACTTTCTGCTTTAGTTGCACCACTTTCTGTAATTTGAACTGTCTTTTCTTTAATATCGATAGTGAAATCTTTATCTAGCACTAAAGTTTTAACAAATCTATTTGCAGTGATATACTTTTCGCTTGATTCTTTACCTTTACCTGAAATGATTAAAGGGGTTCTTGCTTCGTCGATTAAGATTGAGTCAACTTCGTCCACGATAGCAAAGTTTAATGGACGTTGTACCATTTGGTCAACGCTAGTCTTAAGATTATCTCTTAAGTAATCAAAGCCCATTTCATTGTTAGTACCGTAAGTGATATCGCATGCATAAGCCTTTCTTTTATCGTCATCTTCCATACCTGTAATAGCAACACCTACAGTTAAGCCTAGGAATTTATAAACCTTACCCATCCATTCAGCGTCACGAGAAGCAAGATAATCGTTTACCGTAACGATGTGTACACCCTTGCCTGTAAGAGCGTTAAGATATGCTGGTAGGGTAGCAACTAAAGTTTTACCTTCACCAGTTTTCATTTCTGCAACTCTACCTTGGTGCAAACAAATACCACCTATGATTTGCACTTTATAGTGCTTCATTTTAAGAACACGGAATGCAGCTTCCCTAACAGTTGCAAATGCATCGCATAAAATATCATCTAAAGTTTCACCAGCTTTTAATCTACCACGTAAAAACTCTGTTTGATCTTTAAGTTCTTCATCAGAAAATTTTGAGTATTTTTCATCTAGCGATAATACTTTTTCTGCAATTTTGTCAATTCTTTTTAAGTTGCGACGCGCTTCGCCACCTAAAATATACCTAAATAGTCCCATAGTTTCTCCTTAATCTATTAATATTTGTCGAGCGGTGGAACACTTGCCACCGTAATTAAGTACACGTTTTTTGCTTTTGCCTTTTTTAGTAGGCTTGCTATAACTTCAGCTGTTGAACCTGTTGTTGTAATGTCATCAATTATTACAATCTTTTTATCAACAACTGATTTTTTATCAATAACCTTAAATGCATCAAGAAGGTTTTTCATTCTATCTTTCCTTCCTAAAGTTGCTTGTCTTTTGGTCTTTTCCTTTTTTACCAAACAGTCAAGCACCGGAACGTTAATTATCTTTGATAATTGTTCGGCAAGTAACTTTGACTGATTATAACCACGCTTTTTCTCTGCCTGCTCCTCCATAGGCACAAAAGTCAAGTAATCGGCATTAAAATAATTTTGAAAATATATTGCTGACATTTGCTCTGCAAAATATTCTATCAAGTACAAAGCATTATCATATTTTGCCTTTTTGATGAGCGTGCTTATAGGCGGTGCGTAATTAAAACAACTTCTGCATTTATCAAGATTTACTAAAACCCCCTTACAAGTTGTGCAATAATTAGAAAACACGTTAAGTTTTCTACCACAATGATCGCAAATTGCTTTATCATTGTACGGCAAATTTTGCACACATTCATCACAGAACGCTTGTTCATCAAACACTTCAGCCCCACAACCAAAACATTTCCAGTGTGGGTGGAAAAAGCATTCGGATAATTTTTTGCAAATCTTATCAAATATTTCCCTAATTTTCATTGGAAATTATAAATATTTTTTTAAATCTTCTGCCTTATCGGTTAATTCCCAAGCAAAACCTTCTTTACCAAAGTGGCCATAACTTGCCGTATTAGAGTAAACTGGTGTTCTTAAGTTCAATTTTTCAATAATAGCAGATGGTCTTAAGTCAAATTCTTTAACAACGATATCAGCAAGTTTATCATCACTGATAACGCCAGTACCAAATGTATTGATTAAAACTGAAACAGGTTTTGCTACACCGATAGCATATGCAAGTTGAATTTGACATTCAGTTGCCAAACCAGATTTTACGATATTCTTACATACGTATCTTGCCATATAAGTTGCTGAACGGTCAACTTTAGTAGGGTCTTTACCACTAAATGCACCGCCACCGTGTGGACATTTGCCACCGTAAGTATCAACAATAATCTTTCTGCCAGTTAAACCAGAGTCCCCTGTCGGACCACCAACTTCAAACCTACCTGTTGGGTTAATAAAATACTTTGTATCAGCATCAAGGTATTCGCTTGGTAATACTTTGTCGATAACGTATTCTTTTAAGTCCTTTCTTAATTGTTCAGTTGAAATTGTTTCATCGTGTTGAGATGATAATACGACTGCTTCAATTCTCTTTGGTTTTCCGTTTTCATATTCAACGGTAACTTGTCCTTTACCATCAGGTCTTAAATACTTAAGTTCACCAGCCTTTCTAACTTCTTCAAGTTTAGCACACATTTTATGTGATAAGCTTATAGGTAGTGGCATAAGTTCTTCAGTTTCAGTACAAGCATAACCAAACATAATACCTTGGTCGCCTGCGCCTAGTTTATCAAACTCATCACCACCTTGTTTTGCTTCTTGAGAGTTATCAACGCCTAAAGCAATGTCAGGGCTTTGCTTATTTAACTTCACTAAAATTTTAACGTTGTCTGCTGAAAAACCAACCTTTTGATCGGTATAGCCAATTTTTGCAATTACTTGTCTTGCAACCTTTTCAACGTCAACGTTAGCATTTGACGTAATTTCACCCATAATTAGTAAAAATTCAGTTGTAACCGAACATTCACATGCAACACGTGAATTTTTATCACCATCTAAATATGCATCTAAAATAGCATCAGAAATGTTATCACACACTTTGTCTGGGTGTCCTGAAGTTACGCTTTCACTTGTAAAAAAATTCTTCATAGTATAATTTTCCATTCGTATAATTTCGCTATTTAGTTATTATACACTAATTATCAAGTTATGTCAACTTTATATGTTAATATAAATTCCTTTATTTTTTGCTGTTATTTTTGCTTTCGACACTATTTTCAACATGTAAAATTTTAAGCAATTTTTTATTGACTTTTGTGTCAATTTTTTACTTTTTTCCAGTTTATTTAGTTGACAAAATTTTTATATTTTTCTATAATATTTGAAATTGACTTTATTGTCAATTTTTTTGTATAAAACACAATTTTTTTATAAAGGAAAAGGCATGAATAAAGATAAAAAACGCCCTTATTCCCCTGCTGACACAAGGCGAAATAATTTAGTTTTAAGCGCCTTAAAAGTATTTTGTGAAAAGGGGTATAATTCGGCAACCATTAACGATATAGTAAAAAAGGCAAAGTGTAGCCACGGTCTATTTTACCACTATTTCAACAACAAAAAAGAACTTTTTGATGCTGTTTGCGAATCGCGTGGAACTGATATGATGGTATTTTTGGATAGAGTTTTAGATGATAATTCTAACTATGTTCAAAAACTTTACAAATTGACCGAGTACACCTTTGATAACATGAAAAATGATGAAATTTTTGCATATAGGTATTACTTTTTTGTTTCAACGGTATTTGCTAAAGCAGAACAAAACATACTGCCACCTAAAGACAAAGTTCCCCCACATTTAAGAATGCATGATTTTTTTGCTCAAGGCATACAAAATGGTGATTTTAGTGATAAATATTCGGCAAAGGACTGCGCAAGGTTATATAACTGCATTATTAAAGGCGCAACGTTAAATTTTATTCTTTGCCCTAAAGAATTTAAGAAAGATTTTCCTTTCCCACTAATAGACTTTATAATAGATATTTTCAAAAAGGAGAGTAAAAATGACTAAACAAAAAGAAAAATATCCAATAGGTTTTTTCTCATCAGCTAAAACCATATTAGGTTCGGTGCGTGAATATAAAAAGCCATCTATCCTATCTCCAATCTTTATTGCAATGGAAGTAGTTTTAGAATGCTTAATTCCTTGGATTATGAGCCTTTTGCTTGAAGCAATGAACTTTTTAGCAGGCTCATTAGAAGCAGATAAGCTTTCCTCTATAGTAAAAGGCGTGCTATACATGCTTTCTAGCGATGGACACCCAAAACTAATTATTACAATTCTTACTTTTGGCGCAATATTGCTTGCATGCGCATTCTTATCACTTCTTTGTGGATTTTTGGCTGGTAAATACTGCGCAATCGCATCAAGTGGTTTTGCTAAAAACTTAAGAAAGGATATGTACTATAAAATTCAAGACTTTTCTTTTTCTAACATTGACAAATTCTCATCATCAAGTTTAGTTACAAGAATGACTACTGACGTTACCAACGTTGAAATGAGTTACATGATGATTATTAGAACTGCTGTTCGTTCACCATTCATGCTCATCTTCTCTTTGACAATGGCTTTCATTATCAATTCAAAAATGGCTCTCATTTTCCTTTGCACAACGCCTATTCTTGCAATCGGTTTAGCGCTCATTATGAGAAAAGCAATACCATTCTTTAATAAAATCTTCAAAAAATACGATAAACTTAATGAATCAGTTGAAGAAAATATCAAAGGTATGCACGTTGTTAAATCTTACGTAAGAGAAGATTATGAAATAGACAAGTTCAACAAAGCATCAGACAACGTTAGAAGCGACTTTACAAAGGCTGAAAAAATTATTGCACTTAACACACCACTTATGAACTTCTGTTCTTACGGTGGTTTGATTGCAATTTACATTATCGGTTCAATGCTTATCATTGACTCTAAACAAACTTTATTAAAATGGACTGAATTACAAAGCTTTATGGCATACTCTTTCCAAATGCTCATGAGTTTAATGATGGTATCAATGATTTTAGTAACAATACTAATTTCAACTGCTAGTATTAAGCGTATAGCCGAAGTACTGGTTGAGGAAAGCAGTTTAACTTCACCTGAAAATGCTTTAACCGACATTAAAGATGGCAGTGTAGAATTTGAAAACATGTCTTTCAAATACTCAAAAAATGCCGAACTTTATGCACTTACAAACATTAATATAAAAATAGAAAGTGGGCAAACGATTGGTATTATTGGTTCAACCGGTAGCGGTAAAACATCTTTGGTAAACCTTATCCCACGTTTATACGATGCTACTGAAGGCAAAGTAAAAGTTGGCGGTATTGACGTTAAAGAGTATGATTTAGAAGCATTAAGAAACTCTGTTGCAGTGGTTCTACAAAAGAACGTTCTATTCTCTGGTTCTGTTCGCGAAAACATGCAATGGGGAGACAAGAACGCAACTGATGAACAAATTAAGCATGCATTAAATTTAGCACAAATTGGAAACTTTGAACTTGATAAACATATTGAACAAGGTGGCTCAAACGTTTCTGGTGGTCAAAAACAAAGATTATGTATTGCAAGAGCATTACTTAAAAAGCCAAAGATTTTAATTTTAGACGACTCTACTAGCGCAGTTGACACAAAAACTGATGCTTTAATTAGAAAAGCGTTTAAGGAATTCATTCCTGAAACAACTAAAATTATTATTGCACAAAGAATTGCATCAGTTCAAGATGCTGATAACATTATTATAATGGAAAACGGCAAAATTGCTGATTTTGGCACACATGATCAACTACTTAAATCTAACGAAATTTATCAAGAATTATACTATTCGCAAAATAGTGCTAAAGTAAACGGAGGTAAACAAAATGGCTAGACAAATGAGCATGCCCCGTGGCGCAAAAGGTGGTAAAGGTGGCCCAAGACCAAAGGCTAAAAAAGGCACCTTGCCAAGACTACTTAAAATGCTATTCTCACTTAATAAGTGGTATTTGATTGCTGCTGGAATTTGTCTATTATTAGCATCAGTTACTGGCGTTGCAAACTCTATTTTCCTAGAAAAAATCTTATTCCTTATTGAAGAAGGCGTACGTACAGAAAGAAGTGTAGTTTGGGGCAAATTATTAACAATTTTTGCCATAATGGGTAGCGTATATGCAACTTGCATTATTTCTAATTTCTTACAAACACGTATTATGGCATACATTACACAAACTTTCTTACACCAAGTAAGAACTTCTGTGTTTAATAAAATGCAATCTTTACCTATTAGGTACTTTGACACTCATTTAACTGGCGACATCATGAGTTCTTACACAAACGATACCGATGCCTTAAGGCAACTTGTTTCTCAAAGTATTCCTAGCCTATTCTCTGCTATAATTAGTGTTATAACGTTATTAATAATTATGTTTAGCAAGAGCGTATGGCTAACACTAGTAATCTTTTTAGGCGTTGCATTTATGACTTTAGTTACTAAAGTTGTTGGTGGTAACAGTGCTAAATACTTTATTAAACAACAAATTTCTTTAGGCGAAGAAGAAGGCTATATTCAAGAAATGATTCAAGGTCAAAAAGTTGTTAAGGCTTTCTGCCACGAAGAACAAGCAAAAATTGACTTTGATAAAAAGAACGACCAACTTTGTGCCGATGCTACAAGCGCACATAAGTTTGCTAACATTTTAATGCCAATCATGGGTAATATCGGTAATATTTTATACGTTTTGCTTGCTTTTGTTGGCGTAACGTTAATGGCTTTGGGCGTTCCTAACGTTTCACTTTCTGGTCTTGAATATGATACAACTGCTTTCCTAATTATAATCATCTCTTTCTTACCAATTAGTAAACAATTTACTGTAAACGTAAGCCAATCATCACAACAAATTAACGCTATCGTTATGGGTCTTGCAGGCGCATCAAGATTATTTGATATCATGGATGAACCTACTGAACAAGACCAAGGCTACGTTACCCTTGTTCGTTGCAATATTGCAGAAGACGGAACTATTACCGAATGTCAAGAACGCACCGGACACTGGGCTTGGAAACACCCACACAAAGCAGACGGCACTATCACCTATACTGAACTTAAAGGCGATATTCAAATGTTTGACGTTGACTTTGGTTACGTACCTGATAAAATTGTATTACACGACGTTTCTCTATACGCTAAACCAGGTCAAAAAATAGCCTTTGTAGGCGCTACTGGTGCAGGAAAGACTACTATAACAAACCTTATCAACCGTTTCTACGACATTGCAGACGGCAAAATCCGTTATGATGGTATAAATATTAATAAGATTAAAAAGGCTGATTTAAGGCGTTCTTTAGGCATTGTATTACAAGATACAAACCTATTCACAGGAACTGTTATGGATAACATCAGATACGGCAGACTTGCTGCAAGTGATGAAGAATGTATTGAAGCTGCAAAGCTTGCTTGTGCACACGATTTTATTACAAGACTTCCTGACGGTTATAACACTATGTTAACGGCTGACGGTGCTAACCTATCTCAAGGTCAAAGACAACTTCTTTCTATTGCACGTGCTGCAGTTAAAGATGCGCCTGTTATGATTTTAGATGAAGCGACTTCTTCTATCGATACAAGAACTGAAGCATTAGTTCAAAAGGGTACTGATAGATTGATGCAAGGCAGAACGGTCTTTGTTATTGCGCATAGACTTTCTACCGTTCAAAATTCTGACGTAATTATGGTGCTTGAACAAGGCCGAATAATTGAACGTGGTACTCACCAAGAACTTATTGACAAAAAAGGTAAATATTATCAATTATACACTGGAGCATTTGAACTTGAATAAAGCATGTAACCTATGCCCTAACGGGTGCAAAATAGATAAACAACTTAATAAAGGTGTTTGTGGCACTAATAACGAAATTGTTATTGCTAAATACTATCTTCACCCATTTGAAGAGCCCGTTATTAGTGGTAAAAACGGCTCTGGTACTATTTTCTTTTGCGGTTGTTCACTAAAGTGTGTTTTTTGTCAAAACTATGAACTTTCAAGGTGTATGCGTGGCAAAACTATTACCATTAACGAACTTGCAGATATTTTTAGGCAGTTAGAAATGCAAGGCGCACATAACGTAAACCTTGTAAACCCAACGCACTATTCCGACCAAATTATAAAAGCGCTTGAAATTTATAGACCAAATATACCTATCGTTTACAATACTCACGGCTATGAAAATATTGAAATTCTACAAAAAATGAACGATTACGTTGACGTTTATTTACCGGACATGAAGTTCTTCTCCCCTAACCTTTCAAAGCGTTATACAGGCAAAGAGAACTACTTTGGTATAGCAAGCAAAGCCGTTGAGTTTATGGCAAACTCCAAGCCATACACTTTAGATGAAAACGGTATGCTAAAAAGTGGCGTTATCGTTAGGCATTTAGTACTGCCACAAGGTGTTAGCGATAGCAAAAAAATTCTTGACTGGTTTACCACCATTAAAGGCAAGGCTTACATCAACGTTATGAGCCAGTACACCCCTTTCGGTGATATTGATTCTTTCCCTGAACTAAAGCGAAAAGTTACACCACGTGAATACGAAAGAGTAATTGATTATGCAATAAGTTTAGGCATTGAGAATATGTATTACCAAGAGTTTGAAAGTGCAAGCGAAGAATATATTCCATGCTGGGATTTTTAACTTATTTATATCCAAACATGACTAAAGGTCGTAGAAAAATCTACGACCTTTTATGTTACTTATTTTTATTTAACGTTTATTCTTTAATTTCTCTTTTTGAAATTAATGTTAAATTATGCCTTTGAGCGTAAGTTGTTTTTCTTTCAGGAAGTTTTAACCAAGAAATTTTATCTTTGTTGCGATATAAAATTATCACAATTGCAAGAAGAATAACCAAAATTATAGTTAAAGCAATAACCCAGTCAGGCAAAGTTTCACCCTTAACTTCTTCCCACATTTCGTTTATGCTCATAATTTTATCACTATCAAAGTAACTCATTACGGCACATTTTTGAACTTGTTCAAATTTAGGATATTGGGCAATTAGTCTTCCATAATTTTCATTAGAAACCCTAATACTATGATCGCCTTCGCCAAAGAAATATGATAAGTCAACTTCTTTTCCTTCGCCATCTTCTAAATCTTCACTTTCATCAAACCAATTTACTACTACTTCATCATATAAATTAGTAGAATATGGTTTGCCATCTTCATCTTCAAGTTCAAAGTCTTTGCCTTTTGCAATCATACTAGTGTAGCCTGTATAATTCATATTTTCATACACGCTAGAAGAACGAGAAATAAATTCTAAAAACTTATAAACAGCATCATAGTTTGTGCTACCTGAAGGCATTACGAAGCCATCAAACCAAATATTACTACCCTCATCAGGAATATAATAACTTAAACTCTTTGTATTTTTCAAAATGTTTCCATCTTCATCTTCAGCATCGCCACTTGCAACGTCTATTGCGTAAGCAGCATCGCCACTCCAAGCAACGTAAGCATCAATATTGCCTAAAACGATATCATTTTTACCGCTATCTACTTCAAAGCCGTAAAGTTGATTTTTTAACGAGTTCAACTTTTCGCCTACAAGCTTAATAGAATTATCATCAGTTCTGTTAAGAATTTCAGTAATTGTTTGGTTATCCGTTGTTACGCTAAGCTCATCTTTATAGACCATAGCAAGGCCTATAATGTAAGAATCCCTAACTGCGTCTTTTATTGTAATTTTTCCATTTAAGTTTGGATTTTTGAATACACTATCCCAGTTCTTAACGTCATTTTCGCTAACTTTCTCTGTATTGTACACCCAACCCATTGTTCCCCACATATAACCTACCATGTAGTCATATAGGGTTGTATCACTTACTGTATTTTGACCAGTGATTTTAATACCTTTTAATCTTTCCTTAATAAATGGAGAAATGTTTTGCTCATAATCACTTAATCTTGATGCATAGGTTGTGTTTTTTAGTATTGGTTGAATTCTACCTTCAACGGCAAGTTTTTCTATCATGTATTCACTTGGAACAACCAAATCATAACTGTTAGGGTTAATAACTAATTCGTTATATAAGTTTTCGTTTGTTCCATAAGTTGAATAAATTACTTCAATGCCTGTTTCTTCAGTAAATTGTTCAAGCAATTCTTCTTGAATATAATCTTCGCAGTTACAAATTCTAATAACTTTTTTATCAGTATCTTCTTTAGCACAGCCAACCAAACTAATTGTTGGTAACATTAAAACTAAAGATAACAGAAAGGTTAAAAATCTTTTCATTATTTACCCTCCTTTACGTTAGTTCTAATATTCTTTGCAACCACTACTAAAATGATAACAACGAAAATTATGGCTGAAAGCGCACGCAGTGCAGGGAGTGATGAGTTTGCGTTTGATTTTGCCATTGCACCATAAACGTAAGTAGAAATAGTATCAAAACCTGCAGGTTTTGTGTATGCACTTATAATATAGTCATCGAGCGACAAGGTAACAGAAAGCATAAAACCACTCAATATACCTGATAAAATTTCAGGCAATACAACGCTCATTAGCGCCTTAAATGGTGATGCACCAAGGTCTAACGCAGCTTCATACAAGTTAGGGTCCATTTGCTTTAGTTTAGGCATAACTGATAAAACAACGAAAGGTGTTGTAATTACTAAATGCCCTATAACCATTGCCACGTAAGAACGGCTTTCCGAAAAGACAAAAGCAAATAAAATTACTAAAGCAACAGCCGTTACGATTTCTGCGTTTATAACAGGAATTCTGCTTGCCGCAGAAACTGTTTTACCTAGCTTACCTTTACTATAAAAAATACCGATAGCGCCAAGTGTACCTAAAATTGTTGCTATAATTGCTACTATAACTGCAAGAATTAAAGTGTCCCAAACGATTTTCATTAATGCTGCATCATTAAATAACTTTTCATAAAGGTTTAGCGAAAAGCCCTTTTCAAATGCAGCGCTTATGCTTACGATAGGCGTATCTACAAATGAATATAATACTAAAGTAAATATAGGTGCATAAATAAAGATTAAAATTAGAGAGATATAAAATATTTGACCAATCTTTTTCATCATAAGTTAGTCCCCCTACTATCTTCATCTTTAAATGAACCTGTTATCCACATAGATACAAGCATAATTACAAGCAGTACCATTGCCATAGCAGAACCAAAGTTCCAGTTTTGGAA
>JAEIGA010001271.1_pt1 | contig 39123 bp, 56 predicted proteins | sample 9270691 | NCBI WGS metagenome assembly JAEIGA01 (sample SAMN17057246, study PRJNA624740) | gut metagenome | biome: biome; isolation source: fecal sample | host: Bos grunniens | place: China: Xizang | collected 2019
GAATGGTTTTACTTCCGGGTTCTCATACATATAGGCTTTTACTTTTTGACTGCCGACATCTTCAAAATCTCTTTCATCAAACGGACTTTCAGGTATAGCATCCTCATTGTAAATCGGTGTTTCCGGTTCCGGTGCCATCTGATCTAAGAAATACTTACTGTCAATCTGTGCATCGTCACGCTCGTTTGCTTCCTCTTCAGTAAGCGGTGCATATACTTCCGCAGATGGTTCTACTGCTTCTGTAGTCGGTGCAATTTCTTCTACAGGTGCAATATCCTGTTCAAGTGCTACATCCTTGCCAAATACGTTGTAGTTACCTACCGGCGCAATATCCTGACTTTGGCTAGACAAACTGAATTTTAAATTGTCAAACTGATTTATCTTGGTTTCTTTATCACCTTCGATATTAGGATCATATTCAACAACATAAAGTCCGGAATCAGACAACTGCTTCTTTAAAGAAGTTTCCGTATTATTCGGTATTACTACCGCCTGTACTTCGTCTAGTCCTACTGCTCTTTGTGGCTTAGCTTCAAAGTATTCAGTTGGTGCATTCTTTAAATCATCCAAAAAGTCTAGTGATTTTTGTACCATATTTTCAGGCATATCAAAATCATATTCACTAAAAATCTTATTGGCTCTTTCTATAGTTATGTTTTTTAACTGCGATATGTCATTAAGCGCATAAGCATAACTATCATATTCGTAGCCACCATATTCCCTTGCTTCACTGGTTAAAGCATCTAATTTTTCGTTTATCTGCTCTTTGATCTGCTTAAATTCTTCACTCGATATTAACTTATCTGCATTATTCTTAATATCTGCTATAGAATTAAACCTCGGTGAAACATTGGAACGAATATTTCCGGCACCATAGAAAAATCCTTCTTCTCCCTGTACCTTTCCTAACATATTTTTCATGATGTTATCTAAGGTATAAGTATCATACAACTGTTTAAAACTTCTTCTATTGCCTGACGGCAAGAATGTGTCTCTATTATTTCTAATGTACTTATCACCAAAAACAGGAGAAAGTTTTTCACGCAAGAACTCAGTAAATTGCTCGTTATAGTCATTTAATACAGTGCTTCTTCTCAGCTTTTCAGTTTCGTAAGCATCAAATTCTTTCTCAGCACCGTTCTTTATGCTATTGAAGTCCTTGTTTAATCTTTGCTTAGTAGTCAAGTATTGATCCGAATAGTTTTCGCTGTTAAAAGCCTGTTCAAAGAACTCTATTTTCTTTTCTGCAAATGCTGCTGCTTTGCTAAATGTTTTTGGTGTGGATTGTCTGCAAACCTCATAGAACTCTTTTCGAAGAGATTCATCATTGAGTAACTTTTCAAAAGTAACATCATTCTCAACAACAAAATTTTTAAAAATTTCATTTGAACTAAATGCATAGTTATAACCAACTTCCTTATACACCGGTTCAACTTCAATTCCGTTTTCTTCTATGAACTTATTCGCAAACTCGTTTTTGTATTTGTACTTACTTATAGCATTTTCAAGTGTAGTATCTTCCACATCAATCTCGCTGCCCAAATACTCTTGAAGTTTAGATAATTCTCTGTTATTTACCTCCTGAACAGTCTTAGGAAAGCGTTTTGAATAAACATCACTACCGTATACTTCATTTTTTCTGTTGGCCGGATCAATAGAAGCCTTATCAAGCAATACTGAAATCTCACCATATCCCAAATTTCCAACATTGTTCTCGTCAATGATTGCAATACTAGGAACAGGAAAACCACCAAGTTCTAATATCCCCCTCAGCTTTTCAGCAGATAAGTTATGAATTGCCATTAGACTGTTGTGTGTTCCAACTCCGCTAGTTTCCAAAGCAACTTCATTACCCTTATTATCTACTAACTTTCCGTTATCGCTCAGAGAATAAGTAGCACTTGACTTTTCAGAATCTTGTGATAAACTATTATCAGAAGAATCCCCTTTTATATCGCCAATCGCAGCTTGCGTAGTAGCGGTGGTCGGGGATTCTTTTTGTATTTCAAATGTAGTCGGTTGCATATCAACTACATCATAAAACACTGCTTCTCCCTTGTCGGTAATACCAACCACAACTTCGGCAATATACTGTGACTCACCTGATTGAATTAAAGTGGTTCCGTGGTCGAAATCAACAAAATCATCATTTCTCGGATGGTCCAAACCACCATCACGGCTCCAGTTTGTAGTCGCAACAACAATATCATCCGCAACTTCGGCAGCTCTCATTTTATCAGCAAATACATCTTGCTCATTTTTAGATAACCACTCAGTATATTTAGATCGTGTATACTCTCGTCTTGACGTTTTATTGACCTTTCGTGTCACACCATCGACTGCAATACCATCACTAAATTGCTTCATTGCGTTATATGCCGCTTTTTTTGCTTCTTTTTTGGTTGCATCGTCCCAGGTGCTTGTATCAATATTACTCAAAATATCGTTATCAACAACCGCAACTAACTTTCCATCGGATGTTTCTGCTAAAGAATACTTTGTATCTGCATTAGCCTTGCCATTCTCCCGGTATGCTTTTTCGAAAACTTTCTTAACCTTTTCAAGTTCCCTAGCTTCCTTACTACCGGCAGTTGCCATCTTGTACAGATACTTGATTTCATCATAAATCTTCTGAAATACATTTCTATGCTCTGTTGATAAGCTGTTGATAAAGTCGGCATCGGTAAACAGATAATCTCCTACCAGGTCTGCGGTAAGTTCTGCTTCGATATTGGCACCATCGACATCTTTATACAGTTCTGTAATAGCCTTTAATCTTGTGGCATATTCTTTCTTTGTCTCTGCAAACTTCTTAATCGCTGTCTGCAATTCTGTATAAAGTTCCGTGCCCTCTAAAACATGAGTAATCTCATGGCCTACTACGGTATTAAGTGCCTTTGCAGAATCAATGTTAAGAGAAATATTACCATCCTTCACAAAACCGTTTACTGTCTTACCTTCAAGGGCAAAACCGGATTCTTTCAACTTCTTATTATTAGTGAAATCAAAAGAAACACCCTTTTCTGCCGATGTTTTCGCAATCCAATCGACAAAATCGTGTGTTTTGTTTGTGTTATTCAATATTCCACTTTCAACCGCTTTTTTTACAACTTCCGCTTGCTTAGAATCGTACTGAGTGAGATCTGCTTCGAATTTCTGTTTTCTCCGGGCTTTCTCGTTGTAGCTTTCTGCAAGTTTGGTATTCTGCACAAGTCCGAGCATATCATTATCTAATTTCTCTCTTAACTGAGTTCTGTTAGACTTTTCTTTTATATCCTTTACCTGTTGTTCCAGGGCAGTATATCTTGAAGTGTCAGCAAGTGTCGGATGCTCTTTCTTACCTAATTCCTCATACTCTTTCATGATCGCATCTTCGTTGTCAACGGTGGTTTTATAAGTATTATAACTATCACCACCCAATACACTTTCGATAGTATCAGTGTCGATATCGCCCTTTTCCAGTCTCAATAAGGTTTTGTCGTAGATTTTGGATTTTTCACTCTGAGAAAGTTCCTTACCTTTTGTTTCTTCCTGTTTTGCAACTTCTTCCTCGTAAACCTTATCTACCACGGCTTTTTCACTGTTAGTTAAACTGGAAGCATAGTCATTTCCTTTAACTGTTTCATTGATTGCCTGGCCTGTACTTGATACGCCACCAAGAATTGCACCACCGATAAAGGCATCCAGGGCATCTTCGCTAGAAAACAACTCGCCCATTGTCTTTTCGTCAGCATAGGTTAACTTCTGTCCGACTGCACTTAAATAACCGGCAAGTACTTCTTCTCCACCTTCTCCGGCAACATCTATACCAATCTTGGCAAGCGTTCTCATTGTCTTGTCAGTAATGACTCTTGATAATTGTCTTGTGAGTCCTTCGTCAAGTGTCTTACCACCGAATTTAATACCACCGGAAATCTTTTCAGTGAGTATTTCAGCACCGGCGGTAATGGTAGCACTTAAACCGGCTTCTTCATAGGTTGCGCCCTGTTTTAAAGCGTTTTCCACTTCTCCACCGAAACTTGTTGCTCCGACAGTAAGCCACCACGGAACACCAAGACCTTGAAGAGCCATTGTTGCTGCCAACTGTCCACCAGACTGAGCAAGTGCATCCGACTTCTCACCCAACACAGATTCTTTCTCCATAGTGTTATCAATATACTCTTTGGATTCTTTCTGCATTTGTCGATTTCTCTCCCAATCTTCTGCGGTAGCAAAACCACCTGACTGATTGATATTGGACATCTGCAACGCACCAGGAACCTCGGCAAGCAACTTCTTAGCAATAGCATTTGCATCGTACAAATCTTTCTCCATAAACTCGGCATTTTCTTTCTTTGCCTGAGAAATCGTCTGATTAAACGCTTTTTGAACTTCCGGGCTTTGATACGCACCACCATTCTGATAAAACTGACCTTGAGTAAGAAGCGGAGCAACATATGCACCAACATCTACAATTGTTTCACCCATACCGATAATACCGGTTAAAGCATCTTCCGCAAGATCGGCTCCGGTACCTAAAATGGTTTTTGTCACATCTCCAAACTGATAACCGTCCTCGAACAAGCCGGAATTGAACCATTTCTTTTCTTTCTTTTCTTCTGCCTTTGCCTTGGCATCAGTATTAGAAACTGTTGTTCCCTTACGATTATGAGTATCTGTAGTGCTTCTTGTAGAAGATGCAATAGCCATATCCGAAATCTTTTGCATTTCCGCTTCTCTCTCGGCTTTTAACTGATTGTAAGTATTCAAATAAGGGGAATCTGTACTTGTTTTGGTGCTTGTGCTTACAGAAGAACCTTTTGTAACTTTTTGCATCTGTTCTTCACGCTTCTTTTTCAGTTTATTGTATTCATCCAAGTAACCCATGATATTCCCCCTTTACTTGAGTGGATTTCTTAAAGTCTGATACTGTTTTAATTTCTCAAAATCATTAAGCGGACCGGACCTGTAGAACACCGTATTTCCGTTCTTGTCGGTAGTTTCTCTTACTAAGCCGGCTGCAACAAGTTCTGCAAGTTTCTTAGCACTAATCGGACCATAACCTAAGTTAGTAATGCTCTGCATAGTAACTTTGTTATTTCCGGATGCGTTTGTATTTCCGCTTGCACCATCTTCTTTTGTTACTGCTTTATTTAAGCCATCTTTCAAGGTACCGCCACCGAAAGCTTTGCTTGTGCTAGAACCACTAGAACCACTAGAACCACCGTGAAGAATATTAAACTGTCTCTGATCCTCTGCCATCCTCGCAGCTTCAATTTCTTTCTGCTGCTGCATAGCTGCCTTTTCAAGTTCCTGATTAGCTTGAAACTGTCTAACCTGTTCTGCAAGAGAATTTTCAGTATTGATCTGCTGCAATACATCCTGATACTGAGAATGATACATACCCTTGATTTCAAGCAGCTTGTTTGACTGAGTTTCAAGCAACTGATTCTTGTACTGGAAGCCCTGTAAAGATAACTCTAACTGTGTCTGCTGAGCCTGATATGCGATTTCTGCTAACACGCTATTATTCTGTAAACGTGCATCTTTAATAGCATTGTCATAATTTAAAACTGCTCTCTGATAGCTTTCTCTTGCTGTAGCAACACGATTCTGATAAGTGTTGTACATGCTAACCTGAGAAGATTCACTGTAGCCGGTATTCGCAAGGCCCTGTGCTGCCATCTGTTCCGCATTGGCACCGTACTGATTACTTTGCTTCTGCCAGTCAACATAAGCCCCGGACTGTTCTTTCTTATAGTCTTTTTCTGCCTGGTCTTTCTGCTGTTCAATCTGTTCAATAGCAAAATCAGTCTGTGCTTGCTGATTTGCTTTCTGCGTGGATTCCCACTCTTTAGAAGCATCAATCTGTGCCTGATAGTAAGTATCGCTATCCGCAATCATGCTATTGTACATAGTATTTGTATTATTTAATGCGTTGTCTCTCTCTGAATTGACTGCAACAAGTCTTTCATCATTAGGATTGATTTCATAATTTGGTGTTGTTGCCATATTCTCTCCTTCCTACCGCTTGATGTAGCCACCTATGAAACACTCTAAGGTTGCGGTTTCTAAGCTAAATCTAGTCTGTGAATGGAATTTCAACTGAATGTCTTTGAATTTCTTGCGTTTGATACGGCTTACAAAGTAGTCTGTAATACCTTTGTACTCACCAATTAACTCGAAATCCGTGTTTTCTGTCTTTGCATATACAGAAATATCGCCTGTTGCTTCTGCAACACAACCTCTTTTGTTTGTGGTCTTTAAATACTGCGGATGTTTAAATTTATCTTTTGGTGTAGTCCAATAGCTTTCTACATTGCTTGTCATATTGGTAAAGGTATACACACCATCATCAGTGCCGATGTAAAGCACACCTTTGTTTACTTTTGCACAAGTCACGTTCTTTCCTAATTCCCAATAGAACCACTCGTACTCTGTATGGCTGTCACTCTCGAAAACTGCCCGGCTGTCTGCTAGATATACTTTATTGTCGATAAAGGCAATCAGATAACCTTCCCACTCTTCTAAAACCATATCTGTGTAATTCTTCTCTGCAATCAGTTTCCGGTCTACAAGTGAGCTTCTGTGTGCAATGGCCTGTTCTGTGGTAATGTCACCGCTAATACCTTCCATTCCTCTTTCACTGAAAAAGATAATGTCATCATTGAAGTTAAGTGCCTTACCTACACACCCTGTAGAAATACTTGAATGAGTGCTAGGATAGATTTTTCCGTATTCAGCATCAATCGTAGGGGTATGATAGAAAACAGTCGTATTTGCCTGGCTAGGTTCCTTAAACACCCATAATACGTTGTTACCGGCTACCAAACCTTTAACCGCAGAAGCATCTAAGCCTTCATTGTAGTAATCTAAGTCGCTGCAATAAGTCGGATCACTCAGGCTACAGTGCCAAATCATATTCGGAAAATCTTTGTTTCCACTAAAAAACACCCTGTTATCAAATACTTGTAACAGAGTGCATTTATTGATTCGGTCCCTATAACCATCTACTGTCTTTTTGAACATAATAGATACATTGTCCTGGCCGTCCGTAAGTGGTTCCGTAGGAGCAGTATTAAAAGTAATCTTGCCGGCAGCATAATCTACCGTAAAGTTTGTCACTTCTTCACCATTTACTTTTACTACCGGTACAAAATCGGTATCAATATTCTGTGCATCCAGGCTATATGCTCTGTTCGTACCATTAGCAAGGAAAGTATTGATTCTCTTACCGGTAAGAAAGTTCACATCCTCATGCTTTGTACCACCACCGGTAGGCTTTCTTGCAATAGAGGTAGTTGGTATATAACCTTCTACCTCTGTGATCTTATCTCCGTCATACTGCAAGTAATTCACACCATCTTTGAAGTACCAAACATTGTTGTAAATGAAGCAATTACTTTGAGCAGCATTAACACCGGAATAAAGTTCTGTCTTTACTCCGTTTGCTACCTTATAAAGTTTCGTACCGCTATGTACTAATATCATTTCGGTATTGCCGACTTCATAAAAGAAAATTCCGTATACCACATCATCAAAACTATGTTTGATTTCCAAGTCCGGCCTTGTTCTTATACTGTCGGTTTCTTTATAGTCTTTCCAAATATTCAAAGCATCCGGACTTCTCACCAGGTTTATTTCTTCTCCCCGGAAGTCTACTCCACGGAAATTGCTATAGATTCTTGAAATTAAGTTATCGGACATTAGATATCATAGCCCCCTTCTATATACACGGCTGTCATTCCATATCGTGGATCTAACATCTGTTTCATAGCTTCGTATCTGTCAGAGTAGATTCTGCCGTAATCAGAAGAAATATCGCTCTTTAACAAGTCACCAGCAACTCCATAAGGCATGATTTCAAGTGCATCCTGGCTTAACTCAAATGTGTATTTTGCCCGGTTCTTATCGGTAATGCGTGTAGGGTATCTGAAATACTCAACTTCTGCCGTACCGCTTTCAAGGATTTTAAACACAGTTCCCTGTGCTTTAGCATCATACTTCACACCACGGATAATGTTGATCTGATAAACTTCATAATCTGTTTCATCCGAAATTTCCTCAAAGGTAATTAAGTCACCTTCTTTTACCGCCATTTCTACATAGTCAGGAATCTTCTTGAAACGTGCCAACTCGAACATAACAGATGTAATAACATCTTCCATTTTGGTGGCAATATCCGGATCATCGGTAAGAAATTCACTGTCCGGATTTAATTCTTCAATAAGGGCTAATACCTTTCGTTTCATTTCTAAGAGTGTCATGTAGTCACCCCCTATCTTTAAACAACTTGATAATAATAAGTTGTGTTTGAACCATTAAAAGCAACGCTTGTACTTTCGATGTTTAAAGTGCCGTTTATGAAGTTTACCTTTTCACCATCAATCCATTCAAACGTACCACCCACCAGGTTAACTGTTAAAGAACCCTTAGGAGTTACTAACGATAAACGTGTGTCACTGTATACCAAAATTAAGCGTCCAATACCACCAGTTGCAATCGTTCTAGGAGATGCGTTTCCGTTTCCCTCATACTCACCAAAAGGCTTACTTCCTTCGTGGTGAACGTCTCTTATATTTCCGTCCGGGTCTGTATAAGTAAAGGTTCCTAATAACGCACTTATGCTTACCTTTGCACTCTTTCCATCTTTGCTTGTATCAGTCATCTGTGTGCCATAATCAGCAGTCGCAGAATTATTCTTACTGAGAGAACCGTACCCGTTGTCTGCATTGCGTACATTTACAGCACCCTCAATCATATCTCCACCGTTCTTAGATACGGCATTATTTGCGATTCTTGCAACTTCATCGAGTGCGCTCTGCATATTTGTAGCTTCCAGGCCGCTTTCTTCATTGTCGTAACCTGAAATTCCGGCAGTACTAATGCTTAAATCGGTAAGCATTTCTTTAATTACTTTGCCCTGTCTAGCAGATAACGGTGCATCTGTCAAATCGGATGTAAGATTGTCTACAATATCTGCCTTTTTCACTCGAACATTAAGCGCATCACCGGTTGTTTTAGAGTCGGCAGCATAGCCCTCTTTTGTGAGTGTTGCATCTACTACCGGAACAGAAATAACCTTGCCTTTTAAAGCATTTAATGTCTGATTGTTTTCTAAGTTTCCGTCCATAGTTTCTCCTTTCTACAGGAAAAGGGCCCCCGTAGAGGCCCTTTGTTGTTATTGATCTAAAGTCTGCTTTAAGTTAGTAAGTTCCGATTAAGGACTGCAAGAAATTATAGAAGTGACTGGAAATAATCTTGTGTCCTAATTCATTCGGGTGCACTCCGTTTCCTTCATCCTTGGAATAAACCAGTTCTCTGTAGTTTGCATCGTTCGGTCTTAAACCAGAACAATGGAAAAGGTCAAGACACGGAATACCTCTGCGCTTACAAATTTCAACGATTGCCTCGGAATAACGTGCCATAAAGCCATTGTTTGATGGTTCATTGCCAACCCATGGTGTAGGTGTAACAATGCCCAACTGAATCGTTGGAAGAATTGCGTATAAATTATCAATTGTTGTATTGATGCAACCGCATAACGTTTCTGTTCCTGTGTCTGTTGATTTTCCAATTTCAAGTGCGATGCTACCATCATTACCGCTTCCGAAGATTGTAACAACGTCTGTATCTAATGGTACGTTTTCAATGCGTTGATAGAATGCTCTGTTTGTATCACTGCCTTTTCCGTACCCAGTGCCACTATCACCCATATTCACAACTTCTATTCCAGTTTTTTCTGCCACATAATCGTGATAATGTTTTGTAGTTCTACTACCTCTTGCGGTCAAACTATCCCCAACGCAAGCCCATTTTATATGCGACCAATTGCCATTGTCTAAGATTTTCTCATTCATTTCTGCAAGTTCTTCACCAATATTAGCCAATTCTTCGCCAATATTAACCAATTCCTCGTAATACACAGAACAACTTCTTGCACTATGATGATTGAAAACAACATAACTTGCATTTCTTGGAACGGTTACTGGTTCTTCAACATAATCTTTTCCCTTTGTTGGGTCGCATTGAATTTGAGTTTCAACAACATTGTTATCAGAATCAAAAAATACAGCAACCCACATAGAAGAACCGACACCATAACCAGTGTAGAAAAATTCTTTTATACCTACGCATTCTATGTTCTGCGTGTGGTAATAGCTTTGAAGATTAGGATTCACTGTTCCGTCTTTTTTCATATAACCATCTTCAAGCGTAATTGCAATGTCTACTTTTTCTTTTGCCATAGCATTTTCTATCTCACTTAAATCACTCTTTAAGTCAGTGATCTGTCCTCTAACTGCTGCACCGGTACTAGCATAGGTTACACCGTCTGCACCAACTCTAGCATCAATCAGTTCTGCATCTCCGGTAGTGCTGCCGGCTTCCAGTTTCGCAAGGTTATCAATTCTTGCACGTTCCACCGCAATTTCACGGCTAACTTTGTCTGTTTCAGCATAAGTCTTATTTACGGCTTCTTCTACCTCTGCTTCTACCTTTGCCAGGGCTTCCGAATGATTGCTAAGTTCGCTCTTAACATCATCACTGAGTTTTACGATTGCTCTTGTTACTGCCTGGTTTTCAATAGGTTTCTGAGAAGTCAAAGATAACTCCGCATCAACTACCGGAACATCTTCCGGCACAGTGTCAGGCCCTAAGTCTTTACCTTCCGGGAACAGCTTAAAAATCTTTGCTCCGTCATCATCATAGCCAACAATAGTCTGAGGATTGCTATACGGATTCAATTCGATCTCGTACCAATAGTCAACCGGCTTACTGATAACATCACCAATCTTTGTTTCTGTTTCTGTCAAGAGAATATCTACCTTCTCAGACTCTTCCAATACCGGGAAGTCCTTCTGAAAGGCTACATTTGTTGCATCCTTCTTTGCAAATACCTTAATTCTTACTACATCCCCAGGTTGAAACTTATACGGCACACCGTTATTGTCTGCCGTAACTGAGAAGTAAGCTACATCACCCCTGGTGATATAAATAGTCATATCATCGTCAATCTGAAACATGATATACCCCCTTACACTAAATCCTTAATGTTTGTAAGTTCCTCTATAGCTTCACCGACTGTCACAAATTCTTCTACCGGCTTAATGTACCCTCTGCCCTCTTCCTCAAAGATAAGTACATCACCTTCCGAAAGTTCAATAGTTGTAAAATATGTGCTTTCGAAATTATCGCCTTTTACTTTTGTGCTAGATCGGAAAACCAAGTTATATAAAGTCTGTTCTACATTTTCGTTCATGTACTCCAATGTAGTGTCCTTTGTTACTTTGATACCGGCAAGCATATCAATGCTAGGCTTCCTGATAAATCTCTGAAACTCCATTGCTTTATCTCCTTTCAATTCCTTTCGTCAGTACAAGAAAAGTTCCTATATTCACGAAAAGAAGGGAAGCATTACACTTCCCTTCCTAGTTCTTATTCAGCCTTTTTCTTTCTCGGCTTCTTTGCCGGTACTTCCTCTACTTCTCCGATAATCTCAATCATATTTACATTGATAGCCTTAATTTCTGCAATCCGTTCATCGGATAACTCAATCTCGGAACCTACCTTGTAAATATCACCGATTACCGCATCAGTAAAAGGAACAAGGACCTTAACTCGTTTCATGTGTTACACCACCTTATGCAGTTGCGGTAAGTGGAACCTTAACTACCTGGATGCGTGCTTCATCAATTACCCTTGCACCGAATGTATCAAGACCACGGATGATGTCCTTGAATCTCTTTTCGGAACGAAGTGCTTCAACTTCATTGATCTGTCCTGCAAATGCAATAGCCTTCTTGCCACGAACATCGCAGTATGCGTGTGTGGTATCCTTTGCCATGTTGTTAGACATAACAACGGTGAAGTCATCGTATACACCAACAATGCCCTTCTTGATGTACTCAGGGTTGTTAGTGGAAAGAGTGATTAAACAGTTCTTGAATACGTTGTAAACTGCCGGTGTAATCTCAATAACACCTTCCTCGTCAAAGTTACGCTCTCTAAGTTCAACAATAGCTGTGTCGATAGCAGCCTTTACTGCATCCTGGGTAAGATTTGTTGCCGGAGTAACATTTGTTGCAGTCTTAATAAGACCGGCAACATAAGTATCTCTTGCTACTGCAAGGCCGTGTACTGCCTTTTCCTGGTACTTTTCCTTTAAGCCTGGAACAGACTGTGCCTGGTTTACATCATCAACGTAGAAAGCAAAATAGTTTGCCTGGTCGATGGTAAGCAACTGGCCCTTATCGGACATTTCTTCAATAGCGATATCCTTAGTGGAATCATAAGCAGCGATAGTTGGTTCACCAACACCTAAAATCTTTACGGAACCGGCGTGCTTTACATCACCTTCATAATCTCTTAAACAGTTGTCTACTAACTTACACTTTAACTCCAGGTCATCCTGAATCTTCTTGCTCCAAATACTCTGAATAAAATTGGTAACTGCCATAGTTTTAAATCTCCTTTACATTGGGAGAAGTACTACCATTTCAGCATGGATTTCTCTACGGCCTTAAATAAAGCCGGATTCTTGTCAAAATCTTTCTTGGTAAACTTCATGGCTTCATCTCTTGAATAGAAGTCCTTTACTGTTCCCTCGTCAGATGTGTTATTCTTCATGCTTCCCATAGTCTGTACTTCTTTTCTTGGTTGCATTTTGTTATAGATTTGATAAATCTCTGTTACAGATGTGTTCGGGCCAAACTTAGCTGCAAACTCTTTAAACTCTCTGCTGTCATACACATCCTGAGTTACACCGATTTTAGATAACTCGTTACCTCTTTCAGCGTTCTGACGGTACTCTGCAAGCTGTCTAAACAGTGCTTTTTCTCTCGGATTCATATTTGCTGCACCTAAATTCGCAAGGCGATCCACTTCATCCACTACCTCTTCATAACCTGAATTGATAATGTCATCCGCTTCTGCCTTTGCAAGTACTTCAATATCTCTCTCAGAGTAGGTAGGTTCACTTGGAATCTTTACCCCTCTCTTTCCGTAGAAGTCTCTGAATGTACTTGTGATTTCCGCTACATCTTCTTTACCAGTACCGGCCTTTAATACGCTTTCTAATTCTCCGTACTTCTTGTCGTACTCTTTGCGAATCTTGGCTGTGTTCCTGGCAAGTCTTTTACCCACGATCTGATTTACTTCTTCCTCAGTGTAGGTTTTAACCAGCATCTCAACCGATTCTGCTCTTTCTTCTGTGGTAGCTTCCACGTTTTCATCAATGTTACCCATTGCAAGGTTTTCATTCTCGTTCATACGAATTATTCCTTTCCTACTTTTTATGTGGCTTGTTCCCACTTCTCCATGTGCTTTTAGTGACTTCAATGCTCGGTCAAGGCATATTAAAAGGGCCATTCAGAGAAATAATCTCCAAATAAGCCCTGATAACTTTGATTATTTAGTTTTCACCCTCAGGAACCGGTAATTCTGCTTCCGCTTCTGCAACTTCCGCTTCACCTTCAATTGGTACTTCCTGGGCCTGTGCTTGTGTCTGCAACATAGCATTGGCAATCTCGTCTGCCTGTGCATCCGGTCCTTCCATAAGGAATTGACTTGCTCTCTGCTGCATTAACTTAGCCTGTGCATCAATCATAGCAATCTTTCTCTGCTCTTCCTTGATATGCTCAATAGCTTCAAGAATCTTCATCTTTGGAGCAACGCTATCATCATCAAGCACATTTGCATAAGTCTCTAACTCACTTACTCTCTGTGCGGTAAAGAATCCATTGGTAAGAAGGTTTTCAATGGTCTGTTCCTGTGCAAACTTGTCATACACTCCCTTTGGAGTAATATCAATCTTCACACTTGCCTTTAACCGCTCTAAAGTAACCTGAGGAACATTAACAATCTGTACTGTTTCTTCTCCTGTTGTCGGATCAATCACTTCTTCTTCCAGGTTCACACCATCAACGGAATGCACAATCAGATATTCAAGCCAAATCTTTGCAATATCTTCAAGGAAGTTCTTGTAGCTTTCCTTTTGCTCTGTCATTGGAGCCTGGGAAGCCTGTTGTACTGCTAAAATTGCTCTACCGGATGCACTCTCAGGATTTACCTGGCCTGTTGCGGTATCTCCGGCACCGGCTAAGTCTCTTGTAACCTGAATTAAATCTTCCTGAAGTTTCACTACATCCGGTGACATCTGAGCCGGTGGAATCGTGCCAACAATCTTATGAACATCATCTACAGGCTGTCCATTGGTCTTAATCGTACCACCTACAGTGTTTAATGCACTTGGGTTAGCAATCTTGCTTACATCTGCCACCTTCTGCGGATAAGCCTGATATTTAACCGTAAGCACTCGTCTCACTTCTGTTCGGTTTACTTCAATCTGATTCGGAATAAGGTATCTTACTTCACCCTCTCCCCTTGCACTACCTTTCTTTTCTTCCCATACAAAGTGCGCTACCGGATAAAGAGTAAGCCCGGTATCTACATCCTTTGCAATCTCTATCCAACGTGAAGAAACAGCAAAATGTACTGTACCATTCTTCTTGTACATCTTATAGATGATTGTTACCATGTTATCTAATTCAAGTTTGGAAGATTCTCCGGCTTCCTCGAAGTTGTCTGTATCTCCGATAATAAAGGAAGTCTTTTCCTCGCTTAAACCATGTGCAAGTGCTAATTCAACCGCATTTGTTACCGGCATACGCTTTCTAATCAAGATGTAAGGTTGTGCCTGAATGTCATCATCATTCTCATTACCGTAGTAGATGTCATTCTTATCAATGATTTCATTTACCGGTGTCATTTTCTCCTGGTCGAAGTCTACATACAGAATACCTTCATCATTGATAGCAGCATCCTTTGTAATTCTTCTGCCCTTATAGTCCATCTTGTCTTTTTCCCAAATGCGCCTTGCATATCGGTTAAGCATTTCGCAGTATCTTTCCGACTGCTTGAACAGTTCCCTGTTCTCGAAATTCTCACTAGAATAATGTATTGCATACAAATTGCCATGAATAACAGACACTTTATACTTAACAATAGGTTTGATGAAGTTCTTCTGCACTGGTTCTACATCACCTAACTTTGCCCCGGCCCACTGATCTCCGTTATACATACGATGATTTCTGTCTGTATCAGTATAAATACCGGTCATTCTGTGATAGTTTCTGCCCTTTTCATACAAGGTCCATATAGGTGTTTCTTGAATTTCTCTTAAATCCATGCTCTCACCCCCTTATCTCGGAACATCTTCTTGCCCATGCTCTGTGCCGTCATACACTTCAATATTCCGCATGATAATGTCAATCTTGTTCTGTTCTTCCTCTGCTGCTTTGCGTTCCTGGTGTTCCCGGATAATCTTAATAGGATTTAACTCCGGTGTTGTGATAGGTTCACCTTTGCTTGCCTGTTGTCCTACCTTTGCACCAACAAAAAAACACGCTATACAAAGCGTGCCTACTACTAATACTAACAATATTTCCATATGCTCTCCTTATACAACTACCATCTGCTCACCATACTCATATTGTGTCTCATTGTACTTCTCAATATTGAAATGGTACTGCGGATTTACTTCTATAGGTTCCTCTGCAAATACAACCTGATCTCTTACTTCATGTGCAATAGCAAGGCCCATCATTTGATCGTCGTGCCCACCTTCCGGAGCTTCTATCCTTCCTCTTTCATTGCGGATAATGGTAAGAAGTTCTTCCAGGGTATCTTTATCATTGATAGTCTCTGCATTCTCTCTAACTATTGCTATTAACCTTGAAATGATTGTAGGCCGTGTCAGGCTAGTTGTCTTAAAGCCGAACCGCTTCTCTTTCTTTCCGGTGTATGTATCAACCGCTTCCCTTACAAACTGATAAGGATAACCGATTCTTTGTAACTCCCGGATAGGGTAAGAATCAAAGTTTGCTTCTATTCCTATCAATGCATTTTTATAATACACTCCTAAACAGTACATTTGTCTTGTGTATTGGTCTGCATCGAATTGGTGTTTTAATGTTGCTACCTGGTTACCGGTCTTTGCATCAAGCACATGGCCGGTAAAGAAGTCGCTTCCTTCTCCGGCAGTATCTCCACCTATACAGTACTTTGTGACTTCTGGTGTGTTCGGCAACTGATAGATTCTTATATAGCCGTTTCTATCGTTCTGCCACCTTATATTGCTTATCTTTAGGCCGTCATAGTCATACAGGAAGTAACCGGTCTTTAATGGCTTGATATTCTGTTCAAGTCTGCTCTGTAATGCTCTTGCATCGAATACAGTCTTGCCTAAAATACCCCATTGCCCCAGGCAGTATACGTTGTATGTATATTCATCCGTATGCTTTAAATCTTCTAAGGCCTGTTTATCTGCATCTGTAAGGAATTTATTATCTTTGTAAGTACTAAAACAAACTGTAGCAAGCCCACTATCAATAAAATGTCTCTTGATCCAGTGCTGAATGTTAATAGGATTGAATGAAAGTACCATTTGTTTCTTACTCTTACCGCCACGCAAACGAACCTTTAATTGGTTTATGTCTGCTTCCTGGCACTCTGTTGCTTCTTCTACCCAAATATGCGTTAATTCACCGTTGGCAAATGTTATAGATTTAATCTTTTCTACGTCATCCAGGCCGGCAAAAGCTATTTCATTACCGGTTAGCTTGCAGACAATACGCATATCCGACTCGTTTATCTTGAAGTGTTGCGACAAATTCCAGTTAGATATTACTTGTTTAAGCAAAGGGAATGTACTTTTTCTGTTGGTATCTCCGGTCTGCCGGACTACTAACATATTGAATCGCTCCGGGTGAATAATCTTGTATATCCATCGTTGCGCTATAAAGTAACTCTTCCCGGAAGAACCACCACCATAGAACAGTAAATATCTATCCTCGTTATCCAGGTAAGGCAAGTAAACATCATTAAAGACTTTCTTGCTAATTCTTATATTTACATCCATCAATCATCACTCAACTCTATATTGATATTCACGGCTGCATTTACATCCGCTTCTATCTGCTGCTTTTCTTTCCATCCTTCAAAGTTATTAGCAAGACTGAATTTTGCTCCGTTTGCTCCGTCCTTGTCAAAGAGTCTTTCTTCTGCGTACTGCTCAACAACTGCCTTCGCACGCATTATCGTGTTCATAAATTCTTCTTTATCCTGATAATTCAGTAAGGATGTTCTACTATTGAACCCTAGTGCAAGTGCAAGCCCTGTTACAGTCAGGGGCTTCTTGCCTATAATAATAGGTTCTCCGTACTTATCCATTGCCGGTACTCCATCAATTACTAATGGCTCCCCTTCACACTTCTTGAAATACGCATCAATCTTTTCTTGGATCTCTTCTGCGCTTTTATACATTGGCGGTCTACCTACTTTATTTTCGCTCATGGACCTATTACCCCCTTTCCGCTTCCTGGCTTCCTCTTCCTGAGGTTTTTATACTCTCTCCCTGGCAATTCCTCTATACAAAGCAAAAACCCCTTAGAAGTTAATCTAAGAGGTTTGCTGCTGTTTGTTAAGAAAAGAGTTAGTTATGAAAAAAACACACGTTATCTTTATTTAAGGATAGTCCTACCAGTGCCATATCCGACAACCGAGTGTCACCGGGCTAGGAGTAGGTTTATACAGATATGGGAGATCTGCTGACACTGTGTACGCTATCCGTCAATTTCCATCTTAATTATAACATGGCCTTTTTCGGATTTGTTATATTTTTTAGTCACAAATAGTCACAAGATATACAGTATTTATGCGGTTTTCGTGTCCTTTTTTACTTTTCATTTTAAATTTTAAATTCTTTTTTTAAGATTTAACATTCTCATTTAAGATTCTTTGCAGATTCTTTAAAGCCCGGTTATGTGTTGTAGTGGCCCATGAGTAAGACATCCCGGAAGCTGTCTGTACTTCTTTGAGCGTTAAGTGCTGCACATACATCTTGTGTAAGAAGTCATACTCGTTCTTTTTCAGCTTTTCTAACGTGGCAATAATCTCTGCTATCTCACCTTTTAATCTCTCTATTTCCTCGTCAATCAGAACAACTTCTACAATCTGCTTTTCCATGTTGTGACCGTCACCGGAAGTCTGTACCCTTTCACCACCAACTTTTGCGGTAGTGCCGGTGGCAATCTCCAACCAGTATTTCTTTTCTATCTGCTTATTAGCAATGATACACTCGTTCTTTTCTATCTGCTCCAAATACTCCCTTGCGTTCACTGTTACACTCCTTTCAACCCTAACTTCTGTTGCATATCGTCAAAACCTTTTCTCAGTTTTTCTTTCCTTATGCTTTTTCCGTCTATTTTTATCGGATGGCAACGCTCCAATACTCTGTCATAGATTCGTGCATAGGCTACATCCTGAGGATTCTTCAATTCATCGGCAGTAAGATTCGTGGTAATAATCATTGGAAGTCCTGACCGGTACCGACTGTCTATGATATTGAAAACTTGCTCTGCCATATACTCCGTACTTCTCTCCGCTCCTAGATCATCAATAATCAGAAGTGAATACCGGCTTAAACTGTTTATGTATTCTTGCCTACCTTCAAACATTCCTTGAAGTTGGTTTACCAGGCTTGCAAAGTTAGTCATAAGCACCGAATAGTCTCTGTCAATCAGTGCATTTGCTACACAAGCTGCCGAATAACTTTTGCCTGTTCCCACCGGACCATATAACAGAAGCCCTTGTCCATCCTTCCTAAACTCCGTGAATTTATCAACATAGTTTTTAAGCGCTTCCGTTAATTCGGTTTTATCTCCGTTTTCAAATGTCCATGTTGCCATGTTAGATTCAGCAAAGCATACTTTTCTTTTCTTTATGCGTTCCTGGATCTTCAATCTCTCATTATCGGCAGCCCTTTCTTTCACTCTACAACTACAGATGCACCGGACAATCTTTTTCTTGCCGAATATCTCAATTTCCGTCTGAACCGGTTCTGTACATACCTTGCAACGTAAAAGCCCATCTCTGCCCATATACTCGTTATCTGACATTGGTACACTCTCACTGATTCTATCAATAATCTCTTCCATACTATCACCACTCATTAACATTGAAATCATCGTAAATCTTGTCTACCTTTGATTCTGTTTTCTTATCATTTCTAGCCCAATTACGGATTGTTGCATAATGACTCTTGTATTTCTTACCGGTGGATTCAACGTAAGAGGAAAGTCTTTCTATTCTCTCCAGGTAGTCAGGATATTCCTCTTTCAGTTTTTCTAACTCTTCATCCGTAAGAAGCACGTTTTTATATTCTCCGTATTTATGCTTTACCTTTTTAGGTGGTTTCGATTCGGTAGAATCGGATATATTATTATCTATATCTTTATCTATATCTAATTCTATATCTTTATCTGCTTGGCTAACATTAGCTTTACTGTTAGTTTTACTGTTAGTTTTACAAGCAATCCGCTTCTGTTTTTCCCGATAATTACTCATGTAATTACGCATATATTCCTTTTTACTTTCCAGTTGGTCTAAGTTTTGATGCTTGCCCCAATTCGGAATGGTAATTACATTGTCGATAATGTCAATCATTCCGAAGTTTTCAAAGGTCTTTAATGCCATACGCAAAAGGTTTACATCTCTTCTAAAAATAGATGCAAGCATTTCTTCTGTGTAGGCGATCCGGTTATTCATCAAGAACACACCACTATTATTTTGCTTTCCGGCAAAGGCAAGCAACTTAAACCAAATAACTATGATGCTATCGGCAGAAGGTAAACTTTCAATCATAAGGATTTTTTCATCATCGAAAATATCCGTAGTAATTTTAATCCACTTCACGTTTGCCATCTTCCGAGCCCCCTTCATAAGTCTGCCAAACTCTTATTTTCTCTACTACCGCAATTTCTAATGCCATCGGTCTTTTATAGTCAATCTCTACCGGAATACCGAAAATAGTATAAAAAGTACTTTCAAACCCTCTGTTCTTCACTAAATCGGTAAAAGCTGCAATGGTCTGTGCAAGTTCATAACCCATCCGCACTTCATTAACCGTCAATCCATGATTTGCCTTTACTTTAATTGCAAGTCTTAAAGCGTTTATAGTGTCATTCACATCTTCTCTTGTCATGCTGCTCCCCTTTCTGCTCGTATCTGTAAGGATTCCTGGTGCAAGTCATGAAATAAATGCACTTTCTAAAACATGAAACATCTTCAAAACCGCACTTCTTTTCTTCACAATTCGGACAAACCATTCTGCCTTCCGGGATAACTTCACCGCACACAATACATCTATCTTCCATAACTACTCCTTTTCTGTAAATTTCTCGCACCAATCTTCGGAATCCATAAACTCTCCGGCATATTCACTGTCACTATTTGAACAAACATAACCATGCTGCTCGTAATAGTAAGAGTACTTGCAGTTTCTACATTTTTCGTTCATTACTGCTCCTTTCCGTAGTATTCCTCATTCAGTAACAAGAGAAATTTTTCTAATGCTGCCTGAGAAATTTTATTGCCCTTCTTATCTTCTCTAAGGCTTATTTTCAGGTGTTTTTCTGCAATGTGGGATAATTCCCTGGCTAAACTCTTTTTGCCTTGTAAAAGGCCGTCTCTGTAGCCCTTCGGTGCTTTAAATTCATTGATTTTCACTTTTCCTTCACCCTGGCCCCCGGCAGTTTTGTTGTACCGGCACTGATAACCTTTTTTGGTATACTCTAAAATCCACTTCTGCTCCAATTCATCAAGCATAGTAACCGGGCAATGCAAAGCGTTTATCTTCCAACCATAAGGATTTTTCTCGCTGTAAAAACCACGTTTTTTCAGGCTTATGTCTATGTGTTGATAGCCGGTAAGATGTTGTGCTAATCTCGTCAAGATATGTTTTGCTTGTCCTATGTAAAAATAATCAATTCCGTTTTCATCGGATCTCGTCAGAAAATATATTCCGCTTTCATCATCCAACTTCGGATTTATAGCAAGCAGCTTCTTTTTATTCTGAGATTCAATGGCCTTTAACTTTCTAAAGTTTTCGTTCATTACTTGCCCCTTTTTAATCTTATTTTCATCTCAATAACAGTATCCGAAATCATGTTGTCTTTATCTCTTTTTTTCAACGTTTCCATACGTTCATTGCGCCAGTCAATATACTTTTTACAAGTTGCATGGCAATTACTGTGTTCTGTAACGTATCTTTCAGTGCAACCTTTACATCCTGGATTAGTCATACGCTCACTCCTTCTCGATGTGATACTTAGCAATTAAGTACATCAAAGATTCGTTAGCGTTTCTAAGTGTGTCGTTATCGTTCTTGTATATAGAAGCAAGTTCACGGTGCGTAAGAAGTTGTTCTGCCAACTGCTCTTTTGTAAATGTTTTGCATAATTCATTTATTGTATATTCATAAACACCCATATCCTCACTCCTTCACCTTCTCAAATCTTCCGCAGTGGCAAACACCAATTGTCTGCTGCTTAAATTCCTTACACATACACTTAGTGTCCTCATTCTTTACTACAGTGCATGGGCAGTAACCGTTATTCTGTTCCACAAGATGTCTAACATCCGGGTTTATTTCGATGATTTTCATGTTTCTTATCCTTTCTCAGTTTCTTGTATAAGTGAATATTTGCATAAAATAGGTCTAACATTTCAAAAATATCGTTGATGGTTTTCATGTTCTACTCCTTTACTTCTGATTTAAGCCATTCTCTATCTTTGCGATAATGACAACCCATGCACATAGGAAATACATTATCACTATTTTCTTGGCACTCTACTGCATATTCTTTTGCGGTATCTTTGTCGTGAAATACATTTGAATAATGCACACTAGGGTTAGGGTTTCTTTTAAATGATGGGGAATATATATCGCAGTACAATGCTCCTTGATATTCACACAAAACAATTTCTTGTACTGTACCTTTATATACTTTTCCGTTGCAATGCACCCAATACACCACATCATTGACTTTGATTTTTGTTTTTATTTCTGCCATCACTTACCTCCCATCTTTGCCAGTGCTTCATCGTGTTCCATCATTTCTTCCCATTCTTCTTTTACATCTACTGTTTCAACGCTCAATTTTTCACTTGGCAGGATTCTTACCTTAATATCTCCGCAATCTCTTGAATAAACGCTCAAAAATCCGTTTTTATCAACGGAAAAACTATCTGCCCAATAAGATATAGAACCACCATTTTCAGTTCGCAAAGTAACATCGAAATATCTTGCCATGCTTTACTCTCCCTTCTGATATGGTGCAGGAAGTGGTTGCCATGCGATAATATCATCCTTTCTGTACCACCCATTATCCGAAAACCATACATCTTTACTATCTAAATAATGAGAATCAGAACCACCATATTCTGCAATCACATACGTTTCATCGACAGTGAAACACATTACCCTTGTATTCAATTCCGGCAATCTCTCACTGCAAGGAATCCACCCATTGCTACGGACATTTGTGTCCTTACCATATTCCTTTGCTACTTCTTGCACGATTTCCTTTGCTCTCGCTAACCCTCTATGAAAGAAATCATCATATTCAGTATCTAAACGTAGATTTCTTGCCAGTACATAGACTTCAAAATCAGCATAAGCATCGTCTTTTTCTTCTTCCAACCTCTCCAATATCTTCTCAATCATCAATCACACCTCGCTATCTTGCCACTTCAACTTTTGACCGCATCTATGACAGTACGCATATTTGTGGGTATCTAAAAATCCAACAAATTCTTTGCAACCGCTACAATGATAAGCCGTATCGTTGTGTATTGTTGAAAATAACGGTTTCTTTGCAATCTGCTTTTCCAGTGCTTCACAAACCATGTCAATGCCTTTGTCATTCAGTTTCAGTGTCTTTCCTTTTCTGACTTTAAACCACTCGGATAATGCTTTTGCTTCCGCTTCCGTCATAATCACACCTCGCTATCTTCATCTTCGGAATACATTTCCTCATAACTCTCTACCAATCTATCAACAGCAGTTTTAAAATTTTCGTCTACTTCTTCGTCAAGGTCAAATCCGTAAATGTAAACCCCTTTTGATTCCATGTACTGTCTTTTAGTCATTCCTATTCCTCCTTTAACTGCTCTGCCACTTGCTTTGCGGTATCAATCACATAATCAACAATTTCCTCTGATGTTTCACTGCAATTACCATCCCTATGTGCCGTTACAACCATACCCCAAATAATGCTTTCAGATATTTCGAGTGAAATCTTCTCCGCAAATTCATCAATGGCATTGTTTCGGATTTCCTTGTCATGCCCATCTAACTTTTTAATCAAGGCATCGTATTCTTCTTGTGTTATCTGCCCTTTGTAGGCAAATTTCTTTAACATCACTTTTAAGCTCATAGGCATTTACTCACGCTCCTTTAACTGCTCTGCTAACTCGTCAATTTCCCTTTTCACTTCATATCCAGTGAACGCACCTATATCTCTGAAATTTCTTTTCAACTTCTCCGCAAATTCATCAATAACAGATGCCCTTATCTCTGCTTCGGTTGGTCTGCTCCTAAGTTCGTTCAGAAGTTCATGGTAGTTGTCGCACAACACCCTTAATTGCGATAAATTGCCAAACTCTCTATACGCTTTCAATTCGGCTTGTTCCTCTATCGTGGTATAAATTCTTGGCTTCATTGGTTCTATCTGTTGCCCTTCAACATAAGGTTTTAACTCTGCCATCTACTCCACCTCATCCCATTTCAAATGTTGTCCACAATTAGGACAGTAATTCTCTACATAAAAAACTGTTTTATGGCAGCTAGGACACTTATTGACTAATGGTTTCTTAGCAAACTGCTTTTCTTCCCACTTTTCTTCTGCCTTATTAACAAGTATTCTTGCTCTGTGCATACTGATAATATTTGTGCCACCTACATCTACGGAATTTGCTTCGATTTCTTCTCTTAGCCATTCAAATATCTGCTTCATGCTTCTGATTCTTCCTTTCTTGGTTTTCCGCAATACGGACAATATTTAAAAGAATAAGCAATGTGAGTATCAGCAATATACAGGCAGTTTTTGAATACTTTCCTTCCATCTTCTATGCGCCATTTCCACACGCAACAATCTTCAAGTGCAGCCAGAATTTCTGCCATTACAACAACCGGAATGTAATCTTTGTGCTTTTCTAATACCTCTTTAATTTCGTCAACCATGTTGCTCCTCTCTTTTTTCTAAACCCAAACCCAATGATGCAAGCACATCTAAACCAAATTCTTCTATGTAGTAATTCTCATACTCAACAAAGAAATCCGAATTATCCTCGGTTTCCTCTAAGCCGACTAACACGAATTTAAGGAATTTCTCTAGCCCCTTCTTTTTATATCCGTGCCTGGTTTCCAAAAATCCGCACATCATAAAAGAAAATCTTGCCAGTGCATTTAATGTTGCTCTTAATTCCTGTTCTTTTAATGCTTCTTTAAATTTCGGTGTTTCCATAACTTGTTTTGCCATCTTCTCGGCTTCATATCTCTGTCTCTGCTTATAAAAGCTTCCCATTTTTAATCATCCTCGCTTTCGTCAATAACCACCTTTACATATCTGCATCTGTGTCCTCTTTTTCTAGAATGGCTCATGGCAGAGTGGATAGTATTCGTTGTAACCCCTAATTTCCTGGCTAAAATCGAAAGACTATCCGCTACCACCAATGGCAATTCGTATTTATCTTTTGTCACATATAACCAAACAGTCATACAACTCCCCTTCGTGCATACTCCCTGTACTCTTCTTCAAGAACGGATCTATATGCTTCTACTGTTTCCACCGGTCTTAATTCTTCGTTGTGTTCCTGGACCTTCTGCCGTGTTCTTCTCACGGTTTCGAATGCCGGTAGCTTCATAGAGTGCATATTTAAAAACAGAGTCGGCACAGACATTGTATTAACATCAATGCCGTTCTGCTTTCCGATAGTCTGTAAAACTCTTAAATAGAGTATGTTGTCACTGTTCCGGCACTCCGGTTCGGTCTTTAAAATCTCATGCACTAAATCACTTGTTGTTTTAATTCCCATATTATGCTCCCTTCTCTTCATTCCAAGTCGGAATATCCTGGATGTGCATTTGACGGAAGATTGCTTCAAGCACAGATGCTACAATGGAATTTCCGGCTTGTTTGTATAACTGAGTATTACTATTTACTTTTTCCGCTTTATAAAAGTCCTCGTCTGTGAAGGACATTAGCCGCCAACATTCCTTTGGTGTGAGTTTTCGGATGCGATACTGAGTTTTCGTGTACTCCATCACCCTATTGTTGTGTTTTGGACTGCTTCCATCCGTTGTTAGCGTTCCAAATGTTTCATTCCGAAAATTCAAATTCTGTTCGTCAATGGCGCAGATGTTTTTCTCAATCCTACAAACTCCAGTTTCGGTAGCCGTAAGAGTCGGACATACATCTCCACCCTCTTGTACTCGTCCTCGTCTTGTGTTGGACGTTGGATAACTCAAATCAGCCACACCACCTACTTTGCATTCGATATAGCCGTCTTTTGTTGCTTGCTTAATCCGTACAGTTTCAATAGCACCACTTGCACCCCAAGTGCCTTGGTTATCAAAATTGGCAACACCATTCTTTGCGTATTGATTTTTTAGTGTTCTACAAGTGCCATCAGGCATTGGATTCAATGCGTTTACAGTTTGCGTTTCTTCGCAGATATGCGGCATCGTATTTCCATGGTCCATGCCACTGCATAATGTTGGTGATATACCGTCAGAATCATATACGGTTCTGCTTTGCGTTTTTGCATCTGATAAATTTCCAAATTTCTTTACTTCCATTCAATCACTCCACTCCCTTCTGCCCTGTGGTTACTGATTCCTCGGTCTGTCCTTGCTGCAATGCAGTTTGCGACTTTAATTTGCCTGGGGCAGTTGATTGTAAGATCAATGCAAGCCTGTTTTGCTCTGCTCTGAGGAATTGTGCCGTCCGAAAGTAACTTGTCAATCAACTTTTGTGCCTTTTCGTTGTTGATATAATACTTCTCGTCAACCTCTTCTTCTAAGTAATCTTTCATGGTCTTAGTAAGCGGAATTGGTGTAGGAAAATCAAAGGTGTAATCACCTAAAAGGCTAACCATGAAGCAACGCACACGATTCTGTGCTACTCCGTAGTTCTTAGCGTTTAAGTCTTTCCAGTAATTCGAATAACCTTTGCTTTCAAGAAATTCTATCCATCTTTGAAAGTCATCCATGTTCTTTGCACTATGTACTTGCGGAACATTCTCCATGAGCAATACCTGTGGAAGATGCTCTGTTTCATTCAGAAGTCGTTCTACTTCCCACAGTAAACCACTTCTTGTTCCGCTTCCTTTTGCCATACCCTTGCCCAAACCGGCTACAGATAAATCCTGGCACGGAAACGAATATGTAAGTATGTAACAGTACTTGTCCTTTTCTACGATTCCTAAATCACTACCATGTATCTTCGTTACATCCATCGTAGGAAAGTTTGTACCGTGAATAGCGTTATAACTTGCCACAGGGTATTTATCAAACTCTACCAGTCTGTAATGTTCAAAATCTGCACCGATATTTCTAAGTGCCATTGCCTGTGATCCGACTCCACCGAATAACTCAATCAAGCGGATAGGCTTGTCTATTGCAAAAGGTTGACTAATCACATCAAAAATAGTCATCTGATTTTCACATTCATAATCAATCATAATCTCACCTACATAAATGGAAGTTCTTCCTGGAGTCCGTCAGGAATATTCATAAATCCGTCACTGTCTGCCTTTGCACTTGGCTCCGGTCTACTCTGTGCAGAAGAATCACTTGCACTCTTACTCTCTGCAAAATTCTGTTCTTCAATAACAACATCTGTTGTATAAACAGTCTTTCCCTCCTTGTCCTTATAGCTGCCGGTCTGTATTCTGCCAACAACTGCAATCTTTGTGCCTTTTCTGAAATACTTCTCTGCAAATTCTCCGTTCTTATCAAATGCAACACATCTGATAAAATCCGCCGTCTGTGTGTCTGCACTATCCTTCTTATACTTACGGTCAACCGCTAAAGTGTATTTTGCGATGCAAGTTGAATCTGCCGAATATCTAGCATCTACATCTCCTGTTAATCTGCCTAATAAAATAACCTTATTCATTAAATATCTCCTTCCTTTCTGTTAAGTGACTTTTCTGCTTCGAATCCTTCCGGAAATCTTGCTTTCAGCTTGTCAATATTCAACTGCATAACTTCTTCAAGTTCCCAACCCTGTGTCGTGCAATACTCAGCAACAAACCAAAGCAAATCACCGACTTCTTTCTTCATGTGTTCTTCGTTAAACAAATGCCCTTGATAATTCTTCTGATAAATACTGTGCAGTTCTCCAATTTCTCCGACCATGCCATGTAAAGCGTGAAATTCCTGACAATGGACATCTAAATCATTATTCATTGTCCTTGCTGCTAATCTCTGATACTCATTTCCTGTCATATCTCTTCCTTTCTACAGATAATTCCGTCCAAAAATCTTCATAAAATCTAACTCAGGATATTCTTCCTGAAATTTCTCTTGTGCATACTGTTTCAATTGTTCGTCAAAAGACTTGTTGAAGTGTGGGCTTAAATCAGATCCCCGGTGATGCTCTGCACAAAGGGGAACAACTAAGCCGTATTTATCGGACCACTTTCTGTTCGAATTGCCGTAAATAACGTGGTGGCATTCGGCATTCGGTTTTTGACAAACCATACAATGTTCCATATCTCCGATAAGAATTGATTTTTTAGATCGAGTAGTTGATTTCATTACAAACCTCATTTCTGTACTTTATTGCATCCTCAAGATTAGAAAAACTCTTGTCTATATTTGCTTTTTTTATGCAAACTCTGTACAATCCGGTACTATTTCTTATCGTGATATATCTGTGGCCGGAATTTGTTTTAGATGCTTTCTGTCTTTTTATGTTTGGTTTTGAATGGTCTATATTCTCTTTTTGCGTACACCACTCAAGATTAGAAACATCGTTGTTTTTCTTGTTATAGTCGATATGATTCACATAGGCTTTTCTATCCGGCTTATCAAGAAAAGCATCCGCAACCAATCTATGCACATAATGATTTTTGCGTTTGTAATCTTTCTGCAAACCAACAAACAAATAACCATTGCCATTATCTGTCGGTGTCAATAATCTGTTGCAATCAATCTTTATAGTTCCACCAAAGCCACCGTGCATATAACCGATATTTCTAACATTTCCTTTGTTACTTACCTGATAAAAGCCCTCATAGCCCTTTATGTCCTTCCACTGTTCCATAATGCTTTCATCCTTTCTATCTCGTCCGGTGGCGCAGTCTCTATTCCTAATTCCTTTGCTTCCAGTACTACCGCATCAATGAATTTTGCCATTTCTGCCGTGTCATACTCACTGGAACCCTTAATCATCAAGTAAGAAGAAAACTTGCCATTGCTCTTATAAAACTTCCAGTGGCCTTGTACTTTTGACATATCAACTTCTGATTTAACGGTTATTGTCATGTAACCGTCATCATCCTTGTACAGATAGCCGTATTTTTGAAGCATATTTTCGTAGATTTCATCCTTGCTGCTTTTTACTACCTCGGCAATCTTCGTAAATAAAACCCACGCATAAGCGTTAGCATCCAAACTCCGTTTTGCTCTGTACTTCTTTGCTTCTATATTCAGCATTTCTAAATCTTTCAGACTTTCAATTTCGTTAATTACCGATGATTCATTGATAGCAAAGGTAATTAAAAACTGTCCTGTCTGCCAATCTTTCGAAATATTCTGTATTTTTCCAGTACAATTCACCCTTTATCACATCTCCTTGATTTTGCTCCAATTATCAGAAGCATTTCTAAACTGGTTCTCTGTCATTTCCTCAAAGGATTTAATCTTATACAACTTCAAAACCTTTTCTTCCGGGATTCCATCATCTGCACAACGCTTCTTTAAAACATCAACCTTAACTGGTGCAATCTTCATTTTTGCAATGTCGGCAGCCTGTTTCTCTAATACTTTCTTTTCTTCTTCCTTTGCCTTTCGTTCCTCGGATTCTTCCGGCAAATCTTCTCCGGCATAGATGTACAAGCCTAAACCGAACATGGCAATATTTTTGGTAAGGCAACGCATGATAGCCGTGTTAATGTCAAACATGGTAGCAGCTTCAACTTTCTTTTCTGTGTATTCACCGGTCCATTTGTAGTTCTTATACTCTTTAACCTCATAAGTGTAAGGCTTGTCCTTCATGGCCTTATTTGCCCCATCCATAACCGGCAACCACATTTCATGTGTAATTCCGTCCACTGTCATTTCTGTCATTACCATGTAGCCTAAATTCTCGTCATATAGAAAAGGTTTACCGTCAAATCGTCTAATCTGATAGGTAGCATCCGGGTAAACCTTCTTTAACTCTGCCCATGCCCATGCCCAGGAAAGATATGTAAGTCCGTTCTTCTTCTCGGTATTCTCATTTACATTGATTGCGTTTAATGTCTTGAATGCTTCGCTCATTTCTCCACCACCTTTTCAATCTTGTATACTGTGTCACCGATAAGGTCCAAACTAGATAACTTTGATACTGACATGAGTAATTCCTGAATGCTCTCATGTTCAAATACGATTCGATCCGTGCTATTGAATCTATCTCCGGTTGATAACTTCTTTTCTGTTGTCTGCTCAATGGTTAATTTCCACATATTTTTACTCCCTTCTTATTCTTCTGTACTTTCCAGGTACTCTTGTCTAATTTCATCCCACAACTCATTCTCACAATCTTCGCAGTACCATTTACGATTAAACCTAACTGCCTCTTCTTGCTGAATGTGTTCCTTGCATCTACAACACACCGGCATTTTCCTTAATGCTCGTTCCTGTTCGTAATCGTGACTTACAAATAAATCATAGTTATCAGGCAGCATACTCTTCACCTCTCTTAGCAAGTGCGGTAATTCCGGCACCGATTAAAAACATTGCCAAACCGATAAACATTGTTCTTACCTGACTTTCCAAATCTGCCGTATCGCACATCCCTACGATAAGACCACAAACTGCAATCAAAATCCCCATGACCTGACCTACTTCACTAATTGCTCTTCTCATTTTTCTCTCCTTTCTCAATAACAACTTCGATTTTTACATTTTCTTGCTCTGCCAGTAACTTAACTAACGTAGCAAGAAGTTTCTCTCCACTTGGCTCGTTCATGTTACCGTCCTTTCGCTGTGCTTAAAGCACAATATTAAATCAAAAAAAATTACTCTTCATCGGACCACTTGATGTCGTTAAGTTCGCAACCATACAATGTAGCAAGCTGATTTGCTCTATCCATGTCCGGGCTTGTCTTGTACGCTTCATAATTACTGAGTGTAGTTTTGCTCATGTTAAGTGCCTCGCATACCTGAGACTGTGTTAATTTTGCATTTACTCTTGCTGCCGCTAAACTAATTGCCATTTACATTTTTCTCCTTCCTTTCAAGTTCTTGTGCTTTAAGCACAATACCAAAATACAACACTTTATAATCGTTGTCAATACCTTTTTTTTGCTTTTTTGCACAAAAGTTATCATAAATTGTGCTTTTAGTATTGTATTTCTGTGCTTTTTGCAGTAATATATATATACAGAAAGGTAGGTGAAGAGATGGATAACAAAGAGATTTTTGCTTATAACCTTAATTTTTACATGAGGGAAAATGGGAAAAGCAGAAAGGATGTGGCAGATGCAATCGGTGTTAGTTATTTTACTTTCACAGATTGGGTAAAAGGCAAGAAATATCCACGAATGGATAAAGTAGAAAAATTGGCAAATTATTTCAATATCAAAATATCTGACCTGGTAGAAAAAAAGAGTATCGAAAACAACCCGGTAGAATTGGCAGAAATACACGCAGAAATACTTTTGGATGAAGAATACGTTAATTTGTACGAATCTTTTAAGTTATTAGATGAAGTGCAACGCAAAATAGTTAAAGACCTGGCCAAAAGTTTAGCTGCAACAAAAAAGGAAGCCTAGTGGCTCCCTAATAACTTTTTCATTAGTGATAAAAGGTAGAGAATTTGATTTTCGGATAATGTGTTGATAAATTCAACAATTTGGTTAATGTAGTATTCTTTCATAACGCATACTCCCTTTATCTTGTAAAATGTTACGCTTGAATAATACACCAAACCAATGAAGAATTTTGTCGAAACGTGTTGCAGTTGTAAAAAAAAGGAAATTTAATAGCCCTAGACACTAAAAAGCGGAAAATCCAAAAAGATTCCGCAGTTTAGTTGAAGATTAAAACATCTTCTTAATGAAAGTAAGAATGTACAATGCTTGATTTTCAGATAATGTAGCAAGCATTTTTGTAATTTCTTGTATGTACTTTTCCTTCAAGGGAAAAACACTCCTTTCAGTATCAGGGCAAGAACAGTTGTTCCGACATTATTGTAACCTTAATGTTTTTTTAGTTTCAATGGTAATTTTAAGCAAGAATTATGAAAAAAATAGTTTTGATTTGTTTGTTATATGTTTTGGGATGTGTTCTCTTTGTTGTAATATCATGTATCAAAGATAAAGGAAACTTATCTGATATATTTTATGACCTATGTGATTTTTTTAGAGATTGGTGGTATCACATTAGAATTGGGGCAGCATTTCTTATAGGTTTACTCATATTAAGTTATATAATAAATCCATAAAAAGGACGGTAAGACAATGAATAAAACACAAAAAATAGAGAGAGTGGCAGCATATATCCGTGTTTCTACTCAAGAACAAAAATTACACGGACTTTCATTAGATGCACAAAGAATGAAACTTGAAGAATATGCAAAGAAACATAACCTAAAAGTAACCGAATGGTATGTTGATGAAGGTGTATCAGGAAGAAAGTTGATAAGAAAAAGACCTGAATTGCAAAGAATGATACAAGATGCAGAAGCAGGTAAATTTGATAGAATTATATTCATTAAACTAGATAGATTTTTTAGATCGGTAGCCGAGTATCACGAATGTATGAAACGTATTGCTCCTGTAATTTGGACTACAACAGAGGAAGAATACGATTTAAGCACAGCAAACGGACGAATGCTTGTAAATATGAAACTGACTATAGCTGAAATGGAAGCAGACCAGGGTGGAGAGAGAATAAAGATTGTAAACGAGTACAAAGCATCAACCGGTCAACCGCTTTCCGGAAGTATGCCTTTTGGTTATATGATAGGTAAAGACGAGACTACCGGCAGAAAGAATGTAGTCAAGAACCCGGACGAAGCACATATACTTGAAGATATGATACAACACTTTATGACACATCAAAGCAAAAGAAAACTTATTATATACGCACATTCAAAGTATCATGTCACACTTGACCATCAGAAAATATCAAGATTATTTTCAAATACAATGTTGTACGGAACGTACAGAGACAATCCAAGTTACTGCGAGCCGTATATTGACAAAGAAACTTTTGACAGATTGCAAGAAATAGACAGCAGAAACATCAAAGAAAGTTCAAAACCAAACAGGGCTTATCTTTTTACCGGGCTTATTAAGTGTCCTAAATGCGGACGAACAATGGGCGGAAATATAAATCAACCAAAGAGTCCAAACGGTAAAAGGTACCCATCAAAAAGATATAGATGTCCTAAATACAGAAATGGTTCAGGCTGCGATTATAGCAAAAGCATTTTTGAAACTACTCTTGAAAAAGTGATGTTGGCAAATATTGAGCAATATTTAGAAGATGCAAAACTGGAAAACATAAAGGTAGAGAAGTCAAACGAGCAGAAGATGCAAAAATACAACTTAGAGGAAATTCATGCCGAAATAGATCGTTTAAATTACAGTTGGCAAAAAGGAAGAATTAGAACGGTAGAACAATACGAAAAACAATACGATGAATTGATGGAAAAATTGCATCTTGCAGAAGCAGAAATAGAAAACACACCGATACAAGACTATACAAGAATCGAAGCAATACTGCAGTCAGGATGGAAAGAAATCTACAACAACCTTGAGGATGAAAACAAAAGAGCGTTTTGGAGGTCATTTATCAAATCATTTGAACCCGATTGGGATGGAGAAGTAAAGGGAGTAAAAAACCTTATATTTTTTTAACTTATTGGTGGTCTTAACATATAACGTCCGGATGGCAATAAGACATTAAGACCACACCTATAAAAATCAAAGCAAGTAAAAGAGGGTAGCCAATTAAGGCTACCCTTTTTTTTCTGCGGCTTAAAGTGTCATCCTATGTACTACAGTACACGTTTCAGTTTACCTTGTTTTGCAAGATTGACTAATTTCGTATTCTGTGTAGTAGTACCGGTATAATTTACAATACCATTTGCAGTTGCAACCGGCTTTCGTGCTGCCCAACTTCCACGGAATTTCTCAGGCACACCGATCTCTTTAAATACCACATCAATAAAGTATGCAGTACCGGTATACTTAGAGTAGTAATCGGTAGAAAGAAGTTGATTAACCATAGCTTGCACTTCTGCGTAATTGTAGCCCGCATTTTCGAGTTTTTCTTTGCGTGCCTTACCATTTCCCCACTTGCCAGTTAAAACCTCTTCTGCGACGGTCTGAACGCTTTTCAGAGTGGTTTCCGCATCATATTTTGGAACACCATAACCACGGATATACCTTCCGTTGACTTGCAGCATTCTTCTTCCTACTGCATCACCCTTGTTACCCTCAATTACAGTAATTGTCGAACCGGAAACTTTTTCTACGATACCTACATGGTCTGCCCAAGCCTTATTATCATGGCTGCTCCAACTTTTGTTATCGCCAGTGCCGGAATCTTGCCAGTCATAGAATATAACCCAACCGATTTTCGGTGTCACATTCTCATTTTCCACCCAAGAGTTTTTCTTCTTGAATAACTCTATCATTCTCTGACAGCTACATTCTGTAGGAATAATGTCTGTATATCCAAGTTTAATTGCCACACTGGAAACAAAAGTAGCACACCAGGAATCATACGGCTTCACAACGTAGTTTTCTGCAAGTGGTTTATGCTTGTTGTAAATATCTATGATGTATTCGTGAGATCCGTCAGCTTCGTTTCTGCCAATCCATGCTTGTGCCTGTTTTACAACTTTGCTTGCATATTTACTCATTATTATCAGAACCCTTCTACTCTTTTTCTGTTGTCGTTTTTTTGGAGGCCTGAACCCCAAAATAAAACGCTATGATAGTTGTAAACACGGACATGAATAAATCAGGCCCTATTGCACCAGTGACCGACAGATAACAAAATACTGCCGTAGATACAATTGTCACTATCGACTTTACACACAATAATTTCTGCAATCTTTCTTTCATATTGCACCATCCTTTCTTTATTTGGTTAATGGCAACTCCTTTACACGTTCAAAAATCTCTGTTCCGGTACCATTACCACCTAAATTGTGATAAGCCATATAAATACCTTCGATGTTGTGAAGTGCTGTTATTGTTATCTCTCCCTTTTCGATAAAGTTCATTCCTGATTGAAACAATCTGTCATGGAGTATAGCAATTAGCCCTTCTTTGATTGCTTCCTGTTCCTTTAGCTTTTTCAATAATTTGTTGTAGCAAAAGGTAAGGCCTGTAACAGCTAAACCAAAAAGAAACTCTAACCAATAGTTAAGTACAAATTCTGTCATTTCTCCTGTGTCCTTTCTCTCTTGTGCTTATAGTTGCTAATTGAATACACCCATAGCAACCACCCCCTTAAAGGAATAAGAAAAGGCACCCTTCAAAGAGTGCCTTTCCAAAATATCAAGCTGTGCGCTTCCAAATAAAGCAGTTATCAAGGAATTTAAGTTCTGCCGGTGCATCTTCACTTTCCTGGTCCAAACCAACAAGCAAATAGCCCTGTGACATTAACTCCCATTCCCCACCGTAGATAGTTGATGGTTCAATATCATTTACACTAACGTAAATCGAGCCAACCGGATAAGTGGTATAGGTTCTTTCTTCCAGTTCTTTAATCTTTGCGTTTGTTTCGGCCTGAAACTGTGCAAGTGACTGGTTAAGCTGAGCCAACTTTTCATCATGCTGATTAGTTTGATTCTCCATACCACCAAGATTATATTTGCGTTCAAGGTCCGATGCGGTTCTTACACCCTGGCGATCTTGTTTACTCATACCATCACCCCCTACCATTCAACAGTGCCGTCCGGATATACTGTCATATCCAATTCCTCTAAGATAGTTACCATTTCTTCATAAGAAATATCATCACGGCTGTTAAGATAGTCTACAATGTCTCCATTGTAGGTTTCCTTATCTTCTTTGCCATCATAGTAACTTCTGAAAAGGATGATTTTCTGACCGTATTCAAGGTTGAGATTATTGATATACTCAATTTTCTTTTCCTTTGCACTACCGGTAATGCTATCTCCGTCTGCATCCTTGTCTGCCCGGATGTCGTTTAACTCACTTGTGTACCGTCTGTATTCAATTACATTGTCGGTAATAGCTTTTGATACGGTAACTTTTTCAGGATTGTTCTTATACCAGGAATAAGCGTTATCATATTCCTTTTTAGCATCCTCACTGGAAATATACTCAGAATAGGAAACACCGTTATCCTGTAAGAAGTTGTATTTATCCGTATTCTTAGCGTAAAAATCAAATTCCTCATAACCTGAGAAGTCATCGTAATTTGACATATCAACTTTTTCTTTTCTGTCTACAACATTATTTATCATAATGTTTTTCTGCTCAACAGAAACATCAAGTCCGGCAATATAGTCAAACTTATCTTCTAAGGTTTCCTGTTTTGCAAGCCCTTCTCTGTATTCCCAATAATCGCTTATCGGCAAATCAAGGTCTACTAATTCTTCAATCTGCTTTTCCTTTAAAGGATTTCTTTCATTGTCGAAATAGTCTCTTGCATTATCACTTGCCCACTGTCCGAAAACACCGGCCTGTACACGATTTTGAAGTGTATCTTCTACCTGGAACCGGAGATTTCCGCTATCAGTATAAGAACCGGCAATTGGCAATTCATCATCAAACATACTCAAGCCCTGGTATGTCTTTTTGATCTGTCCATAACCGGTAGGAAGTACATAATATGGTGCAGCTTCTTTGATTGTTTCCCATCTTGACTTTTCGTTTCCGTAATCGTCCTTTCCGGTAACAAACTGTTCAACAGGAAGTGCAGAGGAAATAGGAATACGGCCACCGGTAAAGGTACTTGTATATGGCAAATCTCCTAACAGTTCAAGGAAGCCCTGTTCAAGATTATCAAGTACAGTATCTTCGCTTTCCTCGTCATCATCATAGCCAACCGCTTTAAGGATTGCTCCGATAATGTCAAAGGCCGGATTGTAACCGGCAACCGATTCAAAAGCTTTGCCAAACAAGTGTTGAACAACTGCAAGCTGAACAAAAGCAGAAGTAACTTTTGCAGCAGTTTTCGCATTTCTCGCAAGGCCGTTCTGAATTTCTTCATTAGAAACCTTTGCTTCCTGGATAGTATCGTAAAACTGAGCATCAAGCTGATTTCTTACTTCCAACTGAAACTTTGTAAAAATTCCAAGCATCTTAGAATTATACAACTGCGGCTGCTGTCCTAATGATCTGTCACCCATCATCCTGGAAACCCATTTATCAGTTTCATAATGTGCTTTCTGAGAATCCATTCCCTTTCGTGTCAGTTCATTGTACTTTGTTCTTGCAATAAGTTCTGTAGAAATACTATCAACTGCACCCATGAATACATAACCGGCATCACCGACTTTTTGCCAAGGAGTACGATAAAATCTATCTGCTCCCTTTCTTCGAATCATAACCGGGCTTTGTTCTGCAAATCCGTCATTTCTTCCGAAAAGAGAAGTAACCTTATTAGATACAGTCTGTGCAAATGCTTTTACAAAGTCTGCTTTATTCGTCTTTGCAAATGTCTGTGCCACCGGCAAGAAGTTTGTAACGGAAGAAGAAATATTAAAGCCTACCATGTTGCTTCCGACTTGTCTGTTAATGGTATCAAGGAAGGTAATTCCTCGTCTGCCAATAACCCCTTCAAGTCCTCTGTCGATTAACGTAGTCTTTCCGGCAATTACATTAGCTTCCTCATTTAAAAACTTTGCAAAGGTAGATAAGTGAGAACCGTATACCTCTTCGATTCTTTCCTGTGCTTCTTCCTCAGTCAGAGTATCTAAATTTTCAAGACCGTGTGCCTGACCGTATGTATCAGCAATGTAGTTTCTCAATGCTCTAAGAGTCTGAATATCGTCAATGTGATAAATCTGATTCTTAGCACTCGTCAAGTAACGCTCTAAGCCACCTAACAAGTCAAATGATGTTCTCTTGCCGGTACGGTGCATAGCACTAGCAAAGTAAGGCTGCCCTGGTTTTAAATCTGCGGTAACACCGTTTAAATCTGTAGGCAAATCCTTTGCCCGGATGTCGTTCGGATTGAAAGGTAAGCCCAACCGGGAGAATGTATCTTCCATTGCTCTAAAGTGCAAGAAATAGTTATCAAGTCTCGGAATCTCAGGATAAGCATTTCTCTTTCGTGAAGCGTTAATCATCGCCAGGGTATTATCATAAACCTCTCTGATCCGTGTATCGTTCGCAAGGCCTTTAATGTTTGCCTGTACATTTTGATTTGGAAAGTCCTTTGCAAGTTCCGCATCACCGTAGGCAATAATGTTGTTATTTTCATCAACATAAAAACCTTCTGCATACATCTGTGCAGCAGCACTTTCCTTACTGCCCGGCTTAATGTTGTACTGCTTAGAAATCTGAGCAAGTAAACCATTCTTTCTGTTTGTGAAAGAATCAAGCCACTTTGTACCGTCTGTTTCATTCTGTGCCACCTGATTTACTGTCAAGTCACTCAAAATCTGTCCTTGCTTATATCCCAGGGCCTTTTCTAGTACTCTCTGTGGTGTATTGTCTACTGTAGCAAAGGTAGAAAGGTTCTTTGCGCTGTTTAAAACATCGTCTAAGTCATAGCCTTTTGCAGCAAACTTGCTCCGGATACTGTCGATAATGTCACCATGCAAAGCAGAACGAGTAATTGCCTTTTCTTTTGTCCGTATTTCCTCGGCCTTTGCTTCGACTTCTTCAAGCTGCCGTTTATACTCGGTTTCCAATTCAGCTAAAGCATAGGATTCAGTTTCAAATTCCTTATCAAGCATTTCTCTTGCAACAGATTCAGGAATAGAATTTGCATCCACTCTTTCACTCGGATGATACCAAATATTCCGCAATGCTTTCTTGACTTCACTCCATGGATAACCATAATCAAGCAGATAGCCAAGCTGTTCGGAAGCCTTAACACCTTTTGTAAGATTGCTAAGTTCGTTATACAATTCCAATGCTTTATTGCTTCTGTAAGTATTCTGATCCGCAATTAAACCTTGCAATTCAGCTTTCTTCTGTTCGTAGGCTTCTGTAACCTTTGCTCTCTCTTTCTGCAAGAAGTCATTCACACGTTTTGTCTCTGTATCTTCACTCTCGAACATGGACTGCTGCCCGGAAGTATCTTCATACAAAGGTAAATCTTCTCTCACCGGTGCAATTTCAAGTTCACCCTGAACCGGTGGTGCAATTTCTTCCTCAGTGCCAATATACTGCTGCATATCTTCCTGAGACAAACCACGCAAGAAATTTTCCCATGCTTCATCGTTGTACTCTGTAATCTGTTTTTCTGTTAAGAGGTTCAAATACTCCTGATTAGGTGGGATTTTCTCACCGGTGAAAATTGTGTCAGTATAGCCCTCACGCAATCTCTCGTCCAACAAAAATTCAATACGCTTAGAAATCGCATTGTTTTCTGCTCCATGGTCCTCGATGATTGCATTTAAGCCCTGTCTGATTTTGTCATAAGTGTATTGGTACTTAGAATCTCTAAGATAGGCAATAGCTTCACTTGTCATTCTCTTTGTTCCATATACACCAAACTCTCCGCCGGATTCATAGAGCATATTTGCATTTACAACACGTTCTCCCTTAACAGAGTTATCTAATTCTGTCAACATGATTCGTGCTTCTTCCTGGAAGAATGGTTTTACTTCCGGGTTCTCATACATATAGGCTTTTACTTTTTGACTGCCGACATCTTCAAAATCTCTTTCATCAAACGGACTTTCAGGTATAGCATCCTCATTGTAAATCGGTGCTTCCGGCTCCGGTGCCATCTGATCTAAGAAATACTGACTGTCAATCTGTGCATCGTCACGCTCGTTTGCTTCCTCTTCAGTAAGCGGTGCATATACTTCCGCAGATGGTTCTACTGCTTCTGTAGTCGGTGCAATTTCTTCTACAGGTGCAATA
>JAEIGA010001272.1_pt1 | contig 39120 bp, 69 predicted proteins | sample 9270691 | NCBI WGS metagenome assembly JAEIGA01 (sample SAMN17057246, study PRJNA624740) | gut metagenome | biome: biome; isolation source: fecal sample | host: Bos grunniens | place: China: Xizang | collected 2019
ACTAAAAAATAATAAATTTTATAAAGAAATTATAAAAAACCTATTGACAGATACCTTTTTATCTGTTATAATATAATCACAGTAAGGGGAACACCCCAAGAAAGAGAGGTAAAAGATGGTTTTGATTGTTAAGGTAAAAGACACAGACAACATTATAGGGTTGAAAGAAGATATTGCGATGCGGCTGGAAGGCGTTGCGGATATTGTTTCGACAAATGTTGTCGGAGACGATTTTTTTGTAATAGCGAAAACGAAAGGAGAATAAAGAAATGAAGATAAAAAGAATGCTGACAAAAGAAGAAGCCAAAAGAAAAAAACTTCACAAAACACTTGATTGCATAGAAGCAATTTGCCACGGTTTTGCGCTCGTTCTGTGGATGGCGGGTATGGCGGCGATTATGATGGGATTTTGTGTGTACCTTGCAAAGGAAGATGTGTTTTTTAATCAAATTATGATTAAGGGAATTATTTGTGCCGCATCCGGAACACTGTTGGGGTTTATGTGATGGGAATGTATGAATTGAAACCTTGCCCGTTTTGTGGTGGCATTGTAGAAATGAAAGTCACAAAGCATATTCCGAAGGGCTATGACTATACGCCGAGATGCTTACGAACATCTTGCTGTGGTAGGTTGACAAAGAAATACTCGGACAAAGAAATTGCAGTTATTATGTGGAACAGGAGGGCTGACGATGGCTGAAAAGGAATATATCGAGCGGGGTGCGGTGTTGCGGCTAATATCCGATCAAATCGAAGAAACGGACAACCACAAGGAAACAAGCATGCCTATCTCCTACGGCTGTATGTTAGGGCTTAAATATGCGCATTCCATTGTGTCCACTTCGCCCGCCGCCGATGTGATGGAGGGAAGCGTGAAAAAGTGTGATTTCTGCACTCAATATACATCAAAAGGAAATTGCCTTTGTGAAGGTTTCTTCTTTAACCAGGCTGATCGGAAGTATTACTGCGAAAAAGCAATAGCGCGGATGGAAAAGGCTATGCGGAAAGGAGATACAAAACAATGACCGACAACGATATCATAAAGGCGTTGGAGTGTTGCAAGACGGGAGCTTGTCTCTCTTGCCCCAAATGGAAAAACGAATATGTAGCTGGTGAGTGCAACGATATTCTGCATTTTGCCCTCGGTCTTATCAACCGCCAAAAGGCAGAGATTGAGGAACTAAAAAAGGGGTTTGAGGTTTGGAGAGATATTGCACATCGTGAAACACAATATGTCTCTATCGCAAAAGCCGAAGCAATCAAAGAGTTTGCGGAGAGGTTGAAAGAGTCCGCTTTTGAATGTGATGTGTCCTTCGGTTATGGGCATGAGCATTACACAGAAGCGGTTGCTGTCGTTAAGATTGACAACCTTTTAAAAGAGCTGACTGGTGATAACCAATGATAGATCGTAACAGATACCTTTCCTTGTGCCAAAAAAATGCCGTGTTCCCCGGCGCGGTGAAAGTAATATATAAGGACGCAGAATATTATCCGGTTTCCTATTTGATGTGGTTTGATAAAAAGGGCAATCCGCAAAACGCGGCTATTCTTCACGATGTAAAATCAAGAAGCCATATGCAAGCACCGTTGATTTATCTTTTTGAAAATGAGAAATAGAAGAAAAACATTTTCTATTTTGCGTTTATAGGTGTTATTTGACAACGGTTTAAAAAAGTGATATAATATCCATATAGGGGATTTGCGACGTGGTAAACGCACGACACTTTGACTGTCGCATTCGGTGGTTCAAATCCATCATCCCCTGCCATACCGCAAGCGGATGTGAGGGGAACGATTTTCGGGCATAACCGGAATCGTGCGAATTGACGCAGGGAATAGCGCGGCGGTTACACGGAACATTGGCGCAACAGGTTAGCGCATCCGGCTCATAACCGGATGGTTCATGGTTCAAATCCTTGATGTTCCACCACGGCGGGTGGCTATGACAAAGCGGAAAGACGCTTGACGGTGGGACAGACCACGCCAATATTGTGGTATAGCCAAGCGGTAAGGCACTGGAATTTGACTCCGGCATACGTTGGTTCGATCCCAACTACCACAGCCAACCCCGTTTTGTGGGGGATCCTTTCTTTTGATTGACGGCTCGGAAAGACGAGAAGTGCCGACAAGATGAAATACAGGCTTGTCGGTGCGAAAATATGGTGGTGAGATGCTGATTGGTAAGTGCAGGGCGACATAGTGTTGCTTGGTTTGTTGGTTCAAATCCAACCACCACCACCACTCACACGGGGCGGGTAAAATGCGATAGCCCTGCCTCATTTGTAGGTCGCAACCCCGTGTGATACCAAATAACTATACAAGGAGTTGATACAATATGCTAACCAAACACAGCCGATTGTGTCGGTTCTTTTGTGCATAATGGGGTGAATGTATGGCAGATAAGTTTGAAAACTTTTCGGAACTTTCTCAAATAATAAAATTTTGCCGTATGGATTGCGAAAGCAAACAATGTTGTGAAAAATGCAAGTTTCAAGGATTGACTGATTGCGAAGATTATAAAATGGCTTCCGAATTGTGCAAATGTGGATATGGGCAGAATGATTTGAAGAAAATACAATCAATGGCATTTTTGAGATATTTGAAATTTATGGAAGATGTTATTGAGGTTGTTGAAATTCCGAAAGATATTTTTACAATGCGGTTTGCATTAAAACAATGCGGAATTAAATACAAAGGACTTTCCGAAGAAGAATTAAAACAGGAATACGAAAAGAACTGTATGGGGTATGGATTTAACGGATTTTGAAAGCGCGAAAGGTGGTGAGATATTGGCAAAAGGATTAACCGATAAGCAGAAAATATTTGTCTATGAATATCTCATTGACTTTAACGCAACACAGGCGGCTATAAGGGCAGGATATAGCAAAGATACCGCAGGGGCGATAGGTGCCGAAAACCTTAAAAAACCTCAAATTCAACAATTTTTAGAGAAGTATCAAAATGACCGTTCCGAAAAGTGCGGGATTAAGTTTGATATGATTATTGAGGAATTGCGAAAGATAGGCTTTGCTGATATTGACCCCGAAGCCGTAAGACCGACAGACAAAATCAAGGCTTTGGAAACTATGTCAAAATTGCTTGGCTTCTTTGAAAGTGGGGCAGATGAAAACATAGAGGATATAAGCGAAGCGGAGGCTGATGTCTTTGGCGGTTAAGAGGACAAATACACTTGCTTATAATTGGAGCGATAAGCACAAAGAGTATATGCGGAATACGCAGACCTGCTCAATGAATATTGCAGAGGGTTCTATCCGTAGCGGCAAGACCACCGACAATATATTTTGCTTTGCTCACGATTTGAAAAGGTCAAAAGACAAATTACACCTTGCAACCGCTTCAACGCAACCAACGGCAAAAATTATCATAGGCGACTGCGATGGGTACGGATTGGAGCATATTTTTAGAGGTCAATGCCGATGGGGTAAATACAAAGGCAATGAGTGTTTGAGGATATGCGGAAAAGATACAGGGTACAAAGAAAAGATTGTTTTGTTTTGTGGCGGAGCAAAGGCTGACAGTTACAAGAAGTTTAGAGGTATGTCTATTGGCTTGTGGATTGCAACGGAGATAAACCTACACCACGAAGAAACGATACGAGAAGCACAACGCAGACAGATAAACGCAGATATAAAGCGTTTTTATTGGGATTTGAACCCTGAAAGTCCAAACGCAGAGATTTACCGGAAGTTTATTGATGTGTATGAGGAAAAGAGCGAAAGCGGGCAGTTAAAGGGCGGTTTTAATCTTATAACCTTTAATATCTTTGACAATATCAATTTGTCAAAAGAAAACCTTGATGAAGAAATATCAAAGTATGAGGTTGGAAGTGTTTACTATAAGCGAGATATACTCGGTTTGCGATGTGCGGCAGAGGGCATAGTTTTTCAAGACTTTGCGGAGAATGTCGATAAGTACATCATTGACAGAAAATATGTGCCGAAAGATTTGCGGAACTTTTCCGTTGGGTTCGACATTGGAGGCAACCTGTCAAACTATTCACTTGTTGCAAGTGCGGTTGATAGGCAAAACAATGTTTATGTATTAAAGGCAAAAGAGATATTACCGCAGGATTTACGCCCTGCTGATGTTGAAAATGCCGCAAAGGATTTTATATCAAGCATAGAAAAAGAATACGGCATAAGGGCGAATAACTGCTATGTAGACGATGCGTATTATACGATTATCAACGGACTTAACGATTGGCGATATATATTTGATAATGCCGCCTGTATCAAGTCCTCAATGCCGTTGCAAGATAGACCTTTGATGTTATCAAAACTTATGGCACAGGGCAAATTCAAACTTGTAAAGGGCGAATGCGAACCGCTTATAGAGCAGTTGCAAAATGCGGTGTATGACCCGAAATGTGAAAAAGCGGTCATACTTGACGATGGCAGTTACAATGTGGATTGCATAGATGGGTTCTTTTACAGTGTAGCAGATTGCTATGCTTGGCTTACAGATTGATAGAGGTGCGATATGATACAATTATACAACGGCGATTGCCTTGAATTGATGAAAAATATTCCCGATGGCTCGGTGGATTTGGCAGTTACAAGTCCGCCTTATGATGATTTAAGAGAATATAATGGTGGTTTAGATTGTTGGAATTTTGATAAGTTTAAGTCAATAGCAAAAGAATTATACAGAATTACAGCTGTTGGCGGTGTAGTTGTGTGGATTGTCGCAGATGCTACCATAAACGGAAGTGAAACAGGAACATCATTCCGTCAAGCTTTGTATTTTATGGATTGCGGATTTAATCTGCACGATACGATGATTTGGGAAAAACCTACATTCACGGCAACAGGTTCTTTGCGAGTGAGGTATGCACCAGTTTTTGAATATATGTTTGTTTTTAGCAAGGGAAAGCCAAAAACATTTAATCCTATCAAAGACAAACAGAATGTATCAGCTGGTAGAAAAATACACGGCACGATAAGACAAAAAGACGGAAGCACAAGGAAACAATCTTGCATTGGAAACGAGATACAGGAATTTGGACAAAGGCACAATGTTTGGAAAATTTGCCCCGAAAAGAGCAACAAAAACAGAAAGCACCCAGCTGTGTTTCCCGAACAATTAGCAAATGACCATATTATTTCTTGGAGTAACGAGGGCGACACCGTTCTTGATTGTTTTATGGGAAGCGGTACAACAGGAAAAATGGCGGTGCTTAATAACCGCAACTTTATCGGAATAGAGTTAGACAAAGGCTATTTTGATATAGCCGAAAAGCGAATAAACGAAGCACAAAACATATAGGAGCGTGATAAATTGGGACTTTGGGCTAATTTTTGGAGATGGGTTAAAAAGAACACGGACAATTACGACGAAGAAAAGAAAATCGTTGTAAAGGTGCAGGATTGGGAGAATATAACGGAGTATAATCCGTTGGCTATTGCCAACACAAAGTTGACATCTCTTGTATGTGATGAAGCAACGGTTGAGTTGCAGACGGATAGCACACTTGTTGAGCCGTTGATGCCTCTTGCAGAGAACCTTGAAGCAAAGCGGTATGAGATTTGTGCTATGATGAATGGCAAGGGCGGTGTGTTTGTAACCTTGGCAACAGGAGAGGACGACGAGCCGTATCACCGCATAATCGCCCCTGCTGATGTTTCTGTTTATCGTATGGTAGCCGATAAGATGTATGAGGTTGCTATGGTCATTGACAAGAAGATTGTCAAGCATAGGGAATATCGCTTGATTAGGCATCATATCCTTGACGAGAACGGCACTCTGTATGTTTATTACTACACCACCGACAAAAGCGGTAATGAGGAATATTTGGCAGAGTGGGAGCATTACAAGAACGACAATGTAATGTATATGAACGCATTTAATATTGGCGTTGCTTATTTCCGTTCTCCGCAGGACAGCAGAGGATTATCACAATGGGGCGTTCCACTTAACTTTGGGTGCGAGGAAGTAGAAAATCAAATCAAGGTTGCAAGAAATAATCTTGATGAAGAAATGCGCCTTATGAAAACAAAGCTCTTTGCTGATGAAACCATTTCCCGAAAGATTGGCACAAAAGACGGTGAGCGTTTTGATTTACCCGAAGGTGTTTATACCATTCGCAAAAAGGCGGGAGTTGACGGAACGCTGATTGATAGTTTTGCTCCTCCTACCCGATACAACGATTACAAGCAAAAGTTGATTGATGCTAAAGCCGATTGGGAAGATTGCGTGGGCTTGGATAGGGGCTTTTTAACAGAGGCTGAACACACGGCGGGAGCAACGGCAACCGAGATACGCACGGCAAACACAAAGACACGCTCGTTTGTCAAGAAAATTCAATCTGCTATGTTTGACGGTATAAAGGCAACACTTGAAGCGGATGCGGTGTTCTTGAACATTCCACTTGATTTGTATTCAGTGGCGGTTGATTGGTTTGATGCGTTTCAAGACGAAACAGAACTTTATAATCGCATCGTTTCTGCTGTTGATCGTGGAGTGCTTGAAAAAGAGGATGAATTGCGTTGGCTCTACCCGAATATGACCGATGAGGAGATTGCCGAGAAGTTGGCACGAATACAGTCGCAGGGACAGGTTGATACAGATACGGCTCTTGAAAGAATATTACAGGGAGGTTAAATTAAATGGCATTAAAAGATACATGGGTTAACAGAGTTGATGGGGTAGATTTGAACAGCGCGGACGATATCAACCAAGTTGCGCAAGCAGTTATTGAGTTGGAAAAAATTGGTATTGGAACAGCCATAGAAGATTCTATTGTCACAAGAAACATAACAGGATATAGCAATGACAGAGTTACAAGTATTGGTGCTTACATATTTTCTGCGTGCTCTTTGTTAAAGAATGCTAATTTTCCCAATGCAACATTCATTGGTGCATATGCGTTCTTTGGGTGTACCGGTTTATCCGATGTTAATATTCCAAAAGCACGCAACATAGAACACGATGCGTTTTACAGATGCGAAAGTTTAACCAATGTTGATTTTCCGAATGTGGTTAGTATAGGTGAGGAGGCGTTCATGTATTGCTCCGGTTTAGAAACCATTAGTTTGCCTAATGCAATCACTATAAGTAATAACGCATTTTTGGAATGTTCTGGTTTAACCAGTGTTGATTGTCCTAATGCGATTACTATTGGTGATAAAGGGTTCAGTGATTGCCGTAATCTTTCTGACATTAGTTTTCCGAAAGTAAAGAGTATAGGAGCCGAAGCATTTCATGACTGTGTAAGTTTAACAAATGTTGATCTTCCTAGTGTAGAAACTATTGAGGTAGCGGCATTCGCTTATTGCAATGGACTTAAAACTGTTAGGACTTCTGCAAATACTATTAAAAATAGTGCGTTCTACGCGTGCAGAAATCTAACTGATATATATCTTACATCTCCAACAGTATGTACTTTAGAGAGCACAATTGCGTTCCAGTATACTCCGTTTACAGGTTATCCTACCGATGACGGTAAAGAAGGAACTATCTATGTACCTGCATCTTTGTTATCACAATATAAAAGTGCAACCAACTGGTCTGCGTTCGTCGGTAAAATTAAAGCATATGATTAAATCGTATGATTAAAACTATTGAGGTAACATTATGATTGTGACTGAATTTCTCAATGATGGAACATTGATAAAACATTAGAGTGATAATGGTTTTATGCTTTTGCAGGTTGAGACTGGTATTATGTATCATGACGCAGTAGATGAAGTGCCTTGCAAATATACTTATGAGGAAACCGAAAATATAATTGAAATTAGTGCAAAAAAATAAAAAATGTAATACTTTTATATTCTTACACATACAATACCGAGAACAGAAATGTTTTCGGTATTTTTTTGAAAAAAATTAAAAAAGTTTTGGAAAAGGTATTGACAAAGTAACAAAAAAGTAGTATAATAGTATCAGAAAGAAAGAGAGGTAATAAAAATGAAAACTACAAAAATTATCACTTGCAAAGATTATGCCGATTTTATAAATCAATCCAATAATTGTTTGAGATTGGATGGCGTTGGTTGCACAATGTACACTTCCAAAGGATATGAAAGTGCAAACAAAAAATCCGATTTTGTCGATTTGATTAAGGGAATTGAAGAAATGGTGGTTGTCATTGTTGATAGCACATTTAATAGATATTCCAAAAAGTTTGAAGCATTAGGATATGAGTGTTTATCCGTTGGCGAAACTTCAAATTGGGAATGTTTGTTGCACATCAAAAAAGTTGCGTAATATGGCTAAACGATTTGACAAAGCAAGGGAGTACACAGAAAAATATAAAAGTATGTTGCTCCATTGCAAGTGGTGTGGAAATAAAGATGTAAGAATTATGAGCGACAGAACAATATTGTGCAACCCAAAAGATGTTTGGTTTGTTTCTTGCCAAACACCGCATTGTGATTGCACGGACGGTTATACAAGTGTCAAAAAGGCAATATAGAAATGGAACGAAATGCAGAAAGGAAATAAAAAAATATGGTAGCGTTTATATGCAATCATTGCAATAAACCGATTGATATGGAAAAGAAAAATTGTGTTCATATCAAGATAAGTTATGGTGAAAAAGCAATTATAAACAAAGGTCAGTATGCGGACGGATGGGATGCCGACCTATGCGAAGAATGTTGGGGAAAATTTTGCCCATTGATTGATAAATATTATTATGGTGGCAATAAATACATTGAAAAGAGGTGATAAAATGTTTTGGCGAAAGGTATTCGGTGATGTAATGTTTGAAAAGGTGCAAAAGTATGCAAAGGACAGAAACTTTACAATTTCAACATTGGTTAGACTTGCAGTGGAAAAATATATCAATGGCTGATAGAGAAGCAGAGAAAGGAAGATGAAAATGGGAAAGAATTGTCTTGAAGAATATTTGACCGAAAATTGTCAAAATTGTGAGTTTTGGCGAAATGATGAAACCGCGTGCGGTTGTGCTTGTCCTTTTCCGATAATGCATTGTGAAGCATTTGCAAAAATGTATAATGAAGCCGAAAAGGATATGAGAAAGGAAGATGAGGGGAAATGAAAACATACGAACAGTTATATGATGAAAACGGAAAGTACAGACTTGATGAAAGTTATACCGAAATTTTGAAACTTGATAAGATGCTGACCGATGCGAATATTCCGCACACACTTGACCGTTTTCTTGATGGTTGGCAAGTTATTTATCCGAATGAAGAAAAGAGAGTAGCAGACGCTATTCAGCATTGTGGAAGTTATGGCAACGCAGAAAATCTGCTTGAAATTATGGGATTAGTCAAACCCGAAGAAACAAGCGATAGCGTTTTAGGTCATTTGACAGCAGAAGATGTGTTTAGCCGAATGAGTGAACATTACAAAGCCCACCCAACCGAGAAAGGAGGTGAGCAGGAATGAACAAGAAAGCAAAGTGCGAAAAGTGTAAGCATTGCAAGGCTATTACTCGATACGATGTTATAATGTGCGATTATTTGAACGAATTGCATAAGTCATTGACAAGTCAAGCTTTTTGCAGACCGAGATATTGCGGTGGATTTAGTAAGAAAAGGAAAGGCGGTGCGGAGTGATGGCTGAAAAGTGTGTAAAACTCAATGATATAATAGAAACCCTTGAACACGAATGGGGTTATGATGGTATGCGTGAGGATTTGGAGAAATTGCACACCACCGATGTTGTGGAAGTGAAGCATGGATATTGGAAAAAGAGGACGGTATATCCGATGGGTTATAATTGCTCCGAGTGCAACAATTCGGAAACTTATAAAAGCCCATTTTGTCGCCTGTGTGGTACAAAAATGGACGGCACACCGCAGAAAGAGGGGTGAGGGTGGTATGATTACAGATAAGCTGACAACTGCAATTCAAGAAGAATTTGCTGAATGTTATAACCTTGATGATGTTGCAAGACTTTATTTTGATATACGAATGGAATGTGAAAAGCAACTCAATTTTATGAATTTGAGGATTGCAAAAGAAATGAAACAGAACGGCGTTCTTGATAATGTCGAAGATTAAGGCGGTGATACATTGGATAACATAACAAACTGTGATCGTATAAAGAATATGAGTGTTGAGGAAATGGCGCACATATTTGCTTTGGTTAAATTGAACACTGTAAGGGAATTGTTCCCTGATTTCTCGTTTGATGATAAAATAATAGAAAAACAATGCGCAAATTGCCTAAAATGGCTCAATTCGGAGAGTGACGATGGATAACATACAAAAATTAGAGCAACAGGCGGACATTCTTTTTGGTAATGTTGCAGGGTGGGAAAATTCCACCTTGCAACGTATCGGGAAGCGAATAAATAAATATAGAAAATTATCTCTTTCAGATGTAAAAGCCATCAATAACATAGCGGTCGTCAAACAAGATATGGATGCCATAACAAAGGAATTGTCAAGGGTTACAGGGTTTAACATATCGCAAATCGAACAGATGTATGCGGATTTGATTGAGGAACAGCACCTTGCGAACCAACCCTTGTATGATTACAGGGGCAAGAAGTTTGTGCCATTTGTGGATAACAGAGAATTACAAGCCATTGTCCGAGCCTACGCAAAGACCACGGGCGAAACAATGAAAAACCTTGCAAAGACAAAGGCATTGTGTATTCTTGATCATAACGGCAAAACAAAAGGTTTGCAGAGATATTATACAGATGTTCTTGACAAGGCGGTTATGCAGGTCAGCACAGGAGCAACCGATTTTCACACGGCTATGCGTGACACCATTGTGGAGTTGGGCGGTAGTGGTGTTCGTGTTGATTATGGTGGCGGAGTTACAAGGAGACTTGATACGGTTGTACGGCAAAATCTGTTATGGGGTGCAAAACAAGCAAGCGTTGAATATAACGAGATGGTCGGTGAGGAGTTGGGGTGCGATGGCATCGAGATTGATTGGCATTCAAACCCGCGTCCAAGCCACGAATTTATGCAGGGGAAACAATATGCATTAGGAAAGGCAAGAACCATAAATGGCGTTTATTTTGAGAGTGCAGACGAAGCCCTTGAACGATTGCAGGATTACGGCTGTTTGCACTTCAAAACACCGATTATCTGCGGAGTGAGTGAGCCGAGATTTTCACCCGAAGAATTGAGGCGGTTAAATGAACAGAATGCCCGGACTTATGACATTGATGGAAAGACCGTTACAGGATATGAAGCCACACAGATGCAAAGGCGTTTAGAAAGTGCCGTAAGAGAACAAAAAACAATTCGTGATACCGCAAAAGCAAGTGGAGATAATCTTCTTGTAAGGCGATGCAATGAACGGATAAAAGTATATCAAGATAAATACAATCAAATATCCGAAATTACAGGTATTCCAAAAGACATTAAAAGAATGAGTGTGCCAAAATCGAAAAATGTATTGACAAACAATACAAGAAGTGGTACAATGAAACTTGCATACAATGGAGAAAATACAAACAAAAAATATGTTATCAAAGAAGATAAATTATCCGTAACGAATTTGGAAGAAAGAATTAAAAACGAATTGGGCGTTTCTATTGTTGATTTTAGCGAGTTGATGAATGCTGATGTAGCTAACGAGTTTATTGATGTTATTGAAAAACTACAATTAAAACATGGTCAAAGATTTAATTCAATAGTTGCTCAAAGTCCGTTTAATGGCGCAAAAGATTTGGCGTGGGTTACTCCGTCTCGAGGATTAGTTATTAACCCTGAATATTTTAATAGTAAAGATGCTATGAATGATATTCTTGATGAATTATATAAAATTCATTTATTGCCAAAGGGTTGTAAAAACATAGAATATATTGCAACTCACGAATATGCACACTTGATAACAATGGAAGAAATAAAAAACCAAAAATCTATTGTGAGGACATTATTTAGAAGGATAGATGCAAAAGATTTTATAAGTCAAAATGCAATGAGAGACCCGTATGAATTTGCATCGGATTATTTGGCTTATAAAAAAGCAAACAAAACATCGCAAAAATTAAAACAAATTTTTAATTGGGAGGATTTATAATGATTGGATTTGCTAAATGTCATTATTGTAAACATTATATTGTTTTAGAAGATGTTTTACCGAGGTGCAAAGCGTTTCCTGATGGCATTCCTATGGAAATATTTAGAGAAGAAGTTGAGCATACAAAACCATATGACAATGATAATGGAATAATGTTTGAAGAAAAAGAACAAGAAAAATAAAATATTGCTTACCACCCCTGCCCTAAAAAGCAGGGGATTTTCTTTGCAAACAGAACCGTATATATAAATAACAATTGCTATTTATAAAGTTATTTATATGCTATTTATGAGCAAAAACCCTTATATTATAAGGATAAATCTACTTTTTATAAATAATAAATAATAAATAATAGAAAAACTTTTACACTCCATTTTTACACTATTAGTAAAATACAAAAGTAATGTATAGTATTTTTGTTTATGTTATTTATAGAAAACCGAAAAAGCCTTATATATCAATGGTTTTCGGCGTAAATAGCAGTTGAGGAAAGTTATTTACATCGGCTCGCTTGGGTGGATTTTTGAAAAATTTTTTGAGAAATTTGCGAAAAGGGGTTGACAATGCTATATATAAATGGTATAATTTATATACAAGTTAGAAAGAGGGGCAAGAAAAATGAAAATCGCAATTATAGATGCAGAAATTGTCGGTAAAAACAAGCACCGTTTTCCGAATTTGGCTTGTATGAAAATATCATCATTTCACAAGTCGCAGGGTAATGAGGTAGTGTTAAAGACCGATTATGAAAATCTTGCAGAGTTTGACAAGGTGTTTATTTCAAAAGTGTTTACAAGTACCGAAATAGACGAAAGTGTTTTGACGCTTAAAAATGTTGAATATGGCGGCACGGGATTTTTCTATGATAAAGCACCGAAATTAGCACCCGAAATTGAACACGCTATGCCCGATTATCATTTATACGATGAATGGGTAAACAAAAACATTTATGAGGGGTTTGAACAAATCGAGGACGAAGAAGATGAGGCGATTATAAGCCGAAGAAGAAAAGATTTTACATATTATCTTGATTATTCTATTGGTTTTTTAACAAGGGGTTGTTTCCGTCAATGTGAGTTTTGCGTAAACAAGAATTATAAACGATGTGAAACTCATAGCAATATCAATGAGTTTTATGATAAGTCAAGACCGAAATTGTGTTTCCTTGACGATAATTTCTTTGCAAACCCAGATTGGCAGAATATTATCGCAGAAGTAAAACAAATCGGTATTCCGTTCCAATTTAAGCAAGGACTTGATGAAAGACTTTTGACCGATAAGCATATACACGAAATAGTCAGTTGGAAGTATGACGGAGATTTGATTTTTGCTTTTGACAACATCGCAGACCGAGAAATCATAGAAAAGAAATTGAAGCGGATTTTTGAATTATACCCGAATTTCAAAAAGCGTATGAAATTTTATGTTTTCTGTGGATTTGACCGAAATGGAAAATATGACAAAGAATTTTGGCTGAATGATATTCAAGATGTTTTCAAGCGTTGTTTTATCCTTGCAAAGTATTCCGCTTTGCCGTACATTATGCGATTTGAAAAAGTCTATACAAGCGAATACAAGGGTATTTATTCCGTTATTGCAAGTTGGTGTAATCAAGCAAGTTTCTTTAAAAAAATGACCTTTAGACAGTTTGCCGTTGGTAGAGGAATGAGCAATGAACTTTACAAGATATACAAAGGAAATCCCGAAAAGTATATTGCAGACGGACACACCAAAGGCAGTTGTTGGCGATATATGGAAGAATTTGAGCGAGAACAAAAAGTGATCGCAGACAAATACTTTGATATTGCAGGGGATATGTTGCTTGAATATGGCAATGGAAAGAAGGTGATAAAATGAAAATACCAACACTTTTAGTAAAATTCAAAGAACAAGCAGAATTAGACGAAATCAAGCGAGATGCACACGCACACAATATGAATGTGAGCGAATATATCCGCTACCTCGTAGCAAAGGAAAGGAAGGAGAGGGAGAAATGAGGGAGATTTTGTTTAGAGGTAAAAGGGTTGACAATGGCGAATGGGTGCAAGGAAGTTTGTTTGCGGAAGGCACAAGGTTTGAGATATTAAGAGGCACTTGTAACAATGTTGGAATTGAGGGTGTGGAGGTTATTCTCGACACGATAGGACAATTTACAGGAATGTTTGACAAAAATGGAACAAGAATTTTTGAAGGAGATATAATCAAAACAAGAAGATATGAAACATATACGGAAGAATTAAAGGGATATTATGGATATGATGAAGAAGGATATCCACAAAAAGTGCCAGGATACACAGGCTCTATGTATGTAACGAGGCAAAAGACAAACGACGATTATCGTTCTGTTGTTCGATATGACAAAAGAAGTGGCTTTTATATTGAGGGTGCGAGTGTTTGCGTGGATGCCATATGCAATTCTGTCATCGGCAATATCCACGACAACCCCGAAATGCTCCGCACACCCCGAAATGATGAGGTGAGGGAATGAAAGGAGAAAGATGTAAATGAAAACAAGGGAAATTATAAATTACGCAAAAGAAAACGGGTATAACTCAGTAAAGTTTGTTTTGAAAAGAAACGAGCAAAAATTGGCGGCAGGAAAGTTTCTTGATGCTTATTATGAATTTGTGCAAATTCCGATTTTGGGCGAAGGGTTTGTAACCATTTCGCGGTTGGAGCAAGAATTGGGATATGACATTGAATTTGATGTTATAACTGACGAAGAATATATTGCACATAACCGACTTGCTTTTCTTTTGCAAGGAAAAGAGTTGCCGGAAGAGTTTGCTTTTGATGAAGCTGATTAACCACATCTTGACAAAAACAATTTAATATGCTATAATGTAAGAGTAGAATTGTAATGTTCTACTCTTATGTTTTTGTTGGCAACTCGTAAAGTTGCAAAACTCATTTAGTTAAGGTGAAGCGACCACCGTATAAAAAGCGTAAACGAAAAGGAGATTGAGATAGCATGAAACGCGAGGAATTGAAGCAGATCGCAGAGCTGACCGATGAACAACTTGACAAGATTATGGCGATCAATGGCGCAGATGTTGAAAAGGTCAAGGCAAAAGTAACGGCACTTGAAGCCGATTTGAAAGAAGCGAAAGAGGCTAACGACAAAATCAACACTGAATTTGAAGCGTTGAAGTCAAGCAATGCGGGTGCGGAGGAATACAAGAGCAAGTATGAGGCTCTTGTGGCAGAGAATGAAGCAAAGGCGAAGCAAGCCGAGGCAGACCGTATCGCAAAGGAAAAGTCGGAAAGCATTGACAAGAGATTTGATGCGGTTTTGGGCGACAAGAAGTTTTCACACGAAGCTATACGTGCCGACTATCGCAGAAAGTTCGAAAATGCACTTGCGGACAAAGAAAACGAAGGAAAGAGCGACGCTGATGTATTCCACGCATTGAGTAAAGACGATGCCACCGCGTTTACAGGCGTTACCGCCGTTAAGTTGGCGGGTGGCAGACCGACGGGAACGGGACACGGATATTCCTCGGTCAAGGAAATAATGAGTAGCGATATGACCCGTGAGCAAAAGCGGCAGGCTATCGCTGAAAATATTGCGAAAGGAAATATTGAATAATGGCAGAGAATAACCTTATTAAGAAGGCAGACCTTGCGAGAGCGAGAGAAATTGAATTTACCTATAACTTTTCGGATGGTGTACGCAAGCTGATGGAAGCTCTCGGCGTTACACGCAAGATTGCAAAGCAAGCCGGGACTGTACTGAAGGCTTACAAGGCTGTTGGTACTCTTGAGGATGGCGAAGTGGCGGAGGGAGATACCATTCCTCTTTCCAAGTACACCACCGAGCCTGTAACGTTTGGAGAACTTACTCTCAAGAAGTGGAGAAAGGCAACCTCTGCAGAGGCTATCGTCGAGAGAGGTTATGACCAAGCGGTTGAAATGACCACCGACAGAATGCTCCGTGATGTGCAGAAGGCTATCCGTGCTGACCTTTTCACCTATCTTGGAAAGGGTACAGGTGTAGCGGGTGGAGCGAACCTCCAAGCGGTTCTCGCACAGGCTTGGGGTCAACTTCAAGTAAAGTATGAGGATGATGCTATTCAAGCGGTTTATTTCGTTAACCCCCTTGACATCGCCGACTATCTCGCAGAGGCTTCTATCAGCACGCAGACCGCTTTCGGTATGACCTATGTAGAGGATTTTCTTGGTCTTGGCACTGTGATTATGAATGCAAGCGTGCCTAAGGGCAAGGTTTACGCAACCGCAAAGGAGAACATTGTTCTTTACTACATTCCTGTAAACGGTGCTGATCTCGGCGAAGCGTTTGATTTCACCTCCGACGAAACCGGCTATATCGGCATTCACGAAACCCCCGATTATACCAATATGACCGCATCCGATACCGTTGTAAATGGTATGGTGTTCTTTGCGGAGCGCATTGATGGCGTCGTTGTTGGTACTATCGCTGGCGCGTAATGATAAAAGTTATAAAGCAGTTCTTCGATCTGCAAGATGGGAACTATGAGTATAATGTTGGTGATTTGTATCCTCGAAAGGGGTACACGGCCACCGATGCACGAATAGCGGAACTTGCGGGGGACAAGAACAAAATTGGCGAGGCTCTTATAGAAGTTGAACAATCCGAAGAAGAACCAAAGCCTAAAAAGAAGAAAACGATTGAAGAATAATAAAGAGGCGGTTAAATTATGCAATATCTAACCTATGAAGAGTACACGGAAATAGGCGGTACGCTTGATTTGACCGCCTTTAATCGTAACATAGACCGTGCGTGCGCTATGATTGACCTACGAACACAATCAAGGATTGAAGAGTTTGAAAATATCCCACGAATTGTGAAAATCGTGTGTGCGGATTTGGTGGGATATATAGCAACAAACACGGTTGAAAAACCGTTTTTGGCAAGCAGAAGCCAATCTGCAGGAGGGGTTAGCGAAAGCGAGAGTTATGCAATAAAAACTGCTGACGATTACGCGAACGACCTTGACAGGATATTTGAACCCCTTGCAACCGTAAATACCAAAAACGGAATTAGTCTTCTTTATCGGGGGGCGATGTATTGACGGATTTATGGAAGCATAAAGTCACCATTTACAATTACATTCCTGCCGATGCGGTAAACGAAAGAAAGTTTGATCGATTTGTAGTTGAAAAGTGCAATATACAGGGCGGTATCGTAAGCCGAGCGGATGGAACGATCGAAAACATCGTTAACGCCGTTACCGTTATAACGAAAGATGTAGACCATTACAAGCAACCTTTGGAATATGCCAAACTGCCCGTGGATTTGAAAGAAAATTTCTATACGGCGCAAGTGGGTGATTTTATCGTATTGTCAGAGGTTGATGATGTGGTTACTACAAGCCGTGAATTCGCGGAATTGCAGAGCAAATATGCGGACAATGGTATTGTGGTTAGGTCTGTGTCTCCGAATATCCACGGAATGAGTGTTGACAATGTCACCATTGCGAATGTGGGGTGATTGAATGGGAAAATATGCAAAGATTTTTGACTATTTCCGTAAATGCCCCGAACTCGCCGACCTATGGAGCATAGCGGCGACAGAGGACATCGGTAAGAGGGTTATTCTTCCGCAAGGTGCAAGTCCTGCTGTGCAGTATCAAGAGTATATCGACAACACTGGCGGTTATAATTGCGAGATTGTACCATATCCGAGCGTTTATGAGGATTTCCAAATAAATTGCTATGAGTGGTATGATGCCAAAGATGGGTCTGCTCCTGCTCACAATGAGAATGTGCTTTCGCTTGAAGCGGTGCAGAGTATTTGCGATTGGGTGAAGGAGCAGAATGACAACGGAAATCTTCCCGATATTGGCGAAAAGGTTGTTTCTATTGAATGCAACCCGTTTGTGCCGCAGATTCGATATGTGAATCCGGAAGAAAACACGGCAGGGTATTTCATCACAGTTCGACTTCGCTATGTAAACCGAGCGCAGAGAAAGATGGTGGAATATGAATGTGAGGATTGACCTTAACGAGCCGAAAATATTGTCAAAGGTGCAAAATGATCGTTTCGGACTCCTTGTATCGAGCGAGTGGAAAAGGTTGATAGACCCTTATACACCTAGAGATACAGGAATTATGCAGGAAACGGCAAAGTTGTACCCAAACAAGATCCATTATATTCAGCCGTATTCGGCGATAGTTTATTATGGAAGGGATTTAAATTTCCAACGAAAAAATCCATATTCAACATACGAATGGGATGTTGCGGCGGCAAATGCAGGGCAACTTGATAAACTAACACGCACACTAAATAACGCTTTACAAAGCGGACAATATTAACGAAAGGAAAATATAATAATGGCTATAAATACAGATTTTAACCTCGGCAATGGCGTAAAGGCGGCAAGAAAACTTCTCCGCACTTATGTAAATGTCGGCACTCCGGAAGCAAAGGAGTGGTTTCTTGTCGGTAGTGGTGTAGAGGATAGTTCTATTGAACTTAATCCTAACACCGAAAGTGTAACCGACATTCTCGGTGTTACAACTACGGATGTCACCAAGTGGGAGCCGGTGCAAAGTTTTGAGCCTTTTACCGTGAAAGGAGGTTCGTCTCTTGCGTTTAAACTCCACGAAATTTGGACAAACAAGACGCCCGAACTTCTTTCGCAATTTGAGGTGATGGTTGTTTACAAGTATATCGGATCGGAAACCGAAGGCTATGAAGCGGAGATTCAGAAGAACTGCACAATCAATATCACCTCGATTGGCGGTTCGGCTTATGTTGATATGCCTATCGAGATTTCTTACTCCAACGACAGCACGAAGGGCACAGTAAAGTTTTCGGACGATGTTCCGACCTTTACTCCTGACGCTGAATAAATAAAAATAAAATCAATAATACCGCCTTGCCCTATTAGGTAGGGCGGTATATTTACATTTAATGAGGATATAGAGAGGTAAATTATTATGAAATTGAGCACAGGTAAAGTCGCGTTTCCGATTGAGTTTGACAACGGCGATAAGCAAACCATTTATTTCAACCCCAATGACCCTGATTTGATGGTAAGAATGAAAAATTTCGGGGAAAAAGTGCAAAAAGAAATTGATGGTATGGAAGATATGGATTTGACGGAGGAAGGAAATCCGGAGAGCGTTTTGCAGATTGCTTTCTTCGAGAAAATGCAAAACACGTTAAAATCCGAATTGGACTATGCTTTTGGCGGATCTGTGTCCGAGGTTGTTTTTAAACATTGTTCTCCTTTTGCGATTGTGGATGGTGAATATTTTGTTGTTCGATTTATTGAAGCAATTACGCCGGAAATAGAAAAGGAAATCAAAAAAGCAAACAAGGATGTGGAAAACAGAATTGCAAAACACATTGACAAGTATAAAAAATGATTTGGGATTTACCTGTTTCCGTTGAAATAAATGGAAAAAACCACCCTATCCGAAATAAATGCGATTATAGGGTTGTTCTTGATGTTATTTGCGCTTTAAATGATAATGAGTTGACCGAGAAAGAAAAGATAAAATGTGCTTTGTTTATCTTTTATGAGGATGTTTCGAAAATAGATGATTTCGAAATGTTTATAAAGGAGATGTTTCGTATAATTGACAACGGCGAGGAAGCCGCCGAGCCAAATAACAAACCGAGGCTGATGGATTGGGAACAAGATTTCAAGCATATAGCACCTCCGGTGAGTCGTGTTCTCGGTTATGATGTTAGAAGTCCGGAAAAATATTGTCATTGGTGGACATTTCTTGGCGCTTACAATGAAATCGGAGAGTGCGCTTTTTCGACCATTATATCTATACGAAACAAGAGAGCAAAGGGCAAAAAACTTGATAACTGGGAACTTGATTTTTTAAGAGAGCACAAAAAAATGATAGATTTACCTAAAAAAATTACCTCGGAGGAACAGGAAATTTTGGATTCTGAATGGTAAAAGGGAGGCGTGATTGAATGGCGATAGCAAACGCCGATGGAAGCATTGTATTAACAACAAAAGTAGATCAAAGCGGTTTGAAAAAAGGAATGTCCACTATGAAAAGTGGTGTTTCTTCTTTGACGGGTGCATTTGGTAAACTTGCGGGAGTTATTGGTGTTGCTTTTAGTGTTGATGCAATTGTAAGATTTAGTAAAGAGTCTTCGAAATTAGCAATAAACACAGAATCAAGCGTTCAACGGTTGATAGACATATATGGTTCCGCAAGTCAAGCGGTTGGTGATTTCATAGATGCAAACGCACAGGCTCTTGGTATGTCAAAGGCGGCGGCGGCTTCTTATGCTTCTGTATATGGAAATCTTTTCAGCGTGTGGGCAGATCAGCAAACAAATGCGGCTTTAACAACCAAATATTTGAATATGACCGCGGTTGTGGCCAGCAAGACGGGCAGAACTGTTGAGGATGTGCAAGAACGTGTGCGCTCTGGTTTGTTGGGGAACACGGAAGCAATTGAAGATTTGGGCATATTTGTCAACATAAAAACCATAGAAATGACGGATGCCTTTCAACGAATGGCTAATGGTAAATCGTGGGAACAATTGGACGCTTACACCCAACAGCAGATAAGATCGTTGGCTATTCTTGAACAAGCAACCGAGAAGTATGGAGATACTGTCGCACAGAACAACGCTTTGACAAGGGCGCAATACAACGCCGCTTTTGAGGAGTTCAAGAACACTTGGGGAACCGTGGTAAATTATGTTTTGATGCCTGTGTTGCAAGCGTTGACAAAAGTGTTCCAAATGGCAACAGCCGCGCTTCAAGCGATATTCAAAATATCCGGAAAAACTATAAATGTTGATACGGCTGGTCTTAACGAACAGGAACAATCAATAGGAGGTGCGGTTGATAATCAAAATGATTTGACCGATGCTGTAAAGGAAACAAACAAGGAAGTGAAGAAGTCTCTCGCTGGATTCGATGATTTGCAAATTTTGGCGGGAAATTCCGCGAATGCAGTTGGAGTTGGATTTGGAGAAGGTGTCGGCGTAAGCGCAGGAAAATTGGAATTTACCGAGACGGATGCGGTTTCGCCTGTTGATACAACCCAATACGAAAATTTGAGAAAAATTCTGCAAAAAATAAGTGATTTGTTTATGACTGGATTTTGGGAAGGATTCCAAAATGCAGATTTTTCCAGAATTAAAGAATCTTTGATTGGCATAAAGAAATCTATTTTGGAAATATTCACAAATCCCGAGGTTCAAGGAGCCGCGTTGAGTTTCGTATCTTCCGTTATAATGACGTTTGGACAAATAGCGGGAAGTTTTGCATCTATCGGAACGACGATTGCAACAAACGTGTTGGGCGGATTTGATATTTATTTACAAACAAATGCACCATTTATACAAAAATCTATTGCAAGTATTTTTGACGCATCATCCGGAATTGCAACATCTGTAGGAAATATGTGGACGGCGTTTGCTAATATATTTAGCGTTTTTGCAGGGACATATGGGCAACAATTAACAGCTAATATTATAGGAATTTTTGGAAACGCAGGAATTGGGATTGCGGTATTGGCAACAAAAATAGGCAATGATTTTATATCATTATTGACGCAACCTATAATTGAAAATCAAGATGGATTAAAACTTGTGTTAGACGGAGTGTTGGAATTTATTTCAACACATACAGGGAGTATAAAAACATCAGTTGATTCATTGATAAATGAAATTATTGCTTTGTGGGACAATCACGTGTCCCCCTTTATACAAAAGGTTGCAGAAGTTGTTACACAATTGATAGATCAATTTGTGGAATCTTGGAATGTACACGTAAAGCCGGTTTTGGATGAATTTGCGGCAAAATTTCAAACAGTTGTCAATGAAAACGTTGTACCAATGTTTGAGAGGATATTTGAATATATAAGCAAAGTTATAGACCTGTATCTTATGCCATTATGGGAAAATGTCTTGGAACCGTTGGGAAAGTGGATAATCGATGTGTTTGTACAATCTTTTGCGAACGCATTTTCTCAAATAGGCGATGTGTTTAACAATGCATTAAATTTAATATCTGGTGTTATTGATGGCATAATGGAAACACTAATAGGGGTTATAAATTTTATTACCGGTGTATTTACAGGGGATTGGAAATTGGCGTGGGATGGAGTTCTTGCTATATTCAAAGGAATTGTAAATACAATAATTTCTCTTTTTGAAGGAATGATAAATTTTATAGTTTCTTCAATGAACTCACTTCTGGGAGGTATCAATATTGGAATTGGTGCGGTTGGCGGTCTTTTTGGTAAAGATTGGAACATACCGGAAATACCGCCCGTAGAGATTCCTAGACTTGCACAAGGAGCAGTCATACCCGCAAACCGCGAATTTCTTGCAATACTCGGCGACCAAAAACAGGGTACAAATATTGAGACGCCACTTGATACAATGGTTCAAGCGTTCACAATGGCGCTGGATAGAAGAGTTGGTTATAATGGCGGAAATATAGAGGTGATTCTTGAAGTTGATGGAAGAGAATTCGGCAAAGCTGTGGTTGAACAAGGAAACATAGAAAATCGAAGAATTGGCACGAGGTTGGTGGTTTTGTGATGGATTGTGTAAAGATAGGCGGAAAGGTTTGGGATGTTATTGTAACGGAGCTCTCTGAAAATTTCACGATATTATATTCGGAAAACACAGGACGAACAATGTCTGCGGGGGCAAGGATGAGCCTTGACCCCCTCGGCACATTCATAGGGCATAAATTTACGGTTAAAAGAAAACCCGGAAAAGAAGAAGAATTTGATTCGTTTTTCGATTTCATAAGCAAACCGAGGTTTAGCGGAATACCGGTTCAAATTGTTCATGGACAAACCAATATTTCTTATGATGCCTATATTTCAAATGGTGAGAGACAATTGGCAAGAATAGATGAAAACAGTGGAAAAGTATATTGGGATTCTATGTCTATCAACATAGTACCTATGGAAGCGCAGGTGTTGCCGTGAGCGTTCATGTAAGATATTCGGATATTGCGGTTGGTGCAAAATCCGCTTTCGATTACAAAATAGATGGTGCGTCAATCGTATATAATCCCGATTTAATGAAAGAAGAAAACGGTGTATTCAAGAGATACGATTTGCCACTTGAAATCAATTCTTTTATTCTTGATGGTGGCGCGGAGTTTCTTCCGGAAACGGGTGATGTGCAAGCGGGACTTATATCGGAGTTTACTTCGGGCGAAAACGGTGAATTCAAAGATAACGTTCCGCACATTATTCTTTCTTCAACCGATTTGTTTTCTTCAATTGGATTGACAATTCGTTTTGATGAAGTAAAAAATATATATGCAACCGATATGCACATAGATTGGTATAGAGACGATGAATTGGTTGCAAGCGGTGACTTTTATCCCGATTCGCCGATATATTTTTGTTCCAAAAAGATTGAATATTTTAACCGTCTTGATGTTTCTGTGTCTTCCATAAATCTTCCGCACACAAAGTTCCGTCTTAATTCTATTGACTTTGGACTAATAGTTGATTTTGGAGGGGATGAGTTGAGGTCTGCGAAAATCATTCAAGAAATAGACCCTATTTCTACATCACTTCCAGCAAATCCGTTTGACTTCACAATAGATAGCCGTAGGGGATTGGAGTTTTCTTTTCAAGAACGGCAACCCATAAAGGTGTTTTTTAACAATGAACTTTTGTCTACCTCTTTTGTTAGAACGGCAAAAAGGATTTCCAAAAATATGTGGTCTATCAAGAGCGAGGACTATATATGGGTCATGGATACGGTTTCTTTCAAGGGCGGGCTTTATACGGATAAAAATGCTGTAGAACTGTTGCAAGAAATATTCAACACGGCGAAAGTTCCGTATGATATAGATAGTGTTTTTGATAGTTCCACAGTAAGCGGATATATCCCATACACATCTTGCCGTGAAGCACTTATGCAAGTTCTTTTCGCCATTCAAGCGGTTGCGGACACTTCGAACAGTGAGTTGGTTAAAGTATTCTCTTTGCCGGAAAAAGCATTGCAGGAACTTCCTCGCGAAAGAGTTATGCAAGGTCAAAATTTCCAAAACGAAACGAGAGTTACGGCCGTAGAAGTGGTTTCTCACACTTATGTTCCTTCGCAAGAAACTACAGTGGCTTATTCAGCAGAAGAAAGCGGAATCGGTGATGAAATATTTGTTGCATTTAGTGACCCCTTATACGACCTTTCGATAACAAGAGGCACAATAATAGAATATGGTGCAAATTATGCTATAATAAACGCAAACGAGTGGTGTAAACTGTCGGGCAAAACTTATAATCACACTAAAACAGTAAAAACAAAGAAAAATCCGCTTGTTTTGAGCCATGACACTGAAAACATAGTTAGGGTGGAAAAGGGTACACTTGTTTCGGACAAAAATGTTGACATTATTCTTGAGAAATGCTATAATTATTTTGTCAATACAGATCAAACCAACATGAAAATAATCGACGGAGCAGGAAATGGAATAGGTCTAAATTACTATGGTTCTAATTTATATGGCGAAACAACATATGGAACTATGGCTGTGCGTCCCGTTACAACGGTTGGAGATTTGATAAAATATGAAACTGAATATTTGGGCAATAAAACGGGTAGAATAATTAAACAAAGTTATTCACTTGTCGGGAACATTATTGTGAAAGATAGCGTATTGAGGTGATATCGTGGCAATCGCTGGCGTTAAAATGGTTACAGACAGAAGCATAGCGGATGTCCATTACGCAAAGTCTTTAATAAAAAAAGGCGTGAAGCGTATGATTGAGGACGGAACAATAAATGAGTTTTTGTCCGGTTTAAAAGGTGCTTATAATTACACGGATATAAACCGCGTAGAATCGGCAGTTCATTATTTGGATAATGCTTTGGTGGATGCCGATGAACACATACGCGACAACGCGGATTTTCTTGGAGTTGCTTTTGATTCTTTTTTTGCTGTCCCATACAATCCGAAGGATTATGGCTCTATTGCAACAAAAAGAGATTGGACACAATGGGATACATTTTCGAAAGACGATCGCAACAGGTATATATCCAACATAAGGCATATAGTTAAATCAATGCTTGATGAGCCAGTAGGATTTCCACAAATGCTTGACAGGCTTGATTACGAGGGTGCGAACTTAATTGAAAGAACTCTTGAAAAAATAAACGAAATGCTTGAATCCTTTTCGACAGCAAAAATAAAATTATTAGAAAACACTTCTTCGGCGTGGACTTATTCCGGGGAATTGTTCGGAGGAGAAATATGAAAGACAGAGTTCCGCTTTATCCGGGACGAATAAAATTGAATCCTGTTTCTGGTCAACAAAATGTTTTTGATATGGTAAGGGCTGACGAACCGCAACAAGAAGGAACTCCAATAAATAAAAAAACATTGCTAACAGACGAAACGGCTTTTTTGTTGGGATTAGGCGAAAACGCAACACCAAATGAGGCTCTTAAAAGATTATCTTCTCTTTTGATTTTTGAGCAATTGGGCGCGAAGGTCGAATATGGTACGTACATAGGTACGGGAACATATGGTGAAGCGAACCCCACCACGCTGAACGTCGGATTCAAGCCTTTATTTTTTGCAGTTTCGCAAAGCCGTCAACGTATATATAGTTTTATTGGTAGCACCGCAACTCGGATGGAGTGGACCCCTTCTGCAGAACCACTAAACCCGCCAGTAGAAAACTATGTTACGTGGGGGGGGAATAGCGTGCAATGGTATTGCACGGTAACAACACCCGTTAGCGGGGCGGCTAATCAAATGAATGCTATACGTATATATAATTATGTCGTGATTGGCATATAAGGAGGACTATATGCGACTTATTGAAATCGCCGCGCTGGAGAACGGTGCGCATAATAATCAAACCATTTTCGGCACCGTCGCAGTCCCCGAAGGCTGGGCGGTCATTCCGTACGATATGGAGCTGGAGAACTTTCCCTTCGGTGAAGTAGTCGCCGAGAAGATCGACGGCGTGATGACGGTCACCGGCTGGACGCCTGGTGTAGTACCCGACCCGGAGCCGGAGCCTGAACCGGTGCCGACGCCTGACGCACCCGTGTCCGTCGGCGATATGGCGGCGGCCATTTTGGAAGGAGTGAACGAAGTATGACGGACAGAGAGCTGATTCTTGACACACTCCGGCGGATGGGCAAGAGCATCGCCGCCGACCTGCAGACCCGCTCCTCCGGTATGACCGGCACGGAGATCAACGCGGAGGACGACTACATTCCCGACTTCGCGGAGGCGGTCAAAAAGGAGAATATGAGGAACCGCAAGGCAGGACAAACTGATGGATTTGTGTGCAAGTCAACGGAAGGACGAGTCGTTAGGTTGATACAAAACTACGATAGCGATGTATATACAGCCGAGCCGGAGGAATTGCCTGCGCAGTGGCGTTTTGTTTGGTCTACCGACCCCGAAAAAGCATTGCCGTTTATTTCTCTTTCTACTTCTCCATATGCAAATGGGGACTGTTGCACTTTTGATGGATTTGTATGGCGTTCGGGTCAAGATGGGAATGTTTGGGAGCCGGGCACAACAAACGTAAAGTGGGAAAAAGTTTCCGCCTTGGTGGAGGGGTAATATATGAAAGGCATCGATGTGTCCTACGCGCAGGGCGTGGTTAATTGGGCGGCAATTGCCGCAGATGGTGTGGAATTTGCCATTGTCAAAGCGTCGCAAGGTAGGCTTTTGGCAGACCGGAACAGCGGTTCCTTTCGAGACCCGCAGTTCTACAGGAACGTTGTTGGCGCATCGGACTCCGGCATCGCAGTGGGTGTGTACCATTATCTCACCGCAGAGAATGTGCAGGAGGCGGTGGAAGAAGCAGAATACTTTGTAAATACCATTTACCCGTACAGGGATAGAATCACGCTGTGGGCTGTGTGTGATGCGGAGGAAGATGAGTATCTGCCGAAGGATCGTGCTCTTCTCGGAGAGATGATTGAGGCGTTTCTCACGCGGGTGGCTGAAGCAGGGTTTGCACCGATGTTGTACGCAAATCCGAACTATCTTACATACCGTCTGCCGGATATGAGTCACTGGCCGTTGTGGTTGGCGTATTGGGGCGTACCGGAGGTCAAAGCATTGGCATATGATCCGCTGATATGGCAGTACGGCGGTGAGACGCTTGGCGATCTGTCGGGTGTGGATGTGAACAAAGGATATTTTGAAATACCAAAAGCAACCGCAAAGGAGGACAATGAAATGTCGAAACCTAAAAACGAATGGTGGGAGGAGCCGCTTGCGTGGGCGCAGAAAAATGGCATCATCTTCGGAGACGAAAATGGTGATCTAATGTTGAATGAGCCGTGCACGAGGAGACAAATGGTGACTTTCTTGTACCGTTTGTACAATCTAGTGACAAAGGGGAGCGTCGAATGAAGATCCAATTTTCCAAGATACTGACGGCAGTGTTTGCTGTGGTGATGCTACCGTTGTCGGGATATGTGATTGTGCGGTGTTTAAATCTTGCACAGATGGCCATTGAAAGCGGATTTACAGGGGCGTTGCCTTATGTTACCGCTATTGTGGGGTTCGTGGAAACATCCGTGGCCGTTGTGCTTGGGTGCTACTACGACAACAGCAAAAAAGAAAAAGTCGCCCTCGCGCAGTACAGTGTGGGGCGGAAACAGGATTATTAAATTACCGGACATCCGGTGGAAAGAGGATAGTATGGAATTTTTGAAGCAGAAACTTTCGTCTCGTAAACTTTGGGCGGCGGTGGCATCCGGTGTGCTTTGCATCGTGTCGGTTGTATTCGGAGATCAATTGACGCCGGAGATCGTGGAGGTGGTTCGGTATGCGGTAATAGCCGGTGTAACGTACATTTTTGGTGAGGGTATCGTCGATGTTGCCCGTCAGGTGGCGGACGCGATCAAGGCCGCTTCTCTCGAAAAAGTGGAGATGGGAAAAACCGAACAAAATGCAGATGTTATTTTCGCCGTAGAGGATGATAAATGACACACGAAGATATAATGGAATTAAAGAAAGTTTTTGATGACAGATATGTATTGCAAAGTGATTGCAACGACAAGCAAGAATCTGTAAACAAAAAGTTTTCTTCGGACGATAAAAGGATTGAATTGCTCATTCACGATTTCAAGGTAATAAAGTGGCTGATAACAACAGTTGCCGCTTCGAGCATTGGTGCTCTTGTTGTTAGCTTGTTTGAATTGATTTTAAAATGATTTGACAAATCAAAATTATTGTGTTATAATTTAATGGGGGATAGGGATGTACACCCGAAAGCGGTCAACCTCGCCGTTTCCCCTCTTTCTTTTTAAATTTAGGAGGTTATGGGGGAATAAAAATGTCAAAAAAATGTGAAAATTGTGCAAAACAAGTTGAATCGCCATTTCTTGAAAATGAAATATTGACGATTCCGTATGCGGCACATCAATCTGCGGCGGCAAGACAGGAGCGGCAAATTAGGCGAATGTGGATTGTTGTTTTGGTGTTGATTGGCTCATTGATTGGAACAAACCTCGCGTGGATTATATACAATGCCAAATTTGATGTTGTAGAGGAAACGATAATTACGCAAGAAAATGAAAACGGCTATAATAATTATATTGGGAATGATGGTGATATAAATTATGGCGAAACAGACGATAACGAAAAAGAAATATCGTAAAAAGAAAAAGCAAACACGTTGCCCGTCTTGTGGAAAATTCAAGTAATGGGGTGATATTGTGTTGGTCTATGTCGCTCATAAGTATGGTAATTCTTTCAGAAATGTCAGAAAAGCCGCAAGAATCACCCACGATTTGCAAGTGAAAGACCTTTCGAATTGCTATGTTTGCCCTCTAATTGCATTTTCACATCTCGGATATGGAGAAATAGGATTTGAAAATGAAATGGAGTTATGCCTTGATATTTTGCAAAATTGCGACCGTTTGATTGTGGCGAGCGAAATTTCTAAAGGTGTTCAAATGGAAATAGATTTTGCCAAACTCGTGAAAATGGAGGTAATGCTACTTGATAAAGTTGGAGAATTACGACCTTTCACGGAGTGAGTGGGAAAAACTTATCGATGAATATGTAATAGGCAGAAATTCTGAAAGAAACCGAAAAATGTTGAAAAGACGGTTGCTTGATGGAATAACCTATGAGAGATTGGCAGAAGAATTCGATATGTCTGTTCAAAATGTGTGCAGTACGATTTACAAATGCCAAGATAAAGTTTCAAGGCATTTATAATAATTAAATAGTAAAACAATGATAAAAAGGCAGTTATTCGCTTGATGGCGATTAACTGTCTTTTTTGTTATTATATAGCCAAGAGGTGATGATATGAATATTACACAGTTTATTAAATCACACAAGGAATTGAACGATTTGCCGTTCCTTGTGGTTTTTCGCACAATTCAAGTATTGCGTGAACTGGGAATGATAAAGGGTTTTGGTGATGTGGATAGAGTTCAACGTTAACCCATTCGGTTTGCGTGTAGGTGATTGTGTTATCCGTGCTATAGCAAAGGCTCTTGATAAACCGTGGGAGGATACTTACGTTGACCTATGTTTGCAAGGCTTTACGATGGGCGATTTGCCGTCAAGTAACGCCGTGTGGAGCACATACCTCAAACACAAAGGATTCAAGCGTTGCACCATTCAAGATTGCCCCGATTGTTATTCCGTGGAAGATTTTTGCCGAGACCATCCGCAAGGCGTTTATGTTATCGGCACAGGATCACACGCCGTTTGTGTGTGCGATGGGAATTACTATGATGCGTGGCCAAGCGGTTCGGAAACAGTAGTATATTATTTTGAAAAAGGAGAATAAAATGGCTTACTCACCTTATTATGCACCCTATTACAGACCGATGGGATATTACAACCCGTCAATTCCGCAGGAAAACCAAAATATACAGGGTGGTCAGCAGATTCCTATTCAACAATCCCAACAGATTCAGATGCAACAGCCTGTTCAGCAAATGCCGATAATGTCGCTGACACAAATGTCGGTCGCAAATGATATGATTTGGGTGTTGAATGAGACCGAAGCGACCTCTTACCCTGTCGCGCCGAATAACAGCGTTACACTATGGGACAAAAACCAAGATACGGTTTATATTAAGTCGGTAAATATGCAGGGAGTTCCGTCAATGCGTATTCTTGATTATACCGAGCGCACCGCCGACAATGCCCATAAAACGCCTGTAGAACACGAATGCAAGTGTGGCAGTAAGTTTGTAAGCATAGACAGGTTCGACGCATTACAGAGCGAATTTGAGGCATTACGGAGCGAATTGGAAGAATTGAAGGCAAAACCAAAAGCAAAGACCGCTAAAAAGGCGGTTGAGGAGGTAGAGGATGGCGAGTAATCTTTACAATCAGTTCGGCAGACAGAACAACCCTTTTGAACAGTTGGCACAACAGGCGCGCGATTTTCGCAGACAGTTTTCGGGAAATCCTCGTCAAGAAGTGGAAAGGCTTTTACAAACAGGAGCTATGTCACAGGCGCAATTCAATCAATATTCCCAAATAGCGCAACAGGTGGCGCATATGATGGGAAATAATTAACGGCTTCAATCAAGAGCGTACGGCTTGATTTAGCATATATATTAAATATTACAAGGAGAAAAAATATGATGGAAGAATCTAATGGCTTCGCAACAGGTTATGCAGTGGGTCGTGATTCTAGCAATGGCGGTGGAAACAACGGCAATGGTATGTTTGGCAATGATTGGGCGTGGATTATAATTCTGCTTTTGTTTGGATATGGTCGCAACGGATTTGGCGGCGGTTTCGGTGGTGGTTTTGGCGGAGGTGCTTCTTGTGGTTCTCCGTGCGCTACACAGGCTGATGTTCGCGCGGCGGTAGACCAACAGACGCTTATTTCCAAAATCGACCAACAGACCTATGGTCTTGCGGACAGTTTCACCGCGCTCAACAACACGCTTAACAACAATTTCCGTGGAATCGACAATGCCATTTGCACTCTTGGGTATCAGGCTCTTCAAAACACCAATTCCCTTCAGACACAACTCGCCGATTGTTGCTGTGGCATAAAGGGTGAAATCAAGGATGTCGCTTATGGCAATGAGAGAAATGCTTGGACGATTTCCAAGCAGATTTCCGATTGTTGCTGTGATGCGGAGAAGATGAACCTTCAGAGCAGATTCGACGCGCAGACTTATAATTGCAACACTCTTGCCGCGATCGACAAACTTGGAGACCGTATAATCGATTATATGAGCAACGAAAAGGTACAGGCTCTTCGTGATGAGAACTTTGCGCTTCGTCTGTCTGCATCGCAAGCACAGCAGAACGCTTACCTCATTTCTCAACTTGGTGAGAAGTGTCCTGAACCTGCATACATCGTTCAGCCGCCCCAGCAGGTTGCTTTCCCGACCAATTGTTGCGGTACGGTAAATTATGCTTCTAACGGTTGTAATTCCGGTTGTGGCGGATTCTAAAATTAGATAAAAGATTGACTACTTTCGCATTTAGCGGATGTTCGGACGATAAAATTACTGTCCGATAATGACTTTCGGGGAGTAAATGGGCAAAAGTAGACGTTTACTCCCCTCTATTTTTAATTATGAAAAGGAGATTTTATTATGGCTGAATATAGCTATGTACCCGTGCAGACCATTGATGTTGACGAGAATATTGTCTTTATGGATGGAGACCGTGCTTGTCGTAAAGGCTTTATTTCTCACAGAACGGGATCGGGTATATTTTTCTTGAAAGGTTCTAACAATGGTTGTAGAGCAATTTACCGCGTAACCTTTAATGCAAATATTGCCGCAAGTGCGGCTGATGATGGTGGTGTTCTTGAACCTATTTCAATAGCATTGACTATCAATGGAGAAGCACTCGGCAATGCTACGGCTATCGTTACCCCTGCGGCTCTTGAAACAGATTTCTTTAATGTGTCGGTATCGACCTTTATTGATGTTCCTTGCAGTTGTTGCGTAACAGTTTCAGTGGAAAACACAAGCGACACCTCGTCTATTGATGTTGCAAACGCTAACATTATATTTGACCGTGTAGCGTGAGAAAGGAGAACAGAAAAATGTTGAAATATATGGATGAAGGGAAGCAGACCCTTGAAAGAGAAATTGACAAAATCCTCAAAACGGGAGATATTTCCGTAAGCACTTTGGAAAAACTTCACAAGTTGACCGACACTTACAAAAACCTCTGCAAGATCTATATTCTTTCGGAGGAAGATGAAGGTGGTGGCGAAAATTCTTATGAAGGTGGTTCTTCTTACCGGAGAGGAAGAGGAAGAAACGCACGGCGCGACAGTATGGGCAGATACTCAAGCGAGGGCGGATATTCCGAGGAAGGTGGTTCTTCTCGCGGCGGTTCTTCCTATGACGATGATATGTCTTACGCAAGAGGCGGTCAAGGTGGTCGTGGAGGACAGGGCGGCGGTCGTTCTTCTTATGAGGGCGGTTATTCTCGACACGAGGCGAAGGATTGGATGATGTCACAGCTTGGCGAGATGATGGAAGACGCCGACCCAAAGGAACGCGAGGCTCTCAAGAAGTGTATGAGAGCGATAGAGGAATCGTAAACCGAACAAATGGCGGTGCGGTAAAGTCAAGACAATTTGAAGATAAATCACTCGAAAAACAAACAAATAAAAATAGCGAGATTGAAATCTTCCCTGCTTTACAAAAGTATAAAGACGAACATAGCATCGCCAATCTGCAAAAATTGATGGTGGAAATATCCGAATTCTGTAGTTCTGTTTATGCAAGCACAAAAAATGAGGAAGAACGAAGGATATACCGAAAATTTATTGAAAAATTGAATAAATAATTTGGGGGGGCGATGGAGAAATCCGTCGCTCTTTTCTTTTTTTAAAAAATATTTCGATAAATTATAGAAATTATTTCAAAAACCTATTGACAATATGAAAAATATATGTTATAATAAAGCATACCCGGAAGGGAAAAGAAAGAAAGAGGTACAAAAAATGTATAAGTGTTTGGACTGCGGTCATATCTTTGAATATGGCGAAGAATCAATCCGGAGGGAAAGCAGGGGCGAATTTGGTGGAACGCCTTGCTTTGAAGAAATGATTGGATGCCCTTTGTGCGGCGGCGATTATGAAGAAACAATACCGTGTGCGATCTGTGGATCGGAACACCTTGAGGATGAATTGAACGGTGGTGTTTGCGACGATTGCATTGACGAATACAGAAAGGATTTTAATTCTTGTTACGAAATTTCAATGGGAGAAACAACAGAAATTAAGATCAATTCGCTTTTGGCTTCATTGTTTGATGTTGGAGACATTGAGCAGATTTTAAAAGAATATATTCGTGATAGATGGCAGGATATTGATTGTAGCCAATTCATTGATGAAGATATATCGTGGTTTGGGGAAAGACTTGCGGAGGAGGTGAAAAAGAATGAAAACCGCAAAAAGTAATCGTGATGAGGTGCGAGAAAACACACTTTGCGTGCCTATGTCGAAAGATGAAAAAGAAAGAGTGCAAAAAGCGGCTGACGAAACGGGCGTTTCTATGGCGGCATTTGCAAGAATGGCTCTAAAGGATTTTATGAAGAAGTAAACAAGGCGAAAACAAAAAGAAAGAAAGAGGTAAAAATATGAGCGTTTTGGTTATGATCTATGGACAGAGTGGAACAGGAAAGTCAACAAGTTTAAGAAATTTTGACCCAAACGAAGTGGCGGTAATAAATGTATCGGGAAAGCCGTTGCCGTTTAGAACAAAAATGCAGACTTACAACACGGACGACTACAATAAGATTTTTCACGCTCTTTCCAAAACAGAAAGAAAATCTATTGTAATTGACGACGCAACCTATCTAATGGTTGGGGAGTTTATGCGTAATGCAAAGGTTGCTGGGTATCAAAAATACACCGATATGGCTGTGTCTTTCAATAACCTAATAGAATATGCAAGCAAACTTCCCGATGATGTGATTGTATATTTTATGGGTCACAGCGAACAGGCGGACGACGGCAGAGAGCATTTTAAGACAATAGGAAAGATGCTTGATAATTATGTTACTGTTGAGGGAAAATTCACCATTGTGTTAAAGACAGTAGTGCAAGACGGTAAATATATGTTTAGCACCCACAACAACGGACAAGATACAGTTAAAAGTCCGATGGGACTGTTTGAACAGGATTTGATTGATAACGATTTGAAATCCGTTGACCTTGCCATCCGCGAATACTGGGGATTGAACAATGACTGATTTTCACAGCGGTTGCAAAGGCTTTGTAACGATGGAATACACGGTAAAAGTTTATTTCCCGATTGATTGGAAGGGTAGGGCGGAGGTCACTTGCAAGCATTGCCCTTACCTTTCAAGCAACGAGCGAATGTGTCAACTTAATAAGCAACCCGTATTTTTCCCAAACACCAATTTGGGGGAGTGGTGTCCCCTTGAACAAATATCAACAGAAATAAAAGGAGAGAAAGAAAATGAGAGCGATTAACAATTTTGAAAATGTACAGGCAAGCACAGGTGAGTTTAACAAGCCTACGGCAGGAGGTTACTGCATCGAAATTTTGGCGGTAAAGGATGTTCCGATGAACGAGCAGACTGGCAAGGGCGATTATTTGAAGATTGACTACGATATTTGCCACGGTGAATTTGCAGGATATTACACCAAACAGAATGAGAAGTTCGGTGGTGATTGGTTTGCGAATTTTATCCGATCTTATAAAGACTCTGCGGCAGGAATGTTCAAGCATTTTATTAATTGCGTAGAGGAAAGCAACACAGGATATAAGTGGGCGTGGGACGAAAAGAGCCTCGTTCACAAGTATGTGGGCGTGGTTCTTGGTGAGGAAGAATACAGAAAGAACAATGGCGATATCGGCGTGAAGTTGGTTATAAAGGACATCAAGACTTGCGACCAGATTTTGAAGGGAGATTTCAAAATTCCTGCCATCAAGAAACTTGCGGAAACAGAATCTACCCCGTCTGCACCCAATTTCGTTCCCGTCGACAATTTGGACGATCTGCCTTTTAATTGATTTTAAGGCACATTTTAGCGGTTTTTTGGTATGGGGGTATAAATATATATCCCTATACCATAAATCGCCGTAGAAACGATTTTAGGTGCATTGTGGAGGGTTTTAATTGGATTATAGGAAAGTGTACGCCATAAAGAAAGCAAATGAAGAACGGATATTGAAGGTATGCCCGAATTGCCCAAATACAAGCGGAATATATTTTCTGCTTCGTGAGGAGGACGGTTTCAAGTATGGTTATATTGGTCAAGCAAAGCACCTTCGTGAACGTTTGGGTTCACACCTTGCGGGTTATCAGCACATAGACCTCTCGCTCAAAAAGCACGGTTTTTGGAGCGAGGAAAATCCGACGGGGTACAAAGTGCATTATTTGCAATTCCCCGAAAGAGAACTTGATGAAAAAGAGCAATATTTCATAAAAAAATATGCAAACGCAGGGTATCAGATGCGGAATGCAACGGCAGGAGGGCAAGGGCAAGGGAAGTCTGGACTTGATAACGCAAGACCTACACGAACATATTATGATGGGCTTGCACAAGGAAGAAAAAACGCACAGCGATTCGTTTCTGACCTTTTCGCAAAGCACCTTGACTATACCACCAAGAAGCAACCGCCGACAGTAAACCAACAAAAAGCATTGCAAAAATTCAAGGATTTTTTGGAGGGTGAAAAAGATGGATAACCGCTACAAAATCTATGAACGCATCAAAGCCGAGATTGCACGGACGGCGAAAACGCCCGAAGAGTATGAGCGGAGGATTAAGGCGTTGCAAAGGAAATTAAAGATATGATAAATGTCTTCTTGTGGGAAAGGATATAATATGGAAATTAAAGATTCTGGAAACAGAAGGACTTTTGAAACGGGCGCGCAAAGAGATTGTGCGGAAGGGCGCGGTAGAATGGATTTGCTTCCGTGGGCGGCAATTATGGAGGTGTCGAAACATTGCGAAAATGGCGCAAAAAAGTATGGCGAACACAATGTAGATAAGGGAATACCGACATCAAGCCTTTGCGATAGTGCGTGTAGACATCTTGCGAAACACCTTGATGGTTGGACGGACGAGCCGCATCTACTTGCGGCGGCGTGGAATCTGTTGTGGGCTATTCAGATGGAGATAAAGCACCCGGAACTGAATGACGTTCCGTGGGACAAAGAAAAGGAGAAATAAAATGATTAAAGTAGAACACATCGAAACGTGGGGATTTCGTCACGCTATTCGCGGTATGAGAAATCCTATGAACAGCTGGGATAAGAGTGATAGTTACGAAACGCACATCGAAAACCCGAATACGCTGAACACCGCACCATTTCAATTTTTCGTCGGCGATGCAGACGTTGAATTGATTAAGCATCTTTATAAGGGTGGTACGGAACACCGGAAGTTTATGCGGCAGATTTTCGTATCAATGGATATCACCGCGCCGCTGTATTGGTGGAAGGAATTTGACACATATAAGGTCGGAACAGTCGCAAACTCTTGTTCAACAATGCACAAGGCGGCGGCTCGTGATTTTGTTTTGGAGGATTTTTCCACAGAAAATTTTTATACCGCGTTGGCGCACAGTGTATTTTCCAACACGCTGAACGCATTGAACGTGGCGCGTTGCAATTACATCGAAACAAAGGACAAGCGTCATTGGGATGAAATGATACAGTTACTTCCTTCTTCCTACAATCAGCGACGAACGGTTACGATGAATTACGAGAACGTGGCGTCTATGATTAACCAACGGGAGAATCACAAATTGTCAGAGTGGATAGAATTTGTTTGCGTACTGCGCCGGCTTCCGTATATCAAGGAAATTATGGATTTGTAAAAAATCACTCTTGACAAATAGGGCGAAATGTTGTATAATAAAGAAAAGGGTTGAGAGTATGTCGGTGCTGTCAATCAGTAATTGAATATAATTAACCCTTGAGCCTGTATGTGAAAGTGCCGACACGCCGTAGCATACAGGCATTTTTATACCATAAGGAGATTATTGTGCGTATAAATGCAGTACAAACAATAAAAGACCGCTTAACAATGCGCGAAGTGTTGGTAAGATACGGATTTTCTGTAAAACGCCGTATTCCTTGTCCTTTGCATAACGGGACGGGTGATAATTTTGAAATAAAGGGCAATAATTGGCGATGTTATTCACGCTGTGGAAGTGGTGACACAATATCCTTCGTTCAAAAGTTTTTCGGTTTATCATTTCAAGACACTTTGCGGAAGATTGATGCTGATTTTGGTTTGAATATCTATGGCGACCACTCTTTTGAGGAACTTCGGCGTTCGCATTATCAACAACAGGCTTTGCAATCAAAGCGAGATCGTGAGAATAGAGAAAAACAAAAGGCAGACGATGAATATTGGGCGGCGTTTGATGAATGGAAACGACTCGATGACAATCGCAGAATTTACAAACCAAAATTGCCCGATGAAGAATTGCATCCGCTTTTTGTTGAGAGTTTGCAAAAATTAAATCACCAAAAATATGTTCTCGATTGTTTGGATGAAAAGAGGATATCGTTATGAATGAAGAAGCGATTTCTTGTATGGAAATATCGGACTTGCTACGAGCGGAAAATGTGTATATGATACAGGCGCAACCGATAGAGATACGAGAACAGTTAAAGGCTTTGTATTTCGCAAGAATGCAGGAATTGAAAGCCGATAAAGAATTAAAAGAGCAAGTAAAAAGAATGTTTAAGGCGTTTGACAAGGCGGAGCAGGAAATGGCAGACGCTTACACAAAGGAAAACGCCAAAAAGAACGCCGATATTGCACTTGCTTTTGATGGAAAAGGACAGCCGTTGTCGACTATAGACAATTTTCTCTTAATTCTACGAAACGACAAAGAGTTCGAAAGCCTTCGGTTTAATCAGTTATCATATTCCCCTGAGCATATCGTTGATGGAAAATTAGAGCGTTGGCAGGACAAAGACGATAGCAGAGCAAGGTTTTATATTGAGCAAAAGTACAAAATTCACAACCGAGAAAAACTTGATGATGCTTTGCGCATTCTTTTTGCGGAGAGAGAATATCACCCGATAAAGAAAATTATCGAATCTGTGGAGTGGGATGGCGTGAGCCGTATTCGGGAACTTTTTATAAAGTGGTTGAAATGCGAGGATACGCCGTACATTAGAGAGGTTACCCGCCTTGTGTTTGCGGGAGGTATCCACCGTCTTTACAACGCAGGATGCAAGTTTGATGATGTTGCTGTTCTGATCGGAACGAATCAAGGTGAGGGGAAATCGACCTTTGTCCGTTGGTTGGCAATTAAGGATGAATTTTTTACCGAGGTTACGGAAATTGAAGGACAAAAGGGCATAGAGGCAATTGAGGGTGCGTGGGTGTGTGAGATTGCGGAACTTTTAGCGGTTACAAAATCAAAAGAGGTTGAGGCCGTAAAGTCATATATAACAAAATTGGTTGACCGTTATCGGAGACCGTTTGACCGCCGCACAACAGACCATAAAAGACAATGCGTGTTTATCGGAACAACAAACAAAGAGCAGTTTTTGACAGATAAAACGGGAAACCGCCGTTGGTATCCCGTTAAGGTAAATTCAATCGGTTATGATTTGCACGACCACAAAGAAGAAATACAAGCGGACATCTTGCAAACGTGGGCGGAAGCAAAATATCTGTATGATAGAGGTGAATTGCAACCTTATGCAGACAGAGATCTTCTTGAGGATATAAGAGCAAAGCAAGAGCAAGCACTTGAAGATGATTATCGTGTGGGAATGATTGCTGACTATATAGGAAACAAAGACAAAGTTTGCGTTCTTGAACTTTGGAAGCAAGCCCTTGACAATGAATTTTCAAAACCTACACGAAAAGAAAGCAACGAATTGACGCTGATTCTGCAAAGTTTGGGGTGGAATCGCGGAAAAGTGGAGCACCATTCTGTTTTTGGAAATCAACTTTTTTGGTACAGGAAAACGCCAAGAGAGCTTCCTAGAATTGATGATGATTTACCTCTGTAAAAATATTATTTATATGGCTATTTAGATGCTATTTATATGTTATTTATGCCCGAAAACCCTTATAAATAAAGGACTTTTTCAAATTTTGTAAACAATAAATAATAAAATAAGCAAAAATTTTTACACTCCGTTTTTTACACATATATGTAATTTCAAAAGTAATCTATATAGAAATTGTTTATGTTATTTATAAAAGTGGTAAAAAACCTTGTCACATAAGGGTTTTACGTATAAATAACAA
>JAEIGA010001273.1_pt1 | contig 39114 bp, 59 predicted proteins | sample 9270691 | NCBI WGS metagenome assembly JAEIGA01 (sample SAMN17057246, study PRJNA624740) | gut metagenome | biome: biome; isolation source: fecal sample | host: Bos grunniens | place: China: Xizang | collected 2019
GCATCAGTTACCTCATCGTTATTGAGAATACGGAACTCACGAATCTTGATCTCATCGCCGATAGGATACTCAGGAAGCTCCTTGTCAAATACCTTGACATGAGAATCCTCAGCACCATAAGCGAGGAAGTAAGATACGCACTGCTCAATGAGGAGTTCCTCAGCAGTATAGAAGCGAGTATCCTGAGGGTTCTTGAAATAAGAAGCAGGAACCTCGAGCTTATAAACATCGGAGATATCCTTTATCATCTCCTTGGTCAGGAGCTCAGGCTTATCTACAACGATGCCAAAGTTGGAAAGAAGAAAAGCATTAAGGTATACCTTCTCAATCTTGAGATTAGGGTTATAAGCATCCTTATAATCAGATGCTGCGAGCATGCGACGGGCGATAAGAATGTTTTGAAGTTCAGTCATGGTAAATACCTCCGATAAAATAAAATTAGCGATAGCTTTTTGATATAAATACACCAAAACAAGCCACCGCTTTATAAAGTAGTTTCTTAATTTTGGCCTAACTGTCATAAATATTTTTCCAGAATATGTGAGAAATAAGTATAGGCTCTGAGTAAGTGATACGCGTTTTCACTCACATTATATTATACGATATTATTTTTATATTTTTAACATTGTAATGTTATTTTATAAAAATTTTTGTTAATGTGCGTTTACGTCTGCCTCGTGGATGGCATCAATATACCACTTCCACTGCGGATGCATCTTCTGATAATAGCCGGAGTTAAAGAAAGGCTCCATGTGGTTAGCTATAATCCAGCTAATAAGACAAATATCAGCCATATCCATATCACGCAACAGGTGGTCAGGATTCAGGAATAAGCCATAAGCCAGGTAGCCGCCGACACAATGGTGGTCATAGTAGTGAGCAACATCCTCGCCAGGCTTGAAAAACTTGGTATAAGGCTTTCCAATATCATGCCAATAAGCTGCCTTAGCAAGCTTATTATAATCTCCATATTTTATAACATTATCTCTAACTGCTTGTTCTATAATATTAACATGGGCTGCCATGCAATGTTCCCAAACGCCTAACGTATGATGAGGATTATCATGAGGAATATGTAAGTCAGAAGCTCTTGAAGCAATATACTTCACTTGATCAAAGTCTCTCTGATTAAGATGAACTTCAACCTTATCAAATCCCTCGTCAAGCCAAGGGCTCTGCCAACGACGGAGCATCTTATCAATTACCTCAGGACCAACTTTACGAGCTCTCAAAGAGTCTCTACGAATACACTCCTCAGGCTCAGCCCATACAACATGACACTCTACAGTATCATTAGTAGGATGAGCACAGGCTATAGCTGACTTACGTGCCTTTCTGGTAATATTAGTTGCATCATAAATTACCGTTTTGCCTGCCTTAAGATCTTCTTGAGTTCTTTTACGCATAAGCTCAAATACTTTTGCGTTATCACCCTGAAAATTAGGGTCGCCAAAAAGCTCCTCTCTGATTGCATCAGACGAATGAATGACTGTAAAGTCAGTACAAAAAGCATCATCGACTGCTTTATAATTTTCAGCGTAATAGCTCTTTCCTGAACCAGGAAGTCCGCACAGAATAATTAACTTAGCCATAAATCCTCACACTCCATAAACTTTGGGAACCTGATATTCATACATTTTATAAATATCGTCTTTTGCTGTAATGTGTAAATGATACCAACCTGCATAAGCATTAGGAAGCCACCAGATCTCTACTTCACAGCTTTCTTCAAAACAAATCCTTTGAGCCTCTTCTAAATCGCTTAAAGCTGGAATTCTTGTATTCACTGTAAAATATTTAATTGGAATCAACATTTTTCTTTTCCTCCTGCTCTTTATAAGCAATATTAATAAAATAATTGGGCGAAATTAAAGGAGTCTGTGCTTTAAGCCAGTTCCATTCTTGAATTACCCAAGGTTCGCACAACATCATAATATTCGTTTCCGGAATAGTAATTCTTTTAGCAACTACTCTATCCAGATCAAGCGCACTTTTACGACTACAATCTTCTTCCAAAATCTTTGCGACAATATGTTTCTCAATATATTCCTCATATTGTTTTATAATATCCTGCTGATATTTACAAAGCTCTAAAAACTTATGAGGAATATCCATTCTATCTCTATAAGGCATTAATCACACCACTCCCAAATATGTTTTCCTACTATATTATACAGTCCCTCGGTATATTTTTTCTCAAAATAATCACAAGCGATTCCGTGCATAAGCTTAGGATTAGCCTTGGTCCCAGTCTTCTTTTCCCACTTCTCTAAGTATTTCCTAAAGCCATATTCTTTCTCTGCAATGGCAATAAGTTCTTCCTCGTCAAGATCTTCATAAGTGTCCAGGTCCTGTGCATAATCTAAAGCTCTTTTTGTCTGAGCGGCAATCTTCTTTACTCGCTCTTCAGCACTCCAACAACAATCACCTGCCTCATAAGTCTTATTATAGAACTCGAGCATAGTTTTCATCATCTCATGCATATACCAACCTGACCAAGGACAAAATTCCTTAGCCTGCTTTACAAGCTTCCTACGATACGACTTCTGCCGCTTCTTATATCGCTTCCACTGCTTATATTTAGGTCTATCAGTAAACCAAAAGCTAATACTCTTAAACATTTATATACCCCTTACTAATTATTCTTTGTTTTTCACGCTCTACAATTTCTCTTAAAGTACAGTATTCACCTTCATAAGGCACGGTACGACAACGCATGATATAATCATCAAGTAATTCAAGCAAAGGCCTATCGCCAGTCTCAACTACAATGTAATATTCAGTGCCCTTAGGCCCTTCGCTAGGAATAATCTCACCAAGCTTAAACATTATACTTTCTCCCAAATTAATTTAATTACCGTAGATAAAGTATCCTGAACTGCCTTCAAAGTCTCATCTAAAAGGTCTCTATATTCTTTAATAGTGATAGCCTCGTAATCTGAATTATAGCCGTCATAAAATGGACGTACAACTATCCATTGAGGTTCCTCTCTAAAGGCGCTCAAACGATTTCGCGTGCAAGCATACAGCTTACGATTAATAAACCAAAGACTATCGTCGAGATCTTCTTTAGTTTCTACCCAGAAGGCATAACAAAGCTGACCTTCTTCATTCTCAAACTCACGATATCTTACAGGGTTGGTCCACCTGGGATAAAGTAATTCCCACCTCTCACAATCTTCCTGAGAAGTAAAACGCTTACCGTCGTTAGCCTGCCAGTAAGCTGTTGCAGGTATCTCAATTCGTTCCATGTTCTGTCTCCTTTACTACATCCCAATTATTTGTGGACACGGTTTTTGGTATATCATAAATACTCTTAGCATACTGATAACCATCGCTAAAAGCTTTATTTAAAAGCTCGCTCAACTCCTGAGGTGTCAAAGTATAATTCTTTTCGCCGGCCTTAAGACATGGAATCCAAGGTCCGGATTGTGTAATATATCCGCTAGTAATCATATAATATATCCTTCCTTTCTAAGAAGTTTACAAAATTTATTGTGAGGACATGAAACCATTAAACACTCTTTTTCACGTCTCTTATTAATAGGACAGCACAAAGCATTCTCATATTCTGAGTAAGGCTCTGAGCAATATCCATTATTTTTAAGTCCATACGCAAGGTCTGAAGCTAAACCGCCGACATTCACATCGTCATAAGGAGCAAGCTCCCAGGACAAACGGTCTTCTATAAATTCAACAAGTTTACAATCTTTCATATTTAATTCCTCCTAATTAAAATGTCCACCATCTATTATGATAACCGCAGCAGATATAAACTACTTCGCCATTTTGCCACTTAGGCGTTAAGCTCTTCTGAAACTTTACTTTAAAGTCTCTAATAAGATAACCTTTAATTCGTTCTGCCTCAGCAGCGTCCCACCAATCATGGTTTTTCATACAGTTATTTACCCAGACTTCCCAGTGCTCTCGAATTATATCACAAAGTTCAGAAGCGAGTTCGGGTGTGTATTTATCTGTATTATAAAAGAGCTCCCTAAAACGTTCTTTACCCTTTATATACGCATAAAGCTCTTCAGTAGACATATCACCAGCCTTATTACGAGTATACTCAAAAAGTTCAAGATCAGAAGCAAACTGCTCAAGTTCTTCTGTAAAATCATTATCACCAACAGTAATTCTCAAAATCATACTTATTACCTCCAATATTAGCTAATATATAATACAACTCGTAATATAAATTTTTAACACATTTTGCAAATAAAAAAAGATGTAAGATTTTTACTTACATCTTTTTTAAAAATAATATATATAAATAATAATATATAAATATAATATATATAATAATTATAATAATATTTTATTATACAATAAATTTTTTTAAAATATTAATCATTTAATATAAATTTAGTTCTTTCTATAACTGTTCTAACTTCATCAGGCTCATCAAGATCTCCAATAACATCTAGTGTACCGCCTCGCTGCAATTTAACAGTATAATAATATACACCAGGTGCCAAAAGTCTAGTATCATTAGGTAATATTTTTATACTGATGTCGCCAGTTTCCTGATTTTGGTCTTCTACTGTATAACCCTTAATGAGTATAGCATCTTCAAAACGCTGACGTGGATGAAGTAATGCAAAATAAATAGCATCTGAGCTAGTTAAAATATAATTTTTAGTAGTATCTTCTTTAGCTGGAATAGCTACTTTAAATTCGTAAGAGTCGCCTCTAGTAATTTTAATAATATTCTTTGCCATTTTTTAGACTCCTAAATAATTAATATTTAAACCAAATATCTCCGGTATTGCCTCCTGTGGGCTCTTCTTGGCTTGTAGTAACTTTGGGAAGTGCACTAATAGCATTATTTACATAGTCTTCTGTCGCATATCCAGTTAGTACTAGTGTACCTCCTGTAACTGCGTTCGCAACCTGCTCAGTTACATAAAGCTTAGTAGCCAAGTCAATAGGATCAATAGTGCCCACTGTTACATTTTTATTGCTGTCTGTCACGACAATACGCGAAGCGGTGTCTAATCTACCATCATTAGTGATTTTTCCGTGGGCGTGTGAAGTAGGCGTTCGCGGGTTAGTAAGCCTTCCGTCACCCTCAACTATAACACTAGGCTTATTTCTAATATAAGCATCAGAAGAAGTACTCGTCTCATTCCAGTCTGCTTGTACATTAACTTCGGCACCGGCTGCAATACCAGCTAACTTTTGTCTATCAGCTGGCGACATTAGATCTTTTTCTACCCAAGTTGTTCCATTATACTGATAAAATTTAGAATCCTCCTGACAGTGACATAAAGAACCTTTTATAATATTTTTACCATTAGCACCTTTTATAGATGCATCGATTTCAGCAGCTGTTACAGGAAAAAGCTCGACGAGCTTGCTTGCAACTAGGTAACCCCCTCGAACATATCTACTATCAACAACTACGTTATCAGCGCCAGCCGGTTTAATATTGCCTAATTGTAATTCTGCCATAATTTATAGTCTCCTTATTATACAATTTTATAGTTTAAGCTACTTCCTGCAGCGGCTTTTGCTGAAGTATAATAACCTTTATATGTTACAGTAGAACCACTAACTAGTTTAAGTGCTACATCGACAGGACCCATGGTAGTATCACTGTCACCACCGAAGGCATCCACCCAAGTATTTGCAAAAGGCTCATACTGAATGGTTTTACTTCCAGAAGTTCCAGGAGGCATTAAGAACCAAATATGGCTCGCAGCGCTACTATCAATTTTAATAGTAGCACTACTAAACTGGGTGGCAGTCGTAACAGGCGAAGCTGTATTATTAGACAAACTAGTTGTAGTAGAAGCTAGATAATAGTTATAATATTTACCTGCAGCTAAGGTATATGCACCAGCAGTGCCTTGTTTAGTGCCACCGTTGAGGGCCGAGGTGTTCGTAGCATCCCTGCCGAGGTAAGTTAAGAACTTAGTAATAGCTGTGCCGGTAGTTAACTGATTTTCTTTCTGTGCTGAACCTAGAATAACACTAGCTGTTATTTGACCATAACGAGTCTGTGAGCTTGTTGTAACATTTCCTTTAGGAAGACTAATTTTAATAGTTACTTTCTTATTAGTGTCAAAATCACAATAAAGCACGTTACTACTATGACTTACGTATGTTCCAGCAGTCACCATGCCTGCAGAAGCTTCCTGACCGGAAGGTAAGGTAATCTTAAGGTCACCTTCAGATTGCTTTGTAATTGGATAATAAAACGGCTGACTTCCACTCGTTTTATTAGTTCCAACACGATAACCATATTCTGCAGTGCCGGAATTTGAAAGTGTAAAAGTAACATCTACTGTAGTAGTACTGACTTCCGTACCAACCTCGGTAGTACTGCTACCGTAAGAAGTAGTACCGGCTGTTACATTTAATTTAACATCACTAGTAGTGATAGTCGGCTGAGTATCCGTTTGTTCACCAAAAACCTTGTTAAAAACAGACTTTAAGGAATCACCCGTAGAACCTATCTTACCTCTATTGGTAGCGCTAATAGTTGAACCGCTACCAATAACTTCCTGTGATGCTTTTTGAGCATTACCAATAGGTACGTAAGTATATAGATCTGATTTTAGCGTAATATTTTCCTCATTAATATCACTAGCTGCTAATAATTTTATTGACCGGGCGCTGCTACCATCAAAGGTAAATGACGGCTTAGTAGCATCCTTACCCTCATAAACTGTTAACCCATTAGTTAATTGTCCAGCTTCTTCAACGGCCCTTATCGTTACTTCTGTGTGTTTACCGACATCGTTGCTTCCATCATATATATACGTCTCTTCAGTGCCATTTACAACTTTAATCGTTAATGGTACTGCTACTTTTTCAGCAGTTTTTGCTACTACTTCATACTCTTCATTATCTATTTTAATAATACTGGATAATTCTTTTGTTTCAGCCATTATATATCACTATCCTTTCTATTTATATTAGTCTTCAACTTCTTCAATTTCAATTATATCTGCGAAGTCCGCTAAATAGTCAGCCAAAACTTTAATTTTAGCATTAGTACCATTAAAACGTCTATCTACGTAAGTACCTATTTTATCCATATTAGGTACCCAGTCAGCAGTAGTATCGGCTTTTCTAATCATTGGTTTGACTAATAGACCAGTATCAAAACTTGCTGGTATCTTTAGATAAACCTCGATAGTCGTTTCCGTACTTAACGTAAATTGTCCGTCTGTTACAGTAACACCTTCAATTTCTAGGTCAAAACCAGGATTTTCAGCTACTTCAGTCTCATCTATAATATCAGCGACCTCAGTGCTGACTTTATAAGTGCCTTCAAGTAGAGCAAAAGCTTTTAAGAAAACTTTTGCTACAGAAGTACCAGTGCTATTAGTTAAAATAGAACCGTCACCAACATCTTCCAAGCTGGCGGGTAAACTTGGGCTATAGTCGTAAGGATAAGGCAAAAGGTTTTTATTTTTATCAATCAGATTTAGTCTATCTTCAATCTGTTCCGCTGTATATGGAAATGTATAAGCCATATTTTATTTATCTCCTTAAACTAATTTATAATACATAAATTGGTTTATTATTGCTATCTACAATAATGTCACCAGTTTCATCTACGAGTACTTCGTATTTAATATCTGTAGCACGCCAGGTACCGTCAGCAGCTTTTGTATAGCCTTCCTGCATAACATTCCAGGTTTCACTTGAAAGTATTCTAGTCGCTTCTAGCTGAACCTGACTTCCTTCACTATCTAGAATCGGTACCTCATTTCCGTTACTGTCCACTACTCTGACAGTCTTTTCATCAGGGGTAGGTACATTAGCAAAAGCAAGAGCACGCTTCATAATCGGCTGCTTATATGTAATACTTTCGTCGCCTTCGACTTTTACATAAGTGCCGCTACCTTTACTTATATATGGATTTATAACATTAGAAGTAACAACACTTCCCTGTTTACCATAAGCAACTAAATAAATAGACAGCATGTACTGTTCTGGTAGTGCCGGTAACATAGGAGAATCTACAAAAAATTCATTAACCAAACCAATATTCTTATCAAAAATGTCATAATACACATTTAATGTTGGGTAATAACGCTTAATAACTAAACTATAACGGTCAATATTATCATTTGTTAGCACTGGTGTCACCCACTCTAACTTAAAAACATTTCCTGAGCCAATATTAATATAGGTTTTCTTATCTGCACCGTAGATATTTGTTGAGGCAATCGTGCTTCCATCTTTTATATTTAAAGTTAAATTAGAAATAAGAATCACCTTCTTTACTTATTTACTAACATTTTATTAGGATTTGCGTTTCCAATAAAATTTATCACAGGCCGAGTCTGCCATAAAATCTTTATGCATAGGAATAAACGTAGTTATATTTATTACAGTACCAACGGGTAAAGTTTTATTATTAAATATCTTAGCAATTGTTATATTACCGTTTGCATCAATCTTATATTGAATATCGTATGTCTCAGTACCCTCTTTATTTACTGCTTGTACAATACCGTCTACTAAATCTGAAACACCAAAAGCAATAAGTGGTATCTCACCTGCACCTACTATGGCTGGGCTAATTGTACCAAGCTTGAGAGCACTGGTAGAACTACTTGAAGACAGACTGGTAGTAGTAGTAAGTGTAAGACTTACACGGGAGTTATGATCTGCTTTTATAATTACACCAGATGTTAAACTTGCGCTTCCTACAGACCAATAGCTAGCTCCGGCATTTAAATGAAGTTTATCATTGTTATATACTTTATCAATAAGTTCCCAAGTTCCGCCAAGTGTGCTACCTGGATTAGTATTTGTGCTTGTTATAACAACACTTCCAACAGCATTCGCTACATCACACACGATTGCACCAACCGATGCTGTAATAGCGTTATTTACGGCTTTTGCACTTGGGTACTTTGCGTCAGTATCCCACTCAGAAGCCGCCGCGGCTGAAGTTATCATATTTTCTTTTAGCTGTAAATTATCAACAGTTGTATTTAATTGTGCCATAGGTACATCCTTTCTATATTTAAAAAATAAGCTCGATATGCTAGGTATGCCCAAGGTAATCGCGGGCCAACCCTACAACACACGAGTTCTAAATAAGGTCTCCTTTAAAACTATTTTGCAAATTTTGGACACCAAGTCGGCCATCCTTATAGACTAACCTAAGATATTAAATTTTTCAGCCTAATTAATTTAGCAAATAAATAAAAATAAAAGTATGCAACTACTCAAGTAGTTGCATACTTTATCATATAATTAATCTTATTCAGCAGTTCCGCCGTCAAGAATGAACTCCATTGCGCTAAGAATATCAGCAAGGCTCTTCATAGCTCCACCAGTTACGTGACCATTGGAAAGGTCAAGACCTGTGAATACATATGCATCACCATTTTCAAGAGCTGTAGGATCCTTAGTAAGAGTGCCAGAACTGTAGTCCTTATGAGCTACTGTAACCTCACCAGTACCAGCCTCGGGAGTTACAACAATATCTGTACCTGCAGTAACCTTAGTTACACCAACATCAACCGTAGGAGCAACAAGCTTTACAGTTTGAGCTTCACCTTCAGAAGGAGTTACAGTAAACTCAAGAGCATTTGCTGTAGGAGCAACAGTATAAGTGGTATTTGCATCATTAAGATCTGCATAATCTTTTGCAGCTTGCTCTGCCGCAGCTATTGCAGCAGCATTAGTCTGCTTCCAAGTCTCAAAATCTTCAGATTGAACAGCTGTTCCTGCTTTATCCCAGGTAGCCTTATTTGCGTCAACTACATCCTTAACACCTTGAGCAAGTACCTTTGCACCTACCTCGCCATCCCAGTTTGTGATCTGAGTAGCAGTGATACCATAAGCAGGCTTCGCTTCAAGTTCATCAATAGCGTCTGCATTTGCTTTGATCGCGTCAAGCATTTCAGTAGCAGCCGTACCCTCACCAGTAGCAAAATCCTGAATTTCTTTTAAGGTATCGAGAGCATTCTTAAGGTTCTCACCCTCACCCTCATCTTCAGCTGCGCCCACGAAGAAGGCTTCAACTTTCTCTAAACGCTCATCAAGAGCTGCATCTGCAGCAGCAAAAGCTTTTCTAACACCCTTAATAGTATCAGCAGTTGCTTCATCATCAACAGTACCAACTACAGCTTCAATAGCCGCATCCTTAGCTTCATCAGCTACATGGTCGGCATAAGCCTTTGCACCATGAATAGTCTCAGCTTCCTTAGCATCAGTACCAGCACCGATTATCTCAGACTTCGCTTCAGATTTAGCAGTTGCTGCCTTATCATCCATTAATGCATACAAACCTGTCGCCGGGATAATCTCGCTCTCGCGGTCATGTCCAATAGTCTCAATAATTGGGTCAATATTCTCTTCTTTAAAATCCTGAAGGGCTAGTGTAATACTAGCACCAGTCAAACTTTCTATTGTTTCTTGGTTAGCATAGGGAAGTTCTGCCCAAGTAGTTGTACCGTCACCAATCTTAAATACTTTTGTACCAGTATGGAAACCAGGCTCGCCGGCCTGAAGTACATAGCTATCGGCGAACACACCTTTACGGAGTAAAATAGTTGTGTTTAATTTAACAGACATAATAAGTCTCCTTTAAATATTTATAAAATTATTTTAATTTAATTTATTAGACAGTAGCAGAGCCACCATTAAGAATGAGCACGTCGCCCTCAGTCTGAACAAGCTTATTCACATTAAGTCCCTTAATACCGAGCGTACCATCTTCAGCAACAGAAACCTCAGCAGATTCCTTAGGCTGAACAATCTCATCGATGGCACTATTTATTGCTTCAATATCGCTAGCATTCTTTTCATGAGCTGCTTTATTAGTAGCAACGTCATTTACGAGCTTAGCAATCTCGCCTGCATTATCATGAACGTACTCTACTAATGTTACAAGACCTTCAATAGTATCAGTATTAGTAACATCTGCAACAACTTTGTCTACAGTAGACTTAACCTGTGCCTCAGTCATGAACTTAGCATCAGCATCAGTCTTCGTATAAACATCAGCTGCATTAGCCTTCTTAGCTATTTCAGTGTTAATGGTAGCAACGGTAGCTTCAACATCAGCTGTTTTTGCATAAGGTGTGAAGTCTACATCAGGGATAGCATCAATAGCAGCCTGAACAGCAGCATCAACTTCGCCCTTTGTATACGTATCTGCCTTGTCCGCCTTAGCATTTAAGAGATTATCAGCAGCAGTCTTTGTATAAACGTCAGCTGCTTCAGCTTTTGTTGCAATAGCAGTTTCATTCGCGTCAACACGTCCCTTAAGAGTATTAAACTCCCCAGTATGTGTAGTCTTATATGTCTCAAGAACACCAATACGAGTCGCATGGCTATTCTCTGGAGTCTCAGAGCCTGTGCCTGTAATAATAGCAGTTAATGTTGCGATATCATTCTTATTTTTATTAACCTGGCCGTTAGTTAAATTAGTAACAGCAAGTGCAGCAGCTTCCGCAGCAGCCTGAGCAGTCGCAGCATCTGCAACGCCCTTATCAGCCTGAGTCTGAGCAGCTTCAATAGCCGTATCCTGGGCGGCATCTTTCTGCTCAATAAGAGTTACACGATTGTTATTAGTGCTAACATATGTCTCTAACTGTCTTGCAACAGATGCCGCAGACTCAGTAGAGCCACCCTCGATCTTGTCGAGCATTGCGTTTAACTCAGCCTTAGAGTAAGTGTTAGCAAATACACCTGTACCATTAACAGGAGCTACATATCCATCTTCACCCTCAGCTCCAGTTGCAGGTGTACCGGGAGTACCGATCTTAAGGTCAATTTCACTCTTAGTGTAAACAATATCAGCATTAGCTTTCTTAGCTAGTTCAGTGTCAACATAAACTTTAGTTGCAGCAGCCTCTGCAGTTGCTTTAACCCCATTAATAACCTGAGTATTAGCAGTCTTAAACTCTTCAAAAGTTGTATTTGCAACTACGTCTGCGGCATTAGCCTTAAGAGCGAGCGTTGCATTAACAGTCTCTGCTACAGCAAATGTAGCTTTATCGGCTTCGTAAGCTGTTTTATCAACCTTCTTTGCAAGCTCAGCGTCTGCATAGTCCTTAGTTGCGGCAGCTTCAGCTGTAGCCTTAACACCATTAAGAGCTTCAGTAGTAGCAAGAGGCGCAATAGCAGCCGCAATTTTACCATCTACCTTAGCAATATCTTCTGCATTCTTCTTAATGTCACCGGCCATTGTAGCTGCGCCTGTTTCATCAGAAGCAATATAATCTTGGATTTCTTTTAGCTTGTTAACAATACCGTCGCTGTCCTCAGTAGCAGCCCAGAATGTTTCCATAGCTTGAATACGCGTCTCGTGAGCACCAAGACCTGTAGTCTCGTTATTGACTGCGTTCTCAACAGCAGTCACGCGATTAGCAAGAGCTGTTTCGTCATAACGCTCCTCATCCTCGAGGGCTTTAACACGAGCCTTAAGGTCAGTATCATCATATTTATCAGCTTCTACAAGATAGTCATCTTCGATAGCCTTAACACGAGCAGCAAGCGCTGTGTCGTCATAAACAGTATCAGAGTCGTTTGCATCAGCATAAGCCTTAGCTCTAGCCTCAGCAGCTTCAATAGCAGCGTAAACACCGCTTGCAGCAGTTTCACCCTCTGTTGCAGCACCGATAGCGTTTGTAAGGGCCTCAACAGCCTCAGCTCTAGCGCTAGCTTCATCAGCAATAGCCTGAGCGTTATCTGCTACCTTCTCTACAAGACCTTTAACAGCCTCAACACCCTCAGATGCCTCAACACCGTTAACAGCCTTCTCTAACTCAGTAGCGCGATTCTGAAGGCCTGCAATAGCCTGAGCCTGACCTGCTGCAGTAGCAGTATCAACCTCTACCCAAGAATATACGCCATTTGCATAAGAGAAGTTATAAGTCTTAGAAGAATCAGGATCTACAGGAGCAACAATAGAGAGTTTACCCTCAGCATCCTTAACAATAGTAGTGCCGTCAACCTCAATCTTGCCTGCGATCTCCTGAGTTACAAAGTTTCCTTCAGCATCAAGAGCTAGTGTATAAACATTTACAACACCGTCAATAACAGTTGCGAGGACTTGACCTTCATAAGGATAAGGAACAACTTTCTTATCTGCACTTTCGTACCAATATTTAGATACACCCTCTGTAAATGTACCTTTAGTTAAGTAGTATTTTAAATCCGCAGCGGAAGTAAATACATTAGAAATATCCAGAGGACCATATTTCTGTCTATTTAAGTTAACGCCAAGCGTGGCAAAACCTTGATATTCAAATGCCATTATTTATGTCCTCCTTATTTAGTAATTGAAACAGTAAAGCCAGTAGCTGCCATACCGTTTGCATTTTCTTTTGTAAATACGCTATAGGTGGTTGCATCATAACCGTTAGCACCTTCTACCTGTACCTCAGTTCTAACGAAACCGTCCTCAGGAAGTCCCATACCATCAACGTTAATTACAGCAATATTGTTGTAAGTTCCCGGTACTGCAAACATTACACGTGTAGTATTTGCAGGAATTACTACACCCTTAAATGCAGCTCCACCGGGAGTCTTAGTATGCACTTCAAAGTTTGTAGTATTAGAGCCTCTAGAAGTTGCGCTTCTAATAAAGTCGCTATCAATTGCAGTTGTGCAGTCAGTACCTACGTAATACCATGTATTACGGAAACCTGTTGCATTGATTGCAATATCAGTAAAATCTTGAGTCGTGGTACCAGCTTTGTCAAAACCGGTAATCTTACCAGCTGCATAGGGCTTACCAACGTTGTTATTAGGAGTATAAGCTTTGCTTGCATCAAGAGTTACAGAACCATTGATGTATGCGTAAGTCTTAGCGCTTGTAGAGTCAATCTGGATATAGTCATCACTTGCGAATGTGAAGGTACCGGATGAAGCTGTACTTGTTTGCTCGTCAGTTTCGTTAGAAACACTCCAAGTAAAGTTACTAGAGCTAATACCAGAAGCATTGGAAGTAGCGCTATTAGAAGTACCATAAGTACCTGTACCATCATTTCCTACGTAAGAACCGTTGCCAGTCTCAGTCTTCCACTTAATTGCCTTAATTTTTGAACCGATTTCATTTGTACCGGTATCAGTTGTATATCCGTTTGCAAGTAAGTTTGCTGTAGGATAATTTGTCTTAGGATTTAAGATCTCAGATAGTGCATCACGTAGCCACTCGGAAGTAGTCATACCAACACCACCGGCATCCACAGAACCGTTCTGTGTCTTGTGTCTACCAAAGTTGTGTGTTAATACTAGGTTTTCCTCAAATACGCCTTCAGCTTGAGGAAGCTCGGCCCAAGTGCTAACACCATCACCGACTTTAATAATCGGTACCTGCTTAGTGTTACCATCTCCCAAGTCGCGAGTCATATAGCCAACGCCAACCTCACCACTTTGGAGCTTGTAACTAGAAGATGCCCAAGCGGTCGTTGAGTCATTTCTAAGCACTATAACAGTATTAATAGTTTGTTGTGCCATTTAGTCAGTCTCCTTTTATAATAAAAATTTATTGTTTTTGTGTCAAACCACACTAAATAATTTAGCTAACTTTTATGCTAAAAGCGGGTCATCAGCAGTATCAGCTGTAGCGTTTCCGCCATAAATAAAACGAACATTATTTAGTGCACTTTGTACCGCTTCTGGTACTTTCTCAGCAAGTATTTCATCTATAGCTGAACCAAACTGCTCTTGCATAGCAATCGTTATAAGTTCGCGGAGCTTATCCTCATCTATAGCACTAGCATTAGTACAGATCCAGCCCTGAGTATCATTATCATAGATGAATGTGCTAACCTGGCCGGCTGATTGAATATAGTATGTAACATTCGGATTAAATTCCGGCGAATCGAAATTAGTAGGAAGGTCTTCTTCACGCTCTAATTTCTGAAAAAGCTCAATATCTTCAAGAGCAGCTACTCTCTCATCAAGGTCTTCTATTAAAAATTTAAGGTTATTTACGCCTTCATCGGGCTGTAAGCTAGGTACAACGGTTCCATTTATACGCTTTAGTGATATACCATCAGGATGTACCGAGTTATCGTCTTCAATACCGAGAAAAAGCTCGGCAGTATCTGTACAGAGATACCAGCAGCCCGCCTCTAAAACTAATCGAGGATTTGCTACGCCTGGCTCTGAGAATATAAGAGTGGATAAACCTTGTTTTATTTTAAAATCTATCATAAGTCCTTACCACCTCTTTAGCATTACCTATCACGGAACTCAAGTTCGCCATAACGAATAGTTTCCTTTTCGTCTACTACTTCAGTAACCTTTTCTTCTACAGTCTCAGTAATCTTTTCTTCTACTACCTCGGCAACTTTTTCCTGAACTGCTACTGTAACTTTTTCTTCTACCGCATTAGTAACTTTTTGAGATACCTCACGAGCAACCTCTTCATCAGTTGCATATTTTTCTAGCTCTGCGTCCAAGCTTTCTCTTTTAATGTAGTCATTAAAAGGAAGCGCACCCTCAATTAAATCAAGAGTTTCTTTGGACAAAGCATCGAACTCGGTATCAACTTTTATGTTGCCACCTTCGACTTCTTTAGTATTGCCATAACGGTCTCGAACAGTAAGCCATACTTTATAAAATGCCATGTTTATTTCTCCTCACTAATATTTATTTCACTGTTTTGTAAACACAAGTCCGGTAGCAGTATTTGTGCTATCAGCAGGCTTAAAATAGTGCTCAGTAGCTCTACTCGACAATAAAGTACTTTCACTAATATTTCTAACTACACGATTATAGTCTATAAGTTCCTGAGCAGTTGCCACACGTATTGGTGCCTCTGGTTTATCAGCTGTATTAACTCTTCGTACTACAAACATAATTAAGCCTCCTCGGTAAATGCCTCAAGCCTAATACCAACTACCTCATATCCAAGCGTATTGAAATTCGTACTCGGTATTCCGGAAGCTATCGGCTCTAAACGAACACTTATAATCTCATAATCGGACTCTTCTGCAAAAGTTTCCTGTCCGATAGTCAGATCCTGCGCGCCGTACTCTACAAGTATCTTACCATTTTCAGTTAGTTTGCGGTATTCAGTGTCTTGCTGAGAGTCAAAGGCGTTAAAAAGTACCGCAAAGTTATAAAAAGCTCCCGGTTTTATACGTTTTGATGCCTCAGGCGAGATCCTAAAGATAACTTCACCGTTCTGGTCCATATCGGACTTTCTCGCTCTAAAAATAAAAGCATAAGGTGAATTAATATAGTTATAATTTTTTATAATAAAAATAAACTCATCATTGTCGCCTAAATTAAACATGCGTAAGTTTATTGCAAGTCGTGTATCACAATTCATGTAGACTGTAATGTCCGGCATGGCTGCAGCATAATTAGTACAATAACTAAACAAGTACTGACCCTCCTAACTAATTTTATTTACTTAAACATATCAAATAATTTAGCAAATATATTAAAAACAAAAGGAAGTAAACTCAAAGAATTTACTTCCCTCATATATTAATTTTAGCTTATTAAAAGTTATAACATTTGGCTTTCTACAATAAAATACTTTACTTTATAATTCTTAAGTAGCTCTTTTACCCTCTTACTTTGCTCTTTAGTTTTGGCATAAATGCTGAAAATGGTGCACTGTTCAGTTCCATAGTCTAGCCCTTCCATTCTCTTATGCGGAATTTTATTATTAGTTAGTAATCGTTCGATAGTTTCAGATAGTTCTACTGTCACTGTACACTCTATTTTCCAAAGTCTATCTTTTGTTTTCTTTTCTTCGACAAACTTTACAATATAAACACCGATAAAGTTAGTAACTGTTACAATAATAATTTTAGGTAATAAATCGAGCTGATCATCCGCAGTATAAAATACTGCCAAAGTGTTGATCGCATAAGCTACTGCGTTTAAACTCGCAGCAGCCAGCTTAGTCCCTTTTACGGTTACAATAGACTTTGCTGATCCAACTATAACATTAAGTACTGTTAGTACAATGAATAAAATAAGTAATTCTAAATTCATTTTCTTATCCTTTATCCATCTTTAATTTATCTTTATACGGACAAGTTTTAATACATTTATCCACAAAAAAGTGCATATCCATAGCTGCATCATAAGCAGAATTATTTTTATCAAGAAACTCTTTGCTCTTTTCTAGCCCGATAGGGCAACCTTTAATACAAAAATCTTTTACTTCTGACATATCTGCTTCACCAAACCTGCAATCTTAGACTTATCAAAACGATTACCAACTTCTTTTACAACAAGACCAATAAGTTTTCCTGTATTAGTTTCAGTCTCTTTAAGTCTTTCAATAATTGCAATAACTTCCGCCTCGCTCATCTGCTTAGGAAGATACTGTTCAAGTTCCTTAATAGTATACTCTGCGAGAATATACTGCTCATCTTCCGGTTTATAAAGTGTAAGAAGGTCCTGCCTCTCTTTGACTTCTTTTGCAATAAGATTTACAATGTGTTCATCAGAGAGTGGAAGCTCAAACTGACCTGACTTTTCGGCTGTCATAATTCTCTGCTTCATGATTTCGTACGGAAATCTACGAATAGCAATGCGGGTTTTAAACTCCTCAATGAATTTTTGATTAATAATTTCTTTAAGCATCATTCTATTAACCTCTATTTATTATTTTTAGTTTCTTCATATCTTCTAACCACTTATCTATTTGCTGATCGTCTATAAGCAGCTCACTAAGTTCATGTAGACTGTCTAGCTCTACGTCGGTGATAAGATTTTCTGCATTTCGTACATACCAGGGCTTTTCTACAAAACCTTTATTTGCTTTTACCTCAAGTTCCTCAAGAGCTTTATTAACTCGAGCAGCTTCTGTAAAAGCTTCTTCATAACTTTCGTGAATTAGATGAACCCCAAAAGGTACCTTAGGCACATACTTATTTAATTCTGGGGTGGTGGTTTCGTAGAAAAATTCACTTTGATTTTCCCAGTATCTAAGAATACCTGTCTTAGAGTCTCGATCAACCTTTACAATTTCTACTGGACGTGCTACAACATTATATCTAATAGTTTTAGAATTAATAACTCCGGCTCCATGGCATTTATGACAGTCTGTAGTAACTTCGCCTCGTGCATAACAAGCCGGGCAAACTCTTTTCTTTTGTGCTTCTACTGGTTTAAGTCTAATCATCTTCATTTTTTTAATCCTCCAAAATATTTTTACATTATATAATACAATAAAAGCAGAGCTACTTTTAAAGCTCTGCTTTTATTTCTTAGATTTGTGCACATTAGTTCAATACCAGTTATTATATTATGACTAACGATTTATGTACTTGTACACAGCATCGGCCAAGTCGTAGACTGAATATGACTCAGCTGACCCAGTAAGCTCACGAACAGCCTCAGCTATTTCAGCTATGCAGTTTTCAGTATAAATTTTTTTAGTAACCTTAGTAGTATTAGCCATTAACCAAGCATAAAATTCACCGTTTGCAATATATTTTGGGGTCTCTCCAAAGTTAATAATTCTATCTAACTGATGATCAGTCCAGCCACGGCTATACACTTCATTCCAGCGATTACCGTCACCATAGTAAATCCAATCGATATTAGGTTCTTGATTAACATCGAGCTTTATTGCAGTACATTGCTGGCCACTCCTAGTGGTAAAGGATGGTAAACCACGAAATTCTCTCGTCTCACCGTTCTCTTCATCTGGCGTATCTACACCACGCTTAAATTGATACTCACCAGACACGTACCCAGGGTCTATATTTACCGCATTCATAAGAAGCCAGCAATAGTCTATTGAAGCTATTTTTTCGGTAGTGTCAATTGTTATATATCTGTAACTATCGTCGTTCCAGCCACTCGCATACGCTACAACTATGTCAGTGCCCGTGGACCAGCATATACCCGTCGATTGTGCATACTCACCATACCACCAACCAGTTATCGCAAATTTAGAGGTTTGACAGGCTACTGACCATTCGTGATCGGCCATAATTAAGGTCTTATTAAATCGCCATGCCCCATTCACGTTTAAAGTAGAGTCTATTTGATCTGTAACATAAACTGCATTAGCAAGAAACCATTTATAGAACACATCGTCCTCCGGGGCATCAGTTTCATAGTCTATATTAATAAATCTGTAGTAATTACTAATCCAACCGTCGCTTTCAAAGCTGTCATCATAAGCAAGATATCCATCAAACCATAACCGGTTATAAGGAGGGTAAAGCTTCATACTAGTAAACGCCTGGCTGTTGCCTACGAGGCTAAAACTCACCGTTATCGTCGTAGCATTGAGACCATCTCCCCCAAGGTCAGCTAAATTAAAATTAAGAGTGTCTTTAAAACACCAAATACCTTTAATACTTGCCATTAATATCTCACCTCATCTCCATTTTCATAAACAGGACAACTAGCAACACCAGAATAGTATACTTCTATAATTTTATCTGGGAAATCTAGCGGGTTAATAACAATGTCATTAGTACTTATTACTATTTGATTAGTGTAAAGATAGCTCTCCTGTGAGCTCTCCCACGTACAGTAGCCAGCGTTGGGGTACAGGTCGGCTATCTCTTCAATTTTTCGCCATTTATCATAAGGTTCTCCCTCAATGGTTTCTATACCGACATAAAAGTACCGGTCTGTAACTATCCCGTCTGAATCATCCTGCCCAACATCAACTGTTTCATACAATACTGGAACTACCGTATTAGTATTATCGTGTTCATACCCTACTCTTATCTGCCCCAGAATTTGAGTATACTTTTTAGGGCTATCTCCTTCATATAGCTCACGGTCTATATCTAGGTAATAGTACTTGGTGATTTCAATCGACTCTGAGTTAACATTAATAGAGGACTTAAATATATAGGGAATTTTCAGATATTGACGAATTTGATTTGCTGTATTTTCTAAAGTTGATTTTTGAATTAAAAACTCATTTGCCATATTCATATTCCTCGACTTTCTTTATAATTTTTATACGCACTCAATCTCTGCGCTTCAGTTAGGATAAAATCATTGTTTTCCAAGTAAGCATCAAAAATAATCTTTAAATACTGATGCCGAGGCCCCAGTTTAAGTGTTAAGGGATAAAGCTTAGGAAGGTCAGTTATTGTAAAGCCAATTTCTCTACAAAATTCGGGGATTAAAAACTTACAAATTGCCATCCCCACATTACTTCTTAAAACATCTTGAATATACTCTTCAACAGTATCTTTTTGTCTAAGCTGAAAGAGACATCTTCCCTGTCCAGATAAGTGTCTTAAATATTTAAAGTCAGTTGTCTCTATAAGCTCAAGTTCATCTATATCTTTACTCTGAAAATCGGGGTAACTGGCAAAAAAATACGTAGAACCCATTAAATATTTACTCATTAATTTATCCTTTCATTTAGCCTTTATTAAAAAGTATAGTCTTCTGCATTTGGAACTGTCTCCCAGACAGCTTCTCCGCTTCTGTATCTTAAGAAAGCTCCTTCTGCTGCTTCTGAAGGATGTGTTACAATTTTCTTATCACCAAGATATCCAGTACCGTTTTTCTTTACTACGAAAGCATTGCCTCTCTTATCATCTGCAGTGTCGGAGCCATTACCTACAATAAATAAAGCATCATTATCTGTACTATTGTAAATACCTACTACTGTCTGATGTATTTTTGTAGCTTTATTACCTTCTCCAACAACAAAAGAATGTGGAGCATTAATAGCTTCATTATGTGTACCATGTATTAGCGTATCAGCAGAATTCTTCGCGTAATTACTTGCACCACCGACATGGGCTGAACCAGAGTCTATAATAATATTATTTGCACCCTCAAGATGAGCCTGGTTTGAACCTTTGATATAATGCTTATCAGGATCACCAGCTCCTTCGATATGAGAATTACCTATCCAAGTTCCACCATCAGTTGGAGAAAATCTATCATACCAGTCACCCTTGGCACTATAAGGAAGATCATTATAAATTTCATTATGTCCTTTGAGGATTTTTCCAGTTCTAGTCTCAGCAAGACTTTTTGCAGTATTTGCTACACCACTAACTGTTGTTAATGAAATATTTCCGGCTTTTACATCTCCAGCATACCAGGCATTACCAGACGTATCAACAGTATGAATATTTTTCGGGCTTGTTGCGGAGTCACCCCAACCTATGATATGAACCATAGTAGGATTAGCCTCATTAAATTTGCCCTGTACGTGCTGATGGTTAGCACTCGCAATAGTGCCCTGACCTTCGGTATGTGAACAATATGCATTTGCATGTGTAGTCACACCTTCCGCGTGCGAACCATTTCCTTTAGCGTGGGAACCATTACCCTCGGCGTGAGAATAGTTTCCTTCGGCAAGAGTACTCAAATTTTCAGCATGAGAATATTGCCCAGAAGCAGTAGCCCTATGTCCTTCAGCATGGGCAGCAGTATTAGTGGCGTGAGTATCGAATCCCTCTGCAAAAGCAGCTTGAGCCGTAGCTTCATTTTGGCTACCGAGGGCAACTGCTGCTGTGTCAGAAGCTGTGTTCCCATAACCAGCTACCATACTATAAGAACCTGAAGCATGAGAATTATTACCAAAGGCAGCTGCTGCAACTCCCATAGCCGTAGTATCAGCACCCATTGCCGCACTTGCATATCCAGCTTGTGTGCCTCTACCACCCGCATATGAATAGTCTCCAATAGCTAAGGAGCCTGCTCCTATTGCAACTGAACTTTCACTTACCGCTAAACCACCACCTAAAGAAATTGCGCCCTGCTTTATTTCCACTGCACCAACTTCAGGCTGAGAAGGCACTATAACGCTCGGATACCAGCTGTATTCACGACTTACAGGAATTATTGACGTAAAGGGCCATCCGTCGGAATTCAATGTGAGTTGAACTACACCGTTCGTAATACTTGTTATTCTAGCCGCTGAGTAGTAGTGATAAGATACTACTGCATTTGCTGCTACACGATGCCCATAAACAATAAAAGTTACTTCTGCTCCGTTTTTCTCACCATCGATATTATCAGTTGCATAACCTATATCATCTGTAATATAGTCAAAGCCAAGCTCCTCTAAAGTTTTCGCTTCAGAAGTCTCCTCAGTATATTCTTTCTTAGACTCAGGGTCAGTTTCTGTTTTGGCGGAATAAGTATAAATCATTATATTCCCATCTTTTAGACAGTAGGTCTCAGTTGGGAATTCACCAGTCAGATATAATTTGTTACTATCAAAATCTATCGCACGTATATAATAACCTCTACATCCAGCTTTTGAGTTCTCACCTATGGCAATAGACCTCTCAGTTAATGCCAGGGCGCCAGTGCCCGTCTGCTGTATAGAATTGTCACCTTCGCCGGTTTCTATACCAGCTCCGCCTAATTGAGCTTCTACCCAATCTTTTTCATCTTCATTATATTGATAAAAGGTACTATCTCCTGTACAATAACACAAAGAACCCGTCTTTGCAATAGTACTGGGAATATTTGCAACATCATCTATTACAAAATAGCCACCCTTTATATCAGTGCCTTCGCACAAATAACCGTCTGCAGTATTTGTTAAAGGCATTTTAGTATTAACTGCCATAAATAGTTCTCCCTTCAGTTCAGTCTAAATTTAACAGAATCAGCCGCGCCTGCAGTATTTTTAGTTCTATATGCAAAAAAGTCGTCAGAAACTCCGTTTTCTTTATTAAAAGTTATAGGTCCCATTAAGTCAGTACCACCAAGGAATGTTCCCCATTCTTTTGCAATATCTGAATACGCTTGAATAGTTTTAATAGGCTGAGTGTTAGTATCTCCCTTTCTAACAAAAATCCATACGTAAGCATCACCACTATAATCGCAACTAACGCCAGTGGTACTAGTTAAAGCAGTAGATTTTTGTAAAATAGTTTTACCGCTAAGTTCGTCGACAGTGGAAGCGCTACTCGAAATATAATAAGGATAGTCCACAGCCGCTTTTGAGAAAGATGGAGTGCTAGTACAGCTACCGGCTGCAATTCGTACTATCGGATTTGAATCCTTACCCAAATTAGTCTTTGCTATATCACCTTGAGAGTAGTTAGCAGTAAGGCCAGGCTTAAATGCAGAAGAAGTACCTACGACATAAGCACTTGGTAATTTAATAGTACCTGTTATCTCATTAGAACTCGATGCAGTTCCTTTTGAGAAGTTATAGCTCGTCATTTTAGCGCCTGTATTGCTAGTATTTGTGTAAGAACCATCACTAAAAGTAATGTTATAGTCGATTGAAGTAATCGAAGTGCCTCGTTCATTGCTTGCCTCAGAGCTAAGGCTACAACTGACTGACGGATATGCAATAATCGTAGGCTGAGCCTCATCCATATTAAACAAATTATTGAAAACATCTCTTAGGGTATCTCCCGCATATCCAATTGTAATCGGGTTAGTTCCGCTTGCGGCAGTAATTTTTCCAATATTGTAATACGTTTTTAAGTCAGTCCCTAAAGTCACTGTAGTATCTGTTAAGGCTAGGGGTTTTCCCTTGACTAAAAGGTCACCGTTAATATCGACGTCAGCTGAAATTTTTAATTTTTTGACTTTAGCCATAAACTTAATTCTCCTTATATCTGTGAAGTTAAGTATCTTAATAATTTTCTTCAGTAAATACTGATCAAATAATTTAGCAAATAGATTTATTAAAACTATGTAGTTGTAGAATTTATTATTAGGTAAAAATGAACTCACGTAGATTTTTCACCACGTGAGTTCTTGTTTTATGACTCTTGTTCAGCCTGAGCTGCGTAGAAATCTGTGTGCAGTTGCTTATTTTCATCAGGATCAATCTGTCGAGATTTATAATATGAAGTATAAGCAGCATCTCGCTGGGCTTGCGTTAAATAAAAAGCTCCATTACTCAGATAACTGTCATAGATAATTCGCTCATACTGATGGCGCCGATCAAGTCGATCAAGTAAAGGAGCTAGCTTAGGTAAGTCCTTAATTGTAAAATCTATCTCTTGGCAAAATTCAGGAACTAAAAACTTACCTAGCACCATACCAGCTTTAGATTTAAGCGCCCAATTGATGTAATCATCTTTATTCTGTTGCCGCCTTATTATAAATAAGCAACTACCTTTTCTGGAAATCTGTTTGAGATGCTGAAACTCTGCAGTTTCTACAATTTCAACTTCATCAATATCTTTACTTTTAAAATGTGGATATTGAGCGAAAAAGTATTGACTACCTACTAAGATTCTACTCATATATTTTACCAAGATGGAAAAATTACTTAACAACTGGAGCAGTGTATGCGTAAGCCTGTACGGAAGATGTCCAATTATAATCACCTGCTGGCTCTATCTTTCGCCATTTATCATACTGGATAGTATCGATAACTACCTCACCTACATAGTAATATTTATCTATATTTCGGTCGCTATTTGCTGAAGAATAAATATTATATAATACTGGAACTAGCTGTTGCGCATTATTATACTCATAGCGTGGTCCAAATAAGATATCTCCTATAGTACTGCTTATTTCACCTAATTCAGACCCATCTGAATCAATTGACTCAGTCAATTTAATTTCGATACCTTGAGTAGTAGGTAAAAACCAATTCAAAATCGCTTCTTCGCCTGCTTTGTAGCCTGCATCATAGATCTTCTGTTGGTTTTCGGCTATCTTGGCCAGTTTTTCTGCGGCTGTGATCTGATGAGCATTTGCAAAGAAGAATTCTGCAACCTGGCCGTCGATATACTGCTCAGCATCCCCAAAATCCATTTCCGCATATTCAGGATGAATTGTAGCTATTGTTTCATAGGAATGCTGATTAGTACTTGGATCCGTATACGTGTGTACTGATAACGATCTATACTCAACTGTTTGCGTCCAATTAACGCTAAAATCCGCTCCGGTTTCAAGGTACCCTATTCCTAATGGTTTGGTGTTTGCCGCTTGAGTAAATATAGCAAGCCCTATATAAGTAGTACCATTACTAGTAAAGTTTAACGGAGCTTTTACTTGTTCGCCTACATTGAGGTGAATATTATCAACTATATGATCATCCCATTTCCATTTACCTTTGATATAAGCCATTACGCATTACCTCCTATCAAAGATTCTTGAGCTGCTATGATACTATCAAGAGCTGTATCAATGTCGCCAAATTTAGCGTCAATCTCCTCTTTAGTATAAGTATCTACAACTACACTACCTTCAACAAGTATCTTCTTATCACCAAGATAGCCAGTGCCATCTTTCTTAACTACAAAAATATTTTTACGAAGAGCTGAGGTACCATTGCCAACCATAAAGATGTCATCAGCATTAGTCGCGTCATTATAAGTGCCTAAGGCAATCTGATTTTCATGTTTTGTTTGAGCATAGTTACCAATAGCTGCAGAGTGCTTACCTGCAATAGTGCTATTCCAACCGGTAACAAAAGAAGAGGTTGCTGTCGACTCTACAATGTTTCCATAGCCTATAGAAACTGAACCTGTACCATTTGAATTAGCACCCTGGCCAATTGCAATCGCATAGTCTGCAGTAGCTTTTGCATTATTGCCCATAGCTACTGTTGCATTCTTTGTTGCTTCGCTGTGGTAGCCGGTTGCAAAAGAAAATGTTCCAGAAGCAATATTACCAGCACCACGATTCATAGCATCTCCATAGCTGACATCATTTACTACTGTGATACTTCCAGGTCTATTGTAAACAATTGCAGCCGTACTTTGAGCCGCGGTTGCTTTTTCATCAGCTTTATTCGCAGTGTTTAGCGCGGACGTAGCTTTACTATTAGCTGTATCGGCAGTGGATTGAGCCGCTGTCGCTGTCTCCTGTGCGCTATTAGCTGTATTTTGTGCCGCTGTTGCTTTATCTGCAGCTAGATCTACTTTTTCGACTGTTGCAAGTTCTTTAGCATCCGCATAGCTAGTTCCACCCACACGTACAGTACCTTGATACCAAGTATTACCGGACCAATCTAGCGTATGAATATTTTTTCTCTTATCTGCTGAATAGTGTGTACCACCACCAACAATATGAGCATATTTACCGTCTTTATCTTCGATATTAAACTTACCCCATACTTGCTGTTGAGGGCTAGCTGCAATAGTATAATAACCTTGGGCGTGTGATCTCACGCCAGAGGCAACAGTTCCTTCACCTTCTGCGTGTGAAGTCATTGCTAAAGCCTTAGTAGTTGCACCTTCAGCGTGTGCAGCATATACAGCCACCGTGTCCCTACCCTCTGCATGGCCATAAGCACCTGCAACTAGTGTATTACCACCTTCAGCAAGAGCATATTCGCCACTAGCAATAGTACCACCACCAAGAGCGGTTGCACCAGCCATAAGTTCTACTGCACCTATATCTGGCTTTGTAGGAACCATAAAACTTGAATACCATTTATAGTTTGCAGAGACTGGGATAATAGACGTAAAAGGCAGAGGATTTAAAGCTAAAGTAACTTTATTATTTTCAATAGCTGTAATTGTAGTTAAAAGATTGTAGTGAAAACTACCAACCTTCTGAGTCTCTGTACGGAAGCCGTAAATAATAAGACTTACCTCGTCACCTACGGCATAACCAATATCGCCAGGTCTGGTCCACTGTTCATCAAGCCAGCGCGTGGAATACATCACATCTTCCGCTGGGGTTCCCCAGTCTGTTTCGTTACCAGAAGATGAATACGACCAGGATTTACCATCTCTTATACAGTAAAAATCCTCTGTTACTTGATACGGACTTAGGTAGAGAGTACTAGTATCAAAATTGGCTCCTATGATATAGTAACCTCTACAACCCGCTTTATTACCGTTAAGCGCAAATGAGTTTTTACTTATAGCCTGAGCCTCGGTTCCTAGCTGATAAGCAAAACCATCTTCTGCCTCAACTTTTTTTACAGCTAAATAATCTGTAATATTATCATTTGTTACTACAGTTTTATCTTCAAGAATTAAATCTTTTGCAGTGATACTTCCATTAACAGTCATATCGCCGCCAAAGTATTCTTCATAATTAGTGATTGTTGTCCACTTACCCTCGTCAGAAGGTGCAATAGTGATCGAAGAAGCAGCGTGTAAGGACTCACCGCGAATCTGCGAGCTATCCGCGCTAATAAGGTCCGGATAAATAGCAACACCAAATGTGCCGTTAGTAACATGTAAGCTAGTAGGAGTAATCTCTACATTATTTGTATATTCTTTATTAACGTCAGATTCTTTTATAACTTGAATATCTGAATAAAGTTGAATTTTATCTTGCTTAGCCATTATGCATTACCTCCTTTGAAGCCGATGCTATCAATGAAATCAATTATTTTCTTAAGCTGCTCTTCAGTAAATTCGGTATTACCAATCTTAATACTTGTTGCGCCTTCAACTAATATCTTCTTATCACCAAGGTAGCCTGTATTATCTTCTTTTATAACGAAAGCATTACCTCTGTCTGTGTTGGCAGCACCATTACCGACGATAAATAAAGCATCGCTATCTGGATTATTGAATTCTCCTACTACAATCTGATTCGCTCTAGTAACTTTATTTCCATGACCTGCGACAAATGCGTTATTAGCATTACTTATATGGTTATCATGTCCAAAAGCTGCTGCATCTTTTGAATCGTATATCTGCTGCCATTCTCCACTTGCATGAGCTCCATTAGAGCGTACAACTCTGTTCTGAGATCCTTCAAGATGTGCAAAAGACGAATCCTCGATATAGTGATATTGAACACCACCAAATATATAACCTTCTGCGTGAGAATAAGAAGTCTGGCCCCTAAAGCAAGGAGCAGCATTTATATTTTCATAGTTGTATAGTTCATTATAAGAACCAGTTTGCGCACCTGTGCGAGCATTTGCTAAACTCTTTGCTTCACTAGCTGTGTTTTTCGCTTCATTAGCTGTTCCAGAAGTTGTAATTAGAGATACTTCACCAGCTTTTACATCAGCGCCACTGACAATATCACCTTTATACCAAGCATTACCAAACCAGTCAACAGTGTGAATATTTATTCTATTATCGTCTGCGTGACCGCCGCCGAGGATATGTGCATAAGTCTCAGTATCATCTGCTGCATTGTATTTACCAGCAACAAATTGGAAAGCGCTCTTTGCAATAGTATTTCGACCAAAAGCTTGTGATGCTTCTCCTTCAGCTTTAGTATTACGCCCAGCAGCAATAGCCCCAGCTCCTTTAGCTTCTGTTTGTTCACCAAAAGCTGTTGAATAGAGACCGGTAGCTTTTACTATATGTCCATAAGCGATTGCTGAAGAATTGGTAGCCTGAGATTTATATCCACCTGCAAGGGACCAGTTTCCTGAAGCTGTATTACCTTGGTTTAATGCCGCAGCTGATTCTCCTGTGACTATATTATTACGGCCCGCTGCGAATCCTGCATAGCCGACGCTATTTTCACGTCCAAAAGCAGTAGCATATTGACCATAAGCTTCATTTTTTCTGCCAAAGGCTGTAGCAGCATAATTGATTGCTTTTGAAGCTTCTCCTGCAGCAAATGCATATTTACCGAAATCTACTACTCCAGCATCTGGTTTTGCGGGGCAGAATATAGCATTATCTGAGAAATCCATACCAGCTTTATACTCGTTTACAAACTTATCTGCTAAATCGGGGTCTCCTGAGCAAAGTAAATGACAGGGTGTTCCATAATAGTCTGAAGTGTTTATAGACATTACCTTAAGAACTTTATCAAATTTACTACCAGCATGAATGGTTAATATATCACCAGAAGTAAAATAATTAGATAAAATCTCAGGGTTTATGCTGCTATTAGAACTTCCATAAGCATCCTGAGCTAGATTAAATGCATAATGTGTCTCATCTTCAGCAATATAGTAAGCACTTAGTAGCTCCGTCCAATAAAAGCCTTTCACACCAGCCAATGAATCAGTTTCTTTTTGTTGAATAGAATATTCACTCAGTCCCAATTTAAGCAACTGTTCCGAGGTAGCAAAAGGTAAGTTACTCACCAACATATCGTTAGTTTTTTCAGATATGCCGTCCCAAATACCAATCTTTATTCTTGGGTAGTCATAAGTCTCATCTGGATCATATATAACTATTTGACCCTTTAGTGGTGCAAATCCTGTGGCACGTTGCCAGTTTGCTTCGACGTCATGTTTTGCTATAACCTGCGTCTTTATCCGTACTTGTTTTGTCATTTGATAGCTTCTCCTTTAAATTATCAATTTCAAATTTGAGAGAAAGGTTTAGTCATCTTTTCAGACTAAGCCTATCAGTTAGTACACACTAATGTAGCTAATGCCGTAAGTATTCTCCTTCAGCACTAAACCTGAACTTTAAATGCCTTAAAGAATAAGCTTTTTCGTACTAGTTTATATTATTATTTTTGTGCATACTACTTAATTTAGCAAATAATAAAAGCAGTTGGGCCTACTAGGCCCAACTGCTTTTAAATAATTTTTAATATTTAGTTTTACTTTTTATTAAGCTTTTCAATAAACTTACTGAACTTATCTGCTTCGATATGATCAGGTGCCGTCAAGCTAACTTCTTTACCTAAAATAGTAAACAACGCCAGCAAGCTCTTAGCATCGAATATCTCAGAGTTGGTGCTCAAATAGATAGAAAAATCTTCCTTACTTGCCAGCTCACTAAGCCTGAAAAGGTCTTCTTTTGATTCAATCTTAAATGGATATGTCATATATTACCTCCTAATTTTATTAATAATCGCCTAATTGTCGTAGTATAAGATGTGCTATTTCTCGCAAGGTATACTCACTCCTACTGATTCTGCCTTCTAGCTCACTTATATGATCATCAGTCTGTGCTTGCTGAGTCTCAATGTTGTCCGCCAACGCTGCAAACTGCCCTGCAATATCTCTCAGAGTATTTGGTACAGAGTTATTCATAGTCAACCTCCCAAGAATAGTGAGTAGTATAATCTAAATCCTGTTCAATAAGATCTGTATTATACTTTTCTTTAGTGTAAATTAAATAGTTATTTATCATTTCTTCTTTTGCAGATTGCCACACCTCGGAAGAAGTATACCAATCTAAATTTTCTTGAACATATTTATCGGGCCCCTGTGGACACTCTTTAGATGATAGACTAAACGTATGCAGTTTACTCAATTTGAGGTCATCTGTGTTGATAATAGTAAACTTCGGAACTAGCAAGTCATCAAATGCTACAGTTTCTTCAGTAATTTTTACTATTCGAATTGGCTGAAAATGTATATCCATTCTAAATCTAATCTTAAAACAAATTTCAGTAGATATCCTTGATGTTCCACAGACAGATTCATTATTTCTATTTCTAGCTGCATTCATTGCCGCGGCTGCAAGTAAACAAGCATTCATTTATTACTCTCCGTTTCCATAACTGTCAAGCAATCCTTTAAAAAGGTCTGCATTTTATTACGGTCGGTTGTGAATACTCCGGTATAACAAACAGGCTTTGCGGTAAATGCACGCCAGGCACGCTTAAACCTGCCTATCAAGCCTCTATACTCACCACCGACATAAGAATCTTCTACAGTTATTTCATAACTTATATCATCATCGCTATAAGTGTACTGAGTAAAAACAACTGCCTCTTGCTTATCATCACACCTTAATTGTACTTGTTCCATATTCTTCATTTAGATACTCCTTAATTTTCTTAGCTAAACCGTCAGTCGTCCAGTCCTCAAATAATACTTTTGTACTGCATTGAGAAGTTTTCTTTAAAAAGACAAACTTACCTTCGTGTGTATGACAAAGGTTCTCTAAAGTTATTAACTTTCTGTTCGGGATCTGCAAAATATACTCCTCGGAGTAAATTTTAAAGCAAAACTGTCGAGCATAAGCTTCATAGCCGCAAGTAATAATATTATTAATTTTAATATCAAGCTCTGGGTAATCTTTGAAAAAATCTTCTTTAATAGACTTTTCTACATAAGAAATGTTTTCACGTTCTTTTTTCTTTTTATTATTAACTTCTGAAACAGCCTTCTCGATACTAGCAAGACGATAGTCCCAGATAGTTCTAAACGATTTAATTGTTTTAAGGTAGTCCAAAGAAATAAGTCGCTCCAAGTATTGAGCATCCTTTAAGTCTTCTTTTGCGCGGTTCCAGCGAGACTTAATGGTAGTAATTTCTTCAACCTTTGCAATATCTTCGTTATCTGCGTCTTCCCAATTATTAAAATTCCACATGTTCATTTGTGCTCTCCTCTTTTTGTGATAAACTTTGTGCAACTTCCGCGCTCTTAAACGGGTTAAGAATAACTTCTACGGTATCGAGTCCGGCAAATACTCGGAACATATCTAATTCGCTGAGATCAGTACGTCTCGGAAGTTCTGACCACGGGGTTTTACCGTCTCCTAGCTTATAGATAATTTGCTGAGTGCCTTCATCCCACGCAGCAATCAACTCAAGTTTTCGTGGAACAAAGTCCGTAGTACGCCAAGTCTCAGCCATATCTCGTTTAACTAAAACTTTATATGTATTCATTAAAACTCTCCGTCAACATACTCTTTTAGATATTCAAAGTCTTCAGGAAAGGCTTTAACAAGCTCTTCATAAGAGTTAAAAACTGTTTTTCCAATATTTTTTTCTGTAAAGTAGCCGTCGTCCCAGACTTCCGTAATATCTACACCGAAATCTAAGTTGTACCAATTATATGTAATCTCAAGCTCGCCCTGAACGTTTTTCTCGATAGAAATGCTTTCAATAATACAAACACGATCCTGGCCTCTTACCCAACACTGCTCGCCAGGTAAATATGTTAGAGTAATATTCGCCATCACAGACCTCCAAATAAGCTGCCTAACAAAGGACTACCATTAAAAAGATTTCTGCGGATATGATCTTTTTCATCCCACTTGTAAGCAGAGCAGTTTTCAAAAAACTTACCTTCTGGAATATCTACTCCGTTATTACAGGTATGCTTAGAAAAGTCTCTCTTTGCGTACGCACAAGTCCAGCACGATTTTCTTTTATAATTATAAATACACTCTGCCTCGTGCTTCATAAGCTCTTCCGCAGTTCCAACTTCCGTACAATAATCACATCTAAACAGTTGTTGCATCTTAAGATACTCCTTTAAATTACTTCATTTATAATAATATACGCTAAAAGAAAAGAAAGTTTACCGATTTTTGTAAACTTTCTTAAATATTTTTAAATTTATTCGTCGCAGAAAGTATAACCCTTAACTTCCTGGAAATTATATTCTATAAAACTGTTGAGATCGTGTATAAATAAAGGCTTACTTGGATGAACGATAATACGATTTGCGAGCTCTTCGTATGAAATAACATTAAGTCCGGTTATTCCATACTTATGCGCTCTTGCTCGTAGCACCTCAGGATCTCTACAAACAATAATACCATTCTCTGCAATAGCATGCTCAATTAATTTCTTAGTCTTACCTATTCCTCTTCCACCACTAACAATAAACATTTGTAAATACCTTCCTTTATTAAAACTTGCCGCCTTTTGCGACATTGTTAGCTCGTTCTTGATGTTCATCAAGAGCCTCAGATAAAGTACACTCCTCAAATGGTGCAATAGTATAGAAAGTAGGTTCTTCTTTAACTTTCTTCAACCATTCATTGACAACCTGCCTAATTTGATTATCTAAGGCAGTTATATCATCTCTATGTACGTGGTCAAGCCAACCGTCGGTTACTTCACCGACTTCATCATAGGCATCCTCTTGCATGCGTTCTATAATCATATCCGCAAAGTCTATGTCTAGAGTATAAGGCTCCACTAAGCCTACTGCAAGAGTATCAGACAACTTATAACCCTCTGCAAGAGCTTCCTCTACGCACTCCTTAATAGAATCGCAAGGGCCACCATACCAAATTTCATCATCGCTATGTCGCGACCAGGCATATTTCTTTTTCATGACAATACCTCACATATTATTTATGATATTATATTATACAATATTTGCTATCAAAAATAATAAAGCCGGTTAAAAAAATTAACCAGCTTTTCTTAATTATTATTTACTAAGGAAGGTATCTTCCAGTACAAGTACATTAACACGCTTAGTATAAGCCGTGCAAGTATCAATAGCAATAAAATCATCACCAACATAAGGCTCAAACTTAGCGTCTACGTCAAACTCGCTTCTACCTTCTGCTTTCGCCCAACCACGAGAACAGTGCCAATGACCGAAAACTATTGTTTTGCCGGTCTTATTTAAACCCTGCTCACCCATCTCGAAAGGATTTCCCCACATAGCCTCTTCCCACTCCATCTCAGTAGCGTCTCGCCAGTCTTCGTTATAAGAATGAGCTTTACCATTTATATACCACGGCTTACCATCACCCTCATAATGAATTTTAGTAGGAATCCAGCTGTGTACAAAGATATAATTCTCTGTTTCAAAGTAATTTACTAACAAATTTCGATACGCAGCGGTCTTGTTCCAAGTTCTTTGACAGCAAGTATCAAAAGGATAACCTTCACCGGCTCCACCTATATCGTCAATTGTTCTCTTTGTGCCATTCGAAATATCGTGTCGGTAAGGAAACTCTCGCTTACAGCATTCATCTAGCAAAAGATCATGATTACCTTTTACTAAAATCTTTCTATCTAATGACATCAAGTAGTGAAGTAGCAAGCCACTATCTGGGCCACGGTCAAAGCAATCTCCACATACTAAAAGATAATGATCTTCGTTATTAGGGTCAAAGCCAGCGGCATTTAAAGCTTCAATAAGTGGCTCATAGTATGAATGTATATCAGAGCAACAAAATAATTTCATTAATCCTTACCTCGCTTACCTTCACGCGTAGTTCTAATTATATATTTGATAACACCTACGCAAAAAGCTACTACAAAAACTATTAAACAAATACCCAAAAAGAGTATAACTGGCAGCCAAAGCGGAGCAGTTACCCACCACCAAGACCAAGTTATTAAGCCACAAAGTTTAAGAACAAGAAAAATTAAAAATAATACAGTACAAATCCCGATTTCGCCGCCCGCAGACTTTTTATTATTCATTCTCCGTCTCCTTCTCACAGGTCTTATTTTTAGTACACAAAATCATTTCAGGAATCTCAGCAAAAAGCTCGTCGGCTTTGTTTAAAAGCCAATAAGTAGCCTTATCTTCCCGAGCGTATACAAAGACTGCTGCTTCGGCTGATGCTGACACGCAAGCTAAATCAGCATACTTAAATTCTCTAATAATAGAGTGGTACTTTCCTGTGGCATCTACATATTCAAACTCAGTACGAGTATCAGAAGCGCCCCAATGTGTATGAACTGGCTCATACTTAACCGCATGTACATTTGTCTGCTGCATAAGAAACCGTATAGAGTCTCTTAAAATAAAATTTTCAGCTTTTAACTTTTCATTTGTTTCAGAAACTTCATTATAACGTTGCTTATAATATTTCTTGTTATAAAAACTCATAGTGTATCTCCTGTTAATTAAAGTTTTTGGCCCACAACCCAGGATTCGAACCTGAAAGATACCCGATATCAAAGTATCAGCTCTACGCTGCGTTTACCGCTGGATTAAATCCATTTTCGCCAGTTGTGGATATAAGAAGGGGCGCCTTTACCTCAGCGCCCCTGACGAGGCCTCCCACCTAACCTCTATTCGCAGTATGTCTCGTTTTCCTCGGCGATGCCGAACCTGCGCCCACAGACACTAACTAACGTCTTAGTTAGTGTTTCACATTAATGGGTGGAGTATCCTCACAAATTTTCGTACTCGTCATAAATAAGGTCTCCTTCCTAAATAAAAGATTTGTCTGGATTGCGTTTGTGGACATTTCAGCTACCCACCTAGCACCATTTGATCAGGATGGCCGGAGCACGACGATTTTAGTTAAACCCCATTAAGCACGCCTACTTCTTTATTAAGCCTTTAGGGCTGCAATCTAAAAGAAGCTTATAACATATTCAGACATTTTAAATTGCTTGTCGTCGAGCGCTCAAGCGAAAGCGAACGGGGAACATCCCTACGTCATACGACTCGACTGTACAAAATAAGGTTAGCTACTCCTACATTTTGTACTAGGCTGTTAAACTCTCTCCATTTACCACAGCTTCTGCATCCCGTCTCCCAGTCCCCGGCCGTGCTAGCTTCTTAGGCTGCTTTTGTTCCGGCTTACTAACTGAATCCATAGGGCTTCGTGGCACCCAATTGTATTATATTATACGATAAGGGCCGATGATTTTTACCCGTTTTTCGGCGCCTTTTTCATAAATTGCCCAGTCTTTTCTCCACTGTTTGGAGTACTTCTCAAGAATCTGCTCTACAACAACTGCATTAACCTGCTCAGCACTCATGCTCGAAGCCACATACCAATCCTCACCAAGAAGATAGTCACAAAGGATATTCAAACACTCCTGAGCTGGCATCGGTGGCGGACAAATACCATAGGAAGTATCCTCAATATTTTCTTTTACAGCCTCAAAAGACTTATTATACTCATGCTTTTTCATTGGGCACCTCAATAACTTCAATATCCTGAATACCTTGGTCAAGAAGCGGAACAAACATACAGTTTTTTATACCTTGAGCTAAGAAATCTTCTCTTAGCTGCTTAACTACTCTATGAGTTTGCTCTACACTCATATTACCAACCCGAACCTTGATTACATACACAGGGTCACCATTTGCAAGGTCTACTCCTGCAAAGCCTCTTTCAACAGCTTCTTTTACTTGCTCGTCAGTAAGATAATCTGAAAAGGTAATATCTAAATTTTTTACTTTAATATTTCTCATTTCTTCTCTCCTCAATAAGCTTTTCCATGCCCGCTTCCGCTGCTTCCATAGTGAAGAAAACAGTTCTTCCGACATCAGCTGCATAAGCTACATCCTTACTATGCTTTGAAATACCCCACATTTTGTCAAGTGATCCTTTAAAGTATAATACTCGTTCTACCTCATACTCAACAATATTATAAAAACCAGGAACATCAAAAACAATATAAAATCTAGTAGGCAGGGTCATAGGCTCAATATTCGGCTTATAATACTTACAATCTGCTACAGCAATCATCAAATCAGTACCACCAAGCCTCTGCATACAAAGCTCACCATGTACACAGGTCGTACACTTTATGTCCTGCCAAAGTTCATTGTATGTTTTGTTCATTGGCAACCTCCAAGTTTTTCAAAAAATCAAGTAAGTCTTCACAGTCCCGGTGAAAATTATGCAGATCTTCTTCCTGCGCACCAAGAGTTTTAGAACACCAGAGCATTCTACCAGCTCTGTGGCTATAGAAGAAATCAAACTTTCTTACTATATCTATAGCTTTTTCTTTATCAATCATATGATGTCCTTTCTATAATCCTTCTGTCGCTTCTCTGGAAATGAACCACCACGCTTATTATCACTTTCAAAAATCTCTTCAAATCTCTTAAACTCACTGAGGTTAAAACCGGTATCGCCGTTAGTCATAATAAAATGACTCATCTGTTCTGGAAGCATGTCTGCCTCGTCGTCTACGATAACATAATACTGTATTTCAGGATGCTCGTCGAGGTAAGCCTTAATTTCAGCTCCACGAGGCTGACCGCTAAATCGAGGGGTTCTGCCAAGAACTTCAATACCCTTTCTGAGACCGCCATTAATAAGACACTCCTTATAATTATCGTCAAGTCTCCACGTAGAAGTGACTACAATATCATAGCCAAACTTCTGGCATGCTTCGGAAAGCCACTGTACAGCCTGAAAATTATTTACTTTTCCCTGCTTAGGAAAACCATATGAACATACAGTGCCTTCAGCATTCCACATCGGCGTGTTGACAACACCGTCGTAATCAAGAAAACAAATTCTCGACTTCATAGTCTACTTCACCTCTTCCCTTTCATAAGCACCACTCAGAAAATAGTCTTTAATAGCCGATAAAATAGGCTTCTTTACTGCAGGTAAAATAAGATAATAGGGATACTTCTCGGGGTCATATCCCATTCCCATATCCATAAATTCGAGCTCCTTTTCAGCCTGCTCATGTGTCATATAAGTATCATCATAAAAGACATAGTACTCATCAAAACCATGCCAGTGTTCAACAAGTTTAACATCAAGTTGCTGAAGCATTAGAAAAACCTCCCTGTAAACATCCAAAATGTATATGCAATCTGAATCATATGACATGCCTGGTCGGTCCAAAGATTAATCACACGAACGTTAGCCTTAAGATTATCAATAAAAGCATGAACAGCTGCATTAATAACTAACATAACACCAAATACCCAGCTTACCTCAAAGTTGTTAAACGCAGCAATAGGCAACATAATCATAAAAGACCAGCTAAAGGAATGCATAAGCAAAGCCCAGATATAATCAAATCTATAAAGCTTGTCTGGTGCATTATCCTTCCACCACTGTTTCTGCTTAGCTGACGCAAGCCAACCCTGCAAGTAATAGTCATCTACAATATGACAAAAAATCATAAGAATAAGAATAAACAAAATATTCATGATCAAACCTCTCTTACAAACTTAACACCATTAATTTCTACGACATCAATATTGTCAATGCTCTCAGAAATATCTACTGTAATACCAAGGCTTCTCTGCTCCAAAGAAATCTTCTCACAGTTGATAACCAAAGACTTTGAACTGGGTTCAGGCTGACCGACTGCAAAAGCAGCTTCTTTGGTAAAAAGCCTAGGTTCTTCTTGAAACATATTCTTATTACACTTAGGGCAATGTTCTCTAAGGCCACTTAATTCAGGCTTAAATGTTCTAGGATCAAGCTGTACTGCTATAGGTATGTGATATCCGCAAAAGCTGCATTGAGCATCATACATATCAAAATCCATATGGTCAACTTGCCAATGGCCAGTATTTATACCTTCAAAATCATTCATAATAAAACCCTCCAAAATATTCTACTATAATATACAATAAAAAAGGTAGTAAATATAAGCATTTACTACCAAAAATATTATTAATTTTTATGTTTGTCAAAACTTTCATGAAGTCTGAAAATTTCCTGCTCGTGCTCTGTTGCTGTTCGTTCCCAAGCTTCAGCCTTCTTAATAGCCTTTGCAAGGTCTTCTTCCATCACATTAATGCAATTAAAAGCAGCAGACATAAGCTGAAGTGTGCAAGGGTCATCTCCTACGGTAGTTGTCTTCATAGTGTCTTCATCAAATAAAGGACATCCTTTACAATCTCTGTAGACAGTACAACAAAGTAAACCCTGCTTAAGTTCACCAAAAGTAAATTCTTTCATTAAGCTTTCCCCCAAACGATCATATTCGAGTCAGTCTAAGTTCCATGCGCCACTTTTCTACTTCACCCCAAGACCAGTAATCATTAAAATTTTTAACTAAAGTGGTTTTCTGAAGAAAATCTTCTATATCCTTTTCTCTACCCTTAATGCGTATAAAAGCGCGCGTTTCATCGTAAACACCAGTTATACTCACTTCAATGGGCTTAATATACCACTTCTTAGGTTGACCTTCTCGGTACTTCTGACCAGCTTCCACCAAATAACCAAGAGCGTTTGATACCGGCTGGTAAGAAAAAGTTGTCCAGCCAAATTCTTTACCAGGTTTCTGATCTTTACGAATTGAATCAATCTGAAAATACTTAATCATTTATTTTTCTCCTTTGATATTTATGTTTATATTCCCAACAGAAGTCTGCCAACTCATCAAAACGAAATCTAAGCTGATCATATACATCAATCTTAGCGATACCATCTCGATAACCCTTATTTCTAATCATTAGTTCTGCAAATGTTAGCCAATCAAAACCAGGACGATCTGTTATATCTACTCTATGCTCCTCAGGCTCTCGACACGGGACCCAAGGCTGTACAAAAATTCTTCCATTTTCTATATAAAGAAGCATCTCATACTCACAACGAGACCAGTATTGCCACATAAAGTCTCTGAAGAGTTTATCGATAAACTCTTCTTTGGCAGCACATTTCTCCTTAAGGTCTTTTACAAGCTTTTCACGATACTTCAGCACATCGTGCTCGACTAATTTATCTGTATTTATATCAAATAAAAGCACTTTCCAGCTAAAAGGTGGTCTTATCTCTTTCATCTTATCTCCTTCCTACAGTACAAATGAATTTAATAAATTTACAAAACCACCAAATTATTGAAAAAACAGGACAAAGTAGATTAAAGATTAAACACACTACTCCTGTTCCAAAATAATTTAACTCCCATTCATCATATATCCAGATAGGACTAAGTAGATTATTATCGTCTAAAGGCCTAAGCTTGTTTACCCATATTATCAAAAGAAAAAGCCCTCCAGATATGTGCCAGATAAGC
>JAEIGA010001274.1_pt1 | contig 39113 bp, 58 predicted proteins | sample 9270691 | NCBI WGS metagenome assembly JAEIGA01 (sample SAMN17057246, study PRJNA624740) | gut metagenome | biome: biome; isolation source: fecal sample | host: Bos grunniens | place: China: Xizang | collected 2019
AACTTTGGATAGATGATGTGCGGCCCGCACCTGAAGGATATATCTGGCTTAAATCAGTAAGCGAAGCCAAAAATATAATTAAACATATTGAAAGTTTATATGTTTATAATCCTTTATATAATGATGACTGTGTTATTGAACTCATTGATATTGACCACGATGCTGGTGATTGGGCTGAGTTTGGCGGCGACTATATCAAACTTCTCGATTGGCTCGAAGCAACCGGTCGCAGTTATCCTATTCATATTCATTCAATGAATCCTGTTGGAGTAGCTAATATGAGAAGAATTATTCAGAGAAATGGTTGGAAGGAAGTGTAATAATGAACAAAGAACAATTCATTAAAACTCATTGCCTTAACTGTGGCACACAAAGATGTGAGGGCATTGATTCTGGATGGTTTAGCGGTTGTAAAAAGAAGTGGGACCTTGATGGTATGAATCCCTCTGAAGAAATAGAAAGACTTAATAACAAAATTCTCAAACTCGCTTTTGAAACAGTTAAAGTAAGAGAAAAAACAATTATTGATACAAAAGTTGATATAATTGAGCGTATGTATAATGAAATTTTTGATTCAACTTATGAAGAAGATCAGACGTATGGAGCTTGGTGTTTATTAAAAAGACTTGAAAAAGAGGTAGGTATTGAAGATGACAATGATAAGATGTGATATGGAAAATTGCTATTGGAGAATGGATGGTAATTGTTCCAGAGAAGTAATTAAAATAAAAGATTATCACTGTGAAAATTATTGTCATCATCAACGAGCTAAAGTAATTGAACATCCAGGAGTAGAAGATGAACATTATTGGTATTGTTCAATTTGCGGTAATAGAAATGTTTATATTGATGATAATTTTTGCCTACATTGCGGAGTGAGGTTTGCTAAAAATGATTGATTGTAATACTTGCGCTTTTAGTTATTCTTGTAATTTAAAAGATACAAATCTGGCACCTGATTGCGGAAATTATGCCGAAGAAGATGATAATATGAAACGCATTAAACAACTTATTAAAATTGTTGATGAACTTTATATGCGAGAATATTCTTTTAATTGTATAATGGAAGGAACTTGGAATGAATTATGCAACGAAGCAATTCAATATTTACAAGAACTCAAAATAACATAATAAATAATTTAATCTATGTTAATTATTGTAAGCACGGTTTTTGTGATGATAGGAAATGTTAGAAATGTCTCTTCTGGAATCCTTGTATCTACGCTGGAAAAAGACATAAATTATATCGTTTACCAAGATGGAATTGGTTAATAACTATTATATTAAAAATAGAAAAATATTTGACAGAAAAGAGTTTTGAAAATTATGGAAATGTCTAAATACTTAAAAGAAGATATTGAAGAAATTCTTAAAGAATATCCTAAATTGGGAAATATGTCATCTGAAGAATTAAGAATGAAAGCATATCAATTCTCACAAGAAGCATCTATTTTGTATGAAAGAGTGTGTCGTTTAAATAGTAAAGCGCATTGTCTTGAAATGTATGCTTATTGCAAAGAAAGAGAAATTGATTTATAAAAGGAAGTGAGTCAAATGACTGAAAGAGATAAAGATATTTTTAATAGGCTTGATGAGCATTGGATGGAATCATTGAATACATTTTCTTATGATCAAATTGTTGGTCTATTTTTACAAGGTAGTCAAAATTATGGATTAGATACTCCTAACTCTGACATTGATACAAAGTTAATTGTGGTTCCTACCTTTAGAGAAATTGCGCTCAGCCATCAACCAGTTTCTACCACGCATATTCGCGCGAATAACGAGCACATTGATTTCAAGGATATTCGTTTATATATGGAAACTTTCCGCAAGCAAAATCTCAATTTCCTTGAAATTTTATTCACTGATTATTTTATTATTCCATCAGCTTATTACCCGACTTGGATGAAACTTGTTGAGCGGAGAGAAGAAATTGCTCGAATGAATCCTTGTCGTGCGGTCAAGTCTATGGCTGGTATCGCAAAAGAAAAGTATCATGCAATGGAGCACAGATATCCAAGCAAGGTTGAAATCATCGACAAGTTCGGCTACGACGGGAAACAAACCCACCACCTCCTGCGCGTTGAAGACTACCTCGACAGATACATCAAGGGTGAACGCTATGAAGATTGCCTTAAACCTACACCCAATAAAGTTCCTCACATGATGGATTATAAACTTCAACAAATTCCTCTTGAAATCGCTCGAGAAGAAGCAAAAGCATCTCTTGCCAGAGTTGAAGAAATGGAAAAAGATTTTTGTAGTAAAAATGAAGATAAAGAAAATCCAGAAATGACAGACTTACTTGAAGAAGTTTGTTATGAAATTATGGAAATTGCCGTAAAAGGAGAATTAAATGTATGAAATATTGTCCATTTATAAAAGATTTTTGTCATGAATGTAAATGCGCTTTGTCTGATAAAGAAAATGAAGCTTGTTTAATTGCAGAAGCATTAAATTTTTATGTTGCTGAGAAAAGAGCTAAAGAAGAAGCTAAAGAAAGCGAAGAATATCGTTCAAGGATTAGAGAAAAAATGGATAGTTTTATTCTGCGAGGAAAAACTTATGATTAAAAATGTTATTATTACTGGGGATACTCATGGAAGAGTGATTTCGCGTCTGGCTAACATTGCTTGTGATTATCCAAACTATAAGCCAGAAGAAACAGCGATTATAATTCTCGGTGATGCTGGTATCAATTTTTATCTCAATAATTCAGATAAAAAAAATAAATATCAGATAAATGAGCGTGGATATAAAATATATTGTGTTCGTGGTAATCACGAAGAGCGTCCTGAAAATATTAGCACCATGAAGTTTATTTATGATGAAGAAGTTGGTAATTGGGTATATATGGAAGAAGAATATCCCAATATCAAATATCTTGCGGACGGTGGTATTTATATGTTTAAAGGCTATCGCTGTCTGGCTATTGGAGGTGCTTATTCTGTTGATAAATGGTATCGCCTTCAATGCGCTGGCGCACAAGGCTCATCCTTCTCAGGCTGGTTTGAAGATGAACTTCTCACAGAAGAGGAAATGAATAATTTAACTAAAGCTTTAAAGGATCAAAGCGTAGATTTTGTATTCACTCACACTTGTCCGCACTCAGTAGAACCAACCGATCTATTTCTTGATTGTATAGATCAATCAACCGTTGACAAGTCTATGGAGTATTGGTTTGAAGATTTATCTCACATTTTTGATTGGAAGATATGGTGTTTTGGGCATTTTCATGCTGACAGAATTGAAAAGCCAAGAATGGAACAATTTTATTATCTATACGATGAAATAAGTTCTATTTATAATCGTTGGTATGGTGAAAAAACAATTTCCAAAGATTATAAAGAAATGTATCTTAGTCCCTATATGAGACTTTGGACTCAAATAGAATTTGAAGAAGACTAATAAAAATCCCTGTGCGGTCGCGCGCATAGGGATTATTTGATTTTTTATAAAAAATATGTTATAATATATATAGAAAATAAAGAAAAGGAATTATTGATATGGATAGGTTTGAAGATTTGCTCTTTGGTATATTAAATAACAATAGAGAATTATCTGATTTAGTTGGTAGAGACACTGTTGGCGATTATACTATTGATACTTGCTACACTATTGACCAGGGATACGAAACTGCGGTCTGGGTTGAAGGTGGCGAGATAATAATTGTTCAGAGATATCCTAATCGAGAACTCGCAGAAAAAGGGCATAAAGTATGGTGTATGATTTGTCTTACAAAACCTGAAAAAATATATAGCGTTCAGACTGAACAATATGAATCATTTTATGAAAGGATTTGATTAAAATGTTAAATGGAATCTATCAGGCATTCCAGCATTGGGGCGAGCAGACAGTATGGATTTATTCTGACCCTCATTTTGGAGATAAGGACCTTGACAACGGAATATGCGGACGCCCTTCTATCGAGGAACAGGTTGCGTCAATTAATGATTGCGTCGGTCGCAAAGATACTCTTATTATCCTCGGCGACGTCGGCGATATAGAGGCGGTCCGCAAGTTAAGAGCTGGTCGCAAAGTTCTTATTATGGGAAATCATGACTCTGGCATTACAAATTATAAAAGAAAAAGAATTCAAAAAGTATATGATTCAAATCGTTTTACAAAAGAAAAAGTTCTTGAAATAATAAGAAAAAATTATCCTGGTTGGAGCGTTGAAATTCATCTCGGTCTTAGTGGTTGGGTAGTTTATGGTGACAATAAACTTTTTGACGAAATATACGAAGGTGCTCTCATTGTCGGTGAAAAACTGATTTTGTCTCATGAACCCGTAGATATTCCCTGGGCATTTAATATCCATGGACACGACCACGCTGGTGCTAAACGAGCAAATCATTTAAATGTATGCTCCGATGTTATAGGCTATAAACCTGTAAATTTTAATCAATTTCTTAAATCTGGCGCTATGTCTAAAATTCAAACAATTCATCGAGAAACTATTGACAAAGCTATAGAAAGAAAGAAAAAAAGAGGTAAAAAACTTGGAAAATAAAATTTTATTTTCTGTTGATAAAGCAGAAATAGTTGAATATCCAGAAACCCCTTATAAAGAAGAAAAAGGCTATGATCCAATTATTATTTACACCGAAGGAGAAAATTGTGATAAAGATTATGATGATATTTGCGACGACCACACTTGTCGCTATAGAAGAATCAATGTAAAGAACGGTGAAAAAATATGGTTCACTTGCGGACGCAGAAAAGAAGATAATGCTTTATGGTTATTAAAGGAGTTTGAAAAAAAATGATAAATAAGATTCATAGAATATATAAAGAAGGTCCGTTCGGAGATGAAACAAGTTTATATGATGTTATTTTCCCCGAAGGGATAACAGTAGCAGAATTTATTGAAATTATAGTTGAAGAAAATCCTAAAGAATGGGGAGATTTCTTACATGGCTTCCGCAACCCCATTATCGCAGAATATCAACGAGGAAAAATTGTTTATAAACCCGAATTTGAAAAGGTGAAAGATAAAATTGTAGAAAGCGCAAAAGCCAACGGAGGCTGGTCGCTTATGTCATATGATTTAACATTTAAAGGGGGATTACAAGATGAATTATACAGGTAATACAAAAACCGCCATTGCTTGTTCCTTTTTAGAAAATGATAAAAATGGTTCTACCACTGCCATGAAAATCCTGTTAGACGATTATAAAAAATTGTTAGTAGAAAACGCTTCTTTAAAACAAGAAAATAATTTTTTAAAAACAACTATTGAAGAAATGAAAACTGACCAAGTTTTGGAATATTTCTTATCAGGAGAAAAGCATTATGTATGATGAACAAATTTTATTTGGAAGTTTTATTTTATCCACTTTAATTATTGTTATTGGAGTTATTCAAACAATTAAAGGAGATATTAAAAAAGAAAAAGAAAAAAGAAAAATAAAAAAGAATAGTGAAAATGTTGAATAGTATTTTTTTGAACCATTTCCACAAAGTTGTCCTTGTTGTAAAGATTTTGTGAAATTAACCTGTGGGAATCCAGTATTTAGTTATTGGGTTTGTAAAAATTGTAATAAAGAATTTGAATATAATGTATTTTGGGAACAATTTACAAAAAAAATAGTGGGAGAAACTAAATAATGATAACAAATGATGACCTTGGAGCTCGTATGAAAGAGTTCTATGAAAATATTCCTAAATTTAAATTATATCGACGCACACCAGTAGCAATAAGAATCGATGGCAAGGCATTTCATACCTTTACTAAAGGATTTGAAAGACCGTTTGACAAGGTTCTAAGCGACTCTATGGTTCGCACTATGGAGTATCTTTGTCAGAATATCCAGGGTTGTGTTTTTGGATATACTCAATCTGATGAAATTACTCTCATCTTGCTTGACTATCAGACCCTACAAACCGAAGCTTGGTTCGGTTATGAAATTCAGAAGATTTGTTCTATCTCTGCTTCTATGGCAACTATGGCATTTAATAAATTCTTTGGTAATGAAGTTCATAAGTTCCATGAAGAGCATTGCCGAGTTGAGGAGTATCTTGATTACTGTGGTAATCACTGGGATAGTAAAGAGACTGAGGAACTCTATGGTATCTATTGTAAAAAGTTGCGGACCGCAATGTTCGACTCTCGTTGCTTTAATATTCCAAAAGAAGAGGTATGTAATCTCATCTATTGGCGTCAGTTGGATGCAACCCGCAACTCAATTCAGATGATGGGCCAGGCTAACTTCTCTCACGCCGAACTCCAAGGCAAATCTTGTAATGATATTCAAGATATGCTTATGGAACAAAAAAATATTAATTGGAATAACACTCCAACTCCTTGGAAGCGCGGAACCGCTTGGAGAAAAGAGTTCGGACTTGATTTCGATATGCCGATCCTCAAAGGCGAAGATCGTAAATATGTTGATGATTTAATTTTTATAGGAGAATAATAAATGAAGAAATTATTTTTAACATTGTTAATTTTATCCGCAGTATTTTCTGCGATTTCTATTGGTTTATATATTTGGACACTCTCTATGCCTGCAGACCCATTTTATCAAATTGTTCTGGTAATGTTTGCATTTAGTGATGCGATATGTGCAATTATTGCTTTCGACAATTATCGAAGGTATCAAGGGCTTTGATTAAAATCTTCTTATTTGATTTTTTTAAAAAAATATGTTATAATATAGGTATAATAAAAATGGAGGAAGATTTTATGGAAGACATTTTTAACAAAGAAGACATTAAAGATAAGGATTTGGTTTTATCCGATTCATTAAAGTTTTATTTGAATTCTATTAGTAATCATCCTAGACTTACAACAGACCAAGAGAAAGAATTGAGTAAGCGTGCGCTTGCTGGTGATAAAGAAGCTGTTAATAAGCTTGTCGAATGTAATCTATTGCTTGTTGTATCAATCGCTAAAAAATATTCTAACTATGGAATGCCAATGCTTGATATCATTCAAGAAGGTAATCTTGGCTTGATCAAGGCGGCGAAAAAGTATGATGGAACAAAAGGATTTAAATTTTCTACTTATGCTACCTATTGGATAAAGCAGAATATTACTCGTTTTCTTAACGAAAATTCTCGTACTATTAGATTACCTGGTAATATTACTGATTTGAATAGTAAAATCAAAAAAGCATCTGCTATTTTATTCCAAGAAAATGGTAAAGAACCAACCGCAGAACAGATTGCAGATTTCATTGATGTAGACCTTGATAAAGTAGAGCTTGCCATTGAGTCTTCTCAAGCTGTTAGCTCATTGGATCTTCCGGTCGATGATTCGGGAGAGACTACTGTCGGAGATTTGGTAGCAGATACAACACCCTCTTTTGAAGCACTATTTGAGAGCGACAATGCTCAAATTCTTGAAGATGTATTATCTACTATTCCCAGTAGAGAAGCAGAAATTCTCAAGCTTAGATTTGGCATTGGTAAAGAAAAGAGTTTTACCCTTGAAGAAGTGGGTAATATGTATGGACTGACCAAAGAACGCATTCGTCAAATTGAAAATAAAGCATTGAGAAAGATGCGTCATCCGCAAAGAATTAAAATGTTGAAAGAAATGTTAACTGATTAATATAAAATGCCCTTGCTGAAAGGGCATTTTTTTGATTTTTTAAAAAAAATATGTTATAATATATATGTAATAAGAAATAGGAAAGGCATTGATAGAAAAATGAGATTTTTTATAGATTTTGAAGCAACGCGATTTTCTAATAGAATCATTAGTGTTGGTTGTGTTGCTGAAAATAATAATACTTTCTATTCATTAGTAAAGCCTGTTAATAAAGCCAAAGTTGATAAATTTATTACGGATTTAACTGGAATTACAAATGATATGCTTGCGGTTGCCCCTTCCGCAGATGAAGTATTTAATCGCCTGTTTGACTTCATCGAATTGAATACTGAGGGGTCTATGCCTGAATTTGTTGTATATGGAAATTCAGATAAAGATTTTCTCGAGCACACGGTCAGATATATTCAAGACCCAAGAGCTTCAATGTGTGCGCTCGCTATCAAAGGGAATTTAATTGATTTCTCAGGAGAAGTAAAACGATATTTTATTTCAGAATGTGATTTATCTTTGAGAAAGGTATATATGAAAATTAGTTCGCAAGAAGAGCTACATCAAAATCATAATGCACTTGAAGACGCGATGATGTTAAAAATAGTAGCAACCAATATGTATAAAAAGTGTAGTCCCGCAGACAGAGAAGATATTATGGCAATTCCTTCTCAATCTAAACCCTATCCTAATAAAAAGAAAGCTCCTGAAATTTTCATTACTTGGAATAGTTATCCGAAATGGAAAGCCCCCACTTGGGATGGTAAGACTTGGATGATTAAAGCAAAAGATCAACATAGCGGTAAAGAAAAATATTTTGCTGATAAATTTACAGCCTGCTTGTGGGTTATCAAATATGGCGGAGTTAAGATGAGTCCAAAAGAAGAAAAAGACATTGAAAAAGTAGCAAATAATATTAGACAAAGTGCGTTAACAAATAAATGTAGATATAATTGTTATTGGGAAATTAAAAAATAAAAAAATAAAGGAGATATTTGATATGCATTGTGGATATATTACTGTATTAAAAGATGTGCGCCCGCACCCTAACGCAGATAGACTTGTGCTTGGCACCTGTTTTACTAACACTGTATGCGTTGCTAAGGATAAATACACCGAAGGACAAGTTGGTGTATATTTTCCCGTAGATCTTCAGTTGTCTATGGATTTTTGTAAGGCTAATGGTCTTTTGGCTGTGTATGAAAATGGTGTAAATGTATCGGGTGGATACATGGACCCGGATAAGAGAAATGTTAAGGCTATTAAATTGAGAGGTCAGAAATCTGATGGATTGTTCCTTCCGCTTGAATGCCTTGAATACACCGGTATTGATATCACTTCGCTCAAAATCGGAGACAAGATTACTGTTATCAATGGACAGGAAATTTGTAAAAAATACATTCCGAAAACTAACCCGTCTAAGAGAGTTGCGGGCGGAGCCGGTAAGAGAGTAAAACGTCGCGCTAAACGTGCGCTCGCACCGACCTTCTTCGAGCATAAGGATACCGAACAGCTCGCTTATAATCTTGATGCTTTTAAGCCGGGCGATTTTGTTGAAATTACTCTCAAAATGCATGGAACTTCTCAGAGAACTGGCTATCATAAGATTGCCACCAAGTATAAGAGAACCCTTTTAGATAGAATTCTTCGTAGAGAAGGTGAGCCTATTTATGATTGGGGATATGTATCTGGCACTCGCAGAACTGTTCTTGATGGATATGATGGCGGGTTCTATGGCTCTAATGCGTTCCGTGAGTCTCATGCTAAGCAGTTCGAAGGTAAGCTATTAAAGGGTGAAACTGTGTATTATGAAGTAGTCGGCTTTACTGATACTGGGGCACCCATTATGGCTACTTGCAATAATAAGAAATTGAATGATAAAGAATTCATCAAGCAGTATGGCGAAGAAACTGTATTCTCTTACGGCTGTGTTCCAGTAGTAAGTATTGATTGTGATGATCTTCAGTCTGATATGTATGTATACCGTATGACTATGACAAATGAAGACGGCGATGTAGTAGAATACACTCCTGACTTTATGAGATATAGATGCGAACAGATGGGCGTTAAGTGCGTTCCGGTCTTCTGGTCTGGCATTATTCCCGAACATCCGGGTTCCGCAGAAGATCCTACCATCACCGCTGGCGAATGGATTAACAACAAAGCAGAAATGTTTAATGATGGTCCTGACCCGATTGGTAAAAATCATATTCGTGAAGGCGTTGTAGTTCGTATCGTTAATAGACCTACATTCTCGGCTTACAAAAGTAAAAACTTTAATTTCAAAGTTCTGGAAGGTATCATCAAAGAAGTTGCTAAAGCCCCTGACATGGAAGAAGCAGATGGCCTTGACCAGGAGGTTATTGAATGAGTGTTGTCGCAGTAAGAGTTTATGATGATAAAATTGAGGTTTCCGCAGATTCGATTATAGTTTGCGGAAACCGCAAAGAGCTTTTTTATGGTAAACATACAAAATTAAATCACATCAATGATATGATTATTGGCACGAGTGGCACTTGTGAAGAGGGTGGATTAATGTGGATGTATGCGAAAAATCATCGTCCAATAAGCGCCACAGACAGAGATGTATTGGAGTTTTTTGTTGAGTTTGTTAATTGGAAGCGGGATAAGAGCTCTAGCTCTGATTTAAATAATCATTACATTCTTGTTTTTGATGGAAAAGTATTTCATATTCAAAATTATTGTGTGTTAGAAGTTGATAAATATTCTGCGATCGGGGCCGGCGCAGACTACGCACTTGCTTCATTGTATCTCGGTAATAGTGCGGAAAAGTCGGTTAAAGTTGCTTGTGATTTGAGTTGCTATGTGGCAGAACCTATCACTACTTACATTATGGATATTGAAGATAAAAAAATAACAAAAATCCCTCAATAAGAGGGATTTTTTTTGACTTTTCAAAAAAATTATGTTATAATATATATGTAAAAAAAATAAAGGAGAAAAAAATATGAGAAACGCAGAATTGAATGAACATTATAGAAATTGTCTCGATTACGCAGACGCTATGGTGATTGCTATTGAAGAACTTGAAGACACTTATAATCAAATGTTCAGATGTCGAGGAACCAGCATTGGAGAAGCTCTTGACAAAGCTCTTTATGCAAGAGATAGATATCTTAACGCAAAAATGAAGGGTCTAGAAGAAAAAGATAATTTGGCTAAACGCCTTATTAAATATATTAAAAAAAATTAAGAAAACGAGGTAATTAAAAATGAAGAAACTATTTGCTATTTTGCTTGCATTTGGTCTCGCACTGAGCCTTACTGCTTGCGTAGAACCCGCAAATCTCATTACACCCGGCTCCATCACTGATGGAAATATCACCGACGGCAATCTTACTGATGGCGACGCTTTGGTCGCAACCATTGATACTGATTATTTCTCTTTCGTTGTTGAAAGAGCCGAAAAGAATGTCGATGAAAATATTTGGGGTGTGCGTGTCGCAATTGAGAACAAGACTGATTCATTTCTCTCATTTTCTTGTGACGAAATCCTAATTAATGGAATTGTCGTAGAAAATGATTGGATGACAGAAATCGCTAATAATGTCGCAGAATACGGATTTATTACATTTGATCTCGATACTCTCACAAATCTTGGTATTGAAGAAGTTAATTCTCTTGATTTTACTCTTAATGTAGTAGACGGAGAAGGCAATCCTCTTGAAGAAGTAAAGTATGTATTCATTCTTGAAATTGATTCTGATGCAGTATCAAGTGGCGATGCAGGCGTTGTAGACGCTACATTTGAAGATAACACAGATATTGTTGACGCAAAAGGTTAATGAATAGGACACTCGAAAAGAGTGTCCTATTTGATTTTTTATAAAAAATATGTTATAATATATATAGAAAGTGAAAAAGGAGTATGATAAAAATGAAAAATAGAATTGATTCATTTAATAGAGATTACGCATTTTTAAGTAATTTCTATGAATCCCCTATTGAATTCGAAGGAATCAAATATCCAACAGTAGAACATTATTTTCAAGCAATGAAAACTCTCAATCTACCAGAAAGAAAGAATATTGCGGACGCCCCTACACCCGGAAAGGCCAAGCAATTCGGTCGTTCAGTCTGGCTTCGCGCAGATTGGGAAAATATCAAAGATGATGTTATGCTTACTGGTTTGCGCTTAAAGTTTCAAATTCCTGAGCTCCGCACAGAGCTTCTTAACACCGGGGACGCTGAACTCATTGAGGGCAACTTTTGGCATGATAACACATGGGGCGATTGTGTATGCAACAAATGCTCAGATAAACCGGGCGAAAATCGCCTCGGTAAATTACTTATGAAAGTTCGAGAAGAAATTAGGAGGGAAAAATAATGAGTGTTTATGCTTGTTCTGACTTACATGGAATGATGGTATTCTATGATGCTATTAAAGAATACGTCAATCCAGAAGATACAATATATTTCCTCGGTGATGCGGGCGACCGTGGACCGCAATCTTGGGAAACTCTTGACACAATTCTCAACGATCCGCAATTTATCTTCATCAAAGGAAATCACGAAGATATGCTTGAAAAAGCATTATTCTGCTATTTAAATTTTGGCGATGAAGAAGTGGTCTGGTCTGATGACTTTAATCTCTTGGTTCAAAATGGCGGTTCTAAAACATTCTTGGGCGCTCGTAAATCCGGTCGAGTAGGCGAGCTCATCCGCAAACTCAGAGATTTGCCCACCCTTAAAGTATATACAAATAAACAAGGTGAAGAAATCTACTTATGTCATGCAGGATTTACTCCTTGGGAAGATGAAAATGGAGAACTTGAAATCCCCGGCAAGGTAGATTTGATTTGGGATAGAAATCATTATCTTGATAAATCAATAAATTTTTGGCACGATAATATAATTATAGTTCATGGACATACACCAATTCATTATCTTTTGGAAGAACTTGAAATTCCAAAAGAAGAATACGAAGGCGGAGCTTTGTGGTATGCGGACGGGCGCAAATGCGACATTGATACCGGAGCTGTTTTCGCCAAGCAGGCTGTCCTTATCGATCTTGACACTTGGGAAGAGAAGATTTTTACCATTTAAAAAATCTTATTTGATTTTTATAAAAAAATATGATATAATATATATACAGTAAAGGAAAGGAAATAAAAAAAATGAAAATTTTTATTGCTTTGGTATCTAGTCTTGTTGTGCTATTTATTGCTCCTCTAATTGAACAAGCCATTTGGAATACTACTTTGATTGAGATTTTTAATCTCCCCGAAATTTCTTATTGGTCCATGTTTGCGATTAACTGGTTCTGCGGTCTGCTGTTCCGTAGCCCTGTTTCTTCTTCTTATTCTAAGGAGGACTAATAATGGGCAGAAGTAAAAGTCAAAAAATGGATCTCCATGATTTCTATTGTCTTAATTGTGGCAAAAAAGGAATTGGCTTGATGCGTAAGTATGGGGCTCAGCGCGAGTCCCTTCACCGCAAAAAACTTTATTGTATTTATTGTAAAGAAGAAGTAAATCATATCGAATGTAAAAACTTTGAAGAAGTTGAAATCTTCCGTATTAATTTTAAAGAAGGTGTTTATATTGATGAAGCAAAAGAAAGTATGGATTACATCCGGAGCGCCAGGGTCGGGCAAGTCAACTTTTGTTAAGTCCCTGCTAAAAGAGAATGATGTTTGGATTTCAAGAGATAATATTAGATTTTCTTTACTTGGTCCTAAAGATGATTATTTCTCTAAAGAAAATGAAGTAATTGAGCAATTTTATAATGAAATTAATAAATCTTTAGAAAATCCTATTGTTAAAAATATTTACATTGATGCTACTCATTTGAATGCTTCTGCTCGAAATAAAACCATTAATGCAATTAAATCAAGAAAAAATATCAAAGAAATTAACTGTATTTATTTTAACATTCCTATTATGGAATGTCTTAAAAGAAATTCTATGAGAAAAGGATTGGCATTTGTTCCCATTCCTGTGGTTAGAAAGATGCATGCGTCTTGTTCTCTTCCTACCAAGAAAGAGGGATTCGACCATGTATATCAAGTAGATAAAGATAATAATATGAAGGAAGTGAAAGTTGTATGAGTATCTATTTCGTATCGGACACGCATTTCGGACATGATCGCGAATTTTTGTTTAAGCCAAGAGGTTTCGATTCTATTGAAGAACATGATAAAGAAGTAATTCGTTTGTGGAATGAAACCGTTGGTCCAGAAGATACAGTGTATCATCTTGGTGATGTAATGCTTGGTGATAATGAGTATGGTATGAATTGTTTGCGCCAGCTTAATGGTAATATTAAAATCATCAGGGGCAATCATGATACTAGCACTCGCTGGAAATTGTATGCTACATTGCCGAATGTAGAATTGCTTGGTTGGGCAGATGTAATTAAATATAAAAAATATACTTTCTATCTTAGCCATCATTCTACTGATACAGCGAACCTCGATGACACCCCGCACCTGCGAGCGCACCTACTTAATCTTTATGGACACACTCATCAGAAGAGTATGTTTAAAGATGACAAACCTTTTCAGTTTCATGTTGGACTCGATTCCAATGGAAATAAACCCGTTCTTTTGGACGATATTATTGAAAAAATGAAAGAAAAACTTCAAGAATGTATCGCATTTCTTGGACTGGAGGAAGAAAATAATGAGTCATGCAATTAAGTATTTGGATTACCATTGTTCTGTAAGCGAAAAGAGTATTTTGAAAGACATTAATGAATTTGCCTACGATCCGCAGGAAAGCAGTGGCTATCATGGCAATTTGAAGTTTATTAAAGATCCCGTTTATAAAACTCGTGCGGAAGCCATGGAAGCCATTACAAAGATGGATAAAGGTTGGTATGATGATTACGCAGTGCGTTATCGAGAAGGTCGAAAGATTTTTTGGCTTGTTAAATGCGAGTGGCATTGTTGATTAAAATAATAATTTAATATTTAAAGGAGAGTAAATTTAATGAATTCATTGATTCCTATTATTGTTGGTTGTGGCATTGGCGTTGTAGCCATTGGTATTCTTGTTGTCCTCATTAAATCCTGCTGGAAGGTTGCTGGCACAAACGAAGTTCTTATCGTATCAGGTCTTGGCAAAGTCAAAACAAAAACCGGTGGCGGTCTATTCGTAATCCCCATTGTCCAGAAGGTTCAGCGAATGACACTTGAAAATATTCAAGTTGACTTCACATCTCGCAATGAGATTCCGACTAAAGACGCTATTAATATTCTCGTTGATGCGGTCGCCAATATGGCAATCTCTCAGGACCCCGAACGCCAGAAAGTCGCGGCGAGCAAATTCGCAGGTTATTCTATTGAAAAGATTCAAGAAATCGTAACTCCGGTTCTTGAAGGTAATATTCGTGAGATTATTTCTCAGACTTATTTTGAAGACCTTATTCGTGGCGATAAAAAAGAATTTGCGGAAAGAATCCAGGAAAACGTGACCCCCAATCTCGCAGATATGGGTATTGATCTTACAACCTTTAATATTCAGAACTATTCTGATAAAAAAGGTGTAATTAATGATCTTGGTATTGAAAATACAGAAAAGATTAAGAAAGATGCTTCTATCGCCGCCGCGAAAGCCAAGGCAGAAGTTGCCGTAGCTCAGGCTGAAGCAGATAAGCAGGCAAATGATGCTAAGGTTGCGGCTGCCACTGAAATCGCTAAAAGCCAGACAGAGTTCGCTATTAAAAAGGCTGAGCTTCAAAGACAGGCTGATACTGAGCAGGCTAAGGCTGACGCTGCGAAACAAATCGAAGCAGAAAATCAGCGCAAGGCTCGCGAAATCGCAGAAGCAGAGGCAAACCTCGCTCGCCAAGAAAAAGCAATTGAGCTTCAGGAGCGTGAAGTCGCTATTAAAGAACGTAAGCTCGAAGCAGAAGTGAAGAAGACTGCTGAAGCAAAGAAATATGCAGAACAGCAAGAAGCAGACGCAAAACTCTATGCAACACAGAAGTCCGCAGAAGCTGACCTATTTGAAAGACAGAAGCGAGCTGAGGCTGCGAAACTTGAAGCAGAAAAGAAGGCAGAAGCTGAGCTTGCTCTCGCAGAAGCAGACGCTAAGGCAAAAAAGGCTCTTGCAGAAGCTATTCAAGCAGAAGGTGAAGCTGTTGCGGCCGCCGAAAAAGCGAGAGGTATGGCTGAAGCAGAAGCAATTCGTGCTAAGGCTGAAGCAGAAGCAGAAGGTCTTTTGAAAAAGGCTGAAGCAATGAAGCAATACGGTGACGCTGCGATGGCAGATATGCAGATCGAAGCAATTAAGACATATTTTGAACAGCTTCCCGCAATTGCTCAGGCTATTGGTGAAGGTTATCAGGGCGTAGATAAAATTGTTATGCTTGGCAATGATTCCGGTCAATTGGCAGGAAATATTATGAGCACAACAACTCAGGTTTCTGAAGGTTTGTCTGAAGCTCTTGGTATTGATCTAAAGAGCCTACTTGCAGGATTTATGGGTGGCAAAATCGCATCTAACGATCAATAAAATATAATAAATATTAGCCTCAAGGAACTTTCCTTGGGGCTATTAGTCGTTGCTATCGACTAAACCGTTGTTGGGTCAAAATACGCCTATAGGAATTTTTTTCTCAAAATGTCCAGATTTGACTTTTCCTATTTTTTTAGGTATAATATTTTATAAACTAATTAAAAAGGAGAATTACTATGAAAGAAAATAGAGAATATATTTATAATCCAGAAACAAAAAAAGCCATGGCATACGTCACTTACAATGGCATTACATTTGCTACTGAAGCTACTTGCCACGAAAATGATTATGACTTTGAAAGTGAAAGAACTGGACTTCAAATTGCTGATATTCGCGCAAATATCAGAATCTTACAATATAAGCGTGATACAGAAATTAAGCCAATTATTAAATCATTGGAACATCTACTCCACAATATTCAATCCAGTAGTCAGCATAATCCAAAAGCCTATGAATCTATTATGATTAGAAATCAATTAAAAGCCTATAAAAAAGATTTAGAAGAAATAAATAAAATCATTAATGACGAAAAAGCTTATTTAAAAGAATATATAAATAATAAAGATAAATTATATATTAAACTAAGGGCAAAAAATAACAATCAATAACAAATATTTTTCATTATAAAATAAGGAAATATATTTTATATATTTTCAAATAAAATTTTTAAGACTCAGCCTCTGCCACATCGGAAGTCTTAAAAAGATAATAAAAGAAAGAGGATGAAATTATGAAATTTAAATGTTATGATACTTGTAGCTTAATTGAATAGGCAGGTCATTTATTTGAAGACCAAGATTATAAATTACTAATTACATCAATATCGTTTGAAGAATTAGAAAATATAAAAACTGCTTATAATAAAGATATCGCGGTAAAATCAGCATCTCGTCATGTTCTGCAAGATTTAGAATAGCATTATGGAGAATTTGAAATTGTTTTGTACAATGAAGTTTATGGGGATTTAATGCTTGAAGATAGTCTTAGTCTTACAAATGATACCAAAATCATTGCTTGCGCCAGACACTTCCAAAATACGCATCCAGAAGATGAAGTTATTTTTGTATCAAATGATTTAATTTGCCGACATATAGCTAGTATGTATTTCAAAACAGAAAAAGTTGTTGAAGAATCTTACGATTATGATGGCTATAAAGAAGTATATTTAAACGCAGAAGAAATGAATAATTTATATTCCAATCAAAATGAAAATATTTTTGATTTATATATAAATTAGTATTTACTTGTTTATGATGCTGATACAAAAGAGTGTGTTGATAGACTTTGCTGGACTGAAGAGGGTTATCGACATTTAGATTATAATAATTTTAATTCTCGATTATATGGAGAGGTAAAACCTATTAAGGGTGATGTATATTAGAGTCTGGTTGCGGACAGCCTCAATAATAATAAAATTACTCTGATTAAAGGACCGGCTGGGTCAGGCAAAACATTTCTTAGCCTGGGCTTCCTCATACATAAACTTGAAAAGCATTAGATAGACAAAATTATAGTATTTTGTAATACTGTTGCTACTAAAAACTCTGCGCGTTTAGGATACTATCCCGGCACAAGAGATGAAAAACTACTTGATTCTCAAATAGGCAATTTACTTATTAGTAAATTAGGAGGACGCATAATCGTAGAAGAACTCATTGCAGAAGAAAAGCTTGTTCTATTACCTTTATCTGATATTAGAGGATATGATACTTCTAATATGAGAGCTGGAATCTATATTTCAGAAGCGCAAAACTTAGATATAGATTTAATGAAATTAACATTACAGCGCATTGGTGAAGATAGTATTTGTATTATTGATGGAGATTGTAAGACATAGGTTGATGATATACATTTTGCTGGCAGTAATAATGGTATGAAGCGTGCTTCACAGGTTTATAGAGGAGAAGACTTATACGGAGAAATTACATTAAAAAATATACATCGTTCAAAAATTGCTTTAATTGCGGAGCGCATGTAAATATATGAAAAGCCTTGGTTTCCAAGGCTTTTTAAAGTTTTAAAGGAGGAAAAAAATATGGATAATTCAAAAATTATTTGGGATTTTTTTCAAAGTCAAGGATTAAGTGAATTTGGTATTGCTGGCCTCATGGGTAATCTTTACGCAGAATCATCACTTAACCCCAAAAATTTATAGTATACTTATGAAAAAAAATTAGGTATGACTGATGAAGAATATACAGATGCTGTTGACAATGGCACATATACAGATTTTGTCCACGATTAGGCTGGATATGGATTGGCCCAATGGACTTATTGGAGCTTAAAAGATGATCTTCTTGAATTCTGCAAAGAAAAAAAACAATCAATAGGTGATTTGAATACTCAATTAGAATTTTTAAAGATACAATTATCAACAGATTTTCCAGCAGTATGGAAAACATTAAAAGAAGCGAAGACTATTTTAGAAGCATCTAATTCTGTTCTTTTAAAATTTGAAAGACCTGCAGATCAAAGCACAACTGCTCAGAATAAACGTGCGCAATATGGTCAACAATACTATGATAAGTATGCTAATAAAAAATCTATTCAAACTTCGACAAACAAAGGAGGAAATAATATGAAATATAGTAAAACAAATCCACCTCTTGTCTGTATGTAGACTCAAAGTTCTTGCTATAAAGGAACTTCTAAAATGTCTATAAAGGGTGTTTTGTGGCATTCAACCGCTGCGAACAATCCTAGTCTAAAGAGATACGTTCAGCCAAGTGATGATGCTAATGATAGAGATGAAATGCTTAAATTATTAGGTAAAAATTCTAATGGAAATGACTGGAATCATTCTTCGCTTACTGTTGGAATGAATGCTTTTATTGGTAAATTAGCTGATGGAACTATAACTACTGTCCAAACAATGCCTTGGGATTACAAACCTTGGGGCTGTGCTTCTGGCAATAAAGGCTCTTGTAATAATGGCTGGATTCAATTTGAGATTTGTGAGGCCGCGCTCACAGATGCCAATTATTTTAAAGCAGTTTATAAAGAAGCTTGTGAATTAACTGCCTACTTGTGCGATCTTTATAATATTGATCCAAAAGGTAGCGTTAACGTAAATGGAGTAAACGTTCCTACAATTTTATGCCACGCTGATTCTTATGAACTTGGTATGGGTTCTAATCATAGCGATGTATATCACTGGTTTTCTAAACATAATAAAACCATGGAAGATGTTAGAAATGATGTATTTGAATTAATGGGAAAATCAATTGTTTCAACGGATACTTCCTCAATTCAAAAAGAAACTAGTCATAAAATTGTTTCAGAACTATATCGAGTAAGAAAGAATTGGGAAGATGCAAAATCTTAGGTGGGTGCTTATGCAAATTTAGAAAATGCAAAAAAAGCTTGTGATAAAGCAGGAAAAGATTATGAAGTGTATAATTCACAGGGTGTTGCGATTTATCCACAAGAAGAAGTTGTAAAAGAAGAAATCATCTTAAAACCAGGCGACGCTGTATCATTTGTTGAAAATGCAGTGCGAACAAATGGAATGAAACTTCCAACTTGGTTACTATCTTCTAAAGCATATATTAAAGAAATATATACCGATCAAACTGTTTCAATTTCAGTTAAAATAGATGGTCCAACTAAGGCAATAGTTAATTTCGATCAAATAATACCTTATAAAGAAAAGGAACAAGATTCCTCTTTAGACTTTACTCCTTATATAGTTAGAATTAATACAGACGTTCTAAATGTTAGAAATGGAGCAGGGACAAATTATAAAATTAATACTCAAGTTAGAAGATATGAAATGTATACTATTGTTGATGAAAAAGATGGTTGGGGTAAGTTAAAGTCTGGCGCTGGTTGGATTTTACTTGACTATGCTGTAAAAATTAAATAATTATGAAAAAGAATAAAAAACAAAAAAAGCATTTAGAGTTTTCTAAAAAATTATTAATTCAAGAATCCGTTTTGATGTGGTTAGTCACTATTTCATTCATTGTTTTAGCATTTATATGTGTTAAAAATGAATATTTTGGTGAGTTGCCTTGGCTCGCAGCGATGGCCTCATTTCCTTGGGTTACTTATGGAGTAGGCCAATCATTTTATTATAAAAAAGCAGAACGAGAAAATACAAAAGGCGGAATTAAATATGATTTAACAATGTTATAGTATCAAACAAATGATGAAGATCCTATAACAAAACCAGAAGACTTTGCAAATGATGCTAATGGCTAATTTTTATAACCCTTAGAAAGAGAAATCTTTCTAAGGGTTGTTTTTTTTTATCTAATTTTAAGCTGTAATCCAAAATTTACTTGACTTTTTTAAAAATCTTTGGTATACTATAAACGGAGAGAAAAATTTGATAAATAGATATAAACTTGATAATTTTATAAAAATTTGTTATAATATATTATAAAGAAAAATTGAAAGGAGAAAAGTTAATGTTAGATTATGGCGTTAAAGATATAAAAACATTAGAAGGTATAGAAGCTATACGTCTCCGCCCGGGAATGTATATCGGCTCAACTGGCCCTGATGGCGTTAGACACATCACGCTTGAAATTATATCAAATGCTGTTGACGAATATCTAAATGGTCATTGCACAGAGTGCGAAATTTATGTTGAGAATGATATTATAACTATTAGAGATAATGGTCGTGGTGTTCCTTTCGGAAAAGCCGAAGATGGAAGTGAAACATTAGTTAATGTTTATACTAAACTTCATACAGGAGCAAAATTTGATAGTGATGGAAAAGCAGGGTATAATACGTCTGGCGGTATGAATGGCGTAGGTGCAAAAGCAACTAATGCTTTATCAGAAATATTTAAAGTAACTTCAATTCGTGATGGTAAAATGGCAACAGCAGATTTCTCAAAAGGTGAATTGATTAATTATCACGAACAAGGATTAAAGTCTCCTAGTAGAGGAACTACAATTCAGTTTAAGCCAGATGCTACAATCTTTAAAGAAGGTATTAAACTTGATTACAATGCTTTAAAAAAACAAATTCAAGAACTTGCATATCTTTCTCCCGGATTGGTATTTATTCTCACATATGAAGATAAACCAACAGAAACAATTACATCACAAAATGGTATTCGTGATTATATTAACGATTTAAATGCAAGTAAAAATAAATTAACATCAGTATTTTATACAGAAAATATTGAAGATAGAATTGGTGTAAAAATTGCTATGCAATATAATGATAATTATATAGATACATATAAACTTTATACTAATTCAATTCCCAATAGTGCGGGAACTCACTTAACCGGGTTTAGAACCGCGCTCACGCAAACAATCAATGAATATGCTAAAGAAAATAAGCTTCTAAAAGATAAAGATGCTAATTTAACTGGTGAAGAATTAAAAGAAGGTCTTACTCTCGTGTTGTCATTTATTATGCCAGACCCAGTATTCTCTGGTCAGACAAAAGATGTATTGTCCAGTAGCGAAGCTAGAAGCATAGTTCAAAGATTGGTGTCTAAAGAATTAAAAACTTGGTTCGAAGCAAATCCAAAAGATGCTAAAGCGATTATTGATAAAGCAATGCTCGCTCGTTTAGCAAGAGAAAAAGCAAAAAAAGCAAAAGAAACTGTGCGCAAGGTTGATGCGAAGCGCCGAGTGGTTATGCCTGATGTCCTTGCGGATGCTAGTTCAAGAGATCGCTACAACTGTGAAGTATTTATCGTAGAAGGTAAATCCGCAGCGGGATCAACCAAAGAGGCAAGAGACAGACTTACTCAGGCAGTATTTCAATTAAGAGGTAAGCCCCTTAATGTCCTTAAATGCGATCTTCATAAAGCTCTTCAAAATAAAGAAATCAGTGGTATGGTTGATGCTTTTGGTTTAGAAGTGAAAGATAATAAAATTATTGTTGATGAAACAAAGTTAAGATATGGTAAATTTATTATCACAGCCGATGCCGACGTTGATGGATCTCATATTCGAGTTCTATTCCTCACATTTATCTGGAAGTTCTGTCCGGAATTACTGGAAAAAGGATATATTTACGCTGCGGTGCCTCCTCTTTATAAGGCAACCATGGGAACGAAGATTCAGTATTTGAAAGATGACGTCGCACTTGAAGAATTTAGAAAATCTACTTCAAAGAATTTTGATTTAGGACGCATGAAGGGTCTAGGTGAAATGGACCCAGATGAAATGGCAGAAACTGTTATGAATAAAGAAACAAGAACACTAAAACAAATTACTATGGAAGACGCATCTGCCGTCGCGCAAACATTTATGAGCTTGATGGGCGAGAGCGTCACGCCGAGAAAAACATTTATTGAAAATAATGCTTGGAGGGCAAATATTGATGTTTGATGGTGTATCTGGTATAGTAGGAACATATGAAGGAATTCCAATTGAAATTTTTGATTTACCAAAAGAAAATCAAATTTTAATAGTGAAAGTTGATATTGATAAATATGGAATAGATACTGCTTTCGATATTTTTAATGGCATTAGAGAAACCATTCCAGAACATATTACTATGCTTGGAATTCCATCGGGAGTAGAGCTTGAATGCTGGGATGCTGAAGATATTAATAACCATATAAAATACTTTGAAGATGCGAGGGAAAAATTAAGATGACATTCTACACGGATGGATCTTGTATCGGAAATGGTAAAGCCAACGCAAAAGGTGGATATGGAGTTGTAGGTGTTGATGAGCTGGGTAAAGTTCAATTTACTCGTGCTCATCGCTCTGAAAATACGACAAACAATCGAGAAGAATTAAAAGCAATATTGTATGTTATGCTTAATTATGGAGTCCAATGTGATGAATGGGGCCAGCCTCCAGTAGTGTATAGCGACTCCGCGTATTGTGTTAATACATTTAATGAATGGATGTTTTCTTGGGCAAGAAATGGTTGGCGGAAAAGTGATAAAAAGATTCCAGAAAATCTTGATTTAATTCAAGCATATTATGACTGGTATAGAGAAGGATATAGAATTGATTTAAGAAAAATTAAAGGTCACGCTGGCTATGACTGGAATGAGCTTGCTGATCAACTTGCTACTGGATATATTTCAGAGGAGGAAGCATATGCCATATATAGCCAATAATAGAAGAAACTCTAAATAGAATTCGCTTGAAAGATGTCTTCCAATTCCAAAAAATATTTATAATAAATATAACAAAAACAAAATAACATTATATAAATTGATAGAAGAGACGATAAAAGAAACAATAAATAAATATTGTAATAATGAAGAATTTTTTGATAGATTTGTAGAGATAAAGGAGGTCTCTTATGGAGAACGTAATTTCAACACCAATTATTAATGAAGTAGAGCAAAGCTTTCTTGATTATAGTTTAAGTGTTATAACTGATCGAGCAATTCCATCCGCGGAAGACGGATTGAAACCAGTAGCAAGAAGAATCTTGTGGGATATGTTCGATAAAGGACAAATGAATAATAAAAAGTTCGTAAAATGCGCTCAGCCGGTTGGAGACACAATGAGCCGTTTCCATCCACACGGAGATTCAAGTATATATGGAGCACTATGTTGGTTAAGTCAGCCTTGGAATATGAGATATCCATTAATTGCGTTTCACGGAAATAATGGTTCTCGTGATGGTGATGAACCAGCCGCCTATAGATATACAGAATGTAAGTTATCTAAAATAGGCGAAGAGATGCTTGCAGATATAAAGAAGGACACTGTTGATTGGCAATTAGCTTACACTGACGTAGAAAATGAACCAGTTTATTTGACAAGTAGAGTTCCTAATTTAATTGTTAATGGAACTTCTGGAATTGCAGTTGCTATGGCCTGTAGCTTTGCTCCTCATAATTTAACAGAAGTTATGAATGCGACAGTATTTTTGGCAGAAAATCCAAATTGTGAAGTAAAAGAATTACTCAATTATATTACTGGTCCAGATTTTCCTACGGGAGGACTGGTTATTAATAAAGACGAGCTAGCAAGCGCATATCTTACTGGCAAAGGTCGAGCTCGTATGAGAGGTGAGTATGTTGTTGAATCTGACAAAAAAGGAGATAGAATCGTTTTTACCTCCATTCCCTATAAAGTCTCGAAAGAAGATTTGGTCCAAGAGATAGATAAGTTATGCGAAGAAGGCAAATTAGAAAACATTACGACAATTAGAGATGAAAGCAATAAAGATGGCGTGCGTTTTGTTATCGAAGTTGCCAAAGGAGCATCTACTGAACCGATTATTGCGAAATTATTTAAACTTACGAGGTTGGAAGATACTTACAGTTTCAACCAAGTAGCCCTAGTCGATAAAAAACCTCAACTTTTAAATATGAAACAATTATTGGAGATTTATATAGAACACCAAAAGGATGTTTTGTTAAGAAAATCTAAATACGAAGCAAATAAAATTGCTTCAAGAATCCATATTTTAGAAGGATTGTTAAAAGCACTTGAAGATATTGACAATGTTATCGCATTGATAAAAAAGTCTGAGAATGCGGGCGAGGCTAAGTTGGCGCTAATGAGTCAGTATAACCTCTCGGAAGCCCAAGCTAAAGCAATCCTTGATATGAAACTCGCTAAATTGGCAAAGTTGGAAAAAATTGAAATTGAAAATGAAAAAGCCGATTTGGAAAAAGAGTTAGCAAGATTAAATGCGATTATCGAAAATCCAATTCCAGAAATGATAAATGGATTTAAAGATATTAAAAATAAATATGGCGATGCTCGCAGAACCACAATTACACAAGTCGCCATTACCAAAGAAGAAAAAGAAATTGAATTTGTTGAGCCTGAAAAATGCGTTGTTATAATGACTGAAGGAGGCTTGATTAAGCGCATCCCCTCAGCCAGCTTCCGCACGCAAAGACGAAACGGAAAAGGAGTAAAAACGCAAGATGATATTACTCATGCGGTAATCCGCACAAATACAATAGATTCCTTGATGATATTTAGTAATAAAGGTAAATTTTATCGTCTCTTGGTGAATGATATTCCAGTAGGAACAAATGTAAGTCAAGGGACATCAATTAAATCTTTGATTAATATGGATATTGATGAACAGCCCGCTGTTATGTATTCAATTTATAGAGATACAGATGCGCAATATGTATTATTCGTTACGAAAAATGGTTTAGTTAAAAAGACTAATCTCGAAGAATATATGAAAACCAAAAAGAAAACAGGTATGTCAGCAATTACTCTTAAAGAGGGCGATGAACTGTCCGCAGTGTCTCTTATTAAAGATGAACAATTGATTCTTATCACCGCTAATGGTATGTCTATTCGATTTGAATCTAATGAAATTGCGCCTTCATCAAGAACTGCTATGGGTATTAAGGGAATTAACCTCGCAGATAATGATAGTGTAGTAAGCGCTCTTCCTGTGAGAAATAATAATGATAAATTAGCAGTATTTGCTACTGCTGGAATGGGTAAGAAAATTAATTTGTCAGAATTGCCGGTCCAAAAGCGGGCAGGTAAGGGGCTTATGTGCTACAAACCTACAGATTCTACAGGTCTTATTGCGTGCGCTTCCCTTGTCGAAGATACAGATAGCGTTTTAATTATCGGCGATAAAAGTAGTATTTGTATTGAAGCATCTGAAATTCCAGAACTTGGCAGGGCATCTATGGGTAATCTAATTATTAAAAATAGTAAAGTATTGTCTGTAAGCAAGGTATAACCTTGCTTCACAGAACTTTACTTGACAAAATGAAAAAATTTTATTATAATATATTTGTAATTAAGGAGAATAAAAATGATTCAACTCTTAGGAGAGATAATTCATTTAGTAAAATGCTTGAATGAATATACGAAAGCGTATGATGAAGGCAATCCTTTAATTAGTGATAAGGAATGGGATGACTTATATTTCAGACTTAAAGAACTGGAAGATGAAACTGGTCTTATTCTGAGTAATTCTCCAACTCAAACAATAAATTATGAGGTTGTAAATGAATTGGAGAAGAAAACTCACGACCATAAAATGTTGTCTCTTGAAAAAACAAAATCTGCAATGGATGTTGTTCGTTTTGGACAAGGGACAGAAATGCTTGCGATGTGTAAGCTAGATGGGTTAACTTGTTCTCTAACCTATCAAAATGGTAAATTGGTTTCCGCAGAAACACGAGGAAATGGTCTTGTGGGAGAAAATATTTTACATAATATAAAAGTTCTTCCATCCGTTCCTAAAACAATTCCTTATCGTGAAAAATTAATAATTGATGGTGAAATTATTTGCACTTACAAAGACTTTGAAGAATTTAAAGGACAGTATGCTCACCCCAGAAACTTTGCTTCTGGTAGTATTAGACTCTTAGATGCAGAAGAATGCGCCCGCAGAAAATTAACTTTTGTTGCTTGGGATGTAATTGGAGATTTCTATGATATTGATGGAAATCCTATTGATTATCTAGCAGAAAAATTAAGAAATCTTCGATATATGTCTTTTATTGTAGTTCCCTTTATAAGAACTCCCCCGTTGCTTAAAGAGGAACACGTAGAAGCTTTCATCAAAGATATTCAATGGATGGCAGAAGAATGCTCTTATCCAATAGACGGAGCAGTTTTTAAATTCAATGATTGCGAATATGGTAAATTACTTGGAGAAACTGAGCATCACTTTAAAAATGCTCTCGCTTTTAAATTCTATGATGATGTATTTTTAACTTCACTTTTGGATATTGAATGGACAATGGGCAGAACTGGAACATTAACCCCAGTAGCGATATTCACTCCCATTAATATTGATGGAACAGAAGTTAATAGAGCAAGTCTTCATAATATTAGTATTATGATAAAAACTTTACACGGGAAACCTTTTTATGGTCAAAAAATTGAAGTTTATAAGGCAAATATGATTATTCCTCAAATCAGCAATAGTCAACATTATCATCAGGCAGAAAATTACCCACACCTTGACTATTTTAGTATTCCTAAATATTGTCCTATTTGTGGAGAATACACAGAAGAAAAAGAAGAGTGTAGTTGCACTGTTCTTGTTTGCTCTAATCCAAATTGTCCTGGAAAATTGATTAATAGAATTGATCATTTTTGTGGAAAGAAAGGTCTAGATATTAAGGGCATCTCAAAAACAACATTAGAAAAGTTGCTTGATTGGGGTTGGATTGAAAAGTGTAGTGATATTTTTGAACTATCTATTCATAAAGATGAATGGATTAAAAAGTCGGGTTTCGGTGTGCGGTCGGTTGAAAAAATACTCAGCGCTATTGACGCCGGTAAAGAATGTGAACTCCATCAATTTATTGCGTCTCTTGGTATTCCGCTTATTGGAACAACCGCTTCTAAAGATTTGGCAAAGCATTTTAAAACTTGGGAAAGTTTTATATCTGCGGTCGAAGGTAAATATAAATTTTATGAATTACCCAATTTTGGTAGCGAAATGAGCGCAAGCATTATTAACTTTGATTACTCTGAAGCAAAATTAATGGTTGAAAAATATATTACTTTTAATGCCTCAGAAGAAGAAGCGGTTTCCGCAAATGATAAAATAGTAGGAAAAAACTTTGTTATCACAGGAAAATTAAATCTTTTTAAAAATCGTGATGCGATAAAGGCAAGAATCGAATCTCTTGGTGGTAAAGTAATTGGTTCAGTATCTAAAAATACTCATTATTTAATTAATAATGATTTAGAATCAACATCATCAAAGAACAAAACCGCAAAGGATTTAAATATTCCTATTATATCAGAAGAAAATTTTATTGAAATTTTTGATATAATTATTTGACAAAAACAAAATTTTTTGCTATAATAAAAATGTAAAGATTAAGGATGAAAATTTTTTAAATGAAAAGAAAAGAATTGAAAAATCTCGCAGAAAAGATTGCGAAATGTGAAAAAATTATTCAGGCTAATGAAGACAAAGAAAAAGTTCGTAAAGCTGAATAGGAAATTATGAGAATATCGAGTAGTGTAGCTGACTTGGATGATTTGCTTATTATCGATGAACTTGTAATGGAAATTTTAGAAAAAAATTAAAAAATTTCTTGACAAAAGAAAAATTTTTTGATATAATATTTATGTAAGCTAAGGCTTAGAAAAAAATAAAAAAAATATTTAGATTAAAAGGAGAAAAAAAGTTATGGCTATGAAAGAAAATTCTAAGAAAGTTTTGAATTATTTAAAGGAAATCAATGGTGAAGCAGTTACCGCTGCCGATGTTGCTGTCGCACTTGGTCTTGAAAAGAAGTCTGTTGATGGTATCTTCACTTCTGCTATTCAGAGAAAGGGTCTTGGTGTCCGCACTCCCGCAGAAATCGAACTTGAAGATGGCACTCATAAGCAGGTTAAGTTCTTGAGTCTTACTCCCGCTGGTATGGCTTTCGATCCCGACGCAACTGAAGAAGTCGCTGACTAATTAACTTTTTATTAGGGGTAAGAAATAAAACTCTTACCCCTTTATTTTTTTATGGGAATAATTTTATCTATTATAATTTGTGCTATTCTTTTAGTTGGGGAGTATCTAATACTTAAACCTCGGCTAGTTGCGACGAAGAATGAAAATGATTAGATACAAGCAGAGAAAGAATAGTTATTATTGGAGTATAATAATTTAGATAAATAGAAAAATAAAGCATTAGATGAAATTGATCAACTTAATAAAAATAAAGCAGAATTACTAATAGAGAAGCAAAGCGTTAAAAATTCTATTGAAGATTTAAAAAATAGCTTATCTATTTTAGAGAAACAAGCATAGGATGCGTCTGATGTTTTTTATAAAACAAAAATGGAATCCGCGCAATTAAAAGTAAATCACGCATTAGCAGAATTAGAAAAAATTCAAACTGAAAATATTGATTCATTCCAAAAAGAATATGATGAAATTATTGGAGATTTACTAAAAGAATTTTAGCAATTATCTTCTAATGTTTAGGAAATGCGCTAGACTCACGCTGCGGCGATTGAGGCGGCCAAGAGAGCTGAAGAAATGCGCACTGAGAAAGATTTCTATAAAATATAGTTATCTGATATTGATACAACAGAAATAAAAACTTTGCGCTCGATAGAACCAGCATTAAGAAATAAAGAGCCGTTAAATAAAGTTATTTGGAAATGCTATTATGAAAAACCAACTAATGATTTAATTGGTAGGGTTGTTGGAAATAAGACTATTATTGGTATCTATAAAATAACAGAAATTGAAACTGGTAAATGCTATATTGGATAGTCGGTTAATATTGCGGACCGCTGGAAACAACATATTAAACGAGGGGTTGGCGCAGAAACACCCACTCAAAACAAACTATATCCCGCAATGCGCTCTGCTGGTCCAGAGAATTTCACATTTGAAATTATTGAATCTTGTGAACGTTCACTTTTGGATAGCAGAGAAGATTTCTGGTAGGATTATTTTGGAGCAAAAGAATTCGGATATAGTATAAAATAAGGAGAGCTATTATGTTATTTAGTTTAGTAAGCTTAATTCAGCCGGCAGAAGATGAAAATGAAGCAAATATGAATATTTGTCAAATAAATGATATTGTTTGTGAAACAAAGATACATGATACTTGGGTTGGTGCTGGAATTTTTGAAGTAGACGAAATTGAAGATTTTTGCAATGCTTTACAAAAAAATTTAACACAGTTCATAAAAGAATACAAGGAGAAATGTGAAAATGGAAAAAATTGAAACAACTTTTAGCATTGATATAGCAGTAGATAAAAAAGAACTTGATATAAAAGATATATTAAATTCATTTAGATATACTAATAAATTAGAGAAACAAACAACTTTTGAAAATGTTGAAAATTTTTTAAATGAAGAAAAAGAAAAAGTTAAACCATTTCTTGACAATGATACTCGTGTAAGAGTTTGCTTTATGATAAGAGAAGGCGATTCTAAAATAGGCTTAACAAAACCTATAATTGATATGTTTTATTTAGAAAGTATTGATGAATTTATACATTATTTACCGCTATGTGAGCAAATGTTTAATTTAGTTAAAAACTTTCCCTCTTTTAAGGAGTAAAAAAATGTATAGAATAATTGATGATAGAGGAACTGGTAAAACTGGTAGATTAATGCTTTTGGCAAAAGAAAATAATGCGGTTATCGCTTGTATAAATCCTATGGCTATGAAACAAAAGGCTTACGCATATGGTATTTCTGGTATTGACTTTATCAGTTATAGCGATATTGAAGCATATAGGCATTCTGATAGAGATATTTATATTGATGATTTAGAAGCCTTTGCTAAGAGCTACACTTATGGAAAATTAAAAGGTTATACATTAACAAGTGAGGATTAAAAATATGAATAAAGCAAATGAATATATGAGAGAAAGTATTTTAAACATTCTCAATAATGGTTATATTGATGTTAATCCCCGTCCAAAGTATGCGGATGGCGCCCCCGCGCACACGCAATCAGTAAATCATGTTTTTAGAACATATGATTTGAGCAAAGGTGAATTTCCAATTTGTTCAATGCGTCCAATAGCATGGAAAACTGGCATCAAAGAAATTTTTACAATCTATCAAAAGCCCACAAATGAAATTGCGAAAATGGAAGAAATGGGCGTCAACTGGTGGGGCGATTGGGATATCGGTGATGGCACTATTGGCCAGCGTTATGGAGCAACAGTATCTCGATATGATTTAATTAATAAATTAATTAAAGATATTGAAACCGATCCCTATGGTCGTCGCAAGATTGTGAGTTTATGGCAGGAAACAGACCTTGCGGAAACTCCTGGGTTAGCTCCCTGTGCGTTCCAGACTATTTGGAATGTCCGTGGAAATTACTTAGACATGGTTCTCATTCAACGCAGTGGTGATATGCTTACCGCTTCTGGACCAGGAGGAATTAATGAGGTCCAATATGCGTCTTTGTTAATGATGATTGCGCGACATACTGGTTATCAGCCCGGTGTATTTAGCCATCTTGTAGCGAATGAGCAAATCTATGACCGCCACATGGACGTAGCAATGGAAATGCTTGAAAGATATAAACAAATTGATGCTAAAGAGTATTATGGTGGCGAGCCTCCGTATCTCACTTTAAACCCAGAAAAAACAAATTTTTATGATTTCACTATCGAAGATTTTGAAATTCATAATTATAATCCCATAAAACCACAATTAAGATTGGAGTTAGGTATATGATTTCAGCAATTGTAGCAGTTAATGAAGATTGGGGAATAGGTTATAATAATGATTTATTAGAACATATCCCTGCAGATTTACAATATTTTAAAGCAGTGACTATTGGAAGAGTGGTTGTAATGGGGTTAAATACTTGGAACTCTTTACCAAAAAAACCTCTTCCAAATAGATTAAATATAATAATAGAGCCAACTGAATATTATAAAGAACCAAATGAATCAATAGTTCACATGGATTTAGAAACTTTCCTTGCTATGTCAAAAGATATGGGAATGGAATATGTTGTTATTGGCGGAGGTTCTATTTATAAACAACTCCTTCCTTATTGTGACCGAGTTTATGTAACAAAGATTTATAAAAAACACGAGAATGTAGATACATATTTCCCCAATTTAGATGAAATGAATTGTTGGGAACAAACTCCTGTTGGAAAACCAGAAACTTATAAAGATTTTTCATATCAGTTCTGGCGTTATGACAGAAAAACTTGATTTTTTAAATTAATTTTAGTATAATATATATGTAAGGTTAAGAAAAAAAAGAAAGTGAGTAAAAAAAATGAGTAAGAAACAAGAATTTATTAATTTTGTTGAAATGATGATGAACGAATTGAATATCGGTCCAGATGGTATGAGTGAGAATGTTTCCATTTATTGGGAGGCACTCAAAGGTAAAGAAGACTCAGAAAAGCCGATGTTCACAGATAATGGTAAATTGATTCTCAAATATCTGCAAGATAATCAAAATATTCCTATGTGGAAAGCAAAAGATATTGCGGAAGGGCTATTTGTTAATTCTCGCACAGTATCTGGTTCTTTGCGCAAGTTGGTAAGTGATGGTTTTGTTGAAAAGGTAGGAAAAGAACCCACAATTTACTCAATTACAGAAAAAGGAAAAAATATTGAAATTAATTAATTATTGAAAAGGAGAAAAAGAAATTATGTCTAAGAAAACATTTATTAATCAAACTTATATCGAAGGAGTTCTTTACGAACACGCACTTGAAGCAAAGGTTAGCGGTGAAGCATCCAAGAATCCCGGCACACCTTTTATCAGCGGAACTATCAGCATCGCAACAGATGATGCTATGACCAATATTGTTCCTATTCATTTTACTTATGTCACTGAAAAGTTTGGTTCTGGTAAGACCAATGATACATATACTACTCTTATGAATATCATTAACAACACTTTTGGCACTTATATGAAAGATGGTGCAGATAAGGCAGTAAAGCTTAAGATTGATTCCGCAATTGGTCTTAATGAATTCTATACCGATAGAGATGGCAAAGAAGAACTTGTTAGTGCAAAGCGCAATGAAGGCGGTTTCGTTCATAAGATTGATGTGCTTAACGAAGATGAAAAGACTCGTAATACATTTAAAGTTGATATGCTTATTAATAACGTCACTCGTATTGAAGCAAATGAAGAAAGAGATATTCCTGAAAAGGTTGTTGTTAAGGGCGCAATCTTTAATTTCCGTAAGGACCTTCTTCCTGTTGAATTTAGCGCAACAAATCCCAATGCTATGAATTACTTTGAAGGTCTTGGCGCTTCTCAGTCTGAACCGGTATTTACTTGCGTTTGGGGTCGCCAGGTATCTGAAGTATCTGTTAGAAAGATTACAACAGAATCCGCATTTGGTGAAGATGAAGTTCGTGAAGTAAAGAATACTCGCAGAGATTTCGTAATTACTGGCGCTGCGAAAGAACCCTATATCTGGGATGACGAAAGCAGTATCACCGCAAAAGAACTTAATGAAGCAATTCAGAAGAGAGAAATTGACCTCGCAGCGATGAAAAAGAGACAGGATGAATATAAAGCATCCAAGAGTCAAGCAAGCGCACCCGCAACACCTGCTGGCGCATTTAATTTCTAATTTAAGAGAAAAGGAGAATAATTATGGCTATTGATCTTTTGGCTATTAAGCCTCATAAGGTTTCTCGTGATCTCAGTGGATATATCACTTATATATATGGAGCTCCTAAGTGTGGTAAGACTACTCTTGCCACACAGATGGAAAAGCCCCTACTTCTCGCATTTGAACCTGGCTATCACGCACTTCCTGGTGTAATTGCGCAAGATATTACATCTTGGACTGAAATGAAACAGGTATATCGCGAACTGAAAAAGCCAGAAGTCCAAGAAACCTTTAAAGCAATTATTGTAGATACCATTGACATCGCTGCCGACAGATGTAAAAAATATATCTGTAATCAGAATGGTATTGAAGATCTTGGCGACCTTGGATATGGCAAAGGCTGGACCAAGTTTAAAGACGAATTTAATGAAGTCTTCCGTGGATTGACTCAACTTGGCTATGCAGTATTTTTTATTGGACATGATAAGCCTGAAATTATTGATAATCCCGATGGAACAAAAACTCAGAAGATTCGTCCTACTCTTAGCAATTCTACCAAGACAGTTATCGCAGGTATGGCAGATATTTATGGCTACGCACATCAGAAGCAAGCTGGTGAAATGTCAGTTCTTACTTTGAGAGATCCTTCTGGTATTATTGAATGCGGTTGCCGTTTCAAATATATGCCTCATGAAATTGTTATGAATTATAAAAATCTTGTAAATGCGCTTAACGAAGCAATTGACAAAGAAGCTGTAGAAACAAATAACGCATTCGTTACAGAAGAAAGAATTGTTGCTCCTGTCTCTACTGAGTATGATTATGAATCTCTTATGAACGAGTTCCAAGATCTTGTGGGTCAATTAATGAGTAAGGGCACTACAATGGCTCCGAAAATTTCTGCGATTGTTGAAAAGTATCTTGGCAAAGGCAAAAAAGTAAATGATACAACTCCCGAACAAGCTGAATTCATTTATTTGATTATCGGAGATTTGAAATCTGATTTAATGTAAAAATTTTACAAGTCGAGGCAGGAATGCTTCGACTTGATTTTTTTATTATTTTTTGTTATAATATATTGTAAGAAAAAAATAGAAAGGAGCATCGTATGAGTCATTTTGTTATTTGTCCGTATTGTAAGGTAAAATTCGATCGAGATAAAGAAGAATATAGTTTAGTAAGTGCGAAAAGGTATGCGCACGCGTCTTGCATGCTACGTCAAGCTGAGCTTGATCCAAATTATGTAAAAAAAGAAATTATTGATCCGACGGACAATGTTATTTGTGCTTACTGTAAACAACCATTATCTAAAAAAGATGAAGATTGCGTTATGGTAGGAAACAGTAAATATGTTCATAAAAGATGCCAAGCACTTGAAGAAGCAAGAGAAAAAACTGATAAAGAAAAATTAGAAGATTATATCAAAACATTATTTAATATAACTTATATAGATCCAAGACTTAAAGCCCAAATAAAAAAATATGTTGAAGAATATAATTATTCATATTCTGGAATTCAAAAAGCATTATATTATTTTTATGAAATAAAGGGCGGAGATAAAGAAAAAGCAAATGGTGGTATTGGTATTGTTCCTTATGTCTATAAAGATGCTTACAATTATTATTACAATTTATGGTTGGCTAAACAAAAAAATAAAGATATTGAAGTTGTCGCCTATAAACCTGTGGTTAGAGAGATTGTTATCCCTCGTCCGCAAAGAAAAGTTAAAAAAAGAGAATTATTCAAGTTCTTAGATGAGGAGGCAGAATAATGGCGTCAAAGTATGTAGATACAACAAGCACTATGCAGGTTATTGGATGTGTATTTAACACTCCTCAACTATTGGATATTACAGATAGATATATAATAACAGATAATGATTTTGCGGATACCTTTCATAAAACAGTATTTGGTGCGATTTATAAAATTCATGAATTAGGTGCTGAAAAAATTACATTAGAAAATATTTCAGATTTTTTATCAGCAAGACCCAAGAGTGAAGCAATATTTAAGGAAAACCGTGGGGAAGAGTGGTTGTTGAAAATTGCGGAAAGTGCAATTCCTTCCGCATTTGATTATTATTATACAAGATTAAAAAAGTTTTCATTATTGAGAGCATATGATAATTGCGGAATTGATGTATCTGATATTTATGATATTGATAATATTTTAGATACAAAGAAAAAACAATTACAAGAAGAACAACTTGACAATTCAACCTTGGAGCAAATTGCTGATAAGGTTGATGCTAAAATTGAAAATATTCGACTTGAATATGTTGATGATTCATTTGGTGAAGCGCAACAGGCAGCCGAGGGTATATATGATTTAATTCAAAAGTTTAAAGAACATCCAGAAGTCGGTGTTCCTTTGTATGGTCCATTAATTAATACAGTCACTCGTGGAGCAAGATTGAAAAAGTTTTATTTGCGGTCGGCGGCCACAGGTATCGGAAAGACGAGATCAATGATTGCGGATTGTTGCTATATTGGTTGTAATAAAATTTATGATGAAACATTTGGATGGATAGGAAGCGGTCCCGCAGAACCAGTTTTGTTTATTACAACAGAACAGGAGCTTGAAGAAATACAAACAATGATGTTAGCATTTTTATCAAATGTTAATGAAGAACATATTCTTAATGGCGCTTATGAAGATGGTGAAGAAGAACGAGTTCTTGAGGCGGCCGATTTACTAGCAAAAAGTCCTATTTATATAGAAGAACTTCCAGACTTCTCGCTCAAAGATGTTGAAGATAAAATTAAAAAGAATATTCGAGAGCATGATGTCCACTATATTTTTCATGACTATATACATACAAGCTTAAAAATTCTTGAAGAAATAACTCGTCGAAGTGGTGGTATTAAATTAAGAGAAGATAATATCTTGTTTATGCTGTCCACTCGTTTAAAAGATATATGTAATCAGCAAGGTGTATTTATCATGTCCGCTACGCAGTTGAATGGTTCGTATGTGGACGCAGATATTCCTGACCAGAATTTGCTACGAGGCGCGAAGGCAATCGCAGACAAGATCGACTATGGCGCGATTTTGCTCTCGGTTAAAGATGATGATCTGGTCGCACTTGAAAATATATTGTCTTCAAATATTTTTGAAAGACCTACAATTAAGATGTCTATTTATAAGAATAGACGAGGAAGATATAAGGGCGTAATTTTATGGTGTAAAGCAGATTTAGGTTGTTGTAGAATTAAACCGATGTTCTGCACAACATATGATTACGAAATGGTAAGTATTGATGATGTTAGAATCAGAATTGATGATGAGTCTGCCTTCGAATGTGAAGAATAAAAAAAAATAATTTTATAAATAAAAAAGGAGATAAAGAAAATGTCTGAAAATAAGAAGAATAGAGTAAATGATTATGGTAGTAGTAAGCCCTCTGTGGTTGAGGCTCCCGAAATTAACGCAGGAACTTTTGAATATAAGATGCCCCAGGGTATGGCTGATGTAATTGTAAAATCATCTAAATATAAGTCAAATCCTCAGCAAGCTCTATGCGATTATGTAAATACAGAATGCGGTCTTAAAGGCTATTGCACTAAAGTTATTGTAGGTCTGTAATTAATGGTAGTATTTGATAAATTAAAAATTAGAGAAGCCTTAACTAGCGAAAATATTTTTGATTTATTACAAGAATGGGGCGGAGATCCAATGGCAACAAGTTTTGGCTTTATCTCCGCCACTATTTGCCATAACGCACCTGGCGAAGGAAGTAAAAAATTATATTACTATGAAAATACAGGTTTGTTTAAATGCTTTACTGGGTGCGATTCTTATTTTGATGTATTTGAATTATTTATAAAAGTTGCTCAAATACAACATCAAAAAGATTTAGACCTCAATGATGCTGTTAGGTGGGTGGCGCAAAGATTTGGACTATCTGGAGATTATCAAGAAGACATTGATTTATCCATTCTTGAGGATTGGAAATATTTTGCTAATTATGATAGAATACAAGAAATTGAATTAAAGGATAATAATGTTTTATTAAAAGAATATGATAGTGAAATTTTAAATAGATTTAACTATAATGTAAAGATAATTCCTTGGCTTGAAGAAGGTATTAGCCAAGAGGCAATGAATAAGGCTCGCATAGGTTTTTATCCAGGAGGAGATCAAATTACAATTCCGCATTTTGATAAAGATGGCAGATTTGTAGGTTTGCGCGGACGCTGTTTATGTGAGCAAGAAGGCGAGCTTTATGGAAAATACAGACCGCTAAAAATTAACAAAGAGTTATATAATCACCCTCTTGGTATGAATTTATATAACTTAAACAATAGCAAAGATAATATTAAGCTAATGAAAAAGGCTATAATATTTGAAGGTGAGAAGTCAGACTTGCTCTATGCTTCATATTTTGGTTTAGAAAATGATATTTCTGTTGCTTGTTGTGGTTCAAGCATTTCACCTTATCAAATTCAGTTATTATTAGATTGTGGAGCTGAGGAAATTATAATCGCATTTGATAGACAGTTTTTAACGATTGGCGACAATGAATTTACTCGTTTAAAAAATAATTTAATTAAAATAAGAAATAAATATAAACGAGATGCAATGATATCTTTCATATTTGATAAAAATATGATAACTGGTTATAAATCAAGCCCAATTGACGAAGGGGCAGAAAAATTTTTACAACTATTCAAAGAAAGGATTGTATTATGAAAAAAGAATATCGAAGATATATAATTTGGACTGAAAAAATTGAAGATGGAAATAAGTTTCTTGAATAGATAATTCAGGAATATCGAGAAAAAGGTATTGAAGCTTAGAGAACTAAAGTTCATAGTAGATATGGCTCTGAAGCACTTTTCGAAAATAATGACGGTATAATAAATTTTTGGAGAGTTAAAAAAGCTGGTGATTGTAGTAGAGGTTATAGAGCAGATTTTTCTATAGTAGATACTAGAATTACCTTAGAAGTTTATAATAATATAATTCGTCCTCAAACTTATTCAACTTATTATCCAAATAATATTCGATATTGGCATCCTGATTGGGCGAAAGGAAGTAAATATATTGAATAAATTTTCATATAAAAAGTCGGTGGTTTATATGAAAGGAGGTTGAATTTCCTATGGAATATCAACTTATAGCACCAGAATTCCCACTAAAAGAGAATGCGCCAGTGGTAGAACGTGTGCTAGCCAACAGGGGCATTAAACCTGAAAATATAAATCACTATTTAAACACAGATGATAATGACATTTTAGACCCGTCTTTAATTTTTAATATTAAAGAAGGCGCACAAATGCTTATCAAACACATCTCACAAAACGACAAAGTTCTAATATAGATTGACAGTGATTGCGATGGCTTTACTTCGGCTGCGACACTACTCAACTATTTAAATTGTCTCTTCCCCGGTTTTGTGTAGAACAACATTGCTTATCGTATCCACAAGGGGAAGGAGCACGGATTAATTCTTGAAACTATACCAGCTGATGTGAAACTAGTAATTGCGCCAGACTCGAGCTCAAATGATTATGAAGTTCATCAGCAGTTAAAAGAAAAAGGAATTGACGTGTTAGTTATAGATCACCATGAAGCAGACAAAATATCAGAAAATGCTTGTGTTATTAATAATCAATTATGTGATTATCCAACAAAGTCATTATCTGGAGTTGGTATGGTATATAAATTTTGTTCTTATTTAGATTCTTTGCTAAACAAAGATTATGCTGAACAATTTTTAGATTTGGTTGCTCTTGGTCTGATCGCAGATATGGTTGATTTGCGAGATTTTGAAACAAGGCGATTGGTAGATAAAGGCTTGAATCAAATCCGCAATCTCTACTTCAAAGGAATGATTGCTAAACAAGAATATCAATTAAAAGATTAGTTGACGCCTTTTGGAGTTGCTTTTTATATTGCTCCCTATGTAAATGCCACTATTCGAATGGGAACGCAAGAAGAAAAGGCCATGCTATTCGAGTCTATGCTTGACTATCGGGGATATGAACTAATCCCATCGACCAAAAGAGGATGTAAGGGTCAGCAGGAGACGAGAGTAGAATAGGCTTGTCGTAATTGCACAAACATAAAAAATAGGCAAACAAAAGCAAGAGACGAAGCCTTGGAAATAATTGAACATATAATCGAAGAGCAAAATCTGTTAGACAATAAGATTTTG
>JAEIGA010001275.1_pt1 | contig 39096 bp, 52 predicted proteins | sample 9270691 | NCBI WGS metagenome assembly JAEIGA01 (sample SAMN17057246, study PRJNA624740) | gut metagenome | biome: biome; isolation source: fecal sample | host: Bos grunniens | place: China: Xizang | collected 2019
CATTTCGGCGATGACGATGCCCGCCAGGCGCGAGAACTGGGCCTCACTCAGCTCGGCGGCGGCGTGGGCCAGGGCGTTGATCACCCGGGCCGCATAGGGGCTCAGGCCGTACTGCTCCGCCAGCATCGCCGCCAGCGTGTCCGGCGTCTCGATCTCCATCGGCCCCTCGCCCGTGCGCAGCCACGCCTCATTGATGCGCAGCGCCGCGCAGATGTCGCGGACCGTGCGGTCGCTGGGGTTGGCCTCGCCGCTTGTCAGCCGCGAAAGTGTAGGCTGGGTAATTCCGATCTTAGCCGCAAGCCCTGCCTGCGTGATCTGACGCGATTTCATCGCCAATTTTAATCGCGCTGCAAATTCTCTCATACAATTCACCCCCCTTCCTTTCCCATTATACACCCCATTTTACCCCCTGTTCAATAGAAAATATACATGGCGCATAATTTAACATTAGTAAATATGTGCTATGTATTGACTATTATGCCCTATACATATATAATTATTACTGTCAGGGATAGGAGGTGAGACAAAATGAAGCGCTTTAATCCAGCAAAAGGCTACAGCTACAAAGGCTATATCATCCGTCGCGGTAAGTTTGGCTGGTATGGGAAGCCCGTCGAAGATCGTCCTAACGAAGATCGTTGGGGCTATACCCGGAACTATCGCACAGCTATCGAAGCTGAGGTAGAAATCGACAACAAGATTAACAACAACTGAGGGCTCGCGGTTCATCGAATATAGGGGGCGGTGAGACAAGATGAAGCAGATCAAGGTTGAATGGTGCGAGAACTGGATCCGGGCGCAGTTCGCCAGGATGCCGGGGTGCATCGACAGGGCCTATGCAGGAATCTACACGGGCCTGTTCTGGGAGAAGGCCGAGCGGTCCGGGCTGTGGGTGCGGGGCACCTACGGCTCGCCGATGTCTCAGGCGGTCAAGAGCCTGTGCAGGGTCGTCAATGTCGTGGACGAAAACGGTTACTGCAAGTACTCCGTGTTCAAGCTGAAGGGTTCGAAGCTGACCGCGCACGAGCGGCTGAGTGGATAGGAGGTGAAGCGAAAATGAAATGGGTAAGGGCTCTCCGCAACGTGAGCGCCAGCAATATCACGGCGGTGCTGTACCGGCTGGAGGGCACGGCGTACACGGTGCTGAGCCTGAAGCGGCCCATTCCCCACGCCAACGGCGTGGGGACGTGGCTGCACACGACGTTCACGGTGCAGCGGGAAGGGCAGCATATCGCAGAGAAGTACACGCTGAAGGTCGCGAAGGCTTACGCAGAGGAGCAGTACAAAAAGGAGGCGGGCGCATGAGCGAGAGCGGGAAGGCGCTGGTGGTGGCGGCGGCGGAGGCCGCGCAGGCCATGAGCGATGATCAGATGGCGCGGCTGCAGGGGCTGATCCAGGGGTACGCCCTGGCCTGCAGCGCGGAGCAGAGCGGCGACAGCGGGAAGGGCTGGTCAAAATGACTCTGCAGGAGATCAGGGATTGCCCGCGGGAATTCCTGATTCCGCGGGAGGTGGCGGGGGTGCTGGGCACCGACCCGAACACCATTCGGGCCTGTGCGAGGCTGTGCCCGGAGCGGCTGGGTTTTAAGGTGGCCGTGATCGGCCACCGGGTGAAGATACCGCGCAGGAGCTTCCTGCGCTGGCTGGGCGATGAAACGGAGGAAAGGGCATGATGAATCTGAGCGATCGCGCCGCGCTGCTGAGGCAGGCCGCGGCGGCCATGGACGAGCTGAAACGGCTGTGCCAGGCCGAGGGCGGCCACGGGCACACCGTGACCTGCTGCGAGCGCATGGCTGAGGCCTGCCGGGAGGCGGCGGATGAGGCCGAAGAGCTGTCCGAGGCGCTGGCCGTGGCGCTGGCACCTGAGGACGACGCAGACGGGGAGGCCGAGGCGACATGATCGACCGATACACAATTGGCAGCGCGAAGCTGTTCACCGCGATTTGCGACCGCTGCGAGGCGGAGCTGTCCGAGCGGCGGTCGCTGGAGGACGCGGCGCGGGCGATGCGCGCCGCCGGGTGGCAGTCGATCCGGACGGCCACCGGCTGGCGGGACTACTGCCCCAACTGCCGGGACAACAACCGCAGTTGGGGCGAGACGGGAGGCGATGCGGGTGGACGTGCGTAATGTGCTGGCCGCTGTGGACGAGGCGCGGGGACGCATCGCCGATCTGGAGGCGGAGAACGACGAGCTCCGGGGGCGGCTGAGGGAGTGCCGGAGGCTGGCACGGGCGGCGCGGCGGGACTGCGCGGACGCCCAGGCGAAGGCCGACAGGGACGCGAGCTACTGGCGGCATCTGATGTTCGCCGTGTGCGGGCTGACGGGGGCGCTGGTGTGCCTGCTGCACACCATAGCGATTGTATGGGCGACGAGGTGAGACAATGAGCAAATACACAGAGGCCATACACCTGAGCCTGCCGGAGGCCGGGTGGCATCGGGGCGGCGACGGGAAACTTCGGATCCGGCGCAATCTGCGGCTGCCGGAGGGAAACGGCTGGTATCTGTACGACTTCACGGACCAGCGCTTTCTCCAGCTGGACGGCGGCGCGGTGCGGACCAGCCGGGCCATGGCCGTGGTCGCCCCCATTCAGCAGCGCGACGCGGCGGCGCTGGCGAAGGCCCGCGCCCACCGGATCCTGAAGGATCACGACCTTCAGATCGTAAGCGCGCTGGCGGCCTACGCGCTGGACGGCTTCGCCAAACGGAAAGGGAGGGCTGAGAGCCGTGCTTAAATGGGTATACCTGGGGTTTTTCATTTGTTTCTACATGGGCCGGGTGTACGAGGCAGAGCGGCAGGACAAGCTGCGGGAGCGCGGGACGCTGTACACCGTCACGACCCGGCGAATTCGGAAAAAGAGGAGGACGAAACGGAATGAAGGTTATTCTGGAATTTGAGAACATCGGCGATTTTTTCACCCAGCTGCCGAGGTTCGCCTCGCTGATGAATTTCAGCGGGCAGTTCGCCAACATCACCCAGCGGCCGAAGGCCGAGACGGAGCCGACCCTGGGCGAGACGGAGCTGCCGGTGGTGGACGTGGCCGAGGGCGTCACCCGCGTGGGCGGCACGAAGGCCGAGACGGCGGCGGAGGCCGGGAAGAAGATCGAGGCGGCCTACGACGCCGCCGAGGCAGCGGAGGCCGCGGCCCCTTGGTCAGAGGACGCCTCGGAGGCCCCCAGGAAGGGCGCGAAGCCGGGGAAGGCCAGCAAGCCGAAGAAGCCCGCCGAGGCCGCAGACGGCCCGGCAGAGGCCGCGCAGGATGCCCCAGAGGCCCCCGCGGCCAGGGTGACCGACGCGGACGTGCGGAAAGCGCTGAACGCGCTGATCAAGGCCGGGAAGCGGGACGACGTGAAGGCCATCCTGAAGGGCTTCGGCGCGGGGAATTTCTCCCAGCTGGACGCGGGGCAATACCCGGAGGTACTGAAAAAAGCGGAGGAGGCGCTGAAAAATGGCTAAGCACTCTGTATTCTCCGCCAGCTCGGCGGAGCGGTGGATCCACTGCCCCGGCTCCATCCACATGGCGAGCCTGTTCCCGGCGGACACCTCCAGTCCGGCGGCGGAGGAGGGAACGCTGGCGCACGAGCTGGCGGCGATGCTGATCGAAGGCGCGAGCCTGGAAGCCCTGAAAGCCTCCGAGGCGCGAATCAACGCATTTTACCTCGATCACACCGACCTGGCCGGGAGCTACACCAGTGTGCTCAGGGCGCTCGACCCTTATGTGGATTACGTCAGCAGCGCATATCAGGCGGCGCTGGCGGCGGACCCGGCGGCGGTGCTGCTGACGGAGCAGTATGTGGACTTCTCGGACATCGTGCCGGGCGGCTTCGGCACTTCGGACGTGGTGATCATCGGCGGCGGGCGCGTGACGGTGATCGATCTGAAATACGGCAAGGGCGTGCCGGTATCGGCGGTGAACAATCCGCAGATTCGGCTGTACGCCATCGGCGCGATTAACGCCTATGATCTGGTGTACGATTTCGACCGCGTGAAAATGGTGATCTACCAGCCCCGGCTGGACAACGTGACGGAGGAGGAAATGGCCGTGGACGATCTGCGGCAGTGGGCGGAGGACGTGGTGCGGCCGGCGGCGCGGGCGGCGTCCTCGGACAAGCCCCCGTACTGCCCCGGCGACTGGTGCGCCTCCCATTTCTGCCCCGGGGCCGGGGCCTGCAAGGCAAGGGCCGATTATATGCTGGCGCTGGAGCGCCACGCGGGCACGGACCCGGCGCTGCTGACCGACGACGAGCTGGCGGACATCCTCGGCAGGCTGGAGCCACTGCAGAAATGGGCGAAATCCGTCGGAAATTACGCGCTGGGCGAGATTCAGACGGGCCACGCCATTCCGGGCTGGAAGATCGTGGAGGGGCGGAGCAACCGGACCTTCAGCGATGAAGATCAGGTGCTGGCCGCGGCGGTGGCGGCGGGGTATGACAGCGCGCTGCTGCTCAAATCCTCGCTGATCACGCTGACGGAGATGGAGAAGCTGATGGGTAAGAAGGCCTTTGCCGGCGTGCTGGGCAAGTACGTCATCAAGCCCGCGGGGGCGCCGAAGCTGGCGCCGGAGAGCGACCCGCGCCCAGCCTTCAACTCGGCGAAGGCCGATTTCGACGACTGAGGAGGGACTGACATGGGTAAAAAGTATGTGGCGAAGCTGATGACCGACACGAAGGTCAAGACCGGGAAGGTGCGTATCTGCTACGTTCACCTTTTCGAGAAGTACGAGAAGAGCGACAAGTACCAGGCGCGTTTCCTGATCGACAAGGAAGACAAAGAGACGCTGGGCTGCATCAAAAAGGCCATTGAGGCGGCGAAGGCCGACGGCAAGACCCGGCTGTGGGGCGGAAAAGTCCCCGGCCAGTACCGGGGGCCGCTGTGCGACGGCGACGCGATGGAAGAGCCTCAGCCGGAGTATGAGGGCTGCTACTACCTGACGGCGAAGACCAGCCGGAAGCCGCAGGTGGTGGACCTTGACCGAGACGACATCTACGACGACGAGGAGGTTTACCCCGGCTGCTATGTGCGGGCGACGATCGTGTTTTTCCCGTACAACAACGAGGGGAAGGGCGTCGGCTGCTTATTGAACAACGTGCAGAAGCTGGCCGACGGCGACCGAATCGGCGGCAGCGCGGCCAGCGCGGCGGAGGACTTCGACGACGACGACGAACTGGAGGACGACGATGACGATCTCTTGTCGTGAGATGGCCGTCGATATCGAGACTTTTTCGTCCGTGGATATCGACTGCGGCGTCTACGCCTACGCCTCCAGCCCGGATTTTGAGATTCTGCTGGTCGCCTACAAATTCAGCGACCAGCCGGAGGTTCGGCAGTTCATGCCAAAGCGATTCGCGTCCCGCCCCGGTGTTCTGACCGGGGCGGGCGCGGGCGTCGAGCAGCTGCAACTGCTGGGGCCGGAGATCGGGGCGCTGGACGGCGACGAGGACGAATTTCTGGCGGCGCTGCTGGATGGGGAGATCATCAAAACGGCGTTCAACGCGAATTTTGAGCGCACGTGCCTGGGGGCGTATTACGGCGTGTACTGCGATCCCGACCAATGGCGCTGTACGGCGGTGCTGGCCGCGACGCTGGGGCTGCCCCGCTCGCTGGCGGCGGTGGGCGACGCGCTGGGGCTGCCGGCGGAGGAAAAAAAGCTCAAGGCGGGCCGGGCGCTGATCCAGTATTTCTGCAGGCCCGTGGCGGCCACGAAGGCCAACGGCGGGCGGGTGCGGAACCTGCCGCGGCATGACCCGGCGCGGTGGAACCTGTTCTGCGCGTACAACGCGCAGGACGTGGTAACCGAACAGGCCATACGGGAGCGGCTGCGGCCATACGCGCCGAACGCGACGGAACAGCGGCTCTGGTCGGTGGATCAGCGAATCTGTGACCGGGGCATCCGCATTGACAGGTCCTTTGTGGAAAAAATCGTGGCCTTCGACGCGGAGCGCCAGGAGGCGCTGATGGCCGAGGCGCGGGAGCTGACGGGGCTGGACAACCCGAACAGCATCCTGCAGCTGAAAACGTGGTTCTACGCGCACGGGGCGACGATCCTTGGCAGCGACCTGTCCAAGGGCGCGGTGGACGCCGCGCTGCGGGAGGACGGCTATCGGCCGGAGGTGCGGCGGATGCTGCAGATCCGCCAGGCGCTGGGGAAGACATCGACGAAAAAATACACGGCCATGCTGGGGAGCGCCTGCCCCGATGACCGCGTGCGGGGGATGCTGCAATTCTACGGCGCGAACCGCACGGGGCGCTGGTCGGGGCAGATCGTACAGCTGCAGAACCTGCCCCAGAACCACATTCCCGACCTCGACACGGCGCGGTCGCTGGCGGCGGCGGGGGATTTTGAGAGTCTGGAGCTGCTGTACGGGGAGCCGGCGCAGGTGTTCTCGGAGCTGGTGCGCACGGCGTTCATCCCCTCGGAGGGGAATCGCTTCGTGGTGACCGATTTCTCGGCCATCGAGGCGCGGGTGATCGCGTGGCTGGCGGACGAGCGCTGGCGGCTGGACGTATTCAAGCAGGGCGGCGACATTTACTGCGCGTCGGCCTCGCGGATGTTCGGCGTGCCCGTGGTGAAGCACGGCGTCAACGCCCACCTGCGGCAGCAGGGCAAGGTGGCGGAGCTGGCATTGGGCTACGGCGGCGGCATCGGCGCGATTAAGGCCATGGACAAAGGCGGGGCCATTCCCGAGGCGGAGATCAAACCGCTGATCGATCAGTGGCGGGACGCCTCTCCAAACATCGTGCGGCTGTGGAAGGCGCTGGAGAGAGCCGCGAAGACGGCCGTTCGAGAGCGCAAAACCGTGAAGGTGAAGCACGGCGTGGCCTTCAGCTACCGGGACGGCATACTGTTCGCGCAGCTGCCCTCGGGACGGTCCATCGCCTACTGGGGCGCGGAGATCGGCGAGGGATATTACGGCGACGAGATCGTGTATTACGGCGTCGATCAGGAAACCAAACGCTGGGGAACGCTGAAGACCTACGGCGGGAAGCTGACGGAGAACATCGTGCAGGCGACGGCGCGGGACTGCCTGGCGGTGAAGCTAATCGAGGCGACGAACCGGGGCTATGAGATCGTGGCGCACGTACATGATGAGATGATCGTGGACGTGCCGAGGACGGACACAGAGGCCGCCCGGAACATCGATGCGCTGATGGCGGAGCCGATTCCCTGGGCGCCGGGGCTGCCGCTGAAGGGCGGCACCTATGAATGCGACTACTACCAAAAGGACTGAATCGGGGAGGGCTGACCATGGGATGCAACAACGATTACTGTGATCTGGACAACGAGGACCTGTTCGAGGTGGAACCGGCGCGGGGGCCGCTGCCGGAGGAATACCGGATTATCATGGAGCGCGTTTCCCGGCCGGAGCTGCTGGCGCAGCTGGCCGAGGAGAGCGCGGAGCTGTGTCAGGCCGCGCTGAAGCTGCGCCGGGCGCTGACGGGCGAGAGCCCGACGCCGCGGAGCGAGGTGGAGGCCGAGTGCGCCCTGCGGGAGGAACTCGCGGACGTGCTGATCTGCCTGGAGGCGGCGGGGGACTACATCCGGGACGTGGAGGTTCCCCCGTACATCGAGGCCATACGCATTTACAAGCTCAAGCGGTGGGCGCAGCGGCTCCAGAAGGCGGAGGCCGGAAAATGATGCTGCTGCTGGAAGGCAGGTGAACGCCTTGTCAGAGCAGGGAAATATTACACGGCTTGCACCGGCCCTGCCGCTGAGGCATGACGCGGAGCTGTGGATCAGCACCGGGCGGAACCGCTTCGATCAGGCGTGGAAGAACAAGCGGATCATGTGGTCGCGCCTGGTGACGAAATTGCAGACGCCAATTCGGACGGCGGAGACCTACGCCGAGTATGTCCAGATGTCGAAGGGCGATCAGGACAGGATCAAGGACGTGGGCGGCTTCGTGGGCGGCACGCTGAAGGACGGCAAGCGGCGTGGGAACACGTTGACGGGGCGGACGATACTGTCCTTCGACCTGGACTTCGCCCCGGCGGAATTCTATCAGGAGTACGGGCTGCTGGCCGACTACGCCAGCGCCTGCTACTCGACGCACAAGCACCGGCCCTCGGCGCCGCGGTTCCGGCTGCTGGTGCCGCTGGGCCGGACGGTGACGGCGGACGAATATGAGGCCGTGGCGCGGATGCTGGCCAGCGACATCGGCATGGACTACTTCGACCCGACGACATTCCAGCCGTCGCGGCTGATGTACTGGCCCTCCTGCGCAGAGGATGGGGAATACTTCTTTGACTACATCGACGCGCCTTTTCTGGACCCGGACGCCATACTCGCCCGTTATCCTGACTGGCGCGACGCCTCGCAGTGGCCGACCAGCGACAAAGAGGCCCAGAGCCGGAAGGCCCTGGCGGACAAGCAGGCCGACCCGACGGCGAAGCCGGGCGTGGTGGGCGCGTTCTGCAGGGCCTACGACGTGCCCTCGGCCATTGCGGCGTTCCTGCCGGACGTCTACACGCCCACGGCGAAGGCGGACCGCTACACCTACGCGGCGGGCTCTACGGCGGCGGGCCTGGTGGTCTACAACGACGGGCTGTTCGCGTACTCCAATCATGGCACCGACCCGGCGGGCGGGCAGCTGTGCAACGCCTTCGACCTGGTGCGAATCCACAAATTCGGCGCCGAGGACGACGACGTCAGCGGGAACACGCCCACGAACAAGCGGCCATCCTTCAAGGCGATGCTGGAATTCGCGGCCAGTGACCGCGAGGTGCGGCTGGTACTCGACCGGGAACAGCGGGAGGAAGCCAGGCTCGACTTCGATCCTGAGGACGACGAGGACGACCCGGACGCCGACGCCTGGCGGGCGGAGCTGGACAGGAAGGGCGCCAGCGGCGCGATCCTGAAAACGGTGCTGAACTGCCGGCGCATATTCACCCACGACCTGCTCCTCCGGGGGCTGGCGCTGAACCTGATGACGGGGCAAATCGAGATCCGGGACGACCACCCGGTGCCCTGGACGCGGCGGCCGGGGCCATGGACGGACACGGACGACGCAGAGTTGTACACCTACATCGGGGCGAATTTCGCCGAATTCCCCCGGGCCTATGTGGACGACCAGAAATTGATCTCCGCCTCGCGGCGGGCGTTTCACCCGATCCGGGACTATCTGGAGCATCTGCCGGAATGGGACGGCGAGCCCCGCGTGGACACGCTGTTCATTGACTACCTGGGCGCTGAGGACAGCGTGTACACCCGGGAGGCGGCGGCGAAAATACTGACGGCGGCGGTGCGGAGGGTATATGAGCCGGGCTGCAAATTTGATTCCATGCTGGTGCTCTCCGGCCCGACGGGCGTGGGCAAATCCACGCTGATCGCGCGGCTGGCGGGGAGCTGGTTCAGCGACAATCTCACATTCGAGGACATGAAGGACAAGACCGCGGCGGAGAAGCTGCAGGGCTACTGGCTGCTGGAGATCAGCGAAATGAAAGGCCTGAAGAAGATCGACGTGGAGAGCGTGAAGGCGTTCGTCAGCCGTCAGGAGGACATCTTCCGGGCGGCCTACGCCCGGAACACGGAGCGGCACAGGCGGCAGTGCGTGCTGTTCGGCACGGTGAACGACCTGTCGGGCTACCTGAAGGACGTGACCGGGAACCGGCGGTTCTGGCCCGTGGAGATCAGCGGCGAGACGGAGAAAAAGCCCTGGGACATGACGGACGCCGAGCGCGATCAGATATGGGCCGAGGTGATGTTCCGCTACACCGCGCTGGGCGAGAAATCGCTGATCCTGACGCCGCCGGCGGCGGCCATCGCCCTGGAGAAGCAGACGGCGGCCATCGAGGCCGACGACCGTGAGGGCCTGGTGGCCGAGTATCTGGACACGCTGCTGCCGGAGGATTGGGCCGACATGGATCTGGACGCCCGCCAGGACTATCTGACCGGGGACCGGCACTATTCCCCCGACGGGCACAGCAACGACGGCACCGTGCGCCGCACGGAGGTAACGAACATCGAAATTTGGTGCGAGTGCTTCCGGGAGCCGGCAAAGAAGATCCAGCCGAGGGACTCCTATCAGATCGCGGCGATGCTCAAGCGGCTGGGATGGGAAAGGTCTGGAGCCATGAAGCGTATACCGTTATACGGTATGCAGAGGTATTACACGCGGGTGTAACACCTGTAACAACCGCCTCAGTTGTTACACAACCGATGTGTAACAACTGCTAATTGTGGCAAAGTTGTTTCTGAAGTTGTTACACGGCAAAAAGCAGCGTCATATATAGAAGAAAAATTCGTCGTGTAACAGGTAACAACTATTTACAGGTATAAACTTTATACCAAAAACCACGTAAAAGCGCCCGTGTACACGCACATATACGTGTATATAGGGGAAAAGACGGAGTTGTAACGATACGAGGAGGTATAGCCGTGATTGAATACTGTGCACAATGGCTCCTGGACTATCTGCGGAAAAGTGGCCGCGCCAATGTGAAGCGCATACGGGAGGAAGCGGAAAGAATGGGCTGGAAGAAAAAGGATTTGAAGGAAGCGCGCAAAGAAATCGGCGTAAAGACTATTCACGACCAGGCGCGCGATGAATGGTACTGGTACATATAGGCGGAGGTGAAGAACTAACTATTTAAGGGTATAAACTTTATACCAAAAATCACGTAAAAACGCCCGTGTACACGCCTAAACGCGCATATGTCATACACGCGCGCGCGAGGCTGTACACGGGGTGGCGAGGGTGAAAGGAGCGTATATCCATGACCAGAGAACAGAGGGACACGGTGTGCCTGAGCATCGGCGCGATGGACATGGCGGCGGCCATACTGGCAGGAGCCCCGGAGATGGATGTGGCGCGGCACACGTTGAACTGCTACGGCGAGGAACTGAGGCAGATGCTGAATGATGACAGGCCCGCGCCGGCGATGGAGCCTGAACAGGGCGCGAAGCTGGCGGCGCTGCGGGATGCCTTGCAGGAGAGCCTGAACACGATTCGCTGGACGGCCAATTTCCTGAGGGGTGATCGGCCCTCTCTGGCCCGGGAGCTGGACGACGCGGTCGGGAATTTGGCAGCGGCGCTGGAGGACAGCGCCCAGTGAAGGCGGGGGTGAAGCAGGCTGGATGAGCATGAACGGGTGTTGGATGCCTTTCGTAATTGCATCACCGAGCCGAAATGCAAAAATTGTCCGTGGTTTGAGTGTGACACACTGAACAACAAGACGATTGAAATTCCAGCCGATCTTGCGTTGGCAGTAATGCGTGAACTGAAAGCGCAGGAACCGAGGGTGATGACGCCGGAAGAACTGTCCAACTGGGACGGCGCGTTTATCATCGAGGCCCGCTCGAATGGCAAGCTGGAATGGGCGAGCTGGTATGACGAATACCTACTGTACGAGGATACCGTGTGCAGGATGCTGGACTTAGGCGGTGGAGTGATTGATCGATACAAAAGCCTTTATGGGTGGGAATGGCGCTGCTGGAACCGGCGGCCCACCGACGCGCAGAGGGAGGCGGAACCGTGGGAGTAAAAAGGGGGGCCGAGCCACATGAGGGAATCGGCGCTTGAGGCGAAGCTGGTCCGGGGCGCGAGGCGGCTGGGCTGGCGGGCGTTGAAGTTAGTGTCCCCCGGCACGGACGGCGTGCCCGACCGGCTGCTGCTGGGCCCGGGGGGCCGGGTGATCTTCGTGGAGCTGAAGGCGGAAGGCGGGAAGCTGACGCAGCTGCAGCGGTATCAGATCGACCGGCTGCGGCAGCTGGGGCAGGACGTGCGGGTGCTGGTCGGGGCCGCGGAGGTGGAGGAATTTCTCCAGGAGATTGCGGGAGGAGGTGATGCCCAGTGAGATTCATTCCCCACGACTACCAGCGGCGGGCCATCGACAAGATTTTGACGACCCCGGCCTGCGGGCTGTTTCTGGAGATGGGCCTCGGCAGGGCAAGACCGTCATTTCCCTGACGGCGGCGCAACGGCTGATCTACGAGGACTACGCGGTCTCGCGGGTGCTGGTGATCGCGCCTCTGAAAGTCGCCGAGGACACCTGGAGCCGGGAGAGCGCGAAGTGGGACCATTTGCGGGGGCTGAGGATCGCCAGGATCCTCGGCACCGCCCGGCAGAGGCTGGCGGCGGCGGAATCGGACGCGGACATTTACGTAATCAACCGCGAGAACGTGGTGTGGCTGACCCAGCAGTTCCCGGCGCGGCACTGGCTGTGGGACATGGTGATCCTCGACGAGCTGTCGTCCTTCAAATCCTGCCAGGCGGCGCGGTTCAAGGCGCTGCGGCGGGTGCGGCCCTACATGGCGCGCGTGGTGGGCCTGACGGGGACGCCGAATCCGAACGGGTACATGGATCTATGGGCCGAGGTGTTCCTGCTGGATCAGGGCGAGCGGCTGGAGCGGACGATTGGCCGATATCGGCAGCTGTATTTCCGACCGGGGAAGGGCAACGGCTACGTGGTTTATGACTGGCGGCTGCTCCCGGGCGCGGACCAGGCCATACAGGCGAAGATCGCGGATATCACGGTGTCTATGCGGGCGGAGGATTACCTGAAACTGCCGGAGCGGATGGACAACCTGGTGACGGTGGCGCTGCCTGAGGGCGCGCGGGCGACCTACAAGCGCCTGGAGCGGGAGCGGCTGCTGGAGCTGGACGGCGCAGAGATTACGGCGGCGAACGCGGCGGCGGTGATGGGGAAGCTGCTGCAGCTTTCTGGCGGCGCGGTGTACGACGACGGGGGCGGCTATGTGGCGTTCCACGACGAGAAAATCAAGGCCCTGCGGGAGATCATCGACGCGGCGGGCGGGCCGGTGCTGGTGTTCTACGGATTCCGACACGAGCGGGCGCGGCTGCTGGAGGCGCTGGAGGGGCTGAAGCCCCGGGAGCTTCAGACGGAGGCGGACATTACCGACTGGAACGACGGGAAAATCGCGGTGCTGCTGGCGCACCCGGCGTCGGTGGGGTACGGGCTGAATTTACAGGCCGGGGGGCACGTGATCGTGTGGTACTCTCTGCCGTGGTCACTGGAGCTGTACCAGCAGGCGAACGCGCGGCTTTATCGGCAGGGGCAGCAATCGGCGGTGATCGTGCACCACCTGATCGCGGAGGGCACGGCGGACGAGCAGGTGATGCGGAGCCTGCGGGATAAGAGCACGGGCCAGGCGGCCTTAATGGCGGCGCTGGCGGAGAGGAGGGAATCATGTACATAGTGACCATTGACGAGGGCGCGCGGTGGTACGTGGTCGGCGACTGCATGAGCCGGGGCGAGGTGCATTTATACCTGACGGCGGAGGTCCGCAGGGCGCGGCGGTTTGCGACGCGGGAGGCGGCGGAGGGCTGCCTGAGCCGCGTGCGGGAGATGGGCTATGACGCCCGTATTGAAGAGGCGAGGTGACGCGCATGGCTGGCCGGAAATGGACGGAGAAGGAAATGGATTATCTGCGGAAGAACCTCGGGAAAAAGGATTTCAGCTATATCGTGAATTATTTGAACCGCACGGCCCTGGCGATACAGCAGAAAGCCCAGGCGCTGGGGATCGGGTATCTGATCGATTACTCGGCGGCGCCGAACCGGAAGATCAGAAAACGGCAGCTGGCATCGAAACGGGCCCTGTACCAGCGGCGCGTGGACGAGGCGCTGTGTACGCGCTGCGGGGTGCGCTTCGCCGAGGCTACGGGGGCGATGTGCCCGATCTGCCGGGAGAAGACCCGGGCCTGGGCCGCGGCGAACGACCTGAACGGCCAGATCAACGCGAGCCGGCGGGCGCTCCGGGCTGAGCGGAAGGAAAAACGCCTTTGCTACGACTGCGGGGCGCCGCTGGGAGCGGACACGCACAGCAGCTGCGAGCGGTGCCGCCGAAAGAAAAACGAGTGGACGCAGATTTACCGTATGCGGCTGAGGATCCACGGGCTGCCGAGGCCGGACGTGGTGAAGGCCAGGGCGAGAGCGAAGGGAGGCGAGCACAGTGAGCAGCAGTGAGGAAAAGAAAGCGAAGCACGAGTGGTACAAAGCGAGGCGCGAGTGGTACAAAGCGCACGGGATTTGTGTTGTCTGCGGCCACAGGGATGCCGTTGGCAAAATGACAATGTGCGCGGAGTGCCTGTACAAAGCAAATGAGGCCACGCATAAATGGGCGAGTAAAAATCCGGGCTATTGGCGTAAGGCTCAGAAAAAGCGCCGTCAGCGACTGCTTGAGGAGGGTAAGTGCACGAAATGCGGGCGCGAAAACGATAATCCGGGGCGCAAATACTGCCGGGCCTGCGCTCTGAAGTATCGCCAGTATTACGCCGGGACCCACGTGCGGAAGGTCAAGCCCGGCGGTGTGTGCCGCTGGTGCGACCGGCCTGTCCTGGAAGGACATAAGCTGTGTGCGGAGCATTACGCCAGAGCAGTGCAGAGCATGGCCCAGGCGCGCAGCAAAGCCCCGCGGGGCAACGCGTTTTCAGTGCAGAACCGGGCCGACTGGGCCAGAATGGGGCGGAAAGAATGACGGCGAAGGAGTTTCTTCGGCGGGCGCGGGGCATTGACCGCCGGATTGCCGAGAGCGAGGAGCGGGCGAAGCGCCTCCGGGCGCGGCTGGAGGCCGGGCGGCAGAGCCAGCTGACGGGGATGCCCCGGGGCGGCGGCGCCGACTGGACGGAGACGGCGGACCGGTTGATCGAGCTGGAGCGGCGGATCAACGCGCAGACCCGGGAAATGGCCCGGCTGAAGGCGCTGGCGCTGGACGCCATAGCGGCGGTGGAGCACCCGCAGGAACGGGAGGCGCTGGAGCTGTACTACGTGGACGGCTACAGCTGGGAGGACGTGGCCGCGCTGATGGGGCTGGATTTGCGGTGGGTGTATCGGCTGCATGGCCGGGGGCTTTTAAAAATCTGCGTTTCAGATAAAATTGACCATTGAAAGCCACTATCCAAGTGTGCTATACTGTAAGCTGACATAAGCGGGCGCCGAAAGGGTGACCCGCTTTTATGATGGGATGCGTCGCCGCCGGGGGCTAATATCGGCGGCGCGAGGATCGGCTCGTTGCATGATGCGGGCCAGCCGCCTGTGGAACCGGGGCGGCCACCTCCGCGCTGGTGGGGGCGTGGAATGAAATTGACGGGAGGTGTCGCGGCGTGGCAAAAAAGCGGATTGACTGGGCCGCGATACAGGCGGAGTACATCGGCGGCAACATCGGGCAGAAACGCCTGGCGCGAGAACACGGGATTGCCGCCAATACACTGCAAAAGCGCGCGAAAATGGAAGGCTGGCACCAGCTGAAGCTGAAGGCGCGGGCGGAAAGCGGGGCGAAAGCTGTCCAGCAGTTTTCAGACCTCGCCGCCGAGAACGCCGGGAAGGCCGAGCGTATCCGGGCGCAGCTGCTGGACCGGCTGAGCGCGCTGACGGAGATGGCGCTGTCGGGCACGGAGAACCGGGGCTATGACGACGACGGGCGGCTGATCGAGATTCGGCGGCTGAAGGACCTGACGGGGGCCTATAAGGATTTGGCGGGCGGGCTGTCAGGCGGGGACGCGGGCGATGACGCGATTGCGCGGGCGCGCGACGTGCTGGAGGGCCTCGAAAGTGCCATTGAATAAATACTCCGGTTGCGGAAGAAGGTGGTCGTATTGTCTTTGAGTTCCAAGCAGGAAGAGTTTTTGCGTAGCTGCAATCATCGCTGGAATGTGAAGACGGGTTAGGCGCGACGGGCAGCGGGAAGAGCTGGCTGGACTATGTGGCGGTGATTCCGAAGCGGCTGCTGGCGATGCGGGGCGAGGGCGCGGCGGTGATCCTGGGCAACACCCAGGGCACGGCGAACCGGAACATACTGGAGCCAATGCGGGATTACTGGGGCGGCGACCTGGTGGGCACGATCTCCCCCGGCGACAACAGCGTGAAGCTGTTCGGACGAAAGGTCTACGTGCTGGGCGCGGACAACCGCAAGCACGTGGCGCGGATTCAGGGCATGACCATTGAGTACGCCTATGGCGACGAAGTGACGACCTGGGCGGAGGGCGTGTTCCAGATGCTCAAGAGCCGCCTGCGCTGTCCGCACAGCCATTTTGACGGCACGTGCAACCCGGACGCGCCGGGGCACTGGTTCAAGCGCTTCCTGGACAGCGGCGCGGACATTTACTGCCAGCCTTCGACGATCTTTGACAACCCGTTCCTGCCGCGGGAGTTTGTGGACAATCTGTGCCGGGAGTACGCGGGCACCGTGTACTATAATCGCTTCATCCTCGGGCAGTGGGTGGCGGCGGAGGGCGTGATCTACCGGGCGTTCTGCGATTCGCCGGAGCGGTTTATCGTGGACGGGCTTCCGGCGGGGGACGCGATTCGGAGCGCGGTGATCGGCGTGGACTTCGGCGGCGGCACCAGCGCGCACGCCTTTTGCTGCGTGGGCTTCACGTTGCGGGGGCGAGTCATGGTGCTGGACGAATATCACGAGCCGCGGGCGCTGGACCCGGCCAAGCTGGCGGAGGACTTCGTGGACTTCGCGCGGCGGTGCTCGGCGCGCTGGATCGTGACGGACGTGTGGTGCGACAGCGCGGAGCAGACGCTGATCAACGGCCTGCGGGCGGCGGCGGCGGCCTGGGGGCTGCGGGTGAACATCGGCAACGCCTTAAAAAGGCCGATCAATGATCGGATTCGGGCGACCTGCATCCTGATGGGGGCGGGGCGCTTTTTCGTGGCGCGGGAGTGCCGGGAGACGATCAACGCGCTGCAGTCGGCGCTGTGGAATTCAAAGAAGACCACGGAGGACGTGCGGCTGGACGACGGGACGACGAACATTGACAGCCTGGACGCGATGGAATACGCCTTTGAGCGGGAGATTCCGGCGCTGATCGATGGGTGGCGCGCGGCGCAGCCGGTGGCGGCGGTACGAATCGACACGCAGGGCGCTTGGCGGAAGGCTTCAGAGGTGGACACGGTTGCGCGGCAACAATCTGAAACGGCATATCGGCAGGGGTAGCGGGGACAACTACATGGGACAGATGAACATTTTCGGCGAGGAGACGGCGCAGGACGCAGACTATCAGGCGTTCGTGGACAAATTCAAGTCTAAAAAGACCACCGACGATTGCTATACGCCGGATAACATCTACGAAGCCGTGGCCGAGTGGGTGCGGGCTGAATATGGCGTTGACCGCGCGGACATGGTGCGGCCCTTCTGGCCCGGCTGCGATTTTGAGCGCTTTGACTATTCGGCGGGGTGCTGTGTGGTGGATAATCCGCCTTTCAGCATCATTACGAAAATTCAGAGAGTATATTTGTCCCGCGGGATTCGGTTCTTCCTGTTTGCGCCGACGCTGACGCTGTTTTCCGGTCGCGGGGTGGACTCGACATTTATCCCTTGCGGCGTGAGTATCACCTACGCGAACGGGGCAAAGGTGAACACGTCCTTTATTACGAATCTTGATAACTGCCGGGTACGGAGTGCCCCGGCGTTATATCAGCTTGTTCGCGCGCAAAACGACATCAATGAAAAAGCCGCGACCGCGCAATTACCGCATTATGAATACCCGGCGCATATTCTGACGGCTGCGGCGGCCTATCAATACAGCCGCCTGGGCGTGGATTATCGGCTGGAAAAGGCTGACTGTATACGCATATCAGCACTGGACGCTCAGCGCCCATCGGGTAAGGCTATATTTGGCAGCGGATTTCTGCTGTCGGACAGGGCGGCAGCGGACAGGGCGGCAGCGGACAGGGCGGCAGCGGACAGGGCGGCAGCGGACAGGGCGGCAGCGGACAGGGCGGCAGCGGAAAAGAAACTGGCTGTGATCTGGACGTTGAGTGATAGAGAGAGGGCCTTGGTGGACGATCTGAACAAGCAGAGTCCGGGGGGCTGAGGTTATGCGAATCTGGGAGAACATCAAAAAGAGGTGGCGGGGCTTGGTGCAGAGGACAGCGGGGGCGGCGGGCGTCGCCAGGGAATTCAAGGACATTTTCGAGCTGGGAGGCGTTCCGGCCTTCAATCAGTTCTATGCCTTCGGTATCTTCGTGTGGAAGGCGCTCTATCGGGGCTTATATCGGCCCTGGCACGTCATCCCCGCGCCGACGGTGCATGACGCGCGGGCGCGGCGGGAGCTGTACCGACTGAACACGGCCAAGGCGGTCTGCGCGGAGCTGGCGAGCCTGACGTGGGGCGAGGAGTGCGCGATCAACGTGAGCATGGCGGGCCGGGAGAGCACAGACGAGAGCCCCGACCCGCTGAACGAATTCGTTCAGGACGTGCTGCGGGGCAATGCCTTCGGCGAGAAAATGCAGGAGCTGATCGAGCAGGCTTTGGCGCTGGGCGGCGCGGCGGTGAAGGTGTGGCGAGAGGTGCGGCGGGACCGAGAGGGAAACGAGTTGCCGGGGAGCGAGCGGGTTCGGCTGGGCTACTGCATGGCCGACCAGTTTGTGCCGACGGCCTGGGACAATGCGCGGGTGACGGAGGGCGTGTTCATCTCCCGGCGGGCGAAGGGCGGCTATTACTACACGCGGCTGGAGTGGCACAAATGGGACGGCTTGACCTACGTCGTGACCAATGAGCTGTACCGGGCGGATATGCAGAGGGGCCCGGCGGGCGAGGACAGTCAGGACATCCTCGGCATCCGCTGGCCGCTGGCGGAGGTTTACCCGTTTCTGGACGAGGTGACCACAATCCCCGTGGAGGACAGCCTGTTCAGCTATTTTCGGACGCCGATCGCCAACAACCTGGACGATAACAGCCCTCTGGGTGTGAGCCTGTACGGCAACGCGCTGGAGACGCTGCACGCGCTGGACATCTGCTATGATTCCTTCGTGCGGGAATTCCGGCTGGGGAAGAAGCGGATTATCGTTCCGGCGCGGGCGGTGCGGACGGTGGTGGACCCGGAGACGGGGGCGCTGCGGCGATACTTCGACGCTACCGACGAGACCTATGAGGCGCTGGCCAGCGACAACCCCGACGACCTGAAAATCACGGACAACAGCGTGACATTGCGGGTGGAAGAGCACGTGGCGGCGCTGAACGCATTTCTGAGCATACTGTGCCTGCAGGTGGGATTCTCAGCCAGTACGTTCAGCTTCGACGAGCGCGGCGGCTTGAAGACGGCGACGGAGGTAATCTCCGAGAACTCGAAAACCTACAAGACCATCAAGACCGTGCAGAACCAGCTCAGGCCTGCGCTGGAGCACATGATCCGGAGCATCGTCGATGTGGCGATACTGTACGGGATGCAGTGGCAGGGGCAGAGCGTGGAGAGTCTGGCCGCCGGGGGCTATGAGGTGAGCGTGGTATTCGACGACGGCGTGACACAGGACCGGCAGACCAACATCAACGAGGGCGTGATGCTGGTGGGCGCAGGGCTGCTGTCGAAAAAAACGTTCATGACTGACCCGAAGTACGGGCAGGGATTGACGCCGGAGCAGGCCGACGCGGAGCTGGCGCAGATCCGGGCCGAGGGCACGGGGAACGCGGTGGACGTGACGAAGCTGTTCGGCGGGATGGAGTGATAGGGCATGAGGCCGTCGTTTCTGGATAATATGTCGTGGGCGATGGCCGAGGTGTACGGGGCCGTCACCGACCGCATACTGGTCAATCTGGCGCGCCATTTTCCGTATATCAAAAAATCGCCCGAAGCGCGTGACCTGTTCGAGTATCAGGCGCGAATGCTGGCGCAGATGGGCCAGGTGAACCGCGAGACGGCGGACATCATCGCCCAGAACCTCGGCGGGGCTGACGCGGCGCTTCGGCAGGCGCTGGAGGCGGCGATCGTGGACGCGCTGAAGAGTGAAGAACCGGCGCTGCGCAAGGCGGCGCAAAACGGGCTGCTGAATGGCCCCGGCGCGCTGCCGCCGGAGGTGACGCCGAATCAGCTGCAGGCGTTTCAGACCTACTATCGGCAGAGCGCGGACAGGCTGAACCTGGTGAACACGGTGATGCTGGAATCCACGCAGTCGGCCTATACGGCCACGGTGGCGGACGTCGCGGCGCGGATCGGGCGAACCCAGAGCATCCTGAACGTGGGCGCGGGCGAGGTTGTGACGGGCGTATCGAGTTGGAATCAGGCCATGCACGACGCCGTCAGAAAAATGGTGATCAACGGGCTGACGGGTTTCATCGACCACGCCGGGCGACGCTGGAGCCCGGAGGCCTATGTGGCGATGGACATCCGCACGACGATGTTCAATACGGCGCGGGCGGCGGTCTGGGAGCGCGCGGGGCAGTACGGCGCCGATCTGTATCAGGTGAGCAGCCACAACGGGGCGCGGCCGCTGTGCTATCCGTGGCAGGGTAAGGTGATCTCCCGGTCGGGGACGTCTGGTGAGACGGAGGATCTGGACGGGAACAAGATTCGCGTCTATGCCCAGGGCGAGACCTCGATCGGGCAGGCGGCGGGGCTGTTCGGCGTGAACTGCCGACACTATCCGATGACATTTATCCCCAAATTTTCCACGCTGAAGGGCCAGCCGCAGGACCCCGAGGAAAACGCGGAGGCCTACGAGCTGAGTCAGCAGCAGCGGGGACTGGAGCGCAAGCTGCGGGAAGAAAACCGCGACCTCGCCGTGCTGAAAGCGCAGGGCGCGGGCGAGGATGAGATTCGGGCGCAGCGGCAGCGGGTCAGCGCGGCCAGCAGCCGGATTGACGAATTCTGCGATGAACACGGCCTGCCGCGGCGGAAGAACCGGGAGTATACGCCGGTAGACGCGAAATTCCCGCCCGATGACAGCTTCGACCCGACGCAGTTCCCGACGGAGCAGCGGGACAGGATGCGGGAGTTCTTCGGTACAACGAGCTGATTAAGGCATCTCTTCGGAGGTGCTTTTTTCATACCATTACGTCCGGCGGGACGATAAACACGCGCCGCCCCATCGTTCTATGCGGGCGTAAAAGGAGGACGTATGAGCAAAATTTTCACCAGGCAGGCGCTGAACGAGATCATGGGAAACGAGGCGCTGACGCCGGAGCAGCGGACGGAGCAGGTGTTTGGCCTGTATGGCCGGGCGCTGGACGACGGATATATCGGCAAGACGGCCGCGGCCCAGGCCCAGCAGACGGCGCTGGACAACGCCAAGACCGAATGGGAGAAGGGGCTGAAGACCCCCGACCCCAAAGAGAGCGACGCCTACAAGCAGCTGCAGGGCGAATTCACTGCTTACAAACAGATGCAGGAGGCCCGCGGCAGCGACGCCTACAAAGGCGTGAAGGGCAAGTTCTTCGAGCAGGTCTATGGCATGGTGGATCGGAATGACGGGGCGAAGCCCGTCGAGGAGCAGCTGAAGGGCATCAGGGAAAAATACGAAGAGTATTTCGAGGCCCCGCAGCAGCAGGGAGCCCCGAAGCCCAGCTTCGGCGCGCCGGTGGAGGGCGCGATGCCTACCGGACAGACCGGGGCAGTGAAGGGCTTCTCGGACGCCTGGGGTTTTGTCCCCAGGCAGAAACAGTGAGGAGATGAGTTAAATGCCGGATTTTGTGCAGACTGATGTGAACTACGCGGCTGAATACAGCCGGGCCCTCGCAGAGGCCTACCCCTATCTGTCCTATTTCGGGGACATCTGGGCCAGCCCCAACGCGGCCACGTATCGCCCCGGTATGGGGAAGACGATGTACATCCCCAGTGTGAGCGTGGGCGGTGCCAGGGCGGTGAACCGCGACCGCATTGACGGCGTGTTCACGCGCAACTGGAACAACGACCTGCAGGCGGTGACGCTGGACATGGACCGCGAGTGGGACACGCTGTTCGATCCGATGGACATCGTGGAGACCAACGACGTGGCGACCATCGCCAACATCACCCGTACTTTCAACGAATTCCAGAAGGTGCCGGAAATGGACGCCTATCTGGCGATGCACCTGGCGGATTTTGCCGCGACCTACGGCGGCGTAGACGCCACGAGCCTGGACAGCTCTAACATCCTGGCGCAGTGGGACGCCTATCTGGCTGAGATGGCGAACCGGCGTGTGAACCGCGACCGCGTGGTGGCCTACATGACGCCGGACACGTACAAGCTGCTGAAGGAGGCCAGCGGCGTGACGCGCTTTGTGTCCACAGATGAGGGCTTCCGTGGCATCGACCGCAACGTGGCGCGGCTGGACGGCGTGCGGATCGTCGAGGTGCCGAAGGACATGATGAAGACCGCCTACATCTTCACGGAGGGCTGGGAGGTGGACGCCGCCAACGCCAAGCAGATCAATTTGCTGCTGGTGGATCCGCTGGCCGTGGCCGCGCCGGTGAAGTATGAGACCTCCATGATGTCCGCGCCCACCGCCCAGAGCAAGGGCAAGTACCTGTACTATGAGCGGTACTACTACGGCGCTTTCGCGCTGATGCAGCGCGGCGCGGGCTTCCTGGCCAATCTGAGCGCCGCGGCGACCCTCGGCGCGCTGGTCGTGACCTCCGCGGCGGGCACGAAGACGGCGGGCGACACCGTCATCACGGTGAAGGGCGAGCTGGTGTACCAGAGCGGCCGTGTGCCCTACGGCTATGCCCTGTACTACACCAGCGGCCAGAGCGCGGCTGTGAGCCTGACCTACGGCTCCGCGCTGCCCACCGCCGGCGGCGTCACCTGGGCGAAGCTGCCGGGCAACCCGACCACGCTGGCGAGCCAGACGGCCTCCAAGTACATCACCGTGGCTCTGGTGGAGGAAATCACGGGCAAGGTGGTCGCGGGCGGCAACGCGACGCTGGTTGTCAAGTCCTAATCGGGGTGAGCACATGGGCGCGATTGTGGATTATGCGTTTTACGCGACCGTCTACATGGGGAACGAGGCCGATGAGACCTCGTTCCCTGCCCTGTGCGCGCGGGCTGAGGACGTCATCGGCGCTATGGCGCGCTGGGCCGTGACCGATGAGAGCATCGGCCTGCTGCCGGCGCCGATTCAGGCGCTTTACCGCAAGGCCGTCTGCGCGCAGGTGGATTTTTTCGCCGTGAACGGGCTGGACAGCGTGAACCTCTCCGCGGGCGTGGACAACGGTTTTACCGTGGGTAAAGTCAGCGTACACGGGCGCAGCGGGGCGAGCGCGGCCGCGGGGGCGATGAGCGGGAGCATAGCGCCCATGGCGGTGCTGTACCTGGAGCAGTCCGGGCTGCTGAGCCCGAGCGTGCCGGTCGCGGACTGGCCGATACTGGGCGGGTGGTTCGGATGCTGAGGCCCGTTCCCCCGCGCATACTGCGCAGCACGGCGACGGTGGAGGTCTGTAATGGCGCTGACCTGTATCAGAACCAGACCTATGACGCATATACCGTGGAGCGGGTGCATATCCAGCCCACGGAGAAAATCGTCAAGACGACGGCCAACACCGACCAGCAGCTGAGCGCGGTGCTTTTTGTGGACGCGAGAATCAGCAGACCCGCGCTGGACTGGCGGGCGCTGCTGGAACAGGCGCACAACCTTGGCGGAGATATGCGGGTGACCATCCGGGGCGTGACCTACACGGTGGCCTCGGCGGACGGGCTGCGGGACGACACCGACCGGCTGCACCACTGGGAAATTGGGATGTACTGAGGCGGTGAGATCATGCCTGTGAGAATCAACCTGCACCGAAACGCCGTGGAAGCCCGAGTGAGCGGCGCGTTTCAAAATGCGCTGCCGCAGCTGTCGGAGGAAATTCTGAACGACTGCAACCAGTACTGCAAGTTTGCAGAGGGTGGTCTGAAGGATTCAGCAATGATCCATTCCAGGCCGCAGGAGGGTAAGCTGATTTGGCAGACGCCCTATGCGCGGCGGCAGTACTGGGAAATCCGCGCAGCGAACAAGACGCCCAACCCCAACGCCACCTGGCGGTGGTGCGAGTATGCGAAGCAGAAGCGCCTGGCGCAGTGGGAGGCGCAGGCGGAGCGGCTGACAAGAGGGAACCTATGAGCGTAATCAATGATGTGGTGGAGGCCGTGATCGGGCTGATGAACGCCACTGAGCCCTTCGCAGCGGTAACGCGGGGGGCCCTTCCCACCGGCGTGGGGATTACCTGCGAGGTGGGGCCCAGCGCTGTTCAGTCCGTGTTCCTGGATAAAAACAGTTATGTGCCGCTGGATCTGGCGCTGAATGGGAAACATTACGATCTCCGGCTGCTGTCGGACACGATGAACGGCATCCACTCCGCGTTGACGCGAGCGACGGCCTACCCGGCGGCGGAGCACTGGCAGATCGTGGACATCGCAAACACCACCCTGCCGCAGGTGATTGGCAGGGAGAACAACAACGAATGGCTGATGGCGTCGGCGCTGTCAGTGCGTTTTTACTGGAGGGGTGACGAATAATGAATCCGGTATGGGTAAACGAATTATATATCGGCACCGCGTTCACGCCGGGCCAGGGCGGCGCGGCGGGAACCTGGACGTATGCCAAGCTGTGCAAGGGCGTAGAGAACATGACCTTCACGCCCAACGAGCAGAACCAGCAGTATTTCTTTTTGTGCGGCCAGGGCTTCGCGCACAACGAGACCACGGGCGCCGCGCCCCAAATCGAGGTGACCGGGCGGCGCGTTGTGGGCGACACGGCCCAGGACTACATTGTCTCGAAAAAGTTCGCCCTGGGGTCTGATCGGAACACCAGCGTGAAGATCATCGCCGAGGGCGAGCAGATCATTTGCGATGCGACGGTCAGCAACGTGACGGCCTTCGGCGGGCAGACGTTGGACGTGAACGCCTTCGGCTGCACGCTGCTGTTCAACGGCGCGCCCACGGTGTCCACGGTGGGCGGTTAAGGGCGACGGGCCGGCGGCGTAGAGCCGCTGGCCCTTTGGTTTAGGAGGTGGCCTATATGCTTCGCTATGAAATCAGCCTGAACCGGGTGCACGACCGCGTTCGGATCCGGGAGGGCTCGGAGGTTCTGGATCTGCGCGTGGACGCGGACCCCATGCGCATGGTGGCCGGGCTGAACGAGGCCCAGAGGCAGCTGCGGGCCATCGGCGACGACAGTCCGCCGGAGGCGCTTCAGGCTGCGGCGCGACATTTCGCGGAGGTTATTTTCGGCGCTGAGCAGGCGGCACGGCTGATGATGTTTTACAGAGGCGACGCGGCCTGTGTGATCAACGTCTGCGGGCGGTATTTCTCCGAGCGACTGTCGAAGCTGATTGACAAGGCGCAGAGGCGCATGAAATGAAGCTGTATGATCGGCTCCCGGAAGCGGTGGAGATCAGCGGGCGGCGGTACAGGCTGGATCTGGATTTCCGAAACGTGCTGCGGATGATGGAAATCCTGGCGCGGGACGATCTGATTCCACCGGCGCGGCGGTGGCTGGCGCTGAAATGCGTCATGAGGAGGCCTCCCCGGGACACGGAGGCGGCGCTGGAGGCCCTGCGGGCGATGCTGTTCCCGGCGCGTCCCAAGGATTCCGACGGAAAGCGGCTGACGTCCTTCGATCAGGACGCGGATTTGATTCGGGCGGCGTTTCGGCAGGCCTACGGTATTGACCTGTACAGGGAGCGGCTGCATTGGCTGGAATTCTCCGCGCTGTTGGCCGCGCTGCCGGAAGGGAGCCGCTACAGCGAGGTGCTGGGCATCAGGGCCCGGCCCATGCCGGCGGCGACGAAATACAACCAGGCGGAGCGGGAATGGCTGGCGAAAGCAAAAGCCGCCTGTGCGCTGGAGATGAGCGACGACGAACGGGAACGGGCCTATGCGGAAGGCGTGAAATCCGTATTCGCGGGGCTGCTAGCCTGGGCTAAAGGTGGTGAGGGACATGGCTGACGGACAAGTCGTATTTGAGATCACGGGCGACAACCGACCCGTGCGGCAGTCGTTGCAGGACACGACAACCGCCATTGAGCGGGAGAGCCGGAACTGGGACCAGGCCGCGGGGAACAGCGCCCGCAGCATCGAAAGCAGTTTCGCGGGGATTTTCAAAAAAATCGCAGCCTCTGCCGTGGCCGCGAAGGTTGGAAAGGCCCTGCTGGACTGGGGCCAGGACGCCATTCAGGCCGCCTCTGATCTGGAGGAAGTACAGAACGTGGTGGATGTGACGTTCGGCGACGGCGCGGCGAAAATCGAGAGCTGGGCCAAGGCCGCAGGGACACAGTTCGGCCTGACGGAGACGCAGGCGAAAAAATTCACATCCACGCTGGGCGCGATGATGAAATCGGCGGGCCTCGCGGGGCCTGAGATCGTGAATATGTCCACCGATCTGGCGGGGCTGGCCGCGGACATGGCGTCCTTCTACAATCTGGACTTTGACACAGCCTTCCAGAAAATCCGATCGGGCATATCCGGCGAGACGGAACCGCTGAAACAGCTGGGCATCAATATGTCCGTGGCCAACCTGGAGGCCTACGCGCTGACGCAGGGCATCACGAAGGCCTTCGACAAGATGTCCCAGAGCGAACAGACGGTGCTGCGCTATCAATATCTGATGCAGGCGACCGCCGACGCGCAGGGCGACTTTGCGCGGACCTCGGACGGGTACGCCAACAGCCTCCGGCAGCTGGAAACGAACATGGAATCCCTGAAGGCCAACGTGGGAAAGGCGCTGCTGCCAATCATCAACGAAGCCGTGGCGGGGATCAACGACATGATCGGCGCGCTGACGCAGGACCCGCCCCGAACGGTGCTGGATGACTTCGCGGATATCGATCTGCAAACCGATAAAAAGCTCGCCGAAATCAGCGCCACGGCGGACGAGGCGCACGCGCTGATCGATACGCTGGGCGACGTGGCCAAAAAGGCCAATGAGCTCCAGCCCAAGACCTACCGAAACTGGCAGAGCTTCCTGACGGCGCTCACTATCGGCGGAAAAGTCGATCTGAGCAAGGTCAGTACGGGCATTTTGGGCCTGTCCGACGCGCTCAACGGCCGCGACCCCAACACGGACCGCGCACAGGCCTGGCAGGAGCTGCTGGGTGCGCTGTCCGCCGATATCGAGGGGCTGAGCAAGCTCACGGGCATGAGCCCTGAGAGCACCAAACGGTGGCTGGAAGAGCTGTCCACCGCCGCGAACCAGCTGGATCCCAACTCCGCCGAGGGTTGGGGACGCCTTACTCAGGCGCTGGCGGTCGGGCTGAACGGCGACGATCTGAAGGCGAGCGCCGTGGCGGAGCTGCTGGCGTTGGGTAAAGAGAGCGACGAGGCCCGGCTTAAGCTCACGGCCCTGGGCTACAGCACGGATGACATCGACGCGCTGCAAAAGGACTGGCTCGAAACCTGCAAGCGGCTGGTCAGTACCATCCCCGGGCTGAGCGAGATCATCAACACGCAGACGGGGGAGGTCAAGGGCGGCGCGGACGCCGTCCGCGACTACGTCGATGAATGGGAGCGGGGACAGAAATATCTGGCCTTTGTGCGGGCGCAGGAGGCGCGGCGGCAGGCGCTTGACGCCAAGTTTTCCGAGCTTCCGCTGCTGGAAGTTGACACATATCTCGCCGAGAACAACGTGAAGAAGCAAAAGGCGAAGATGGACGCCCTTCGGAAGAAGTACGGCCTTGACGGCAGCGGCTATGACATGATCGTCAGGCTGAACGCCACAGGCGGCCAGGGCGTTTTGAACGAAGGCGAGCGCGAATTCAACAACGCCGCGCGCGAGTTGGGCGAGCTTCAAAAGGCTGCTGCCGACGCCCGCGAGGAATATGACCGGCAGACCGAAGCTTATAACGAAGCCAAGAAGGCCATGGAAGAAAGCGACAGGGCCGGGGAAGAGCTATACGGCACGACGCAGGCCGTCACTGCGTCCACGGAGGCCGCCACGGCGGCTACGGCTGAATGGTCGAAGGAGCAGGAGGACGCCGCCAAGAAGGCCGTGAAGGCCACCACGGACGCCCTGGAGGCCTTGGAGAAATACTACAGCGGCATCCAGTCCCACATCCGGCAGAACCTGGACTCGGCGGGCGGACTGTTCAAATCCATTGAAACTCCCGCGGAACAGGCCCGGAACAAGATGGAGGATCTGACCGGGCAGATCAAAAAGCTGAACAAGGAAGGCAAGGACGTCAGCGGCCTGAACATTCAAAAGCAGGCCATGAGCGAGGCCATCCCGACCATTCAGAATATGACGGCTGGCCTGAAGGACCAGCTGGAATACCTGAACCAGTACAAAAAGGACATGGCGGCTGCGCGGGCCAAGGGTGTGAGCGAGGAAATACTGGCCTCGCTGTCCGACGGCAGCACACAGAGCGCGGACTATCTGCGCGCGCTGGCCAACGCCTCCGAGGGCGACATCAAAAAGCTGAACTCGGAATGGGATAAAGTCGAGCAGGCCAAAACCGAGCTGACCGACAGCCTCACGGAGACGAAGCTGGCGGCGGATGACGCCTTCCAGGGCCTCGTGGATGCCGCCCAGTCCGCAGCTGAAGGGCTGGACGTGTACAACCAGGCCGAGGGCGCGATGGAGCGAACCGTTCAGGGCATCGCCGACGGCATCGCGGCAAAAATCCCCTCCGTACAGGGCGAGGTGGACGCACTGAATAAGGTGCTGGGAACCCTCGGCAGCGCCGGCGGCAGCGTGGGCGCCATTTTTCAGGGCTTCAGCATCGACGGCACGGCGGCCAAGGGCCTGGAGTACGTGCCCTTCGACAACTACCTTGCACAGCTTCACGAAGGCGAGAGCGTGCTGACCGCGGAGGAAGCGCGGGTCTGGCGCGATTTTAAGCGCGGCGGGGCGGCGGTGGCTAATACCATCGACTATGACGCCATGGGCGGCCTGATGCGGGAAAACATCCGGCCCGGGGGAAACGTGTATCTGGACGGCAGGATCGTGGGCCGCGTAATCTCCGAGCAGCAGGGCGACAGCCTCCGGGCGTTGGAAAGGAGCGGGTGGCAGCGATGATCGTGTTTAATGGTGTGGCGCTGGAACAGGTCGCGCCCGTCAAAATCGTGGACATCCGCGTTTCACCCATCGCCATGACGGTGGCCGCGCGGCAGCGGCCTGTTCGGTGGGGCGCGGACTTCGTGCGCATTATGGGCGGCAGCCGGACAGTGGGCATTGAGTTCGCCCTGCTGACGGATGACCGGGACACGCGCCAGAACCAGCTGGCCGCCATCACCCGGTGGGCCCGGAGCGAAGCGCCGGGCACGCTGACCCTGCCGAACCGGCGCGGCGCCTGCCTGGAGGTCCTCTGCACGGCCCTCCCGGAGCCCAGCCTGCGCCAGTGGTGGGAGAGCAAACTGCGAATCGTGTTTACGACCTATGATAACCCTTACTGGACGAGCCTCGAAGAGAAAAGCGCGCCCTGCGGCGATTCCTTCATGGTGCTGGGCGACGCCCCGCCATTGATGCGCATTGAGCGGACCCTGAGCACTGCCGCCTCCAGTCAAACCTACAGCAACGGGAACGAGTCCATGACGTTCTCCCAGATCCCCGCAGGGAATCTGACCATCGACCTGAACCGGCAGACGGCGGCCCTGGCGGGCAGCGGCAGCATTATGGCCTATTACACCTTTACATCATCGTTTCTGATTCCCCGTACGGGTGCGCAGATCATATCAGGGACGGGAACCGTGAAATGGCGGGAGAGGTGGTGCTGATGGAATTTCTGTTCTTCGGGGCGAATGACGCCCGCCTGTTTGCCCGCAGCGACGCGGAGAGCGCCGTGTGGACGGTGGAGGAAATGAGCCTTCGCGCCGTCTTTCCCTATGACCGGGGGAAGATCATCACGCGGGGGATGCGTATCGGCTTCGTGGACGATACGGGCGTCCTCCAGCCCTTTGAGATCCGCAAGGTCACGACCTACGAACCCGATCAGTATCAGGACATCGTCGCGGAGCATATCGCCATCGCGGAGCTGTCGGATGAGCATCTCGCAAAAGCCGAGCTGACCGGGAAGGCCGTCGCCGCCGCGCTGGAGCAAATCCTCCAGGGGACGCTGTGGGCCAGGGGCAACAGCACTGCGTCCAACGTATCCGACGCGGATATCAGCATGGGCAGCGTGTGGCAGGGCGTCCGGGCGATCGAGCAAAACTGGAATGTGTACATCACCCCGCGCGTGACCTTCAGCGCCACCGACATCACGGAGCGCTATCTGGACATAGCTCCCGCCGCTCCAGCCTGGCGTGGACTGCGCCTGAGCCTGGACAAGAACGCCGACGAGGTGGGCGTCACCTGGGATGACACGGGCACGATCACGGCCATTTACGGCTACGGGGCGAACGTCGAGAACGGCGAGGGCGACGACACAGAGATACTGACCTTTGCCAGCGCTGAATGGCCCACCGCGACCACCGACCACCCGGCCAAGCCCCGCGGGCAGACCTATCTTGAGGACCCGACGGCGAAGGCGCTGTATGGCCGGAACGGGCGGAACCGCTTCGGCTACTACCAGAACAGCGAGATCACCAGCGCCCAGGTGCTGCTGGAAAAATCGTGGGAGGCCCTGAAGAACAGCAGCGTGCCGGACGTGTCCATCGACTGCATGGTGCGCGACCTGTACCGACTGGGCTATGAAGACGTGCCAATCCGACTGCATGACTCGGCGATCATCGAGATCAGGCCCACCGGAGAGAAACTTCAGCGCGAGATCATCCGCCTATCCGTGGATCTGCTGGACCCGACGGCCACGCGTGTGACCATCGGGAAATACATCCCCAACATCGTCTATATGCAGCGCCAGACGCAGAAAGCGGCCACCGGCAGCAGCGGCGGCGGGCGGCACGGCCTGAAGGGAAATGACGACGCCGACGGGCAGGACAACCGGAACTATGAGTTCCGGACCTCTATTCAGGCGAGCGAATTTCAGCTCGCGCTCCACGCGGAACAGCTGGCAACCGACGGCAGCATACTGGCCCAGGCCGGGCTCACACTGGACGCCCAGGGTGTGCTGATCTATGCGGATAACAATCCCAATATGATCGGCGCGAAATTAAAGGTACAGGCCGACCAGATCGCGCTGGTCGTGACCGGGACGGGCGCCAACGCGAAGGTTAACTCGGCGTCCATTGTCGCGGGGATAAACAGCCAGGATACATCAGCTTCCAGTTTTGTCCGAATCCAGGCGGACATGATCAATCTGGACGGCTATGTCACCGTAGACAGTATGTACGCGACGCTGGCGGACATGGGCTCGGTTTTGATAAGTACTTTAACGGTGGCCAATGAGTTGATCATCGACAATTCACATCACACTGTAAGTCTAAAAATAAACGGTAATCGCGTATCGTGGCTGAGTAAAACGGTTACCACGCCCTCCGGTAGCGAGACTATACGGTATTTGGGGTATTAGCGATGAACAAAATTTTTTTGCCTGAGAAAGGCCTGACGTTTATGTCGCGGTACGCCGCGCCGTCATTATCCACCGGGAATTTTGTCGCTTGTGTCGTGGGTTCCGACCTCGAAGCCGTACAAAGCGCCTTCGAAAACCCCGGCGCCATGCGCGTCCACAACGTGGACGGCCTTTATCCAGACCAAATTTACTCGGGTTTTTCGGGCATCCGGAGCATCCGCGTCACCGGAGACGGCATCACCGTCACCATTTACAAGGAGGGAAACCATGCCGAGTAAAGAGATGGACATCGAGGAGAAATTCGACGCGCTGATCGCCGACCTGAACACATCCCTGAGATATCTTTTTGAAGGCCAGTGTATCGCGTATTGCGACGCGATACAAAAGACCGCGGTAAAAATCGCGGCGCTTAAGAACGAGACTATAGAACGGCTGAGCGCGGATCAGAGGGAGGCCTAAGCGTGGCACGATTTATAAATGTCTTTGACGTCGATTTGCAGAAACCGACGGCCCCCCAGCCCCTGCGGCAGATGATCGGGGAAGGCGATGCCTCGGGGATGGCCATCGGCGTGCGCGTGTATGATAACAGCTCCCCCGTCGCCCTCGGCGGGAGCTGCGTGGGTAAGATCGTCAGGGCCGACGGCGCGACGGTGCAGCTCTCGGGCATCATCGATGGCAATAGGGCTTCCGTGATACTGGATCAAGCATCATGCGCCGTTGAGGGCCCCGTACAGGTGGCCGTCTGCTGGGTATCGGGCTCGAATGTGACGACCCTGCTGTTGGGCTACGGCGCGGTGGTGCATACGCAGACCGGGAACGCGATCCAGCCCAGCGATCCGATCCCCGATCTGGCGCAGCTGTTGGCAGAAATTGAGAATATGCGAGAGGCCACGGCGGATGCAGAAGCGGCAACAGCCAACGCCCTGTCTAACTTTGCGGGCCTGTTTAGCGCTGACACGCCCTATCCTACGGGGGCTTATGTCGCGTATACGGACGGGAAAATATATGCTTTGCCCAACGGCCACACCGCCGACACGGCCTGGGGTAACACGATAAAAAACCAGATCAATGCGTGTGGCGAGATTGACGCCATAAAGGCTGTCTTAAACAATTTTGGCAGCACCGTTTTCCCGACAGCGCCTTATGTTTACAGCCGTGTGGGCGTTACTTTTACTGTCCGGGGAAACACCGTTCACGCGAGCGGCACAAGCGCCGCGTCCGGCGCCTGCTTTGTGAATTTGTACGAGCTGTACCTGCCAACACAGGGGATAAAGGGCGGCGATACGATCTATATAGCGTGGGCAAGCGAAGATAAAACCAAGCTTTATCCGCAGCTGTATTTATACAAAGATGGCTCATCGGCGGCTTATGCCACATATAATACCGATGAGATACCCGCCGTTATTAAGCTTGATCCAACGTGCAATTCGCTGGTTTTAAGGGCACGCGTACCAAACGGGACGACAGTAAGCCATGATATCACCCTTAGCATACAAAAATTTCCTGCCGCGAAATGGCTTTTAAAAGGTAATGATATCGCGCTTGGCGACACGGGAGACACCGTCGACCTGAATACGGTTTTGGAAACCGGATTTTTTTTGATGCACGATGCCGTAACTTACATCCATGCGCCCCAAAACCCCTACATCGGTACGGGGTTTTTGCAAAATGTTTATACGGGCGGTTGGCGCTTCCAGCTGATTTACACTTTTAGTGGCGCTGAGATGTACAAGCGTCGCGGCAACAAAGCGGGGACATCGTGGGAGGCCTGGGCCAAATTGTCAGGCGGGGGCAACACCTACAACATAACCAATGAATATACCTTCCCCGAATACGCGCAAACTGTGACGCTGAACGCTTCCCCAACCATCACCACGGACACGAATTATTTCCTCGCGCCCACGGGAGACAACACTGACCGGACGGCGGATATCCTCGCCCTGCTGTCGGCAAGCGGGGTTTGCAGATTGGGCAGCGGGGAGTATTACGTCAATGGCCTGCAAATGCCAAGCGGCGCCAGCATCATTGGCTGTGGTATCGCAACCCGCATAATTATGGGAGGTACCGCCGACGGGTTCGCCATCAAGCTGGGGAGTCGTTGCCGTTTGAGCGGATTTATCTTACAGGGGGCCAGCAGTGCGCCGACGCACACGGCGACTTCAGGCGGGCGGCACGGCATCCTTTGGCAGGGGGATTATACCGCGCATCAAACAGCACCTTATATCGGCATGATCGATACGCTTTGGATTTATAATTTCAGCGGCGACGGCCTCCGGTGCTATGATACGGGGTATGGCACGAGCAACGGCCTGTTAGTTACCAACGTTCATATCTGGAACTGCTGGGCGGGTGTAGATATCGCCTACTGGTCTGAATTCCATAAGTTGACAAATGTCCGCTGTGGTTCGTGCCGTATAGGCTGCATCAACAACGGCGGAAATAATATTTTTGTCAACTGCGACTTCAGCAGCAATGGAGAAATCGCTATGCTGATGGATAACTCGCAGGGCCAATCCACCAATAACACCCATGGGTCGGCGATAGGTTGTGTGTTTAACCACACCGCCAGTGGCGGCGCATCCAATAGCGGCATTGGCATAAAAATACTAAACTGCGAAAACGGTTTTGTATTCGACGGATGCCAAATTTTCTTCTCCCGAATTCATCTCGAAGACAGCAACGGCATAACCGTTACGGGCTGCAATTTTGGCTTTTCGAATTGCGACATCGAAATAAGCGGCGGCGGGTGTGTGCTGTTTATGGGCAATCAGCATCAGCAAAGGCCCACGATAACGATCACGAACAATGATAAAGTCCACTTTGTGAACTGCTATGATCGTGCCACTGGCGCGCTGATAGAATAAAGTCAAGGGGGAGGAAATAGCATGGCCATCAATTACGATAAATACTTGTACAGCACCGGAACCCACTACATCGCCAACTCCGGCTCCGACGAGCGCAAGCAGTACAAGGGCGGCCAGGCCGGGGATCAGACCGGACACGAGTGGGAGCTGAAGAAGTGGTACAACCGCCCGTGGACGGTGGTGCTGCGCTACCCGGACCAGGCGGTGGCGCTGAAGATCGCGGAGCTGTCCATCGCCGCCGCGCTGAACGACCAAATCGGCTACGACCAGAACCAGCGCGGCACCTACTGGACGCAGCTCAGGGCCGCGGGCTGCGACCCGTCGAAGATCGCCACCGCCTGCGAGGAGGACTGCACCGCCGGCGTCAGCGCCAATGTCAAGGCCGCGGGGCACCTGTGCGGCGTGAAGGCGCTGGAGGACCTGCCGCTGTGCACCAGCCGCAATATGCGGGCGCAATTCACGAAGGCGGGCTTCACCGCGCTGACGGATAAAAAATATCTGACTGGCCCCGCGTACCTGCTCCCCGGCGACGTGCTGTTGTACGAATCCCACCATGCTGCCGCGAATGTGACGCTGGGCAAAAAGGTAAAGGAACAGTGGAATCCGGACTACAAGCCCCACCCCGACGAACCCGATGAACCGGACGAGCCCGACATCCCCGAGGACGACTGGATCATCGAGCCGCCCTACGTAATCGTGACCGGCAGCGCCGTCAACGTGCGCAAGGGGCCGGAGGTCTCCTATGGCATCCTGGGCACCGCCCACGCGGGTGATAGGCTGCATTATTTTGGTTACGCCGACCCCGAGGAGGGCTGGCTGCTGGTGGAATTCGAACAGCAGACGGGATGGATCAGTCCGAAATACGCGCAAATCGAGGACTGACGGAAGGAGAAAAGGCGATGCCGCCGGGATTTATCATCACCATCATCTGATATTGCTGGAGATGGCGAGACAAAACAAAAATTAGGAGGAAATCGAAATGGATAGCACTGGGAGCTGGTGGGAGGCCGCCGTGCGCTGGATCTCCCTGGCGCTGGGCGCGCTGGCCGGGCTGTACGGCCAGTGGTCCGGGGCGCTGACCATACTGTGCGTGCTGATGGCGGTGGACTACATCACCGGCGTGATGGTGGCCATCACCGGGCGAAGCCCCAAAAGCGATGATGGGGGCCTGTCCAGCAAGGTCGGCTTCATCGGGCTGGCCAAGAAAGGATTTATTATGTTGATCGTGCTGGTGGCCACGCAGCTGGATAGGGCCGTAGGCAACACGGAGATGATCTTCCAAACGGCGGCAGTGTTTTACTATATTGCCAATGAAGGCCTGTCGATCCTGGAAAACGCCCACCTGATGGACGTGCCCTTCCCGGAAGTCATCCGCAGACGGCTGGAATCCCTGAAGGAAGACAGCGAAAAGCCCCCCGACGATCACACGGGGTCATAACACCAACACCCGGGGGCCGTCAAGGCCCCCGGGAATATTTTTTTTTATATAAATGCCCGTAAGTACTTGACTTTATATAAAAGTCGTGCTATAATATATACAGAAATTGAGAAAGGGGATAACGAAAATGAAAGGCACTGAAAAGCAGATCAAGTGGGCAAAGAAAATCATCGAGGAACAGATCGCGAAGGCGCGTCACTCCTATGATGTCTATAAAGATCAGGCAACCATCTCCCCTGAAAAGGTGATGGCGATCTTTGAAGAAGCAGCTACCAGGCTGGTAGCGATGCACGATGACGCCGCCTGGTGGATCGATAACCGCTACCAGAGCGTGCTGGGCGAAATCGACGCTATCGCCGACGAAATCTACAAGGCCACCGAGACCACCGAGGCCACCGAGACCACCGAGGCCGCCGAGACCACCGAGACCACCGAGACCACCGAGACCACCGAGGCCACCGACGCCTGGGAGCAGCGCGAAGAAGCCGCTGAGCGCGAATACCAGGAACTGATCGCGCGCGGCGAAATCGAAGATCATTCCCCCGAAGGAATCGAGCGATATGAGAGGGCCTATTACCAGGACATCGTGGCGCGCATGGACGCAAAGGGCGGGCCCAAGGTTAAGCCGAAGATGGTGCCCTGGTTCCGCGGGGATGTAGACGACAGCGAAGTGGCGCTGTACAAAGAAGCAAAGGAATGGCTGGCAAGCCACCCGGAGACCTAAAACAAAAATCGCGCGCAGGGCGTAAGCCCTGCGCATTGAAGGAGGATAACATCATGAAGTTTGGATTGTTCGTGACCCCCGCCTCCAGCAGCGTTTTTCGCTGCATAGACGGCGCATGGACGGCGCTGCCGTCGTCCTGGCCCGGCGGGTGTACCACCCCGGAAAGCGCCTGGAAGGCGCTTTCCACGCTGCCCGGTCAGCCCGTGCGGGGCGATTTGATCGTAAACAACGCGCACCTGGAGACCCTGATCGTCAACCGCAGCGCAGCTAAAGTAATCTACGGCGTCCCGGATGACGTCGAACTGTACACCTTGGCGGAGGTGAAAAAGGGATGAAAAAGATCATCCAGAATAGGAAATACGATACCGAAACCGCGACGAGGCTGGGCGGGGACGCCGGCGGCGACGGCTTCACGCGCTGGAGCGAAGAGCTATTCCGGAAGAGAAACGGCGAGTTTTTCCTGTACGGCGAGGGCGGCCCGATGACACACTACGCCGTGGCCTGCGACGGCGGCAACTGGACCGGCGGCGAGGCGATCACCCCTCTCACCCCGAGGGCCGCCCGCCAGTGGGCCGAGGAGCACATGGACGCCGAGGACTACGAGGCTATCTTCGGCGATCCCGGCGAGGGCGACAAGGTGACGCTCTCCCTCCAGATCCCCGCATCCCTGGACGCCGTCATCCGCCGCCAGGCAGCAGAAAAAAGGCAGACCCTGACGGCATACATCACGCAGATCCTGGAAGCAACCACGAAGTAAAGCAATCCCGCCGGACATCCCGGCGGGATTCATTTTAGCGCAGGATGCCTAACAGCCCCCGCGTTAGCAGCGCTGTTAGCAGTAGACTCATTTTTCTCCCGTTTTTCCGCCCCTTTTCGGCCCCAGCAAGGCAAAATAAATATCATGATTCTTCTATAATAATCATGATATTTATGAATCTGGGTGAGAGGATTCGAACCTCCGGCCTCTTGAACCCCATTCATCGCTGATGTGGGTGGCGTATGGATTTGGCATCCTATATATGCGCGCTATTTTGTGCGGGCCTTTTAGGGCTGATATTAGCAGTAGGATAGCAGTAGGGTTTCGGACTATAGGGCCCGGATGATGGCGCGCAGGGCGTCGAGTTCGGCGCTTTGGTAGTGTTTTTTGGTGGTGCGGTAGTCTTCATGGCCTATCAGGCCTGCCTTATCTTTGTCGGAGCCGGGGGCGTCTTTCAGGAAGTTGGCGAATGTGTGGCGGCAGCTGTAAGGGGTGTAGTGGGCGGGGGCGTCTCGGGTGGGGGCGTCTCGGGTGGGGAGGGGTTGGATGCCGGCAGCGGCGAGGACGGCATAAAAAAAGGTGTCGCGGAAATAGTTCGGGGACATTTGGGTGCCATCGTCCTTGGGGAAAAGCCAGGCTTGGCCGGAGGCGGCGCGGGCGGCGATGATGGACTCGATTCGAGGGCTGACGGGAACGGCGCGGTTTTTGCCGGCCTCGGTTTTGGCGCCGCCGTACAGGACGCCGTCCCGGTAGTCCTCCGGACGCAGGGACAGGAATTCGGCGGGGCGAAATCCGGTGTAGATCAGACAGTAAATGTCCTCTGCATGGGGGGTCTGGCCGATCTGGGCTCGGATCTGCTCCACCTGGTCTTGGGTGAAGGGCGGGCGGGTGCCCTTCGCGTCGTTGCCAGTGTACAGGAATTCGGCGTAGTTCATATCGGTCTGGTGGCGCGGGAGGGCGTATTTCATGAGCAGGCCCGCGAGGGCCTTCATGTTTTCCTTCGTGCGTTTGCCCCTGCCGCAGTCGTCTACGCACTCCTGGAGGTCGTCCAAATCGATGTCAGCGAAGGCCATGTCGCGGAGGGGCTGGAAGTATTTCCAGGCGGCGCGGTAACAGTCCATGGTGGACTTGCCCACCTTCGTTTCGTGGGTGGGGAGCCATGCGTCATAGATCTGCTGCATAGTCTGGCGGGCTTTTTCTTTGGGCTTATTCAGGGCCAGCTCGCGGAGCTTCGGACAGTACTCCAGCGCCTCGCGCTTCGTCTTAAATCCGCCTTTGGTGGCGCGGATGGTCTGGGCGCGGGGCTTTCCGTCCTTCTCGATGATCTTCTCGCCGATCGACACCTGAGCATACCAGGATTTGCCGCGCCTGAAGGCCGTGCCCGTGCCATTTGGGCGGGTGCGGGGTTTGACCGTGCGCTGCTTCGGCTCCAGCGAGAGGCCGCACCAGGGGCAAAAGCGGGCGTCCTCCGGGGCCGCCCGCTGGCATTTACGGCAGGTCATGGATACACCTACTTTCGCTCGCTTTTGCGTTTCAGTCTATCCAGACGGCCCTTCATCCCGCCCTTTGTCCCGTCAATAGTGAAGCCCAGCGCGATGGCCTTTTCGCAGATGGCTATGGCCGCTTTGTAGTCGCCAGCCCTTTCGTAATACAGCGCGAGCTTTTGAAAAGCAGGGTAACGGGGCAGCTCCGGGTTTTTCGGAAACTCGGCAGCCCATTCCTTTTTGAAGCCCTCTGCCAGCCCTGCGTCGAGCTCGCACAGCTGCCGTACGATCTCCGGATCCTTTTCCGTCTGGATGGATTCTAAAAGTTCAAAATGTTTCATAATGTAAGGGCCTTTCATTGCGATTCCTCCGAAAATGTTGTGGTAGAATGGTGGACGGCCTCCGGGGGACTATTTGAAGATCGGGGTTGTTTGCTATGCCCAAAGTGTGCCCCAGAGGGTTTGTGCTTCGGCGATGCGCGATCGCGGATTATCCGTGGATCGCGGCGCTGGTGGACGTGCGCCGCCGGATTGTGATTATCAATACGGCGGCGCGGCTGGATGCGAAAATCATTCAGCTTCATTTCGGTCTGCCCGATCCGGGCTGACCGATTCGGTCAGGGCCTCGGCGCGCTCCGCGGGGATGGGTTCATCCTCCGTCGGGGCGCCCTTTTTCATTTCCGCAATGACGATGCCCGCCAGGCGGGCGAACTGGGGCTCGCTCAGCTCTGCGGCGGCGTGGGCCAGTGCGTTGATGACGCGGGCCGCATAGGGGCTCAGGCCATACTGCTCCG